>ERZ773054.302-NODE-302-length-39867-cov-3.171657_pt1 | contig 39867 bp, 52 predicted proteins | sample MGYA00580630_ERZ773054 | MGnify/ENA primary metagenome ERZ773054 (study PRJEB29015, sample SAMEA2737994) | human oral metagenome | biome: human oral; feature: human-associated habitat; material: dental | place: China | collected 2115 ... | reverse complement strand
AGTAGTAAAATCATATTAAAGATTTTAGATTTTTTCTATGATTTTGTTTGCCTCGAACGAGCAAATTTGGCATATACAATTTGCGCTATAATGAGCGTCCTCGAATAAAAGATCTTCTAGTTTTATGTCTAAAAATTCTTCATATTCTTGAATATTTTGTTTTATATCTCGCATGTTGCTTTTTGCAAATTTTTCAATATCTTCTAATCCTTTAAAGGCCGATAATCCGCCGTTTGCAAAACCGTTTGCGTTTGCGAACCAATCGAGTTCGCTTATAATACGCTCTTTGTCTAAAACATCACCCTTGCATAGGTTATTTTTGGTTTGCGTAATTACCAACTTTAAAATTTCTTTTTGAATTTCGGTTAGGAGATCTTTGTTGGCCATGATTTTATCGATTAGATATATTTTTATTCTATTGATTTTATCTTGAAAATCGAAGTCGTTTCTATATTTTGATGTATTGAATATGTCTTCAAAAGGTTTTGAGAGAATAAATTCTACATCTTCTTTATTCCACGATTTTAATTTTTCTATATCAAATCCCGTAAATTGTTCGTCAAGATCCTTTAATTCATCGTTATAGAATTCTTCCGTTAGCTCGTTTAACGATCCTTCTTTGCCATCATGCGGGGTAGAATAGAGGATAAATAGTTCGCCGTCTTTTAGTATCATAACCTGAAATTCATCGTTTACTAAAAATGGTTTGCCATAATATGAGCTATAATCTAATCTTACTTGAGATTCTTGCCAATCTTCGGGAGATTGGTTTCTCGCGTAAATTTTTAGTATTTCGGCCATTGCTAGGAGATCATTTTCTCCTAGCTCTTCTAGCGTGTATTGAACCTCTATACTTTTTGGTTTTTTTTGTTCCATTTTGTGATCCTTTTTTTCTAAAAACGTAAAAAATCGGCCTTTCCTTTGTTGGTAATCCGGTTATTTCAAGCAAATTCATTGCATCGCCGTCGTATTTGCAGATTGCTATGACATTTTTAGGCTTGATAAAACCTAATTTTTCAGCCTTTTCATCCAAATCTTCGATGTCGATATTTGTAAAGTCCATGTTATGCCCGGTTAAATTGCACTCATAGACAAAATATTTTGTTTTCATTGGTTTTCCTTATTTTAGCGAATAAGTTTTGAATTTTTGTTTTTAGCTTCTTTTTCTGTTTGCTCTTTGCGATTGTCTTCTTCGACTTGTCTGTCGCTTCTGATGGTTAAAAAATATGCTAACCCTATTAGAGCAAATACCAACGGAACTTGTTCTGCAATTTTTTCGTAGCCGTTGTCGCATAACCATAAATAAGTTGGTAAGCATCCGGTTACGGATAAAATAGCTATTGTTAGGGCTATTTTATCCCATATTCTTTTAAATTTATATTTCCACATTTTTATCCTTTACATATATATTGTTGTTATTAAAATGCCTTTTAAAAATAAGTGAATATCTACGTTCATATATGGATAATCTCTTTTTTTGTAGGCATCTAACTTTATTTCATCGGCATAAACTCTTAGATTGTTCCTAGTGTGATCTCCTTTTAAAAAAGGATTTACAGCTATTTTGTTATAGGCCGCTTGGAATATTCCTACGGAAAAATCGTTTGAATTTAGCACAGCATACTGTTTTCCTTCGTCATGGCTATAAACGTTTAATTGAGCTATGTTTTGAGGAATTTTTGCTTGAGCAAAATCTGCATAGAATTTGTTTAAAATTTCTTGCGTGGATCTTGCCAAATTTTTTTCGTTTGACATAATGATCCTTTTGTTTGATGGTTTTATGTTTTTGCTGGTTTGGGGGAGAAGAGGGCGACGAGCATTTAAGCTCGCCATTAAAATTATGACCGATATAGTATATTAAACATCGGAATCCAAATTGCCTCGTAAAAATCAAACCCGGCGCCTTCTACTCCAAGCCAGATTTCATCCCCTTGATCGTTTTCGCGTCTATATATTCTTATTCCTAGATCGCTTAATTTTTTGAGGTTTTTGAGAATTTTGTTTTGTAGATATTCATCGCTTGATTCTACAAGCCACATTCTGCCATACATAGGAAGAAATCCCCTAGATTCTTGTTCTTCTTCGCTTACTTGCGTCAATTCTTTAACTGTTTCTAGGTTGTCCGCTTCAGCAAGCTTTTGAAAAATACTTTGGTGCATACCGGTAAAATCTCTTCTGAAAAAGATCTCGGCTTCTTCTCGGGTTACTTTTTGTTTCATTTTTTATCCTTTTTATAATGTTATAATACTACTTGGCAAATAGTATTTTACTACATGTATGGTATTATTATAAGAGCATTGTCAAGCTCTATATTCCAAATATGCAGGCCTTTTTTTGTTATTTTAACATTTTTTGTTTGAAGGATTGCTCCCTCGTAGTTAATTTCAAATTTGTCCTCATTTTTTTTCCTTATGGAAAAATCGATTTTTTTCGTTAAAGAAAATAACGAGCAATCAATTTTTTGACTTTTTGAAGATTCTTTTTTATAAAAAATTTCCAAAAAGGGCATTTGTGTTTTTAAGACGCTTGCCAATTTTAATAAAGTCATTTTTTTCCTTTCATTTTTTAATTTTTCTAAATTTTTCTTTCAGCCTTATTTGAATTTTCCTTTGATAGGTCTTATACTATCACTAAATTTGCCATGTAAAGCTTTTGCCATCAGCAGTTTGGATCTTTGAATAAATGTTTCTTCTGTAATTTTTTCTATGTCGTGTTTTAATCGAGGATCTATCTCGATTAAAATTTCGTCATGAAAATTACCGGTAAAGGCATATTGTTGGGGATATTGAAAAATTTGAGAAAACCTTTCTTCTAGCCCTATTTGTATGAATTTCATACTTATCGCGCCGGCGCTTTGCAAAAGAGTGTTTAGAGCCAAATACGGAGATCTAACGTTTAATTCTCTTCCGTCTATTGCTCGTAAAGCTTTTTTTGAGTATATTGCTTCTTTTAGATTTTTAAGACCCGGAGTTTCTTCGTAAAATTTATCTATTACGTGTTTTCCGAACTGTGCCGCTTTTAAAATTTGATCCGATACTTCAATGTAGAATTTTTTATCAAGGCTGATATACTCTTTGTTTTTGAATTTTTTATAATCAAGCTTGAGCTGTTCATGCGAGAATTGTTGTCCTTTATATATATCGATACCTATAGCCGTAGGATTCCTACCGTATAGTATGCCGTAGATAATGATTTTGCTGTCATCTCTTGAATCTAAAGCCAACTTCCCCCTATAAACCTCATGAATGTCGGTTTTATCAACCAAATCGGCATATTTACCTTGATCAAACGGTATGAGATAAAATCCTAGCATTGTGAGTTCTAAGCTTTTGGCATCGACACTTATGAGTTCTTTGCCTTTCGGAGCGATTAGTAAATTTCTCATATTTCTCGGTAGTTGTGTTATATTTGGTTCGCTTGTTACCATTCTATGAGTATTTGCTCCATCCGGATCTATTTTGGGATATATCCTAGAGTCGAGGCGGCATTTTTTTATAAAGCTGCTTTCATTGGTTTTTAGTAGCTCTAAGAGTTTGCGATCTTTATAATATCGTTGGATCTCTTTTAAGCGAGGATCTTTGTCAATCCTATAAACCGTTTTATTTAAAACCGGTTCTCCGGCTCTGTTTAGAATTTTAGGTTTCCATTCCGCGGCCAATAGTTGTTTAATGGCTTGTTCCTTTGAGTCGGGATCTGTTATGCCGATTTTTTTTAGTCTATCTTTTTGAAATATTAAGTTTACGTTCAGCTCCTTTGCAAGCTCTTGCGCCGTTTTTAAGTCAAAATAGATACCGTGTTCTACTTGTCTATCGATAATTTTTTTTATTTTTTCTTCAATTTCTCGGCTTAAATCGGTCGTTTTCATCGTGTTCCTTTAAAAATTGCTCTTTGATCTCAAAAATTTCGTGCATCATTTTTGTATAAAATAACAATCTATGTAAATCATTTTTAGCCTTTTATATTTTTCAAAAATATGATTTACAACGGCTTTTATCTTTTTTTGCGTAAGCTTTTCGCATCTGTTTAGTGCTAGGGCTAAATTTTCATCCCAAAAATCGCTAACCCAAAGAATTTCTCTTTGGAATAGGTCGTATATGTATTTTGTAGAGCTTTCTTGAAGCTGTTTTTGAAAATCTTGTGTTTTCATGCTTTTTCCTTTAAATTATAAGCCCGGGAACGCTTAAAACTTTATTTTCTTTGTCTCGTTTTGCAAATACCGTGGCCGGGCTTGCGACGTTGCTTATCGAGTGCTTTTTGCAATACTCTTGGACTATTGCCGAGACTATGATGATTTCTCCTTGTTTAACGTTGGACGGGAAACCTACTAGCTCTTCGGAGCTTTGAAAGTAAAATCCATCTTTTAACTGCGTAGTTTTTGTGTTGATTCTTGCTATCCCTTCGCTTTTAAAAGTGTATTTCTCTCCGCTTTCAAGCTCTATATTAACATCATGAGGCGTAAAATTTCTTATTCTCAAATTTTGAAACATTTTACACCTCGTAATATATGTTGTCGGCTTCTTGTTCAGTGTAGCCTTCTTCTTTTATCCAAAAGTCAAGCTCGCTTTGATATGCTTTTTCAACGGCTTTTTTGGAGTTGTTGAATTTCTTTGCTCCGCATTGGCATAATTTATTTTCATACCAATTAATTTTTTTGCATGATTTACAAATTTTAAAATCGCTAGGTTTCATGAAAATTTGATATAACGTTATTTCCATTTTTGTATCCTTTTAAAGTTTTTTGATACTACTATACTACTTGGGAAATAGTATAGTAGTGTTATAATAGTATTTTTAGTGAGAATTGCTTGGACGAGGGGGTATGCTAATGTCGGGTAGTTTTCTAACAAAATCATATTCTAAACACCATACAAAGCGAACGCAAGAAAGATTGCTTGCCACACCACACTTTTTTTGATATAATTCGGAGTTCTTGTTTTTCTAAGTTCGTTATACCATATAGCATTCGATATCCTTTAATTAATAGTTTATAAAAATATTAAGCTTTCTTTACCTTAACTTTTATAATGTTTTTTACTATGCACAAATCTTTATCTTCGTTTATATTTTTTAGGCACTCCGCGCATAAATGCTCGTATTCGTTAATTTCAGTATATTTTTTAGCTTCTTCGCTAAATTCATATACCTTAACGCTGTCGTCGCTTTGCGCGCCGCAGCTATCACATACGTATATAATACTCACTTTGTGTCCTTTAAAATTTCTGGATTTTCATAAATATTGCCGATAACTTCTCCATATTCAAACATTCCACCAACGCTCCCCCATGTTCTACCGCTTCGACTACGCGCAACAAAAGCACCGTCTTCAAAAGTAACTACCTGAATTAGCGTATCATCAGGGACGTCTTCAGGTTCTAAATTCTTTAAAAGTTTATCTCTGTCAAGCTTTAAAAAATAACCGTCATAAATTTCTTTACCATTCTTGTCCTTTTCGCCAGTATATTGAACAAGTGCTATCTCGTCATTTAGTTCATATTCCCATACATTGCCGTCATCATCCATAATTTCTACTATTTGGTCTTTAAAATTTATGCTTACGACATCCCATACTTTCCCTGCTCTAACATCTATTTCAAGAGGATGGCTATCCTCATCGGTTATATCATAAATATAAGCTTTAAATTTAATATCTTTCATCTTTATATCCTTTTATCCAGGCAAGCACTTTGCTTACTTGCTTCTTATTTTGTTTAAATCAATCTTGTGTTTTTTATTTAGCTTTTGACCCAAAAGGCTCTTTTGAAAGATTATCTTTCATATTTTTTCACTTTTGATTAATTGCATTTTTTATCTTTTTTATTTTGATGGATTATGAAAGCTTTTGTTCAGTTTTAGGCCTCTTGCACGCTCGCAAGAGATTTATACGGCTTTAGCTCTAGCTCGCCGCTCTCGTCTTTGACGACCATATACCAAACCTTTGAGTCGCCTTTCCAGCTTCCGTCGTCAAGTCTAGCCTCAAATTTATCCCCCTCTTTTGCTCTGAAAGTAAAAGAAGTATCATAATACTTATGCTTGCTATCCCACTTTTTTCCGTTGCAGTCGATAAATTCTCTACCGACTTTACCGTCCGCAAAGCTTAGCCTAGCCATATACGCGTGGCCGTTTTTCCTAGGGTCTATGCTCTCAAAAGTCTTGACCATAAACTGTTTGTCTTCTTTACGGCTTTCTATGATAGCCTTTGCTTGCGATATGATCTCAAGCAGCTCTTCGTTTGATAAAAGGGCTAGATTTTCCATTATTTTCCCCTTATTACGCGTTCAAGCTCGTTAATGTCTACGTCCATATCAAGAGCTCTTTGATACTCTGCTCTTTTCCCTGCATCGTCCAAATTTTGAGCAAACCACGTAAAAAGCTTTTTGTCGGCATCGTTTAGTCTTACGGCCTCTCTATCTTCCGGAGACAAAATAGTATCCACAAACGCTTGTATTCTCTCTAGCGTAGTGTTTGACGGAAAATCCCTTCCGCATGAACGGCCGGACATGCCTTGCTTACGCCAATTTGCTATGCCGGATAGGATGGCGTTTGCCTCGCCTTTGTTGTAGTATGTCTTTTGCATTTTAGATCCTTTATTAATTTGGTATAAATTTGAAGCTAGGTTTTTTGCATAGCCGCGATCCATTTTTGAGTATCGGCCGACGTGATCTTTTCTACGTCTTTTGGCAGCTTCTCCGTGTGAGAGAAGCTGCTTTTTTGTATTCTATATCGTTCAAGGCTGATTTGGCCAAGCGTTTCGAGGTAGTCGTTTGCTATATTTGAAAGCGTCATGATTGCCCCCTAAAAAACGTTACAGCTCTTCTCTGTATTGCTCGCCAAATATAACCTGCCCATCAGCTGTTTTGCCCATATACGCTGTTTTTTCTAGATAGTTCCATCCTGCCCCATACCCATCGCCGTCGCGGTAGATCATCAGGTCCCCAAAACTTTCCAAACCCTCTGGGGCATCTACGTCCGCCCTCACTATATCTCCACACTTGACACCACGTGCGCGGAGCTCTTGGAGAATATATTCCAGATCACATCCCGGAGCTAATCCTAGTGCTTCACAAATATCTTCAAAATAGGCATACGCGCTACCTAGCTCGTCTAGACTTTCAACATCAATATCTAGGGCATCTACCATTTCTTCCCACTCGCCTGCAGAAAACGGTATGGCGACGATATACTCCGCAATCACTGGAGTAGGCTCTGCGACAACCTCAATATCTCCGGTTTTCCATTCATCGCCTATTAAATACTGATGATCCGCAAAATCAATGAAATATTTTGCCTCGCCTTTGTTGTAGTATGTCTTTTGCATTTTAGATTCTTTATTAATTTGGTATAAATTTGAAATTTGCCGAGTTGCTCGGCTTATAAACTTATTACGTCTTCGTATTTTATTTCTACAAACCTTTTGTTGGGTAGTTTTTTAACGAAATCGTCATCTAAGCACCATATCCTTTCTTTATCCGCGTTATGATCCATGTTGATATATCCTTTTTTATCAAAATCGCTAAATATACCGCTTATTTGCGATATAGTTATGCTTTGATCTTTTTCGTGGATCTCTTGAGCGGTTGCCCACGAGTAGTTGTCCGCTAGCAGTTGTTCTTTGTTTTCGGCTCTACAGTTGTCGTATATAACCGCAACCCATGCTTTTAAAACCTTAAATTCTAATTGTGTCATCGATTTTCCTTAAAGTGCGTGAAATTTTAAATCGCAAATTTCTTGATCCGAATATTCAGGTTCTCTCATTTTGCACACATCTATGGCGTAGGGATTTAAAATCAGATCGTCGTTTTCTCTAAAATCTTTAAATTTTTTGCGACAATATTCCTCAAATTCTGTTTTATTAGAAAGTTGAAATCCTTGACTGTTTCGTCCAAGAACATCTTCCCAATCAAAAAATATATCGTTTCTAACGATCTTATCTTTTGCGTAGTTGAGTTGAAAATTCGGCTCAAAATAGCATATCTCGCCTTGTATGGCGTGTTTTTTAACGCAAATAGTAAATTCGCCATTTTCATCCGGAATTTTTAAAAAGGTCTTATCTGTTTTCTCAAGCTTCTTGTCCATCTTTTACTCCATTTTGTTTTAAAATTTCTAACCATCTTTGATAGTTTTGTTCTTCGTATTCTTTGTCTTCCTCTTCTAATTTGCTGTGCTTACTCCACTCTTCATAGCATTTTGGACACATCCAATATGTTCCTAAAACGGGAATTAAATAGCCGTTTGCAGCAAGGCTATTGCAAGTATCGCACAAACCGAATCCGCCGACAAGACGGACTTCGCTTAAAGATAGCTCTATTATCTTAAAGCCTTCTTTGTTTATAAATTTTTTCATTTTTTTATCCTCTTAGAGATTTTTGAATTTTATAATATTCTTTTTCGTCGTATTTTTTACCTCGTTTATCGATATAGATGCGTTTTTCGATATAGTCGTAAGGTTGGCCGTCTTGTATTTGCGTTTCGCTAAATCTGCAAATTGCTAGAAATTTATCGCTCGTGCTTGCGTGGGATATAAGCTCATTAGGTTTGAGCTTATATCCATAGAGCCTTAAAAGTTCTTCGTTTTTACTGCCAAAAATCATTCTCATAACCGCCATTGCGCGTTTTGATGCACGTTTCATTTTTTTCCTTTTCTAAATTATGGTTTACTTAAAAAATACATTGTAGTCTGCGTGTTTTTCTACCTTATATCTTTTTTTTAGAATATTTTGTATGTATCCTTCGCCGTTTTGATTATAGCTTCTGTTTGCATGGTAATCGTTATCCATGACTATTTTTGCTTCGGCTTCAAGACATCTAACTATTTGTTCAAGCGTCTTTTCTTGCTGATCTTTTTTGGTTTGACCGCCGTTTATTGAGGCAAAAATAATCAGTTCGCTTCTAGGCTCTATCTCTTCATTGATCGGGATGTTTTGCTCTATTGCAGATTGCCTATATAGTTCGGTTGATGTTCCTTTAATTCCGTATCCTATGTATGCGCTAGCTATTTGAGCTTTTTTTTGATCTTTTATTCCGTAGTGATTCTTAACTCTTATTTTCATGTTTTTCCTCTTTTTAGCTTAGATTTTTAGAGATGGATGTCGTCTGCTATTGCGCCAATGACATAATAATAGTCGGCGCAATCTTCTCCATATTCAACGGGGCGCATTACAAGCCTCATGATTAAGAAGCAATCCTTTAAAACAGGGATTGTTCCTTTGTTTTTATTGCTAAAATCTAAACAATCAGTTTCGAATTCTTGTTCTACATCAAAGCAAGAAAGTTCGCTGCCTGCTTTTGCATACTTTAAATACTTAACTTCTTCGTCTTCTTCGGTATCTTGTCGTAAAAATTCTAAGATGTTCATTTTTGTCTCCTTTGATTTAGTTTTAATTGTTTTTTACTAGCTTGCGAATAGTAATATAGTGTTATTATACTATTGCTTCTTGGGTTTTATTTGCCTTGCAAAAAAGGGATTGTTAAAAGATCTTTTCCGGGCTTTCTAAATTGAAAGTGAGATAATCCTTTATTATACACCTTGTAACCTGCGTTTTCAAGTAGTTTCTTAAGATCGTCAAATTCTACGTCGTTCGGATTGTTTTGTAATTTTTGAATGAGTTTATTTTGTTTCATAGCTAGACTCCATGCGCTTCTAACGCAAAATTTAATTTTTCTAAATTTTTCTTGCGGACTTAAAAGAAGTGTAGTTAAAATATCTTAAATATTTAATGATAAAAGATATGGACGCAAATTTTGAATATTTTATAGATGAATTATTAAAAATAGATGTTGCAAAAAATGCTTTAAAGGAAAAGATGGGTTTGGTGTAAAATAATAGTATCTTACTACTCGCCGAGTAGTAAGATAGTGGTATACTTTAGTCTTGAAATTTCGGCTTAATTTCTTTTGCGATGTAATCTACTATCGCTTTGAAATCTTTGTCCGTTTTGTAATCGGGCGTATTATATACGTCATCAAAGCAGTTTTCTTGGAATAGATATTCGACGTCTTCAAGCTCCCATTCGGTTAGGCTTTTTTTTGAAATTTTTTTTGCCGGTTTTCCTTCAATTTCATCTTCGTGGAATTTTTGAATTAGATCTACGATCGTTCCTTCAAAACCGTTATACGGCGTGAAAAACCATTGATAGAGTTCTCCATCTTTTTCAATGAGAACTTGTGAATCGGAATTTACTAGAAAAACGTAGCCGCTATTTTCGTTCATATCCATATAGACGCCATCGTCATACCATCCGCTCGGTCTTTCTTTGGTGCGATATGCGTTTAAAAGATTGCACGCGGCCTCTAACTCTTTTGCTTTATAGCGGTCTAACGTGTTCATAACGTTTAGTTCCATTTTTTATCCTTTGGGTTTAAATTTTAATGTTTTTGTGTTTTTAAAGCAGTGTATTTTACTACTCGGCGAATAGTAAAATACTATGATTTTAAAAAATTTTGATTTCATCGGTTTGATAAAAGCCTTCTCCGTCGCACTCAAAATACGTTGCTTTATAGCCGTCTGTTTCGTATTGTTGCTTTAACCGATCTACGCTTTTGGTATGCACCTCGATTTTTAATCCGGTGTGATATTCGATTTCGTAGTTGAAATTTCCGACGTGGTAAATTTTAATTGATTTCATTTTGTGTTCCTTGAAGTTTTTGTGTTGTAGTATTTTAGTAGTATCTTACTACTCGCCGAGTAGTAAGATACTATATCGTAGATTTTTCTTTTCTATATTGTTTTAGGGCTTTGGCGCCTAGGAATATTATAATCATCGCGCCGACGATTAGCATTAAATCCTGGTTGCTCATTTGTTCTCCTTTTTTTCAAGGTAAATGGCTATGGCCATTATGATTACTCCCTCAATTATAGCTAAAAATCCCTTGAAAGACGCTTCCGTGAACTGCCAAGCAAATGCTCCGTTTACGAAAATGCCTAAGCCAATGTTCTTAAATAATTCGATCATTTGAAATTTCCTTATTGTCTGATTAAGGGTGGAGTAGGGGGTGTTGAGTTTTTAATAGTATCTTACTACTCGGCGAGTAGTAAGATAGGAGTATTGATTTTTATCTGATTTTTGAAAGTCTTTCGCGTCTCTCGCGCTCTTTTTCTGCCTCTATTTTATCGATTTTTCTTTGTTTAAAAAAATATATGATAGCGTTAAACACTTCCGCGATTAGAAATATCGCTACGGCTATAAAAGATAGCCCTATGCTCTTTATTATAAAAGGATTGTCATAGAAAAAGGGCTTACTACCGTCTGTTGTTTCAAATATGGTTAGAAAAAACATCATTGTTAATAGTATACTACAAGCCGTGAAAATATGAGATCTTTTTTTAAAATAGAGCGCCATTGCGATATAAGACGCGGCTATAAAGACCGTAAAACCTACGGCGACTTGTAAAATGTCTAGATTGATCGTAACTTGTATGGTTTCTTGCATAAATTTCCTATATTTATGTAAATTATATTTCTTTTACTTTTATTATATTTTTTAGCCAGATTACTTTTTCGTATTCCGCCGCTTCTTTGTGCGTTACGCTTTTATCGTTTAAAAGTCGTTCTTTATATTGGTTTGATTCGATTTTACATACGGGTTCTTGCGCTTCTAAATGGACGTTTATAAATTCTATTGGCGAAATAACTAGGTGCTGAATTTGATGATTTGTTGTTGTAAGCATTATTGTAGTTTTAAAATCTTGACTATCTTGATCATAAAAGAAAATCCATTTATCGGCTTTATCATTTATGTCAAGCATTTTTACTTTTAAATCCGCTACTAAAGCGTCGTATTTAACGTTTGGATTATCGCAAACTTCTTTTAGGCTTTTTGCTATCTTTCCGCTAGGTTTATCGCTAGAACCGAAATCAAAGCAGCCGCTTAGCGTTAAGATAGTCGCTCCGGCTAAAATAGCCGATAATATTGTTTTATTAGTCATGTTTTTCCTTTAAAAATTACCAATCATAGCCTTGAGAGCGTCTCCACTCTTTGGCACGCCTTATTGTTTCTTCCATACTAGGATGTTCTTTTACGATCAGCCCTTTTATCAATCTATAAATTTTAGATACTATCGTGCATGCTGCTACAATTAGTCCGCCGCTTGTTGCAACGACTAAGATTAGGGCGCATTTTAATATTTCAAATATAGCATACAGTGCATATAGTATAACAAAAAGTAAGATTATAGATCCAATGCTCATTTTTTATCCTTATTTTTAAAAATATTCCGAAATTTTACTTTCGAGCTTGGCTATTGTTATAAAACTACTTGCTTGCTAAAAATTAGTAGCTTAAAGCAATAGTATCATCTTTTTTCTTAAGTTTATTTTATGCCTAATTAATTTATTTTTTTAAAAGGCTTGTTATTTTTTCTTTAAAAATTCGATATATTTGTTTAATTTCATTTAAAAGTTTTTTTAAGCTCTAGTTATGTATAATTTATAAAAACTTTTGCAAGGTGCGCGATGTATGTTGGCCAAGGAAGCACTTTTCGTTTTAGGCGTTAGTAGACCGGTTCTACAACGCCTAGTAAAAAACGGTAAAATACGAGTCGTAGAAATGGAAAGCGGCAATAAATTTGTATACGACTATAACCCGGACGACGTTATGACGGTTCGCGAAGAGCGTGAGAAAGCCGGAAAAAGTAAACGTTTTGCTTGGAGACGAGAGGCTGTATATGCCGTTGAAAAACTTAGCTGCGAAGATAACGACGTTATAGGGTATGGATCTATTTTAAAGGTTATAAAAAACGGCGGGCGTAGCGTTCCTAAAGTTTTTGTTGATTACAAAGACTTCGGGAACATCGAGAAGACCATTGATGCCCACGATTTCATAGGGGCAAGCGCGGCGTTTAGAGATCTTTTAAGATACGTCTATCAAAGAAGAATATCTAATCTTTACATAGTAAATAAAGACTTTTGCTTGGATTTTAACGAGATTCAAGAAGATTTTCTGAAATACGGCGTAAAAGTTATAAGATTAGAAGACTTAAGGCCTGCTTATGAATAATGCGTTTAGCACCAAGGATCTTCTTGCTATCTATGATGCCGTTCGCGGCAATTCTGCGGTAATGCAAAAATACGATAATGCGCGCGGTTTTTTAGTTAATTACGAAGACATGCTTGAGGCATATATTCAATTTGCTAGAAACGTAGAGTTGCGCATTCCTTATAGATGGACGAAGCGCGATAGCGATCAGTCACTTTACGTTATTGAACCCGGAGATTGTGAGGGGCTTGATTACGAAAAGGTTATAAAAACCGAGGCCGTTTACGGCGAGATTTTTCCTACTTATTACCTTATGATTTTTTTATTAGCTAAATGTATTATCTTAATCAAGCGCCGCGAAAACGTTAAATTCGTGCCTATGGAAATTAAAGATTATGATGTTTCTTCGATTAGCAATATTCAAACGCTGATCAAAAATAAAATCAAAGAAGTTTTATCTAATGAGGGGGAAGGCGAATGTGAAAAACTAAATATCGACGAGGAACTTACGAGGATTATGAGCGGAATTTTATTGTCCGCGAAAATTTTCCCAAACTTTAGGTATGAGACTCTTGAGCCTCTTTTTATTGTTAGGTGTCTAATAGACGATGCGGATACCCCGCCGGATGAATTGGTGGAACTCGACATCGAAAAAGATATTTGGACCGATGTTGATGAAAATTAAATTTAAAGGCGTTGTATGAGAATTATAAAAATTTGCTTGGTAGCGTTTATGATTTTGGGTTTTCAGGGTTGTTCGGTTAAAGATAGTCCTAGCGCTAATGTCAAGACAAAAAGTTGGGATGAATTGATGGACGGAAAAGAGTATCGATCCGCTACTCCCGAGAATTTCGATTTGAATGAAATTAAAAACTAAATTTTAAAGGATAGAGTATGAAGAAAATTAAAGATTCTTTTCAAAGAGTTATGATGTTGATGGCGTTTTCGCCGGTTTTTATGTTTGCGTCAGAGGCTGCCGCAAAAGGTAAGGTTATAGAGATCGGTCAAATGATCGTAAATATTTTAATCGCGGTTGCGGGCATCTATTTTACAATCATGTTTATCACTAGAGGCATGAAAATCGCCCAAGGCGAAATGTCTGTTCGCGAACTCGTTCCGCCTATCGCCGGTGGCGTAGTATGTTTTTTAGCATATTTCGTAGCAGATATGCTTGTCGGTAGTATGACGGCTACATTCTAATTTTAAAGGTGTTTTTATGCAGTTAAGCGTCGTATATAAGGCTCTAACGAGAGAGCCTCTAGTTTTTGGCATTCCTCTTGTAACGCTATTGCTTACCTGCATGCCTTTAATTTTTTTAGGCTTGCTTTTTAGCTTTGCTTTTTGGTTGCTTATTCCGTTTGTAATTTTTGTCTTGGCGAAATTCGCTAAAGCGGATGAAGGAATCTTCGGCATCGCGCTAAAAAAGTTTTTGGCAACCGGAGACGGTCGCGTAAACCGCATGTCGGGCGGTTATATTACCTTTTTAGGTAACGATTTTTATGATGTAAGGGGAGATAACGACTTGGCTATTTTAAAAAATCAAGGCAAAAATTCTTTTTTAGGCCATCATATACCTTTTGATTTTGCCGTGGGTAACGTCGTAGTTACAAAAAATTTGGATTTTTGTATGACCTGGGAAATGGCGGGAATCGCTTTTGAGTTGGAGTCTCCTGATGTGATAGAGATGGCTAAAAATAGTTTGAATATGTTTTTTAGACAGTATATCGAGGGCAACGTTTCGTTTTATTGTCATAACTTGCGTATTGACGCCGACGATAGGCTTCAAGGCAAATTTGAAAACGCATACGCCGCGGAGATCAACGATAAATATTTTAATGAAATGACCGGCTTAAAAGAGAATATCTATTATATGACCGTTATTTTTTCTCCTTTCGATAGGCTTGCTTTACAGCAGTTCAGGAAGAAAAAAGAGGTCGAGCAAAAGCAGATGCTTGAAGATATCTTCGTTAAATGCGAAGATATAGCCGTAAATTTCGATCGTTTGATGAAAAACTATAACGTTTCGAGATTGGGGCGCTATGAAAACGAATACGGCCATGTTTGTAATTCGCAACTCGATTTTTATAACTTTTTGCTCGGCGCTAGGCCGGGGCAAGTAGTAGAGCCTGACGGTCCGTTTTATAGATTTTTAAACGGCGGTATCGACGAACTTAAATTCGGCGACGGCGCGGGCGAAATCAAATACTTAGACGGCACTAAAAAATTTTTCCAAACTATAGAGATTAAAGATTACAATAATACTACTTATACGGGAATCTTCGATAGCTTGCTTTTCGTAGATTCAGATTATATCATTACTTCGACTTTCGTTCCTCAAAGCAATAGAAAGACTATTTACGATATTGAACTTCAGCAAAAACGCCTTATTATGCAAAGAGATAAAGGCGAAAGCCAAATAGCCGATTTAAATAAGGCGCTTGATCAGCTCGTAAGCGGAGATTTGGTATTTGGAACGTTTTCGTTTTCTTTAACCGTATACGGAGACGATATAAAAGAATTAAATTCAAAATTAAACGATGTTATTCAAAACCTTACCACGCAAGGTTTTTTGCTTTCTAAAACGAATTTGGCCGCGGCGACGACTTATTTCGCACAGATCCCGGCAAATTTTAAATATAGAACTAGGGCAAAGCTTCTAAGCTCGTTAAATTTTGCCGATATAATCTCTTTACATACGTTTAATAAAGGTAAGAGAGACGGTAATCAGTGGGGCGAAGCCTTAACTATGTTTAAGACTAGAAACGGCCAACCTTACTATTTTAATTTTCACGAGACGAGGTATGGGCGTAACGATTTTGAAAGCGACAAATTTTTGCTCGGTAATAGCCTTATTATAGGTAAATCAGGCGGCGGCAAAACCGTTTTGATGAACTTTTTATTGACGCAACTTTTAAAATATACCGATAAAAATAGTTTTGCGCCGGGGATACCCGAAGATAAGAAAAAGGCCGTTTATTTCTATCTTGATAAAGATAAGGGCGCTATGGGTAATATTTATGCCTGCGGCGGCAAATACCTTACTATAGATCGCGGTCGGCCTACGGGCTTTAACCCTTTTATGGTAGATAATACCGAAGAGAACATTAGAAAGCTTCAAGCTCTAATTACCGCTCTGGTTACTCGTAACGGCGAGCTTTTGACCGCTTTTGAGCAAGAGACTATAAACACGGCTATAAAAAGCGTTATGAATAACTTTGCGAAAGAGGATAGAAAATACGGCATTACGATGCTTATGCAGCATTTAACCGAAGATATAAACGAAGCCAATTCCGTAAAATCAAGGCTTAGTTTATGGCAAAAAGGTAATAAATTCGGTTGGATCTTCGACAACGAGATTGACGAACTTAAATTTGAAGACGACGTTACGGTTTACGGTATAGACGGAACGGATTTGTTAAGCGATTTAGAGATCAACGACGTCGTAGCGTTTTATATTCTTTGGCGCGTAATGGATTTAACCGACGGTAGGAGATTTGGGCTTATTATTGACGAGGCGTGGGATTGGATTCGCAACAAGACCGTTGCAGACGAGGTCTTTAATAAGGAAAAAACTATTCGTAAACAAAACGGTTTTATCGTGCTTGCTACGCAGTCCGTAGAAGATTTTGCAAATTCGCCTATTAAAGCGGCTTTGATCGAACAATCTTCTACTATAATCTTGCTCTCTAACCCGCAGGCAAAGAGAGTAGATTACGTAGATAAGCTGAATATGACACAAGAGGAGTATGAATTCGTAAAAAGTATAGATCCTTCTTTGTATTGCTTTATGGTTCGTAAAAACGACGGAGAGAGAACAGAGGTGGTGCTTGATCTTTCAAGCATCGGAAGACAAAATTTGGCGATCCTTTCTACGGGAACGGTTTTTGTGGATACAATTTTAGATACTATCGTAAGAAACAAAAACTTAAGCTATGAAGAGGGCCTTGCTAAATTAAGGTCGCTTTACAAATAAAGGATGTAAAGATGAATATTAGAAAGATTTTTGTCGGCGCTATAATGGCGCTTTGTTTTTTTAGCACGAACGCGTCTGCCGTTCCTACTACTAGCCCCGACATCATGGGTCATAGGTTGCTTGAATATGCAGAAAAGTTAATTCATGAGGCTAAAGAATTTGCAGAATGGGCTAGAGAGGAAGCGGCTGATGCTTTAGAGGCTACGAATACCGTAACTTCTAAGGTTCACGAGGGTTTGCAATGGGTTCAAGAACAAGAGGCCGCAATGAAGAATTGGCTTGATTCAAGCGGGCTTACGGCCGCGTTTGAGCAGCTTGATGCCATATACGATACCTATAACGAGGCCAAGAGCTTATACGACAAGATAGGACATACTTTTGAAGAAGTTCAGTCTTTTATAGACGGGGATATTAGAAAGTTAGATTTATTAAAAGCTTATTATCAATTAGATAATTTTGATTCAATCGCAAAGACTTGCGATAAGAGCGATTTTAAAATTCCTGATTCCAAGGCTTCTACTAAATCTTCCGGATGCGCTGATAAATGGGTAAATAGATTCGTTTATCTTTCCGGTTTACAAGCGGTAAAAGAAAATATCACTAAACTAGATAAACAAACTAGAGATACCCTTAAAGAGATCGCAAAATCCGAGGATAAAATTTTGAGTTTCGTAGGGGGATCTGGAATGAGCGTAGGAAGTAGTTCTACTACAGTTAGCGGCGGTAGTATGAAAAAGACGGCTGATTATCAAGCCCAGCTAACCCAGCTTCAAACGGCTATCATGGTCGAGCATGCAAAACTATCTGTTTTAAAACAAGAATTTGACATTAAAGAGGTTGCGGCCGTCGAGCGCGAAAACAAAGAGATTGCGGCTATGGCTGCTAGAAAATCTGAATACGGTTGGAAAAAATATACTCAAGATACCAACGATTTATTTAAGAAGTAAAAGATGATTGCGTCCGTTATCGATTTTTTAACCGCTTTTTTTGAGTCTTTGATCGCCAATGGAATATTTAAGACCTTTGCTAATCTTTTGCTATCTATAGCAGTGATGTATTGTTGCATTTGGCTCGTAGTAGGCGGCATGAAGGTTGCTAACGGACAGCAAAGAGCTACCGAGCTTTTTTTAAATTTGGGAAAATTCGTCCTTGCGTTTATTATAATTTTTTATGTTGCTAACGGTAATTATGTAAGAGGGGTTTTAGAAGTAACCAAAGATAATATAACTAAGCTTTCAAAAACCGGAGATGATATTATCGGGGCATTTGAAAAACCTTTGCAAGATTTTCAAACGCAGTTATCTATGTCTACGGTAAAAGCGAAGAAGGATAACGGGCTATTTTACGATAGTGTTACCGAAGGAAGCATAAACGAAACCGTCGAAGATTTTAAAAAGGATATTAAAAACAAAGACGAACGAGAGGCCCGGGAATCGTTAAACGAGTTAAGGGCGGCTAAACAAAAAAGGGTAGATTATTGCAATAAGCAAAACATTACCTCTAATTGCCCTACGGCTCATTACGACGAGCTTATAAAAATAGCGCAGGAAAGACAGGCCTATTTATCTAGCAGTGAATATAAAAAACAACTAGAGGAGAGCGGGAATAAATTAAGAGCCGTTTTAACCGCAAAGGATAAGATGAGCGTTCCCGAGGCTTTGGGTCTATTTTTTAGCGAGCTTTTCGCAATCGTTTTGTGCGCTATATTCTTTGTTTTATGCGTTGTATTCGTTTTGCCGTTTTGGTTTAAAATTTTTGAATACGCTTTAACTTACGCTATAAGCTTATGTTTGCTAATAGCTACTATTCCGATAGCGGCGGTTTGCCTTATCTACGGCAAGTGGTTTAAAGATATTTTTAGAGCGTGGTTTAATAGGGCGTTAAGCAATTTTATTCAGATACCTATATTTGCGGCTATTATAGCTTTTTTAGTAAATGGAATGGAAGCTTTTCCGCCGGTATTCGGCGTTTCTTTGCCGGCCGGTTTTATGAAAATTATCAAGGGCGCGGTTTTGGGTCCTGAAAACAATATGTTTGACGTAAATTTCTTATTTAGAGTGGGTTGCGTTTTGTTTTTGTTCGTATTTACGAAGATTGCGATTAAACTTTTAGACGTCGTGCAAAAATTTTTAGACGATTTAGTCGGTAACGGCTTTAATGCCGTAGGCTCTTCGATGTCTAAATTCTTTGAAAATAAAGCAGGATTTGTGGCGGGCGGTTTAACCGGTGCGGCTATGAATGCGGGGATAGGAGTGGCTAGAACTGCGGCGGCCGTAGGAATTAAGGGCGCTGATGCGCTTACTTTTGGCGGTGTTAGTAAGGCCGGTAGTTTAATCGGTAGGGGAGCGGGAGCGCTTTCGGGCGGATTAAGTAGCGTTTCTAAATTTAATCAAAGGACGCTAGGTAATTTTAGCGGAGCTAACGCTAGAGCCGCTGCAAAGGAAAAAGAGGCCTTGACTAGAGAGATCGAGATGGAAATGAAAAAAGAAGCTTTAAAGAAATCTATGAAGCAATAATTAAAATTTGAGATTAAATAAAATAAAACGGGAAAGGTAAAAAATGGGGTTTTTTCAAAAAGCAGACAAGGTAGGTAGCGGTAAGCCTTCTGATAAGGCGATAGATCAAGCGCCTTTGTCTTATTTCGTTGATTTGGAGCAGAGTCGCGAAAAATCGCGAAAAGTGGCTTATATTATCGCCGGCGTTAGCGTAGCGTGCGTATTTATTATGGCTACGGCCATAGCTTTTTTGGTGCCGCTAAAAGAGGTTAAGCCTTACGTTATCAGAGTTGATAATACGACCGGGTTCGTGGACATAGTAACCGATATTAAACATCAAGAAATTAGTAATATAGAGGCTATGGACAAATACTTTTTGACTAAATATCTCGAAAACCGGGAGGGCTACCATTTTAATACCGCTCGTCAAGAGTATAGAATGACTTTGCTTATGACCGCGCCTGGCGCCGTAGGTCGCTACGAAAGTAAATTTTATAGCGATAAAAGTCCTCTAAAAGTGTTAAAAAACGATTACGAGATTAATATCAAGATCTTATCCATTCAGCTTTTAAAGGGTAGATCGGCCGGAACTAAGGTTGCTACTATACGATTTGAGGCTATTCAACAAGTGCCTAATTCAGAAGTAGAGCAAGAGGAGAGAGAAGGCGAAACGGCCATCAGAACTAGATATACGGCCAATATTGAATATGAATACGCTTTAAATAAGTATAAATTATCCGAAGAACAAAGACTTAGAAACCCTTTGGGATTTATCGTTACTTCGTATAGATTAGATCAGGAAGTGGCGCAATGATTAAAAAAATAGTTTTAGCGAGCGCTTTGGCGGCCGTGAGCGCATTTGCGCTTACTTTGCCTAACGTATCGAAATTCGATAAGCGTATTACTTATGCTAAGTATAATGCTGAAGACGTATTTTTGATTAGGGCTAAGATCGGTTATGTTAGCATGGTTAAATTTGGCGACGGAGAGAGAATTTTAACTATTTCTACGGGTTTTGCAAACGGATGGGAGCTTATAGATGTAGATAATATGCTTTTTGTTAAGCCTATGGTTTATCAAGTAACTCCGACGGAGCAAGAAAAGATCACGGACGAAACGGGCAAGGCCAAACAGCTTACTACGATTATTCAGCCTAACGCCAAAGACTGGGCTACGAACCTTATTATCGTAACGAATAAAAGAATTTATACCTTTGACCTTGAGCTTGTAGAGGATAAGGTAGAAAAAGAAAAACGCAAGGTTTGCGCCGACGATAAAAACGCTACGGGCTGCACCTTCGAGGAAAAAGAAAAGATTATACCGGTAACTAACGACTATACTCTTACTTTTGCTTACCCGGACGAGGACAAACAGAAAAAAGAGAGCGCAAAAGACAAGCTAAATAAATCGGTCTCTAAAGATTCGGTAAGTAGCTTGAAAGAAGAAGAGGCGCTAAGAGAGCAGGCTATCAGAGAGCAAAAAGAACAAGAGCGGCTGGAAAAAGAGAAAAAAGAGAAGATCGACGACGAACTTACGCGCACTTCAGTTCCTAAAAATTACGACTATGTCATGCACGTAAATAAAGATAGCGAGATCATCTCGCCTGATTTCGTATATGATGACGGGTTATTTACCTATGTGGGCTTTAGACGAGTTAAAACCATACCGTCGTTTTTTACCTATCATGAAGAAGACGGCGAGCCTAGCGAGGCGATAGTAGCTACGCATTTGAAAAAATACGACAAATTTAATGTCGTGGTCGTTCATAAGACTTTTGATAGATTGTTGCTTCGCAACGGTAATCAGCTCGTGGGCGTAAAAAATAACGGTTATATGCGCAATGAAATAGACGATTTAAGGACTACTAGGACGAAAACGGTAGTTAGGAAGGTAAAAGCGCCGGATGAGGGCGATAAAGATCAGGAGAATTTAAATGTCAAAAAATGATACCGACGTTAATGATTTAAGTCAAGCCCCGGTAGTAGAAGAAAATAATAGCAATAACTCTACCGGAGTTCGCCCAAGAAAAAACGGTTCTAAAACCTTAATTTTATACGTATCTATCGCGGCGGCTGTATTTTTGCTGGGTTTTATTTTATCAAAAACCCTGCCTATGGTTTTTTCGGCTTTTTCTTCTAAAGATAAAAAGGAGTTGTCTGAAGAAGGCGTTAAGAAATTAACGGATATAGACGGGCAAGATCAAATTTCTTTTATTTTGCCTAAAAAACCTAAAAAGCCCGAGCCTAAGCCCGAACCGCATAATAATCCTTTTATAGCCGCGCCGCAAGAGCAACCCAAGGCTAATCCTTTTGAGAAGCCGGCCGCGGTTAAGAAAGGCCCCGAAAACTATACGGTTTATAAGGCTAGTAGGGGTTCTATAGTTCCTACTAGAACTACGAAGGCCCAAGTTCAAGCAGAAGAAAAACAAAAGCTTGCAGAGCAAAAAATTAAAGAGGCCGAGGAGTTAAAAAGGAAAGCTATGGAACAAGCCGAGGAAGAAGCTAGGCTTTATCCATACGGTTTTACTTATCGCTTGGTAAACGGTAAAATGGTAAAAATTCCTAAAACCTCGGCTAATTCTGTTCTTACTCGCAATATATACGAGGATAAAGGATCTGCGATAGGTTCTACTATTTTTCAACCTCAAGCCGAGGCCATGACGCTTAAAGCGGATAAAAATTTCCTTTTGCAAAAAGGCACTTTTATACCATGCTCTCTCGATACTAGAATCGTTTCTATGCTAACCGGGGGCGTAAATTGCACTATAAGCGATGATGTTTATAGCGAAAATGGAAACGTGCTTTTGATTGAAAAAGGTAGCAGGGTATTTGGATATTATGAGAACGGCCAAATTAAGGTCGGAATGGATAGAATTTTCGTTATTTGGCAAGAGATTAGAACGCCCGAAGGCGTAGTAATCCCGGTAGATAGCGGTTCTGCCTCTCCTTTGGGCGATGCTGGAACGGACGGTTACGTCGATTATCATTGGGCCTTACGTTTTACGTCGGCCGTTTTGGTATCTATCGTGGATGATGTGTTTAATTCCGCTCTTAACGGAGATACTTCTGGCAATAAAGAATTTAGAACCGATAAAACGAAAGATACTACTAACGAAATGGCTACCGAGACCTTGAAGAGGTTTATAGACGTCGAGCCGACTTTATATAAAAACCAGGGCGATAAGGCGGGAATTTACGTCAATAAAGATATTGATTTTTCCAAGGTTTACGAGTTAGATTTGGCTGATAAGGAATAGTTTGATGTTACCTAACGAATCTACGTTGAGAAAGTTGAAGGAAAAGGTAGATGCAAAGAAGGAGCAGGTTTTTAAAGCCCGTAAGGATCTAGCTAAGTTAGAGCAGGAGTATGCGGATTTGGTTTATAAATTTGCGCAGTTGGATAGAGACGGCGAATTTATGAGAAACGAAAATAAAAAGAAGGGAAAATAGTAATGTCGGCGGAGAATCATAACGAGGCGAGCGCGTCTGTAAATAGGTCGGTTTTAGCTCAATATACCGATAGGTATTTCGGTAAATATTTAAAAGACGAGAGCATAAACGAGATCGTTTTTAACGGCGGTAATAAAATTTGGTGGGAAGACGTTAATAGCGATTGGCATTTTGAGGAGAGAAGCGATTTTAACGATACGGTAGCATGGTCTTTCGCGACTACGGTCGCATCGTTTAAAAAGGATGATATTAATCAGAAAAAACCGATTTTGAGCGGTATTTTAACGGGCGGCGAGCGTATCCAAATCGTCTCTGCGCCGGTTACGAAGGGTAATTTCGTAAGTATTACCATTAGAAAGCCTTCAAAGGTTAGATACACTATAGAAAATTACATTTCAAGCGGCATTATCGATCAAAATTTGGCCGATATGCTTAAAGATTTTATCTCCGTAGGTAAAAATTTAGTAATTTGCGGCGAGACGGGTAGCGGTAAAACGACTTTTATGAAAACTTTGATCGATTTTATACCGCTTGAGCAACGCTTGATAACTATCGAGGACGTCGAGGAAATTCGGTTTTGGAATCATAAAAACTACGTTCAGCTGTTTTATCCGTCCGAGGCAAAGCCTGGAGATCCGGTTACGTCGGCAAAATTGCTTAAATCTTGTCTGCGTATGAAGCCTGATAGAATTCTTTTGGCCGAGGTGCGCGGCGGCGAGACTTACGACTTTATAAACGTTATTTCGTCCGGACACAACGGATCTATGACTTCTTGCCACGCCGGAAGCGTAAGCTCGTGCCTAGACCGTCTAGTTATGATGTCTATGCAAAACGACGAGGCTAAAGCCGTAGGTAAAGAGATGTTGCTTGATATGATCCATAAAACCATAGACGTTATAGTGGTGTTAAAAAAAGTAAATAAGAGACGTATGGTAACGGAGTATTATTTAGACGGCGTTACTTACCGCAACGACGGAAACGGAAATTTTGAACGGGTCGGTTAAAAATGGTTAAGATTAACGCGAAAGTTATCCTCTTTTTAAGCGCGATTAGCGCGGTTTTATCGGTGTTTTTAGCCCCGGTAATATTTTTATTGTTTATGAAGATGATTCTTTCGATAAAGTCGCTTTATACGCCTTTGATGTTTATAGACGCTTTTGCCGCCGGCTACGGCGCGCTATACATCGGAGCTTACTTTATCTCGTTTTTCGTTATTTTATGCGTGCCTATCGTCGTTTCGCTTTTGCCTAAAGCCGAAAAACAGTTTGGAGACGCAAAGTTCGCAAATAGGCATGAGATATTTAAAAACGATCTTTTCGGCGATAGCGAGGGTATTATTGTAGGCAAATTTAAAGGGGAGCTTTTAAGATACGGCGGTCAGCAATTCGTCGCCTTGGGCGCTCCTACGCGTTCGGGTAAAGGCGTAGGCGTCGTAATTCCCAATTTGCTTTGTTACCGAAATAGCGCCGTCGTTCAAGACATCAAGCAGGAGTGTTTTGATTATACGAGCTTGTATCGTCAAAAGATTATGGGTCATAAAGTGTTTTTATTCGATCCTTTTAGCAGACGCACGCATAGGTATAACCCTCTAGGCTATATTGATTTAAACGGCTCGAATATGGATAGCGAGTTGGTGGATTTCGGAAACATCATGTATAGCATCGAGGGAGATCCTAACACGGCCTTTTTTAACTCTTTGGCGCAATCTTTATTTATCGGGCTTTGCCTGATGTATAAGGATTTAACGACGAATGAAGAGGCCAAAGCCTTTTTGATAAAAAATAACATTCATATCGAATTTACCCTATACGGGATTTTGTCTATGAGCGAGGGTTTTAGATTTAGACCCGGTCTTGAAAGGCGCATGGGCGGTTTAGATAGCGAATTTGAGATATTTCAAAAAGTTAAGAGTATGAAAGACGACTCTAAATTTGAAGAGGGGCAAGAGATAACCGGATTTCCCGATACGTATATGTTTCTTGATGCTATGGGTTGGCTTACGCACAAGACCCAAGAGCGCTTGCAGACTTATTTTAATATCGATTCGGATAATACGCGTTCGGGGGTTATGTCGTCGTTTAATGCGCCTTTATTGCAGTATAAGGCCGACAATATGAGGTTTGCTACGAGTCCTGGGGATAGAGGGGCGGTCGGAGATTTTGACTTTAGAGATCTTCGCAAGGAAAAGACTACTATTTACGTAGGTATTACGCCCGATCAGCTCGCTAACGCTAAATCTATTTTGAATTTGTTTTGGCAACAGCTTATCTTGGTAAACACCAAAGAGCTACCGCAGACGCACCCGGAGCTAAAATACCCGGTTATGCTTTTGATGGACGAGTTTACGGCGTCGGGCTATTTGCCTACTTACGAAAAAGGCATTTCGTTTATTGCCGGTTATTGGCTTAGAAGCGTGATGATCTATCAAGCGCAATCGCAACTTGAAAACAAGACGCCTATCGGTTATGGTAAAGAGGGCGCGGCCACTCTTTTAACCAACCACGCTTGCCAAATTTATTATACGCCTAGAGAGGATGCGGATGCGGCCAAGCTTTCAAAAGCTTTGGGCGATAAGACGATCAAGGTAAGAAGCAAGTCTTACGGCGGTAAAGACGGTAGAGTAACCGGCTCTGAAAACGAAGCTAAAAGAGCTTTAATGCTACCGCAAGAGGTTAAAGGTATTTCGGGCGAAGAAGAGCTTATATTTATAGAAAAAGTTAGCCCTATTAGAGCAAATAAGGCGTTTTATTATAACGATCCGTATTTTTACTCTAGGTTCGTCGAAATTTCGCCTAGCTTGCAAAAGCATTTCGGCTTGAGCGAGCAAGATGTTACCGATAGCTTTGATTTAAAATATATGGATGATAAATTTTTAAAACGCGAGGACGTAAAGATCGAAGACGAAAAAACTAAAGAGAGCATTTCAAAACCCGAACTTCTTAGAAAGAATTTCGAGAAGAAATCGCTTGCCGTTCAAAAAAGAGAGCCTAAGCGCGGTAAGATGTTTAAAACCTTTAAATATATGAGAAAGGGCAAAATAATTGCTTACGAAAGGTATTTTTGTATGAATAAGCCTTTGCCTCAAAGCGTAATGGAAGCGGCTATTACCAAAGGCGAAACGCGCATTAAAGTTCCTTTCCAGTCCGCGCATAAGGAGAAGATCGAAAGACTTTACGAGAAAATGGTAAATTTAATGGTCAGCGTTAAATACGTTGATTTCTTGGCCGATGACGATGCGGCTTAAATTTGATGAAAAAGGATAAAAAATGAAAAAAACGATTTTGTTTTCAGTCATTGCCTCAAGCTTACTGCTTGTCGGTTGCGGCGCGCCTAAGCCCGTAACCCTAGACGGAGACGCTAGTATAACCATAAACCAAGGTATCATTACCGAGCGTCAAAACACTATCATTGAAGATAGATTTCTAAGCCAAAATAATTGGACTTACGACTTAGTTTTAAAACCTACGAAAAAGGAGCTTATCGCCGACGATAAGCGCGTTAAGGTCTTTTATTTAGCCCATCATGCCGATAAGATTATTATCGTGGGGAAAAATGCCGAAAAATATAAAGATTTTTTCAAAAAAGAGGGCATTAAAGCGGTAATCGAAACTTGGAGTATGGACGAAATAAAAGGAGATAGCGAGGCGGTAAACGTCTCGTTTTTACACAGAGCTATAGAAAAATAAAAACCCATAATAAAGGAGACTTCATGAAGAAATTCAGTTCGCTATTGTTGGCTTCGGCCCTTTCATCCGCGTTGTTCGCCGCAGAGGATTTAAAATCTGCCGTCGAAGATATGTCATCACAGCTAGGTTATACTAACGAGGCGTCATCAGCCGAGAATATTCAAAAGCTTAGAGAAGAATTATACGGCAATGCCCCTGCGATTAAAGGAAATTCGCTAGACGATTTATTAAATTCAGGCGAGTTAAACGATGATCAAAAAGCTGCCGTCAATTCGGCTCGCGAGAAAGCGAACAAAAATCCATATACGCATCAGCAAATCATGAGTTGCGGGGCGGTTTTATGCCTTGCTGGCGGTATGCTTGACGGCGAATGCCGCAAATACGTAGATCCGTATTTCGCGATCTATTACCCTAAAGATCCCGGTAAAACCGCTCGCGAAAGAAAGAAATATTTAGACATTTGCCCTAGAGACGGTAGTTCACAAGACCAGGCTAATTTAAGTAAGTTAAACGACGTTATAGCTAATAGTCGCGGTGCATGCGAAACGGCTAGTTTTGAGGATAAATTCGAGGCTAAAATAACCGTAAAAAGAGCTTATGATATAGAAAAGGGTAAGGGAGCTTATAAACAAACTTATAGACATATAACTACCGAAACCAAAGTTATCGTAAGCGATTTGGCCACTTTGCAAGCTTATGAAAGCTCCTACGCCGACGATGTTGAAAAGACTTATATTAGTTCCGGTCAAAAAAAATACGATGTTAAAGATCGCGTAGATAAAATGTGTCGCGAAAATGTTGATAACGAATTCGTTTGCACTTGGCCTACTGGCGGCGGAGCTGATACCGACGTTTTGGTATATAAAAGCAAGGCAGTTAAAGTCGATTGGGTAAATCCTATTATTAATGAGAATCTTTCAGAAAACTGCAAACACATGGCTAAAAGCGAGCTAACTACGGCTTATGCGTATTTACATAAGAACAGTTGCTCTAACAAAAAATATGATAGCGTTGCGTCTTTTCTTAACAGCCAAGACGCCGGTTGCAAAGCAAAGTAAATTTTTAAAAAGGAAAAAAGATGGAAAATATCGAGAATTCTAATATTTTAGAGGACCAAGACGATTTCGAGCCGTATTTTTATAATTCGGTGGATCTTGATGACGATTCAGAGGCGGTTTTCGAGGATTTGGTAAAAGAATTCGAGGATACGCTACGCTTTATGTCCAAGGTCGTAAACGGTGCTTTGGAAGATGAAGAATACGATAACGACGGGTTTTAATCGCTATGGCCGAGGAAGTAGAATTTGAAGATTTAAAGACCAATCCATCTTTTGGAAATTCAGTTAGCGCGGATACCCGCGCTAACGATTTTTATGATAGTTTGGCCGCAGACGACGAGGATGACGTCGGTTCTGATTCTAAGAGTTCGCAAGATCAAGGCGGCAATGACGATTCTAATGAATCTTTTGAGAACGACGACGCATCGGTCGAAAAAAAGAATCTTCTCGATCAAATCAAGGATCTTGACCAAAAAATCGAGAAGGGCGATTTTAGTAAAGATACTAAAGCCCGTATTCAAGAGGTATTTAGAGACGAATTTTTATTGGCTTCGCTAGGTAGGGCGCAAAAAACTACTATTCAGCAAACGCGAAGTATTTTGACCGTTTTTAAGAAACATATCGCAAACGACGCAAATTTGCAAAACCGTTTAGAAAAATTATTCGGTAAGGAAGAGGTTGAAAATTTAAAGAATTTCGACGATAACGACGAAAGGCTTTTAGAGGCCACTCGTAAGAGAAATATCGTTTTGGGCGGTATTGAGCTAAATAATACCTCTTTATTTATCGAGGTTTCAAGATATTTGTTTTCGCCATATATTCAATTTCCGGAGTTATTTCAGGAAGATGAAGACGGAAACGTAAAAGATCCTTTTAGGACTACGGACGTATTTAACTATGCTAACGTAGTAGAGATCGAGCAAAACACCAACGACGATATTCATAGGCAACTAAGGCGTTTTATCGAAGATCCTAAAATCGATAGGCTTCTTAAGAACGATTCGGCCCTAAAGGGCATTTATGACAAGATAAAAGACGACGTGTATAAAATGCACACCTATTTTTCTATCTTTTTATTGCTTTGGAATTCTCCTTTTGATGAACGGGATTACGGCGTTCAGCAATATTCTAAAAACGTTGCGATGCTTTCGGAAAAACTAGGCAAATTTATGGATGATCTAGTTAAGCTCGACGCGCTTTATTCGGAGAAAGAATTTAAAGAGAAGATCGAGCGCCTCATAAGCGATCATCTTAAAAATGTAAATAGGAAATTCGACGAAGTAGCGGGTATGGCTATTGAAGGCGCTGAAAATCGAATCAATAAAAGAGTCGATAACTTTTTTGAAGAGATGAATAAAAACATCACTAAATTTCAAAAAATGAAGAGAGAGATGACTATATTAGACGATTTAAGCGATTCTATCTCAAAAACCGTTAATAACGTCGAAAGTAGTATCGGTGCCGCCTATATGTCTAAAATTTCTAAAAATATAGAGGATCTAAGATCCGACGTGGGTAGAATTTCAGGCGGCGGCATAAGCGAAGAGAGCGTGAACACTAATGCTATCTTAGAGGCTATCGAAAAGCTAAACGTTCGTTTTACTAGACTTGAAAACGATTTCCGGACTTTCGCTAAAAAGGGTCAAGGCGATTTAGCTCAAGAGGTAAAATTTAACGATGCGGATTTAGAAGAAGAATTTAAGCGAAATTTAGATAATAGACCCCAAAAAAAAGAGGTTTCTAAGCAAGATTTAGATATAATGCAACCATCCGAAAAAAGGGGCTTATTTAGTAAATTTACTAGCCTTTTAAGCGGCGATGAAAAATCTCAAAAATAAGGAGCGAACGACACTAAAACGTAAAAACTAGCTCAAAAAAACGAGCCGATCAGAACATGCGCGGGGGAAGCCCCAATACTAACTTTTAAAAAATTAAAAAAATCAAGAAAGAGAGATAAGCACAATGCCAACAGTAGAAAAAACAACGGAAAAAGTTCCAAATATGAAAAGTTTAGCAAAAGATGCGGGAATCCAGCAATACGGAGAGATGAAGGTTATACTTCCGGCTAACGAAGATAAAGGCGCGGTATTTTCTATGCCTAACGCTTTAGATAGCATTTCCGTAGTAAGCAGAGAAAGAGACGAATACGGTAGATCCGTTAAGGAAACTAGCGTAGATAAATCTCCTGCGGGCTTCGTGTCTGCTTTTATAGCCAATTACCAAAAACAGCAACATCAGCTCGGAAAGATGTTAAGTCTTGAATCCGCCGGCGCGCTTACAGCTCCTAGAACTACGGCCGAAGGCAAAGAGACCGCTTATGAAACCAATAATCTTGCCGGTAACGCGGTATTAAAAAGCGCCGACGGTAAAGAGTATCGCGTTTCGATAATTAAGCATCAGTCTAAAGATTTTAAAGAGTCAAGAGATACTTTCGTCGAGCAGGCTATGGCCGAACGCGCTTACGGTAAGGGCGCTAAACTTCACAACGAGAAAGTCCAAAGCGCTTCTTTTGAGATAGTTATTCAAGAAAAAGGCGCTGACGGTCTTTACTCAAAAGATACCCAAAGACGTTTAACCGTGTATGCCGAGCAAGATCGCGAGGGAAATTTAGTGCAACATAGCAATAAAGATCGCGAGGGAAATTTGACTCAAACGGCTTTCACGTTTAAAGATGCTAGAGATCCTAAAGTTATGGATTCTATAGGGGTTTTAGGGGATTTGATTAAGGATAACTACGGATATAAACCTCAAGACGGACAAAAACGTTACGAGGTCGCAGGTCCTGACATCAATTTTAGAGTTATGAATCATGCCGATCTTTCTCGCGAAATCGCCAAGAAAGCTCTTGAAATTACCGAAAACACTAACCGTCAATACGGTTTTGAAAGCGGAGATAAAGGCGCTTTAATTTCTTCACGCCTTGATGGAAAATCATCTATTATCGTTCCTGCTTTAGGCGGTAAAGAGCAAACGAACTTTAGTTTTGAGAATAGAGTTATGCGTTTAGGAGAGGGCGGTAAGCTCGATCTTGAGGCATACGGCAAGATGCTCCAAGAAATTAACGCATCTCTTCCTAAAGCGGCCGAAAAAGACGCCGATAAAGGTAAAACCGTAGAGGCCGGCAAAGAGGCCGATAAAGCAACGGGTAGAAGCGGTCGTTCCGGAGCAAAGAAAAAAGACAAAGAATCAGAGCGTTAATATAGCGTTTTACTCCAAATTTGAGATTTTAGGCAAGCTTGAATAAGGCTTGCCTTTTTTTTTGCGCGAAAAGGATAAAAAATGATTGAAGAAATTATACTTGACGCTAAGGCATCCGGAGATAACGAAGGGTTAGAAGCGGGCGGTAAAGCCTTACCGCTTTGGCATCCGGCCGCATTAGCCGAACTACGAAAAAGAGATCTGCTTAACTCACGCACCGAAGAGACTATTACTAATATGGCTTTAAAGCTTGATAGTGTGGTAAATTTTAGAAAAATAAACGACGAAGACGTTTTTGGAAACGAAAGCGATATAAATTATACCGGCGATAAATTTGAAAATGAGGCCGGAGAGGTTAAATTTCATCGATTTAACTCCGCGGAAGAGGAGCAAGAGGTCGAAAAAGAGGGGTGGAAACGCACCGAAGACTCTTACCTTAGAAACCCGGCTTTAGCCGCCTTAAGAGTTACGGGCGCTAAAACCATGGAGACGATCCCCACTCCTTTTATTTCAAATTCCGTAGGCGAGGGCGATATTCATCTACTTTTTATGAACGTTAGCGTAAGCGCGGACGATAAGCTTAGAATCGAGCCTAGCCCTAGAATGTATGACGTAATGGAATTTATGCAAACTGCCGTTCTTACTACTACGCATCAATACGACGACGAAGTTTCTTTAAAGAAAAATCTCGTAAATAAGGGAATTGAGCCTACGAGAAGAAATGTTAAGGATTTTAGAAATTTAGGCTATTTAAATAACGTAATTAGCGATAGGCGAGGACAATGCTGCGCCCTTTTGGGAGTGTCTAGGAAAGAGGATCTTTCTTTTGACGATAAGCAATACTATTTAAAAGTCGGCTCTAGCGTATCGAATTTTTGTATGAGCTATATGCACCGCGAAGGGATTATTAACCGCTTGGCTAGCGACGTAGTGCATAATAGCTACGGTAAATTTAAGGCTACTTACGAAGCCGATAAGAACGGCACGGAAAGAGCTTATAAAGCTCCTAGCGACGTAGCTAAGGAGCTTGAAAGGATAAATGAAAAATATACTCGTATCGACGAGGCTTTAAACGGCGAAAGAAGCGTCTTTAGAGGGCGGGGCATCGCCTTATACGAAATTAATAGCGACGTTTTTGAGGCAATGAGGGAAAACCCGGGGGCTACTAAAGCTTTGTTTGCTCACGCAAATAGATTTACCGGGGGTAAAAGCGATCATAGCCGAAATATTATTTACGGTAAAAAGACTTTCGAGCGCGAAAATTTTAACGTAGATAAGTATCACGATAACGCTTGGCAAAAGGGCGAGGAGACTATCGATATTCAAAACAACATGCAAAACATAGCCTATGAATACGATAAAGCCGCCTATGCTTTGATTAAGGCTATGGTCGAAAAAGATCCCGGCATCGAGTTAAAAATTAAAAAGCAGATGGGTTATATACCCGAAGATAGCCTTGAGTTTAAAAAAGCTAGCTTTTTGGAAAAAGATAGCATCCTAGCGAGAAATAAAAACTACGACACTGCACTTTCTACCTATATGCAAGGTTACGTGGACGGTCAGTTTAGGTTTCCGGGTTTTATGATGGCCACGGGTCGTTATATGCTTGAAACTAGGGCTACCGGGGAAAACGCTAGTTTAAATCCACAAGTGGATAAATTTCATAGATTTTTGATTCAAACCTCGGCCCAAGGCAAGGCCGTTCTTGATCTTGAAAACGACGAACACGTCCAAAGCGCGTGCAAGTGTATAGGTTTTGCGCTAGGAGAGCCTTTCGATAAAAAATCTACCAAGCAATATATAGATGAATTTAACGAAATGTTTAAAAAGAAAACCGGCACGGATAAAGATTTAATTTTTGTCGATAAAGAAACCGGAAAAACTAGGTTTGACGTAGATTATATCGCCTCTGACGATTTCCGAAAGAAGACTTTGCCCGGATTTCAAAGATATATTTTAAGCGGAGAGGTTGAAGAAATAGGCGCGAGCTTGAAAAATTTAGCTCAATTAAATAGGCTTTCGCATAAATTAAAGAACGATATTGAGCAAGGTAAGGACGTGAGCAGAACCTATAAAGTATCGTTTATGACCGAAATAGACGGAACTACTAACGGTCAAGCTATTCGCGTTATGTCGATGCCCCTTGGGGTTCGCGATGAAGAAATAAAAAAAGATACAGATTTGCGTAGAAAAGGCGGTTTGCTCGAAAAAGAGCATTATACGCAAATAGGCGATTACAGAGAAGAGGGCAATGCCGATCTTTATATCACGCTTTCAAGAAATTTCCATAAATTGAGTATAGAGAAAAGTTACGTAGATAAAGAGTGGCGAAAAGCCCTAGTTCGTTTTATAGGTAATGATCCCGACAGCAAAGATAGCCGTAATTTCTTTAAAAAAATAGGCACTGTAAGCGGTTACGGAGCTACTAGAGGCATGATTAATACCTTTGACGACGTAATCAAGGAGAGCTACGAAAAACGTCAAGCCGAGCGCGCATTTGAGATCCAAGAGATTATGAAAAAATCTACCGAGAGCAAGCTCGATAAAGACGTCAAAAAAATCGAGAAGCTTATCCTGGACGGCGAAAAAGATACGGTCGCGTTTTTAAGACTAAGGGGCATGGGTGGCAATAGCAAAATCAATGAGGGCGATATTGCCGCGGTTAATGAAGATTGCCTAGGCGTAGGACTTGCCAAATCGATCAATAAAGACGAGAGCGAGGGGCGGTTTTACGCGATAATAGAAGGGGATTGGAAGCAGATAAAAGATAACGAGCTATCTAAGGTCGATCACTCTACGGTAGAGTCCGTGCTAACCGAAGATATTTTACGTAACGAGAATTGTAGAAGAATTTTAAAAGATTGCAAGGGAGACGTCAGCAAAGATATTCTTGATTCGTCGTTTGAAAAAGGAAAGAACGAATACGTTAAGACAAGCGAAGTTCTTTTGCCCGAAACCATGAGAGAGACTATACCCGGGCTTTATGACCTAAATTTGAACATAAATAAAACCGTCAATTTACAAAACGAGCTTATGCTAGATTTCAAAAAAGACATCAATGAAGCCATAAGGCAAAAGGGTCAAAAGATTTACGACTTTGAAAACGATAGGTTTGAAAAGGGCATTAGCTCTATATTGGAGCTAACCTATGAAGACGCTATGAAAAAGATCGAGCGCGAGACTATCGGTAGGGTGGAATTCGGCGACTGCACGATCCCTATCGGAGCGGCCGAGAATCAGCAAACTTTCGATAGGCATGGTCAAGAACTTGGCGTTACGCAACACGTTAGGGGTATCGAAAAAAACGGCCCTATAGAAAACGAGAGGACTATTTACGAAAAATCCCTATCAGACCCGGGCGCTAGCGCAAACGTTTATAGCACGCATCCGCTTGACGCGATGATTATGCGCGAAACTTTGGCTCATGAAGAGGTAAATTATTCGTTTAACCAAGTCCTAGACGCGGCCGTCGTTACTCAAGATCAAATGGTAACGGTCGGAAGGGTTTATAACGAGAATTTTCTAAAAGCCGTCGCGCGGGAAAACCCGGCTAAAAACATCCTCGATCATTTCAATAAGTCTATGGATTATATGGTTAAGGTTTACGACGTTTATTCGATTCCAAAGCCTGAAATTTTAAAAGCGTGGGATACTAAAACGCACGAATTTAACGATAGCGGTATCGAAGAAAAAACGCCTTTGCACGTAAAAGTTACCGCACATCGTAATCTCAAAGAGTCCGTTAGGGTTATTTCGGGCAATAAGGTTAAAATTTATAAAGATATGAGTATATATACTTGCTGCCAAATGTCCGGATCTCAACCTTATGAAAAACAAGCCGATTACGATAGGCGAAAAGAGCGTTTGAAAGCTTGGCATCTAAGCCAAGAAAAAAAGCGGCAAGCCGCCGAAGAAAGGACTAAAAAGCCGGCCGCCAAATCAAAAGCTCCTAAAAAGGCTAAAAAAGAGATTGATTAATATCTATTAAATATTTTCTTTCTCGAAAAGTCGTATTTAAGTTTAACTTATGTATAATTTATAGTATATTTCTCCTCTTGCGCAGAGGAGAAATTTTAAAGAAAGCGAGCGTTATAATGGTAAAAAAAGCACCGGCTAAAAAAACACGAAAAGAGGCGACTTTATCTTTGCCTTTTGCAAATTTGTTCCCTTCGGTTTTAAACAAAGACGAATTTGAGGCATTATTAGATTATTTTAAAGATTTGTTTGAATCAAAAATGAATCGAGGTATTTCTTTCGAGGCTGTAGGAAATCTTAGGGAGCATGTATTATCTAGTTTTCATTTTTTCTTTGAACCCTCAAAAATATCCGTAAAACTCGTAAAGAATACCTGCGGCGCGGAAATTAATCCGTGCATTTTTACCGCAAATTTAGAAAATCAAGATCTTACAGAGACGGCTTACCGTTTTTTAGAAACGATTAAAAAATTTGACGAAAAAACATCGTCTAGCGAATTTTTTCTATACGATAAGTTAGCTATGTATTTTTCAGGCGACAATTCCGGCGCATGGTATCACAAAAAACTTTTAGAATTAACTTTTGACGAAAGGAATCGCAAATGAGATTATATATTGCCGAAAAGCCTGATTTGGCAAAGGATATAGCCGCGGCCATAGAAGGTAGCCTCGAAAAAGGCGAGGGCTATATCCAAAAAGGAAATAATATCGTAACTTGGGCTTACGGACATTTGGTTGAGCTTTGCCCGCCGCAATCTTACGGCGAGCAATACGATAAGTGGGATCTATCTACCCTGCCTTTACCCATCCCTACAAAATATCAACCCATCGAAAAGAGTAAAAAACAACTTAGTATCGTAGTAAAATTGATAAATCGCCCGGACGTGAGCGAGATAGTTCATTGCGGAGACCCGGACGAAGAGGGTCAGCTCTTGATCGATGAAATTTTAGCTTGGGGTAAAAATAAAAAGCCGGTTTATAGATTGCTTTTGCAAGACCTTACCGTAAAAGCTATCAAAAAAGAGATTGCATCTATGAAGTCCAATAACGAGTATAAAGGGATTAGCGAGAGCGGCTACGCAAGATCGCAAGCCGATTGGCTCGTCGGACTTAGCCTTACTAGGGCTTTTACGGTCTTATCAAAAACCCAAGCGGGGCAAATCGTTTCGGTCGGGCGCGTTCAGACGCCTATGCTCGGTCTGATCGTAGCTAGGGATCTCGAAAAAGAGAATCATAAGGCTAGTTTTTATTATCCGGTTAAGGCGAATTTCGAGATCGTAGGCCAAAAATTTAACGACGTCTATTTAAAAGGCGAAAGAATTTTAGACCCGGATGAAGCAAAAAGAGTAGCCGACGCTTGCAAAGGCAAGCCGGCCGAGCTTATAGTTAAAAAAGAAAATAAAGAGACGCCGCCGCCTTTGCCGTATAATTTGCTTAAGTTGCAAATAGATTGCGCCAAGAAGTGGAAATACTCTCCCGACGACGTTATGAGCATCACTCAAAGCTTGAGGGAGAAGCATCATGCGATTACGTATAACCGCTCCGATTGCGAATATTTGCCTGAATCTATGTGGGATACCCGCAACGTTATCCTAGATAACCTTGAGGGTATCGCAGATCTAAGCCTGGTCGATCGCTCGGTAAAAAGCAAAGCCTTTAACGACAAAAAGATCACGGCCCACTTTGCGATAATCCCGACTGAAACCAAGGTCGATCTTATCAAATTTAGCGAAAAAGAGAAAAACGTCTATACCCTGATCGCGCAAAGATTCGCTCTGCAATTTTGGCCGAATAAAAAATACGTAAGCTATTCACTTACTTTTAACGTCGGCGAATACGCGTTTTCAAAGGTAATTAATAAAACTATCGATAAGGGTTTCACGGCCGTTTACGACATTGAGCCTAAAGATCCGGAGAATAAAGAGGAAGAGGCGTCGAATGATTTTGATGCAAACAGCGGTAGCGGCATTTGCACCGATTGTATAGCCGAGAAGAAGGAAACTAAACCTAGGCCTTACTATACGCTTGCAACGCTTTTGGCCGATCTTTCTTCGGTATCCAAATACGTTAAAGACGAAAAGATCAAAAAACTTTTGCTAGCCAAGGATAAAGATAAAGACGATAGCGAAAGAGGCGGCATAGGAACGCCAGCTACGAGAAGCGCTATTTTAAAAACTTTGTTTGATCGCGGCTACGTGCATGAGGTTAAAAGTAATATAATTTCTACAAATTTAGGAAGAGAGCTTATCAAAAATTCTCCCTCTTTATTAAGTCAGCCCGATCTTACGGCCTTGTGGTTTGAACAGCAAGAGGATATTAGGCAAGGAAATTTGGCTAGAGACGCGTTCTTGCAAGGTTGCGTTAAAATGGTTTCCCAAATCATAGACGAAAAACGAAATTCTGGCATGGGTAGCGTAGGTATCGATAAAACCTACCCTTGCACCTGCGGCAAAGGATATTTGCAAAGAAGGCAAACCAAGGATAAAACGAGATATTTTTGGGGTTGTTCCGATTGGGCGAACGGTTGCAAGGTAATCATAAGCGATTACAAGGGCAAGCCCGATTTTGACGGCAAAGGCGCGCAAAAAGCGGCGGGCGTTAAACAGCCGGCTAAAGCCGTAACTTGTCCTAAGTGCGGCAAAGGCGTTTTAATCGCTCGTCAAGGTAAAACCGTAAAAGAGGGCAAGCCTTACACGTGGTTTGGATGTAGCGAATTTAAAAATGGATGCGCTTTTAAGTGCTATGCGGACGACAAAGGTAATCCTAAGATCGTAAAGGATTTTTGATAAATGAAGTTATTTTTTCTTATTGCCTTATCGCTCTCTTTGGCGTTTGCAGGCCCTAAAGAAAAATTAGAGGCTAGAGGCAAGCAATACGATCATATTTTTCTTGCCGCCGCTTTAAAATATAGTTTGTCGCCCGATCTTCTAAAGAGCGTCGGTAGAACCGAAAGCGGTTTTGTCGTCGATGCTGTAAACGTAAATTCCAACGGCACTATCGATCGAGGCATAATGCAGATTAATTCGGTTCACCTAACCAATGATTTAACAGCCGAGGATCTATTTGATCCTGAAATCAATATACACGTAGGAGCTAGAATTTTACGCGCTTGTATCGATAGACACGGTCTAACTTACAAGGCCTTAAACTGCTATAATGGAAGAATAACCAATAACAGCTATAATATTAAAGTCGTAGCCAATATCGAAGAGGGCTATTTTGCGAATATGCTATATTCAAGAAGACCGTCTAACCATGAAGACGTCAAAGGAAGGATCATAAAAAGATGAAAACTAAGAGCAAGAAGTTGCTAGGCCTTGGCCTAATAATGGCTGGAATTTTGTCCGGATGCGGGGATAAGTATAAGGCTTCAAATTTTGTTATTGACGAAACCCCGGAGAATGATTGGGTTATTTCTTCTAGTAAAAAAGAGGAATTGCTTTATACCGTTGAATATATTGAAAGCCCGGAGAAGAAGATAAGAATAAATTCTCGAATTCTTTTTAACTTTAATGAGTCGAATTTGCTCGATAACGGCAAAAAAACGCTTGATAGCATCGTAGATAAGGTAAAGGGTCAGCGTATTCAAATAGTCGGCCATACAGATGAGCTAGGTAGCAAAGAATACAATTTTAGGCTAGGCAAAGAAAGAGCCGACGCGGCGCGCTCATATTTGATCTCAAAAGGCCTTGACGGTAGTTTGATCTATGCTTTAAGCGCCGGGGAAAGTCTGCCGCTCGTAACCTGCAAAATACCTACAAAAGAGTGCCTTGCCCCAAATAGGCGCGTTGAAATTATCTTCGACGAAATCACGCCGGAAAAAAGAGGCTCAAAAACTATCCGCGAGCGCAGATAGCAAAGGAGTCGTAACGACTCCTTTTTTCAAATATTTCAAATTTTGTTTTTAAAGCATTTTTGTCAATTTTGACATATCATTTTGGACTTTAAAAATTTCAACTATTTTTTAAGAAATCAATAAAAGCTTGTCTTTTTTCTCCCGAACTTTTCTAAAATTTCAATGTTTTGTTTATAATAAAATTCCGATTTTAAGAGAATACAATATTTTATTTAAGATATCAATGTTATAAAAGAATACGCTTTGTCAAGATACTTTTAAATTTGCGGTATTTATTTAAAATTCAATGACGTTCTAGAATTACCTTTGGTATTTAATTTTTAAACTTTCAATATTTTATTTATGACGTTATCTAAAGTCTACACATTTATAGAAATTATGCATTTTAAACTTCCAATATTTATTTAAAACCTAGCACCTATGATTTCTTGCAGATCGTTAGTAGCAGTTTTAAACTTCCAATATTTTGTTTAAAACAAGCACTTTGCAAAATATTGCTGGTATTATATTCATGTTTTAAACTTCCAATATTTTGTTTAAAACTTTGAGCGCATAGATATGAAAGCGCGGGTAAAAAATCATTTTAAACTTCCAATATTTTGTTTAAAACGTAGACTTTCAATAAAAATAGTAATATAATTCACGATTTTAAACTTCCAATATTTTGTTTAAAACACTATCGTCTTCTTTATATATTTCTCCAAAATTATTAATTTTAAACTTCCAATATTTTGTTTAAAACCGGCCAATCGTGGAATCCTGCTACCAATAGTTGTTTCTTTTCAATTTCCAATATTTTGTTTAAAACTGAAATCAAAGAAGTCGTTATCATGAAAACTATCACTTTTAAACTTCCAATATTTTGTTTAAAACGCAAAACGTCTTCAAGCGTAGAAAATATCTTAACGGACTTTTAAACTTCCAATATTTTGTTTAAAACTAAAGTGCAAGGCGCGATAGATAAAACCCTATTTGGCTTTTAAACTTCCAATATTTTGTTTAAAACCTCGGGGTGTTTCGTAGGGTGTATCATACAAGATTTCTTTTAAACTTTCAATATTTTGTTTAAAACGAAACGTCCAGCTCCGCTTCGTATCGTCAAGAAACACTTTTAAACTTCCAATATTTTGTTTAAAACCATAGGCAAGCTTAAATTTGTTTCTTGCTGAAAAACTTTTAAACTTCCAATATTTTGTTTAAAACGTAG
>ERZ773054.300-NODE-300-length-39940-cov-28.515006_pt1 | contig 39940 bp, 44 predicted proteins | sample MGYA00580630_ERZ773054 | MGnify/ENA primary metagenome ERZ773054 (study PRJEB29015, sample SAMEA2737994) | human oral metagenome | biome: human oral; feature: human-associated habitat; material: dental | place: China | collected 2115 ... | reverse complement strand
AAGTTATGGAAATAAGACTTAGAAGCAAACTTAAGAGTGTGTTGATAGTGCATTATCTTAAAATTTTGTATAATAGGAATTGAAGTTAAATTAGATGCTAAAAATTTGTAATTAAGAAGGAGGGATTCGTCATGTTGGTATTCCAAATGCGTAATGTAGATAAAACATCTACTGTTTTGAAACAGACTAAAAACAGTGATTACGCAGATAAATAAATACGTTAGATTAATTCCTACCAGTGACTAATCTTATGACTTTTTAAACAGATAACTAAAATTACAAACAAATCGTTTAACTTCTGTATTTGTTTATAGATGTAATCACTTCAGGAGAGATTACATGAACAAAAATATAAAATATTCTCAAAACTTTTTAACGAGTGAAAAAGTACTCAACCAAATAATAAAACAATTGAATTTAAAAGAAACCGATACCGTTTACGAAATTGGAACAGGTAAAGGGCATTTAACGACGAAACTGGCTAAAATAAGTAAACAGGTAACGTCTATTGAATTAGACAGTCATCTATTCAACTTATCGTCAGAAAAATTAAAACTGAATACTCGTGTCACTTTAATTCACCAAGATATTCTACAGTTTCAATTCCCTAACAAACAGAGGTATAAAATTGTTGGGAATATTCCTTACCATTTAAGCACACAAATTATTAAAAAAGTGGTTTTTGAAAGCCATGCGTCTGACATCTATCTGATTGTTGAAGAAGGATTCTACAAGCGTACCTTGGATATTCACCGAACACTAGGGTTGCTCTTGCACACTCAAGTCTCGATTCAGCAATTGCTTAAGCTGCCAGCGGAATGCTTTCATCCTAAACCAAAAGTAAACAGTGTCTTAATAAAACTTACCCGCCATACCACAGATGTTCCAGATAAATATTGGAAGCTATATACGTACTTTGTTTCAAAATGGGTCAATCGAGAATATCGTCAACTGTTTACTAAAAATCAGTTTCATCAAGCAATGAAACACGCCAAAGTAAATAATTTAAGTACCGTTACTTATGAGCAAGTATTGTCTATTTTTAATAGTTATCTATTATTTAACGGGAGGAAATAATTCTATGAGTCGCTTTTGTAAATTTGGAAAGTTACACGTTACTAAAGGGAATGTAGATAAATTATTAGGTATACTACTGACAGCTTCCAAGGAGCTAAAGAGGTCCCTAGCGCCTACGGGGAATTTGTATCGATAAGGAATAGATTTAAAAATTTCGCTGTTATTTTGTACAATAAGGATAAATTTGAATGGTACCATAAACGACCGTTTATGGTACCTTTTCATTTTCCTGCTTTTTCTAAATGTTTTTTAAGTAAATCAAGTACCAAAATCCGTTCCTTTTTCATAGTTCCTATATAGTTATACTTAATGAGTTATGGTACATTTAAATTATAAAATTAAGGAGGTTTTTTTATGATTTTTGGCTATGCTCGAGTGAGTACGGATGATCAAAATCTTAGTTTACAAATTGATGCACTTACTCATTATGGAATTGATAAATTATTTCAAGAAAAAGTAACTGGTGCGAAAAAAGACCGACCGCAATTAGAAGAAATGATCAACCTACTACGTGAAGGAGATTCTGTTGTCATTTACAAGTTAGATCGAATTTCACGATCAACTAAACATTTGATTGAACTTTCTGAATTATTTGAAGAACTTAGTGTCAATTTTATATCTATTCAAGATAACGTAGATACTTCAACGTCTATGGGAAGATTCTTTTTCCGAGTTATGGCTAGTTTAGCAGAACTGGAACGGGATATTATTATTGAACGAACTAACTCTGGTCTTAAGGCAGCCAGAGTCCGAGGAAAAAAAGGGGGCCGTCCAAGTAAAGGTAAGCTATCAATTGATTTAGCTTTAAAAATGTATGACAGCAAAGAGTATTCTATTCGTCAAATTCTTGATGCCTCTAAATTAAGCAAAACAACCTTTTACCGTTACCTCAATAAAAGGAATGCTTAAGATATGGCTATGAAAAGAATTTTAACTACTTCACAGCGTGAACAACTTCTTTCTGTAGACCACTTATCAGAAGAGGATTTTAAAGCGTATTTTAGTTTTTCTGATTATGATCTGGAGGTTATTAATCAACACCGTGGAAAGGTCAATAAACTAGGATTTGCGATACAACTTTGTTTGGCCCGGTATCCTGGGTGTTCTTTAAGTAATTGGCCGATTAAATCAACCAGACTAACTTCTTATGTGAGTCGACAGCTCCATCTTGATGCAATTGATTTAAATTCATATGATCATAGAAATACACGTGCAAATCACTTCAACGAGATCTTAGAAGTATTCAACTATCATCGATTCGGTAGTGCTAATACACAAAAACAGTTAATAGAATATTTAATTGAACTAGCTTTAGAAAATGATGACTCTATCTATCTAATGAAAAAAACAATTGATTTCTTAACTCGAAAAAGAATTATTTTTCCATCTATAGCTACACTTGAAGACATTATAAGCCGCTGTCGAGATAAAGCAGAAAACAACTTATTTTCAATATTACTCTGTTCATTAACAGATATACAAATTGAAAAACTAGAGAGTTTGTTTCAAATTTATGAAGAGACGAAAATAACTAAACTCGCTTGGCTAAAAGACATTCCAGGTAAGGCAAATCCAGAAAGCTTTATGAGTATTTGTAAAAAAGTGGAAGTGATTGCTTCCATGGGACTCGGGACAATTAATGTCTCCCATATTAATCGGAACAGGTTTCTTCAGCTAGCTAGACTAGGGGAAAATTATGATGCATATGACTTCTCCCGTTTTGAGCTTGAAAAAAGATACTCTTTACTTATTGCTTTTTTAGTCAATCATCATCAATATCTGATCGATCAACTGATTGAGATTAATGACCGCATTTTAGCAAGTATTAAACGCAAAGGGACACGTGATTCACAAGAACAGTTAAAAGAAAAAGGAAAATTGGCTACTAAAAAATTGGAACATTATGCTTCTTTAATTGATGCTCTTCACTTTGCAAAAGATAATGATAGTAATCCTTTTGACGAAATTGAACGAATCATGCCTTGGGAAGATTTAGTACAAGATGGAGAAGAAGCTAAAAAAATTACAGGTAATAAAAATCATGGCTATTTAGAAATGGTTCGAAATAAAGCTAATTACCTCCGAAGATACACGCCAATGTTATTGAGGACCCTTTCGTTCAAAGCAACTCCGGCAGCAAATCCAGTCCTCATGGCCCTAACTCAACTAACTGATTTACACAATAGTGGTAAAAGAAAAATACCGGCAGATACTTCTACTGATTTTGTGAGTAAAAAATGGAAAAGCCTTGTTCGGCCAGAAGAGGGGAAAATAGATCGGTCTTACTATGAGTTAGTAGCTTTCACCGAGCTAAAGAACAATATTCGATCAGGAGATATTTCAGTTGAAGGAAGTATGATCCATCGAAATATTGATGATTACTTAGTTGATTTATCTGCTTGTATTGATTCAGAAACTATTCCAGACACGTTTGAGGACTATTTAAAGGATCGGGAAATAATTTTAGATTTACAGCTTCAATTTTATTCGACAGTTGATAAGAGAATTTCAAGAGCAAACCTTAAAAAGTTGGAAAAAGTTACACCTAGCGAAGCAGAAATATATAGAAAAAAACTTTATTCAATAATTCCTAAGATAAGGCTTAGTGATCTTTTAATTGAGGTGGACAGTTGGACCAACTTTTCACAAGAATTTAGTCATGATTCTACAGGGAAACCGCCGAGTGAACAAGAAAGAAAAATTATTTTTGCTGCTTTGCTGGGTTTAGGGATGAATATTGGTCTTGAAAAAATGGCCCAATCAACTCCTGGAATTTCTTATTCTCAGTTAGCCAATGCCAAACAATGGCGCTTTTATAAAGAAGCTCTGACTCGTGCTCAATCTGTTTTGGTTAATTATCAGTTAAAGCTTCCTGTTGCAGACTTTTGGGGTGAAGGAAAAACCACTGCTTCAGACGGAATGCGCGTCCCAGTGGGCGTCTCAGCTCTAAAATCCGATGTTAATCCACATTACAAAAGTATGGAAAAAGGAGCTACAATGATTCGATCAATAAATGATAGGCATACGACTCATCATATCGAGGTTGCTTCAACTAATACAAGGGAAGCTACTCATACCCTTGATGGCCTACTTTATCATGAAACAGATCTAGATATTGAGGAACATTTTACTGATACAAATGGGTATTCTGATCAGGTGTTTGGAATGACCGCATTACTAGGCTTTGATTTTGAACCTCGCATCAGAAATATAAAAAAATCACAATTATTTTCTATCAAATCACCTTCCTACTACCCTAACTTATCAGAAGATATAAGCGGAAAAATCAATGTAAAAATTATTGAAGAAAACTATGATGAAATTAAACGAATCGCCTATTCGATTCAAACAGGAAAAGTATCTAGTTCTTTACTATTAGGAAAGCTAGGCTCATACGCACGTAAGAATAGAGTAGCTCTTGCACTGAGAGAACTAGGTCGCATTGAAAAGAGCATTTTTATGATAGATTATATTACAGATAGTGAGCTACGGCGAAGGATCACTCATGGACTAAATAAGACAGAAGCGATTAATGCTTTAGCTAGAGAACTATTTTTTGGGCGACGCGGAAAATTTATGGAGCGCGATATTCGCCGACAACTTCAAAGTGCTAGTGCGCTTAATGTGTTAATAAATGCAATAAGTATATGGAACGCCGTCTACTTACAAGCAGCTTATAATTATCTCGTCAAAATAGATCCCGAAGTAACTAAGTATATGAAGCATGTATCTCCTATTAATTGGGAGCATATCACTTTTCTTGGAGAGTATAAATTTGACTTGTTATCTATTCCTAAACACTTAAGAGAATTGAATATAAAAAATAAATAGGCCTTGAAACATTGGTTTAGTGGGAATTTGTACCCCTTATCGATACAAATTCCCACTAAGCGCTCGGGACCCCTTATAGGCTCTGATTTTTTTCTGTTCCGCTTTAGGTAATTTGTAACTATTGCTGGATGCTTTCCGTCTCATTTCTTTTGTAATAACAAAAGAAATCATACTTACACCTGTTTTTACAGCCATTTTTATGCCCCCTAATATCATCAAAATAGGAATATTTTTATATTATTTTATGTAAAAAAGCATACCTTTTGATAAAAATCACCGTGTCCTATCTCGTAGGACACGGTGATTTTTCACCTACTCATTCCTTTGGTATTTTCCGCTGCATTTGTCCGGGAAGCTCGATTCTGCTCGATCTGAAAACGACGTTGCGCCATCTCAAGCAGCATAGGGGCATTGATATTCGTCACATGACGTAAAGTGTTTGGCGAAGCTAATATGGAGCTTACCGTTCGCTCTAAATCCTGAAAATCATCTTTCCTAATCTTTGCTTTTACACCTTTGGTGACATATACATTGTTGATGTCAGACCTTATAATCGGGAACATCTGCGATACATTGAAGCAGTTTTCTTTCCCTCTGAACTGATAAAACCGAAACTTCAACGGCGCTTTTTTTGCTCGATCCTTATACTTTTCTATACTGCTGCTAGTGATCGGAACAGCCCAATAGATCCCTTCTCTTGTCGGATCAGCAACAACCAGACAATAGGGACGGTTATTCTTCTGCGGAAATGTAGAAACTCGTGCTTGATATTGTGCCAATATATCAGGCTTTACAAAGATGCAGTCGCCTACTTCTGCATTTTCTGCCAAGGATAGTTCTTTTCCCATTTCTACCTCCATAAACATAAAAGAGCAACCTAAACAAAGGCTGCTCTTTTAGTTAATCACTGCGTTTTGTGATTCGCCGCAGGAGCGAGAGTTCAATCACTGCGTTTTGTGATTCGCTGCAGGAGCGAGAGTTCAATCACTGCGTTTTGTGATTCGCTGCAGGAGCGACAGTTAACTTTTCAGTTATATATTATATAATATATAACTGTTTGTCAACTGGTATATCGAACAAAAATACTTAAAACTACAACGGCTACAACTACCGTTGCAAAACTTAATCCAAGTGCCGCAAATGAAATGGCTATAATTCCAGCTTCGCTCATGCTACGCACCTCCTTTATTACTCATATTTATAATTATAACAAAAAATTTTCCAAGCAAAGAAAAACAAAATCACCGTGTCCTATCTCATAGGATACGGTGATTTTTTGATATATCGAAAACTTTGTATCGCTTTTATTTGACAATCTTTACATATTTTGATAATATCCACCTATATTTTTATTATATATAGAATTTTCTCTCTATTTATTATAACACATCTGATTTATAAAGTCAAATTTTGGCATATTGGTCGTTCACCTCTGGTGCCGGGCTGTCGTGAACAGAGCCAGCAATGCTGTCTCTGCCTCTCCGGGCTTCCATCCCTAACGCATGGAAAGAACGGATGAAAACAGGAACTTACAGCGTTATCATTTCCCTCGTGCTTTCGCATTGCGGAACATGCTGCACAAGATCCGCATGTTCCGCAACGCACGCACTCAGGAAAACATAACGCCATTTTGCAAGTTCCTATTTTCTTTGATAGAGCCGCAGCAGCAAAAGTCAAGAACCAATATTCTTGACCTATGCTGCTGCGTGATTTCCGCCGCCCCACCCTCCACCACAAGGGGCTTTGCCCCCTGCACCCCTTTTTATCTCGCCGATGGGCAGAAGGGGAAAAGCATTCCTTTTCCCCTTTGGGGTCTAGCCTGTACCTCATCCCGTTTCGCGTAAAGGCTAAATCCTGTCGGATCGCTCCGCGAGCCTTGACGCTTCACAATATGAAAAAGCATGCACAATAACATAACTTTAATTATAAAATACGGTTTTTATATGTTAAATATATTGTTTTTATACTGTATTTGTAGTATAATTAACTTATAGAAAAGATATAGAAAACATATGAAAGGGTGTTGATTATGTTCTTCGATACGATCACTTCAATTCAAAATCTCAAAAAGAAATATCGTGAACTTGCCTATCAGCATCATCCGGATCACGGCGGCGATGAAGATATGATGAAGCGCATCAACACCGAGTATGAAAAGGTTCTTGTTCGTCTCCAGCGGGATGGAGACGTAAAAAAAGACGCTTCAGGCAAGGAGTACGGTCATTCGGTGGATGATGGATTCCGTGAAATCATCGTCAAAATATGTAATCTGGAAGGACTTGAGATTGAAATATGCGGCTGCTGGATTTGGGTGTCTGGCAATACATACCGGTTCAAAAAAGAGCTAAAGGAAGCGGGGTTTTTCTTCTCTGGGAAGAAAAAGATGTGGTACTGGCGGCCGGAAGATGCTGCTTCCAAGAAAAGGTGGGGCAACATGGATATAGAAGATATTCGCATGAAATATGGTTCGATTGGGGTAAGTGCAGATCGCCAAGGAACAATACGTCCGCTGCTGCATAACGAATCGGCATGATGGGAAACGCGGGGCATCCCGCGTTTTTCTTCCTAAAGATAATTTTACGATATAAATAAATCTAAGAAGAAGTATATTTGCCATATAAATATACTATAAAAGATATATAAATAACATCTTTTATATATCTTTCTATGGTGTTTATCAAATTTGTTGTTGGATTTACTTTGTTGAGATTGATGATCTATTGGGGGTCGTCTTTCTTTGCATTTTCGTTCCTCGTGTCCAGAAATGCCCTTGTATGCGTTTTTATCTGCTTTTTCATAGTTGGATATGGGTTGATCGAAAGAACGGCTCAGAAACGATTCTAGGGGGAAATAACGCCTTTCTTCAGTTCTTGCTAGGTATTTTATCCTAATGGACTGTTCAAGAAATTCCCGCTGACTCCCCTACTCATTTTATTTATATAACTAGCAATTTTATTTTTATACAGAAGCATGATACATCATTCTTGAGAAGTTATCAACAGGGGGTCGCGCGCGCGCGCGATTTCTATACCTTTTTTAGTCTTTCTATACTTTTCTATACTTTATTGCGCGCGCGCGTTAATTGTAGGAAGTGTATGTTTTTCTATCGTGATGATCTGCGTGAATCCCTTGTGTATCAATGAATTTCTGAGTTATCCACAAGTTTGCCTATTTTATCTGATATCCCTACCGATTTTATCTAAACTCCCTACTAGTTTTATTTGATGTCCCTACCGATTTTATCTAAACTTCCTACCAGTTTTATCTGATATCCCTACCGATTTTATCTAAATTCCCTAGCTATTTTATCTTCATTACCTAGGCGTTTTATCTAAACTCCCTACTAGTTTTATCTGATATCCCTACCGATTTTATCTAGATACCACTAGGTGGGGTGAGCAGCAGGTAGGGATATCCCTACCTGATTGACGAATGGGTAGGGATATGATATTCTATACATAGAAGGTAGAAGGTGGTGCGTTTAATGGCAAAGTCAATTCTGGAAAGAGCTGTTATACAGGCAAATCCGCTGATTGAATCTCGGAAAAAGATGAGTTTATCAGAACTTCGGTTATTTGCGTTGGGGTTGCAGGATGTGAAGCCGCATATCACGGAAAATAACACGTATGACGTTGATTTTCCTGAAACGCTGATCCCTCCCAAAGAACTTGCCGAGTTATTTGGCGGCAATACCGGGGGGATTGCCAATTTAAGACGACACATCCGTAAAACCTTTCAGGGGTGCATTGAGATCGATCATGTAGATGGTGGATTTTCACTATATCATATCTTCCAGAAGATGCACTATACTGTCTCAGAGGGATTGACGATTAAATTCGACGATGAAATGAAGCCCTATATTCTTGACTTGCTTGGAAAGCCCTATACCTCCTATGCGTTGAAGCATGTCTTTCCACTCACATCGGAATATGCGTGGCGTTTGATGGAACTCATGCTGCAGTACCAGGGCTACTGGAAAAAAGGTGCAGCGGTGGTTCAACGTCGTTTTACGGTAGAAGAATTGCGTTTTCGCTTGAATGTACCAGAAGGGAAGTATGAAGGTCGTATCGATAATTTTCGAAAGAAAATTATCGATACGCCGATTGAAGAAATCAATAAAAAGACAGGGTATCATTTGGCGTATGAGGTCGAGAAAGAGAACAGGAGAGTTGTTGCCTTTGTTTTCTCGATGCCAAAGCCAGAATGGTATGATACAGAAACAGGCGAGACGATCGACATAAGAGATTACTCCCCAGAAAGACAAGAACCTTCTGCATTTGAGCTGGCTGCTGCTCAAATCGAGAACAAGGATCAGCTGAAAATGGTCATGCGGCAGGAAGGGCTTTTGGTGGCCGGTATTAACACGTGGATCAAGATGTATGGGTTTCAATCGGCGCGGGAATGTTTCTTGCTGGCCGTTGAACATGCGGACAGACGGAAGTTGCCGGTTAAGTCGGAGCAGCGGAAAAAATACCTCAAAAGCTGTATGGATCGCAACATCGCAGAAATCAACGAGCGGGATGCAGCACTGAAAGCAGAGATCGATGCGCGGGAAAAGGATGCTGCTTCAGATAGGAAAAAGTATGCTGAGAATGCCCGAAAGGCGCGGGAAATTCTTGAACAGTCCATGCGGGAGGCAGACGCTAAGGCGCAGGAGCAGAAAAAAGCGTTTTGAAGATTATGAGGTGACTGTGATGGGGGATTTGGATCGAAAAATCCAGCTTTTTCATGAAGTTTTTCCAAAGCTGAGCAGCTTTGAAAAAACGGATTGGGAAGAAAATTTTCTGGTAGAGTTTACGCATGATTCCACATCGATCGAGGGAAACACCTTGACGCTGATCGAAACAAAAATGATCCTTGCGGATGAAGTCGTTCCGGCAGAAACAACGCTGCGGGAACTCGACGAGGTGCGCGGCCATGCGGATGCTTGGCAGTTTGTAAAGGACTGTGTACGAGAACATATTCCTCTTTCGGAGGATGTTATCAAGGATATTCATGAACGGGTTCTTCCTGCACGGGGCGCAGGAGGAATCTACCGCAGTGTTCCGGTATATATTCGAGGAGCGCAGCACGTTCCTCCAAATCCCCGCAAAGTGTGGGACGCAATGAAAAATTTCGCTTACCGCATGGATCATGATACATTTGCAAGCCCGATTGAAAAGGCTGCATGGATTCATGCAGAGTTTGTGAAGATACACCCGTTTCAGGATGGAAATGGGCGAACGGCTCGCCTGATAATGAATTACCATTTGCTGGCAAATGATTTTCCTCCAACGTCCATCAAGCTGAAGAACAAAGAGGAATATTTTTCTGCACTGGAAGAATATGCGATGCAGGATTCCCTGACATCGTTTTCATCGCTGCTGCATAAAAATATGGAGCGGGAAATGGATGCGTTTTTGTCCATGTATGCGCAGCATATTGATGTGGAGCAGCTGCGCACGAAATCCCCGGGACTTGAACCGTTGGCAAATGTCTATATAAAGGCCGGTGGATTGACGCAGGAAAAGAAAAAAGGGCGGCTGCACACAGAAAGAAAAGGAGCAGAAAGATAAGCTGCTGTAAAATACATGCCGTTAAAACTCGCTGGAAGCCCGTTTTATCCATCATTTTTCAAAATGTAAGGAAAACCATGCACAAGTAAAAAAATCCATTCTGAGCGATTTCAGAGCGTTTCAAAGGGTGTTTCTTTCGTCGCTTTTATCGTGTTCTTTACATCTTTTTAGTAATTAGATATAATCTAGTTAGTAACCGTTATATATCTAATTATCTAATCGGTAAGGAGGATGAACGTGAGACTTGAGGAGAAGGATATCGAAAAGCTGCAGCGCGTAATATCCAAGCACCGCATATCTAGCATTGACGAGCTTATAGCGGTCATTGAGCGCGGACAGCGGTTCGGGAAACACGGTGGCGGTCGGCCGCGCGTAGTCAACGAGGAGAAAAGACGGCAGATTCTCGACGCAAAATCGAGAGGGGCGACGATACAATCCGTCGCCGATCAGTACGGTGTGTCCGTAAGTACGGTCAAGAACATCCTGCGGGAGCATAAGGCACGGCAGCAGCCCAAAGCACCGTTGCAGATGTCTGCACCGGCGCGCGAAGTGGAGTCCGCTGCCGTGAAAATGCGCCTGTATGATTACATCAACGAGGCGTATAGCCACGGCTTGACAGCAAGTAACACGGAACTCGAACAGGCAATCAGGTGCGATTCGCTGGAACTGATACAGGCGATTAAAGGCCTTGTGAGCGATGAAAAAATCATCATGTCACGGAAGCTGATAGGCGACGAGGTCACAGGAGAGATGATTTACTATTTACGGATAAAAGGGACATAAACTAGATACAAACTAAAAATAAATCAATATAGGGCTGCTGTACGAGGTCAAAACACCTCTCCAGCAGCCCTATTGGATTGAATCTATATCAGCGCGGCAAACGATCCATCTGAGCTTCTTCCAGTTTTTTTCTGTGGTACTCGTTGTCCTCGTCCGGAATCGCGAAGCTGTTCTGCATCTGAATCGCCTGGACGATACGCGCTTCTGCGCGCTGGCGCATGAGTTCGGCAGAATCGTTGATTGCTGCTTGGTTGGCAACAATCGCGTTGGCATTTTTTGTCTGTACCAGCAGACTTTTCAGCAGGAGATTTTTCTGTGTTTCGCTGATTACACCTGCTTGCCGATCCGCAAGAATTTTATCGACCTGGGTTTGTATGGCCGTTTCAAAATCCTGCATCTGATTTGCCCGCTGCACCGTATTCAGGATTTCCTGTTCCTGCATCGCGTCAAATCGCTTGCTGTTTTCCTTCAGCGTCTCAGAAGTCAGACCTTCTTTCGAGAAGTCGATCTCCATCATGCGATCCTTGATGTCTTTCTGCGTTTGATTTTGTGCAGCAAGAACACCGTCTAATTTCATGTCGAAGATGTCTGCATGTGCGAGCGATTGAACTTCTTCCCCGAAGGATTTGAGTTCCTTCAGGACGCTGTTATATTCCTTTTGATACTCTTTCAAAACGTCGTATTGCTGGGCAATCTCGCTTTGCTTCACCTTTTCAACGGTTTGTTTGATGCCGTTGATGATGTCCTCAACGGTTCCGCCTCGAAAGTGCCACCCTTCAGCAATACTAAAAACGCTAAAAAACATTATAAAAGAAACAATTATACCGCTAATAAATATTTTCTTATGCGGTTTTTGTATTGTTTTTATAGCGTTAAGCATATGTATTCACCTCCTATTCATAATGCCCTTTACAGGAAAAAATTTGTATTGAACCATTGCTGATAAAATAAACGAGACGGTTTTTATCGTCAATGCGTCTGCTCCATAAACCGCTGAAATTTCCCTTTAGGGGTTCAGGTTTTCCGATCCCCTCAAAAGGGGATCTTTCAATATCTTTGAGAATGGCATTGATGCGCCTCAAGGTTTTTTTATCCTGCATCTGCCAGTACAGATAATCCTCCCATGCTTCATCAAACCAGTTCTTATTCATCGTCTCCGGCCTCAATCAAGTCATGCTGCTTGAATTTCCCTGCATTATAATCCTCGATTCCGCGGCGCAAATGTGCCATATTGCTTTCTGAATAAAACGGATCGGAGAGGAGAGGGGAGGCGGTCAGTTCAAATGGGATCTTTCGATCTCTTGCAACGCGGCGCGCGAAGATCAAAATGGCAGAAGGGATAGAAATTCCAATATCAGCGCAGACTTCTTCAAAGCTCAATTTCAGTTCATCGTCCATCGATACAACAATATCCTGCATTTCAAAAACCTCCTTACTTGTGGTTGAATACTTCTTCTTCCTCGTTAAAGTTTATCATTCGACTTCGCTCCAAAAATATGCTTTCATTTCCTGCGCCTGAGCGTCACTCAGGAGATGGCTTTTGGTTAAATATTTAAGCTCCATTGTGATCTTAGTGACGGCAAGTTCATAACGATGGTGGTTTTCTTCGGCGAGTGCATCGTAGGCATCTTGCATATAAGATTTCAAAAGCTCCGGATATTCATCTGGCTGATAACGGGTTTCAATATTTTGTGCCATCCGAAAAACCTCCTTATTGACAACAGAATATATTTAGCATATAAAAAACGCATAAAAAGAATATATAAGCATTTAATTTAATATCCGCTCAAACATTTTTGAAGCAGAACGAAGGTCGCTGCCCATGAAGTAGGAGCATACAAGGAATGTTCCCGTGAACAGCAGCATACTTGAAATGCTGTCTGCCGGAATCGGCGAGAAATGCTCTATTTCGTTCATCAGCAGCCCAAATAGGAAGCAGGTTAGTATCAGATCGATCGCATGAACCATCACAGACCCCAGCATATTCTTTGCATGGCTCTCTGCGCCCGGAATAAAGGCAAGCGGTATGCCAAGAATCCCAAAGATACATATGAGATAGAAGATCACGAGTTTTACCATGACCCAGAAGGAGAGCGCAAGGCAGCCGATCAGCAGGATAATGACGAGGACGTTATCGACGATGAACGGAAGTATCTGAGCAACCTGTCCGTCTAGGGTCGGTTTGATGTGATCGCCGATGATATTTGTAACGCTGGTAAAGAGCTTATCGAATTTCAGGAAGTCCGCTTCTTCAAATGTCCGGCCGGCATAAGTGCTGCCGACTTGTTCAAAGAACGGAATGAACACCTCACGGACAAACAGCTCCCATGACTGGAACGCCATGATATAGAAACAGTAACGGAAGAAGCGTGTAATGACTTCATCCATTGATACGACCATTCCGACCGATACTTTGCACATCAGCCACGCAAGATCAATGATAATCAGCGCATACAGCAGATATGGCATTACTTCCTGCAGTTTGCCGAATGCTGCGGAAAGTGTCGTCAGAAGATCTTTCGTTACCTTCATCAGTTCTTCGGAGGGAGCGAAGTATTCGGAGTAGTCTATGCTGATATTCGGGACGAAGAAATCATAGATCGAGCCGGACGTTCCATCCCAGCCGGTCAGCGACCATTTGGAAGCAACGAATGATGTTGGGTCTACTGTATTTTCTACATGGTTTCCCCATAGTTCTTTTCGAAGCTCTACATGAATATGCACACCTGTTCCGATGCCTGTTGATCCAACCGTTGCAATGGCTTGTCCTTCATTTACTCGTGTTCCTACACCGAAGAGAAGGGTATCACAATGAGCAAAAGCGACATAACGTCCTGTTGCATCGTCCTTGACTGCAATATAATTTCCATACCCTGAAACCGATCCGGAGAAAGCAACCGTACCAGTTACGAGAGAAGGGATTGGAGTACCTTTTGGAATATCGCCTATATCGATTCCGGCATGAAAACTTTGCGTTCCGTATACTGGATGAAAGCGCCATCCATAGGGGGAAGTAACAACGCCCCCAAAGGCATCTGCCGTTGAAAAAGGAAGAAGCACTCCTAGAAAAATCATGCAGAGCAGGATTATTTTTTTCAATGAGTACCTCCTTCCTTTGAATCAAAATACCGTACCGCTCCAAGGGAGCGGCACGGTAGGAACAGCGCCCTCTATTTCGGAGCAGGATAACCGCGCCCGTTATTCATTTCTTCAAACGTCATGGATTTATCGCTGACGCGCTCAAATGCCTCTTTACTCGTATTGGCTCTAAGTTTTCCATCTTCAAGATAAAACTTTTCCGAGAAATCTCGTTCTAAAATTCCATCTTTGTATTGTGCTGGAAATTGTTTTTTTTCGGTTGTGAGCTTTATTTCTCCAGAAGATTTTTGCGTGCGGTTGATCAATTCATAACGTGTCACGATATATGTGGTATCTCCATTTTGAGCTTTCTCAATCGTATAGAATGTATCATATGTTTTATCGTGATATTCAGCTCTATGAATCCCTGAATATTTCCATGTACCGACAAACTCGCTTCCTGCTTGTTTCCCGCAGCCAGAAAGGATAGAGCATAGTAATCCGAGTAACAGTATGAGGGAAATTCCATTTTTTTCCATAACGGCCTCCTATTAAAAAATTCTTCCAAAGGTATTTCTATATGCCCATCTTGCTCCCTGTACTGTTTTCTGTTGAGCAAAATTTCCGGCCTTATTTCCGGCATAATCAATCGGATTGGAAATACTCATAACCGAGCCATGCACCATAGCGCCAGCCATTTCTACAACTTGTCCGAACAAAAATGCAATGAAAACAATACTGAGTGTATCGGTAAATATCGCAGGAAGGTCGTCTTTTGCATCAAAGCCATCTGGTGAAATAACAAATCCTGTATTGATTTGATCGTTCAGCAGGCCAATCATGAATGTTGCCACCATGACCTTTACCATACAGACGAGGAGGATCCCGATCGGTTTGTCTGCAATGCTTTTTGTCCATCGTGTCATGGCAAACGGCAGCAAGCAGACAGATAGCCCGCCGACAATCCAAAATTGTACGGTAATCGTGAACAGGATATAGGCAATCTTGAAGTAGGCAAACGTAGCGACCAAAAGGCACACAATACAGAGCAGATATAGCAAAATGGTATCTGTACTGATCGAAGTATTCTCCCAAACTTTCGACATATACTTGAATATATTTCCAAGACCGGTAATGACATACGTTGATGTCGCATCCATTTCTGAGCCACCGGACGCATACGTTCCAAGCGTCTCCCCTGTCTCGTAAATAATATCTAGAATTTTGCTCCAGTTGCGAATCAAAAATCCGATAAAGGCAATATGCAGGCACTTGATGATGATGTTCCCAAAGTTGAATGCTCCGGAAAAATACATCTCCCAGGTCGTTGCAATGCCGATCACAGCGAGCAGCATCAAAAGATCGATCAGCGGATCGGCAAGGTTATAGATACCCTTTTCGGCTGTCGTTATGATATTAGTTTGAATCCCGTCAAGAAGCCCAAGAATTTTTTGTACTGTTTCCACGCCCATCGTCGTTATCTCCAGTCACGTGATTCAACCTGTTTGTGTACTGTTTCACCGCTGGAGGCAGTCGACCGTGCATTTTTTCCTGCACGAATGAGCGCATCACCTGCATCGCCGAAATCCTTTGCGGTTTTCTCATAGAGCGCCTTTGTGCCGTCTTTCTCTAGCTTGTCCACCATTGTTTTGATAGCTGCCTGTTTTGCCTGCAGCGCGTTGATCTCGCTGGTGATATTCTGCGAGTTGATCGTTTCCGCTTGCAGCAGGTTTTCGATCTGGGCGAGGTCTTTTGCGCCATGTGCCTTTTGGATCAGCGCAGTGAGTTTTTGAATGCGCTCCTGTGATTTCTGAAGCTCATTTTGCTTCTGGGAAAGCATATTTGTAATCTCAATGACGGAATCCTCTAGTTTTTGCCGGTTTGCACCGATGTTGCCGTTGATGTCCGTGTAGGTCATCATCCCGTAGTCGAGATTATCGAAACTCTTGAAGTTCTCCGCAAAGGCTTTTTTAGCGTCCGTTACGCCGCTGATTAGGCTGTTGGCATCTGAGCGAAGCTTGTTATACTCCTGCCCGATCATGGCGATGTCTTTGCGGTAGGGTTCGATATTTTCTTCATCCAGCGACTTCAAATTTTCCTTCTGCAGGGTAATTTGCTCCTTCAGATGGGCAATCTGTTCGCTCGCCTTTTTGATCTGCTCCACAATCTGAGCGTAGATTTTGGGGTCGTGGACGATGATCGCCGCCTGTGCCGTTGTCGCAATGACCGCGATAACGGCAAATGACGCAAGGAATTTCTTGTTTTTGAGCATAGACAAGTTCATGACAAGTGCCTCCTTATGCAGTCTTAAATTCCTTCCATGCAGCGGTAAATTCATCTGGGGGAAGATTTTTATATTCCGCAGCTTTCTTTTGATCGATCTTGCTTGTTGCCGTCAGAAATGCAGCTTCTAGGGGGCTAAGATCAAGATCAAAGATACGGCCGCCCTCTACCGACCGATAGAAATATTCCTTCTTCGGAATGAGATTTTTCACAATCTCGATTTCTCGTGCGTTCAGCCCGAAAAGTTCATACATTTTCTGGCTCATCGTGTTCATGGCCTCGTTCGCAAGGAAAATCTTTGACGGCATGTTTTCGACAATAACCGGAAGAAGTTCATCTGTGACATCCGTGAGGTTCTGCGTTGCCATAACGACAGATGCATTCTTCTTTCGGAGGTCTTTGAGGTATTCAACAATTTTCTTGCGGAATGCTGCGTTTCGCAGAAACAGCCAGCACTCGTCCAGAATAATCAGCGTCGGCGCGCCTGTCAGCTGGCTTTCGATGCGATGGAAAAGATAGTCGAGCGTTGGCGCAACGATATTCTCATTCTCCATGATCTTTTCCATCTCAAAGACCTGCCAATTTCCTTCGCCGAATTTATCGACCTCGGAATCAAACAGCTGTCCATATGTGCCGCCTTTTCCGTCGCTGCCCTGCAGTGTGGACAGAATCAAACGCCATGTTTCGTTCTGGATCGTTGTCATGAGCGAGGTCATAGTTCTCAGGCGCGGTTCATATGTGGCAATCGTTCGGAGAGCTGTCCTCAGTGCTTGCTTATCCTCCGGGGATAAGATGATATTCTGGCTCTCTGCATAGCGGCACAGCCATTCCAGCACCCATATTTTTTCAATATCATCATGGATATTGGCAAGCGGCTGGAATGAAATGGTGTCCATATCTACAAGAAGATTGTAGAAGTTCCCTCCCATCGCTTGCGTGAGCACGCGGGAGCTTGCAGACTTGTCAAAAATGAACACCTTTGCATCCTGGTATTTTTGAAAATTACAGGCAATGGTATTCAGCAGGACAGATTTTCCCGTTCCGGTCATACCTGCAATGAAGGTGTGTCCCGTATCTTCAACGTGTAAGTTCAGATAGAAGGGCAGTCCCTCAAATGTCTTGCACTTCATAAGGGCTGCATCGGACAGGCCGAGGTTTTCAAAGTGCTTGTTTTTTTTTTCGCCTTCCCACATGGCAGAAATCGGCGATGACGCTGCGAGCGTCAAACTATGGACAAGATACCTCCGGACATTGAACTCGTAGCAGGATGGAATCGTGGAAAGCCATGCGCTGGGCGCATTGTCCTTCTCCAGAACGGCAACAAAGCCCATATCATTCAACAGGCTTTTGACCTCTGAGAGTTCCTTTTCCAAAAGCGCCCGGTCTTTGTTCAGCAAGACGACATTCGTTGTCATATAGCCATAGCCGACCGAATCCTGCTCCAGCTCAATGCTTGCTTGTTTCGCTTCCTGCTCGTCCAGCAAAGCTGATTCATCGACTTTATCGCTCACTTTGTTGGAAACGGCTTCGATCACCATTGTAATAAAGGATTTTGCGCGCTGCTTGTGTTGGTTCTGGATCGTGATGATCTCTTTTTTGGCATCTTCCTTTGAGAGAGCCAAATAGCGGGTACACAAGCGATATTCGCTTTTCAGGGAGTTCAGCTTGTCGAACATGAACGGATGCGCCACAGACGGAAGATCCTTTACCCCGATAATCCCAATATAGCTTGATCCGAGTTTTGGAACGCGCCCAGTCAGGAATGTGCTGTCGGATAGCTCTTGTGTGATGAAGCTGCGGATCGGGCTTTTGATTGGATGGCGCACCTCGGAGATGGTCGAGTGAAGGTAGGTCAGGGTTTCCTGTGCATCCAGCGGCCGAATGTCGATGAAATGACGCTTGAGCATCAGGATAATATCTTCTACCGTATCGATGAAATCATTTTCTACGGCGTTCAGCCCGTCGATGTATTCTTCTGTGTTGTCCTCCAGCGTATCGATACTCGCGCGCGGATTGAATACGTTGGCAAACTCCTTGACTGCGTTCATGAACTCTTTCGCAACGGTCTTATTGTCTTTGTCCAGAACTTTTTCGACGCGCTGCATCAGTTCAGAGGGCTGTTTGTAAACGAATGTCAAAAAATACCGGATGATGAAGTTCTTATCTCCTGTGAGCTTATCCCGGCGGATTTTGTCAAACTCACCTTCCAGACCTTCTTCGGAAATGCGATCCATATACTGATAATCAACTTGCTTCTGTGCTTCAAAAAAGAGCATATAACCGCTTTTTAAGCGTTTTAGTGCGTTATTTATACTTTTAATATACCGTTCTTGTTCATCTTCTGTCATGTTATAACTGTCTTTGCCCGTGAACGTATATGTCTTTTGAATCGTGCGGTTGTTGTTGATTACAACATTTCGGTTCGTCATAACAAGCCAAGTAATGAGATCAGAGATTGTACCGTGTTTTCGTTCTGCCATATCTTCACCCTCTTTCCTTCCCTATCAATCCGGGAAATAACTATCTTTATGCCCTAGATTCTCCTTTAGAATCTCTAAAATCTTGTAGTCAATCCGTACCAGCGTCAGCAGCAGAAGATATACTGCTGCGATCGGCAGGATCGCGCGCAGACTCTTAAAAGCGACAACGCTCAGCATTCCGGCCATGATAATCAGCAAAAATGCAGTACGAGGGATTCCTCCCCATGTCATAGGCTTATACAGACTTTTGAACGTAGGTATTTCCACGAAAAATCCCCCTCAGACGATTTATAGGCGATTTTATCAATTTGGTAAAATCGCCTATAAACGGCGATAAAATTAGTTTGCGAGCCAAGAAACAATGGTCGGCGCGAACAGGGCGATGGAGATTGCAAGAATGATAACGAGGAATTTCCGAACGCCATCCCCGGCATTTCCCGTGAACAGGCCAACGCAGGCGATAACAATGCCCATAATGCCGAGTGTCGTCGGCAGCGGCCCGGTCAGCTCGTCCTGAAGATCTTTCAGGAAGTTTGTCCAAGGCCACGTTTTTCCGGCGGCAAGAACATGAAACGGGATCATACCGATTATGAACGCCGTTACTGCCGTATACGCCTTATAAATCTCCATCTTCAATCCCTTTTTCATAGTGATTCTCTCCTTGCATTTAGATAACATCAAATACATATTTTTTCTGTTTTTCGTCATAAGAAGATACTTCAATGATTTCATCGACCTTCCGATGTGTGCCATCTTCTCCGGTCTTTTTTTGGATGCTTATAATCGTTTTGACGATCCCTCCAATTAGATAGCGTATATCCTCCGTAGATGTAGATATGCCGCTTTCTTTTACCAGCAGTTCAAGACGTGTAAACGCATCCGCGCAGCCGTCTGCATGGATTGTGCAGAATCCGCCGGGGTGCCCTGTATTCCATGCTTTTAGCACGTCATAAGCAGAACCGTCACGCACCTCCCCTACAATGATTCGATCCGGGCTAAGCCGCAGGCTGTCAAAGACAAGATCCTCCATTGTTACAGGATGTTCCTTGCTCTTTGCCGTTTTGAGATATTGAACATCGTCGGAGCTGCATTGCAGCTCGCTGGCATCCTGCAATATCAGCAGTCGATGATCTGGATGAACTTCAGACAGCTTCTTCAGGACAGCGTTCAAGAATGTCGTTTTTCCTGAATTTGTTGCTCCAACGACGATGACATTTTTTCGCTGCTGAATTGCCTGTATGATGTAATTATAGTGTTTTTCTTCCAGAATCCCCTGTGCAAGATATTCTTCTAAGGTGTAGATTCTTGCAGCCATTTTTCGAAGGAAAAACACCGGCCGACTGACAACGGGAGGATATTGTATCTGTGCGCGTATCCGCAGCGTGTCAAGCTCAATGCCAAGCCGAGGGTGATTATTGTCCACCAACTCGTGATTGTACCCTGCGATCGCCATGCAGATACGCTGAACGATTTCCTCATTCAGCTTTATATCGGTGCGTTTTCTCCCGTAGATTGTATCAAGGCGTAAGAGGTAATCGTCATTCAAATAGATTTCGTTGACGGCTTCATCCTTCCAATACCGAAGAATTTCTTCGCCGAAGCTGGATAGAATCAGATTCCCTTGCCTACGCTGGGTTTCCGTCAGCTCCGTGCTCCCGATCTGCGCGGCTGTCACCATTGACCTTCCCTGCTTTCTCGCTGCTATGCTGCTCAAGGAGAATATTCCCTTCAACAGTATATTCTTCCTGCTTATTTTCTTCCTTCGCGTGGTGGATTGCACCGATGATAAATGGAAGATCAGAGAAATCTACCTTGCAAATATTTTTTAGCGTATCGAGCAAAACGACCGCCTGTTTTTTGTTTGCACGGGCTTCGCGCTCTTTCGCTTTTTTGAGCGCAAGCATGGCTTTTTCCTGCCGGGCTTTCGCCTTATTCATGTCCTCAATCATGTCCTGATAAGTATTCATCTCTTATCGTTCCTCCAGTCCAATGTTTTTCTGTTTATCCATACGGTGAGATACTTCGACCTTCCGTATCAGATCGGGATTTATATACCACTTATTCTTCGGTGAGTTGACCGTCAGCCCCTCGATAATCATAGCAGATCGGTCGCGCAGAAGGGTTTGCGTTTCTGCAGGTGTCAACAAATGACGCCCCTTTTCGATATCTGTGATATTCGTTGCTTGCAGAATCCCTTCCTTTGCGCTCCTTTGCTTGACTAGAATCGTTTTCTTTCCAAGAAGCTCAGACAGGTGTTTCGGCGTAATTTCATCGCGCGGGGCAAAGTATATCTGCGTTTCGCAGTTCGTAAGGATTTCAAAGTTCTTGTAGATTTCCTTGATCTGATCTAAGCCCTGCACAATGAGGAACGCCTTGAATCCGTACCCGGCAATATAGCCAAGCTCGCGGACGAGCTGCGGCATTTTCCCAAATGCGGGGAACTCGTCGATCAGCAGCAAGCATCGATGTTCTTTTTTTGCCTTTTCCAAATCCTCTGTTCCGCGCTGAATGATGAATTCGAGAATGAGGCGGAATAGGCTGCCAACACGCGCTATATCCGATGGAGGAACAACAAGGAAAAGATCGGTTGGAACATCACGGCCGCGAATATCTCCTAGGATAAAATCTGATGTCGCTGTATTGTCAGCAATAATTTTCTCTCCGAAGATACCCAGCGCCGTTACTGCTGTTGAAAGAACGCTCCCACCTTCATTATCCGGTTTGGAAATGAAGCTGGAAAAGGATTGTGTGACAACAGGATGCGAATGGGGATTCTTCCTGTTTTCATCCGTGAAAATGGTGATTTCCTGCGCGCGCTCCAAGCTGACATTCATCAGCAAAGGCGGTAAATCGCTGGTTTTGTTTGGGACGTAAATGTTTGCTGGAAAATGCGGTGTTCGAGCCAATTCCTTTTCCAGCTTTTCACGGAAGGGGATCGGGGTTTTCCCATCATCGTCCATACTCGTCATTAAAAATTCACGCACATGGTAGAAGTTCGTCTCGATGAAATCCTCATCATCCGGAGACAAGCCTTCATTGAGAAAAGCATGGCGATATTTCAAATGGATCACAACGCCGACAATCAATGCCTTTGCATTTTCGATCCAATGTTTATCGTTCCCGTTCCCTTCGCCAACGATAATCCCGACAACATTTTCAACGTCCTTTCCCTCATTCTCCGTTCCCCAGCGGATTTCATTGAGAGGATTGAATCGTGCTGTTGGACGTGTGTCCGTTGGCGCAAATTCCAAGACCTTATGCTTTAGAATATACTTGCGGTATGCTCCGCAAGTCGATATGTTTTCTCGCTTTAGGTCAGCGACGATTGCGCTGCCGCGCCAATTCAAAAGGGTTGGAATGACCGCGCCAATCCCTTTTCCCGATCGCGACGGCGCACACATAAACGCATGCGTCGGAGCATTGTCTATAATGTACTCTCGTTTGAAAACCCCTATTTTTTCGAGAATGCCGAGGGCAGACCATAGCTGCTGTTTACTACGGAACACCTTTGACAAAAAGGCAAATAGCTTTTCGTAATTCGCACCGGTGTACCAGGTGCCGCAGATGATCCCGTCGTGGATGCCGTGCGTAGGAAAAAGCAGGTTTTTCTTTTGCAGATCACGATGCGTTGCCCAGTGCGCCGTTCCTTCCGATGTTAGCGTCCTTTCGGTCAGCAAGAGTTTTAAGCCGACCAGCGCCAAGAAGGAGAGCAAAAATCCGATGTAGGCAATCGGAAGGAACTTTTGAAAAACAGTGGGAGCTGCGTCGTGATACTTATAATATAGCGTGAGATAGTTAAAGGGATTTAGATAAATTCCCCCAACCGTCCAAATTTCTGCGGAAAATATTTCTTCTCCGGTGACGGCCAACAGTTTCTTCATTGCAATTTGATTTGCAACGAGGTTGATGCTCAAAAAGGAGAAAAGATAAATCAGCCATTTCATGGCTGCTCCTCATACGGACGGATTTTTACATCAACATTCAGCAGAATGTTGAACTGATACCCTTCTCGAATGGTAGCAGTTGGATTGAGCCTGGAATTTTGACGCTGTACCTCACTGTTGATTCCTTGAATGAAGGAGGACAATGCACCGGCCATCGCTTCTTCGCCGGCAGTCCTTTCATCCCGTTTTCCAGTCTTTCTGTCCGTCGCTGCGGCCAATGCTCCGGCAAACACCGTTCCCGTCAAAATGGAGCGTACCGCAAGCCAAGAATGGGTACTGTATTTATCACGCAGCCCTGCATATCCGATCCCATCGATTGCTTTCAGGTCGGGGAGCATAACGCTGTTCCCGTTTGGGAAGATGATCCTTGAAAACGAAATGTTGACGCGCTTTCCTGACAGCCCCGTTGTTTCGCCGATGATCTTTGTCCCTGCCGGAATCAGAAGTTTTTCGCCGGTGACGCTATCGTAGACGCTTTGCCGGACAATCGCAACAATCGTGCTGTTCATATTATCGCTGTCGATTGCGGTGAGAAGTGTTGCAGGTATGACCGATCCTGCCTGCAGAACTTCATTTGCTTTTACAAGCTGCACATTCTGCTGCATCGGTGCGGCATAAGAAATTGAAGAAAGCCCCGAGAATAAGATAAGCGCAGCAAAAATTATTTTTTTCATCGTGCATTGCCTCCCACAATTTCGATATATCCTTGATTGTTGTAGTAATCGTTGACGCTCTCTGCCTGTGTTGGTTTATGTTCTTTTCTATCCTTATCCTTGGAAAGCGTGAAGAAAATACCGGAACGCTGTCCCTCGCGCACCTCCTTTTCTCGTTCATCTGCACGCTTCTCCGCTTTTTCTCTCTGGCGCATTTCTATTTCAGATATTTGCGGACTGGACGGGACAATCGGCGGCGGTTGTACGCTGGAATTTACTTGGCTCTGCTGCGGGTCAGCGGCTATTTTCGCGTTTGGATTTTGAGGGTCAGTTGGATTTGTGCCGGGTTTATCACCTGGAACTTTGTCCTTCCCGTTCCCTCTGTTTTCTCGCTCTTTACGCTCAATCTCCACGAGCCTTTCATCCGGAAGAAGGTCTTGCTGCGTTACGACAGCTCTATCCTCCGCATCATTTTTCTTTTTATCGCCGCCTGAGAAAAGTGCATAGCCCATCACTGCAGCAATCAAGAATATTACAACGTACAATATTCCCTTATTGATCTTTTGAGGTTCTTCCGGCTGCGGAGACGTGTCAATCTGTTGTTCTGCGGCAGCAGCTTCAACTTCATCGATCTCGTCCCCTTTTTTCTTGAAGATACTGAATCCCATGAAACCCACTCCTATTTATAGATTTCCTGAATCTCTAATTGAATCGCCGGATCACTATCCGCTGGCTGCGGACTGGAAGCTGATCTTGCTGTTTCTTCTGCACGAATCTCACCTTGCAGCTTCTCGATTGCTCGATCAACATCTTCTTCAGAAAAAGAAGATTGCTCTCTTGCTGAATCATTTGAACGGCTCTCACGGAGAAGTTCTTTCATCTGATTCATTTTTTCTGCTTTTTCACGCTCCTTCAGTGTCACATATGAATCCGTCAAAGGAACTTCAGATGCCTGCCTGTCATTCATTGCGTATATCTTATCGCGATTTACATTCCCAAGATCAATATCTTTTGGATTTGGAATTATATGTGTGCTGCTGGTTCGCTCAACAATCAAATAGCTTTTCTGAGAAAATGCTATTTTCATATTGTGCATGACCTTATCCAGCTCAATAATTCCATTCTTCAATCTGTAATTGATCAACTGGAGCTTCTTCTTATCATATTCATCGAAATAGTAAAATACAGGCATGTTGTCTATATTCTTATTGGACAGCTCCACATAGGTTTTCACGCCATCATCAAAAACTGCCAGAGGAATATAGTCGCTCTTTACATCTTTGTTCTTTTTTACAACGTAGCTGCGGTTGTAGGTTGTGCTGTAAATTTTCTGGAAGCGCCGTTCATCTTCCATCTGCTTTTTCCAGCGGGCATTGCTTGCTCGCATACCTTCTTCAAAATCTTCCTTTGGATAGCTCCAAATGACAATATATCCAATATAATCATTTGTAGAATTTGCAATCAGTCGGTAGCTGCGCTGTGACGTATTGATGATAATATTTGTACGAAGTTCTGGAGCAAGTGCCTTTAGATAAACATGCTCTATTCCTGCAACAAAATCCGTATCGACTGCCCACTGCGAAGAATTTCCTGTCGCAATTTTTTGTACTTCTTCTCCGGGGCGCAGTTGAATATCTGTGACATAACCAACACGGGTATAAATCTCATATTGACGATATGGATTATACTCAAATACCTGTGCTGTTCCATCCGTATAAGCTGGATAATCAACAATTCCATCCTGCGCCGAGGAAATAGATGGGAAAAGTATAATCCCGCTTTGTAAAAAACTAACAAGCAACAATTTTTTCAAATTCATTTTCTTGCCCTCGACTTAGAATCAATACCTTCTTCACTCATGGAGAAATCGACAATGAAAATACCAAGAGGATTATCTTTTAGAATCTTCTCGTCATTGATTGGTTTTTGCTTAATCGAAAAGATTCCCGTATACATCTTTTCTTCTACCTGATTTATACCTACACCGATAAAAGACTCTTTCCATCTTGCCTGATAAGTATCAGTTACATTGGAAACCGGTGTAATAGATAAAACCTCAACTCGATTTGTTCCCGAACCGATCTTTTGTTCAAACTCTGAAAGATACAAGTCCTTAAACTTCTTTGCGCTCTCAGGGCTTAGAATTCTCGTGGCACGCTTTACATTCTCCTGCAATATATATTTATCCGCAGGAACTGAACGTGTTTGTTCAATAAATCGAGACAGAAAGTAATTGATCTCTGCTGGGGTAAGTTCATGCTTAACTTCCTTCAAGCTTCCCAAGCTTGTTGCGAATCCCGTATTTTCATCCACACTGATAATATATGGAATAAATGTTGCCCGTGTGGCAATAAATATTAGGCCGAGAACAGATATAAGAGTAATGGCAACAAGGAGATAAGCCACGCGCTGCCATTTCAAAATCTGCAAGTCTTTCATAGAGATAATATTTGCATAAACATACTTTCCTTGATCTGCCTGATCCGCATAGGTCTTCTTGTATTCCATGATTCACCCCATCATTTTCTTCCAATATTAACATGAAAATCCATTCTGTAATTATATACTAGCTGCATATAATTATCAATAATAATTTCACTTGAGAAACTGATGCGATTTTAGTACAATAAAATGGAAGCACAGAGACGCGAAGCGATCTCCGTGCTTCAAAAAAAAAATAGAATGCCCACTTACACACTATAAAATCCATTTTGGCTTTTATAGTGTATCATGGGCTTTGCAGAAGCAAAGATAGAAAACCTACGGTTTTCCAGATATACCATAGGTATATCTCTATTTGCCCTACGGTGCGATGAAAATAACAGTAGAGAGAAGTGATCTATTCAAAATGGCAACTTATCACTGCAGCATGAAGATTGGAACATCTGGGAAAATGATCCCACATTTTGAATATATAAAACGCGAAGGTAAATTTTCTGTAAAAAATGAGGATTTAGTCTGTACCAATTCGGGGAATATTCCTATTTGGGCTGAGAACGATCGAGATTTTTGGACAGCCTGTGCAATTTACGATAAACGCTCTTATCGAGAACTTGAATTTTCTCTCCCAAATGAATTGAGCAGAGAGGAACAAGTACGATTAGTAGATGAATTTATAAGAGAGATTATTCCGGATAACCCATATACCTATGCAATCCATGAAGTAGAAAGTTCGATATATGGAGAAAAAAATCCGCATTGTCACTTGATATTTTCTGAACGACTTCTGGATGATCGAAGTAAAGATATAAAGACAAAGGAAGAGTTCTTTAAGCGCAGAGGGGTCAGCCGATCTGGGAATATCTACGGAGGTTCTATAAAGGATCGTTCATGGGCTGGCTGTCAAGCGACGGGAAAGATTTATGCCGTCCGAGAACATTTAGCTAATAAAATCAATGATTTCTATATGCAAAATGGCATCGATAAAGAGGTGTCATCATTCACACTAAAAAAACAATATGAACTTAAAGTCCAAAAAGGAAATATCGAAGAAGCTCCCATATACCAAGAGCCTGTAAAAAGAATAAACGAGAGGATATTTATTCCAAATTCTTCAAAGATGAAAAAGGCTTTGAGAGAAGATGTTCTTCTCCCTGAATCTATCCCAGATGAAATTCAGGAGCGTATCTACCGTGAGCACAGCAGAATGATACACAAAGAGCTTTCTGAGCAAATAAAACAGCATAATAAGGATTTGTTGCCAACAGAGGATGAAAGAAATGCAGCCATTTCTTCTATCAATGACAACTTTTCGTCCATTCTGAACAACTATGAAAGTCCCTTCTCCATATTCAAGAAGCAATTAGAGCATGATATTCAAGAATTCTCCAATCATACAGATGCAGGAACTACTCGGCTATATTCTGTTTTGATTGCTGAAAATGAAGAGCGAGAGAAGAAGCTGGAAAAATATATCAATGAAAATGATCGCCATTTTATTCTTGCGGAAGTAATTGTAAACCGCGATCGTCTATTTATGCTGCAAAGCGAGTACCGCAGCTATTCAGAAGATAAAATACGAGAGGATTATATCAATCATCTAACAGATGGCGCACTTGAAAAGGTGAATGAGAAGATCAGAAGCAAAGGCAGCTTGATTTCTTTTGCCGAAAAAGAAGGAAGAGATGCTGAACAGTTGAAAATAGAACTTGAATCACTTTTAGAAAAGCGTAAAGGCTTATTCTGCTTAATAGATACAGATGAAGCAAAGGCTGAAATCCATAAAATGAAAGAGGAGCTACTAAAAAAGGCAAATGACCTTTATATTCCCATAAGGGAATTGGAGAAAATTCGTGATTCCTATAAAAAAGGATTTACTCGTGATGATTGGAAAAAAGTAAACATCTATAAAGAGAAAATCCGCACAGTTGGGAAAAAGCATGAGCGCTGGAAAAGACAAATTCAGGAAAAGTCAGATCACATCGTACAAGATATTGAAAAATCTGTGCACGAGCATCAAGAATCCATCAGCAAAACTGAATTTTCCTACCGTCAAAAACTGCTGGATGCAGCTACGGCAGGAAAATATAAAGCTCTTTTAGGAAAAATCAGAAGCAAGAAAAGCCTGATTGAGTATCAAAAAAAACAGGGGAAAGATACTTCCCTTCTACAGAAAGAGCTGCGCACCTTAGAAAAGGAGCTGCACGAGCTAGAAGCGACACATACAACGCCGGAGCTTGCAAAAAAAGCCCATTTGCTCTATATCGACAATATGGAGCGTCAAAAAAATTATGATGCAGGGAGACAGCAAAAGAGAATACAGAGAGTATCTCGAAAAAAGCATCTGTCACAACAAACAAAAGCAAGATGTGGTACACTGGATAAGGCGCTGGGCAAAATAATCCGGAGAAATTTGTATGATATTGGTGCTGCATCCGTGCATCAGGAAGATTATGTGATACGGTAGGAGGTCATTATGCAGCTGTATATTACAGAAAAACCGAGTGTTGCAAAAGCATTGGCAGATTACTTCAACAAAAACGGCGCAGAGTTCAAGCGCACAAAGGGAAGCTATATCGACGCCAAGCAGAATACCACAATCACATATGCAGCCGGTCACTTATTGTTCCTTTATACCCCGGAGCAATATTGTCCAGACTGGAAAGCATGGAAATTTGATACACTCCCTCTCGTCCCACCCGATACAAACTTCAAAAAAGCCGTTTACAGCAATAAAAAGGAGCAGTATTCCATCATCAAGGAGCTTATGAAACAGGCTACGACAATTATCAACGTCGGCGATCCGGATCGCGAAGGTCAGCTGCTCATTGACGAACTTCTGACCTCCACAACGGGAAAAATCGTGAAGCGGCTGCTGTTGAACGCCCTTGATGATGAAAGCATAAAAAAGGCACTAAATTCCCTTGACGATAATCAAAAATATGCAGGATTATCAAAGGCCGGGGAAGGACGCTCCTACATTGATTGGCTGATTGGGATGAACTTCACGCGCTTTTTTACACTGAAAGCCCGCATGGGAGGATTTACCAATGTCATGCGGATCGGCAGGGTAAAAGCGCCAACGCTGAACCTCATTGTAGAACGGTATCTTGAAATTAAGAACTTCAAGAAACGAATCTATTATACGGTCTGCCCATATATCAATTATGGAGAGCAAGAAATCCCCCTATCTTACGATGAACAATTCCCTTCGCTGGATGCAGCAAAGTCCTTCATATCTTCCATTGAAGGGAAAACAGCTGTCGTCCAAAAGGTAGAGAGCGAAGTTGTAAGAGAAACCATCAAAGAGTTATACAGCCTTGATACCTTACAGGTTGACGCAAACAAGCAGCTTGATTTATCACCGAAAGAAACCCTCGACTTATTGCAAAGTCTGTATGAAAAGAAATTTACTTCCTATCCGCGATCTGATTGTAAATTTCTGCCGGAAAGTCAGCAAAAGGACAGCTCCATGATCGTAGAAGGATTGAATCAGCTGTTTGATCTAAATGTCCCGCTGCCAAATATGTCCGAAATACAAGCTCCGTTCAATGACAAAAAAATCTCAGCACATCACGCCATCGTTCCGACGGGGAAACTTCCGAAACCAGAGGATCTTTCAGATGATGAACGAAAGCTATACCTTTTGATTGCGAAAAAATATGCCAGCATGTTTTTCAAGCCGTTTACATATCAGCGTGAAAAAGTCTCCTTTTCTGTTGGTGAAAAATCCTTCACTCTTTCGATAAAAAACGTCGTTGATGCAGGATATAAAGCAATCTACGCCAATGATGGCGACAAGATGCAAGATAAAGACGAAACAGAGATCACAGGAAAATTCGTTTTTATCGAACAGCAGGAGTTCCCCATCATAAGAGCAGAGGAAACAGAGAGGGAGACAAAGCCGCCTAGGTATTACAACGAAGGTTCAATCATAAAGGCAATGAGCAGCATTTCCTCCGAAGATCAGGAACTCTCGTCAAAATTGCGTGAGGTAAAGGGGATCGGAACACCTGCGACAAGAGCGACAATCATCGAGGAACTGATAAAAGAAAATCTGATCCAAACACAGAAAAAAAACCTGATTCCAACGGAGGCAGGAATCCAGTTAATCGCACTGATTCCAGAGGAGATAAAAAAAGCGGATTATACCGCTCTCATGGAACTTAAACTGGATCAGGTACAAAACGGTGATATAAAACTCGATTCCGTCATTCAAGAAACGCTGCACTTCATCGAAAAGATCATCCAAAGCAGCGCAAAAATACAGTTTGAGGATAAATCAGTACCTTGCCCAATCTGCGGGAAAGGACATCTTCACCTCAAACAATACACGAAAGAGGGAAAACGGATTCAGTACGTCCGCTGCTCTGATGAATCATGCGGAAAAACCTTCCCAGCCGTAAAAGGAAAGGCGAAGATCGTTCCCTGTCCAACCTGCAAGCAAGGATATATGCAGTCCAGGCAAAACAGAACAACTGGAGATATATTCTACTCCTGCTCTCGTTACCCAGACTGCAAACAAACAATGAATGAAGAAACCTTCCAGAAAGCGAAAGGATAAAAGCCATGAGCGAGGAATACAAGAACACCCCAGAGGATGAAGACATTCCAGATATAGAAGAAAGCAGCTTGATCGGCGCATCTGATGCCGACCAAGAAAAGGAAGATACTTCTTCCCTCTCTCGTCCAGAGGAAACTTCTGAAAAACCGTCCATATCTGTGACGGAGAACAGCAGTACAGATATGGCTTCCATCGTTGCAGCAGCCGCAAGCGAAGCCATTTCAGCAGCGCTTTCTGCCGTACATCCACAAAAAGATCAAACTGCAGACCTGCAGCTTCTATCCGAGCAGATCGCCGCCTTGAAAAAAGAAGTGAGCGATCTTCGTGAAGAACTGAACGCCAGCAAAGCTGATTTGGAAAGCATAAAGAAAAGCACCCTCTATGAAAAAGAAAATGATGATAGCGCAGCCAATATCATAAACGCTTTTCTCTTGCAGCTGCGTGAAGCTCCAAAGTATCTTTCAGAAATTCACGAGGAGCGCCAAAAACGAGAAGTCCAATCAAAGGAAATTGCTGAACAGCTGGAAAGATTTCAGAGCATATCATCCAACGTCGAAGGTATGGTACAGCTTTATTCCGATGCTTCCAATATTATCCAGCTTACACAAGACGCAAACCAACCGGCTGCAATGGTAAAAATTGAAAAAACATCGCAGGGAATGCTGAAAAAAATCAAAGGCTTTTGGGGAAATAAGGAGTGATTAAAGATATGAGGTATATCTTTCTGACGCTCATTTTTCTGCTTGCTTTTCAATCAGGCACCCGGGCGCAAACTTTAGCAGAGCATATCAGCCGTTACAATCCTGCCGAAGCTGAATATATTGCGAGCCTGATTATAGCGAGCGGAGAAAAGTACAACATCGATCCTCTTTTTCTGAGCGCGGTGTTTTGTGTCGAAAGCGGATATAACAATGCGGCAGTATCTTCTGCCGGAGCTCGTGGGATCGCGCAGCTTATGCCCGATACGGCCGCATTTATTGGCCGCAATCCTGACATCATCGAAGAAAATATCGATGGAGGGGCTTCTTATCTCCGTGATATGCTCGACCTCCACTACGATAAGGGGGTCTATCAGTATAATTTTGCCCTGGCAAGTTACAACGCCGGGTATCAGCGTACAAAGACAAATATTCCCAGTTATACCTATGATTATATTCAGGCCGTAAAAGATGAATATGATTACGAGAAAAGGGTGATTACGGATATTTCTTTCCACTACGCTCCCCCGGCATCCAGTCCAACAGACGATGAACTTCTCCGGAAAAAGAAGCTGCTTTTGAAACTCTACCAGCTCAGAAAGCTTCAGCAAGATAGATATAAATAACAAAAGACGTATAAAAAGCATTTAACAATGTCTTTTTATACGTCTTTTTTATGTTTTATTTATTGCTTTTACTGTTTTTATGTGCTATATTCATCTTTAGAAAGGAGGCTTCTATGGTAATCAATATAGCACATACCAAAGGCGGTGTTGGTAAGAGTACACTTGCAACAAACTTGGCCGTAGAAATGCAGCTTCCCATCGTTGACCTTGATATGCAGCGCAGCTCTTATTTCTTCAATCAGATTCGCAACGACAAAATAGATGTTATTGTGATCCAGACGGAGAACGATCTCGATGTATTGAAAAAATTCAATGGCAACGCCAAACAGCATATCATTGTTGACAGCGGAGGAATGGACAACAACCTGCATCGAAAAGCCCTTCTCTACTCAGACCTTATCATTACGCCGCTGTCTGTCTCTCAAGTTGAATTTCTCGGTCTGGAGAACTTTAACAATCTCGTTGAACAAGGTCACTTGAAAGAAAAAGTTGTTGTTCTTTTGAACAACATCAATCCTAGGGCAACGAAAGAGATTGCAGAAGCTCGACAGATTATAACGGAGGAGTTCGGATTAAAAATTTTCAAATCCATCGTGGGAGGAAGAAAGGTATTCAAAACGGCATTTTCTGAAGGAAAAAGCGTATTTGAAACCAATACTACAAAGGATACGAAAAGCAGCATCATATCCGCACAGGAAGAAGTCAGAAGTCTTATCAATGAAATAGGGAGGATTCTCAATCATGGCAATTAAAACGAGCAAATCATTTATGGATGCAGCACCGCAGGTTGTGCAGGATGATAACAAGCTTCCGGCACAGAAAGTTGGTCGTCGCCGTACTATGACCCTCTATCTCACGGAAAATCACTACACCTATTTGAAACAGCTCAAGCAGGAAAAGATGATTGCATCTAGCGATCTTATCCGAACGCTGCTGGACAAGTATATGGAAGAAAATCCCTTGTAAAAGGAGGTATGCCATATGGAAATCACCGGTTACGATGAATGGGATCTTGCCGTAAAACGGGAAGTCTTATATGAATTTGCTTGGTCACTCCGCGCAAATATTGATCGCTTATGTACGGACAACGAGATCAAGGAGAATCCCATTTTGAATACTCTTTATCAAAACTCTCTAAAAGATTCAGGACGACTATTGCTCACTAATGATCCATCTGAGGTTTTGAATATCGAAGGTCGTTTATATGGATTGAAAAACATGATCCCCGTTCTGGAGGGGCTGAAAAAATGAGTTATGAGTTCACCGAACAAGATGTAGATGCTGCATCGAAAAAAATAATAAACGACCTTCTGCAAGAAGGTCGTTTTTCTCCTGTCTCAGAACCAAAACTCTATCTTCTGGGAGGGCAGCCGGGATCTGGAAAAAGTACCATCAGCAATCGACTGATGAACGAATACCCAAATACCGTTTTTATCAATCCGGACACTTATCGCGAGTTTCATCCGCAGTATGCAAAAATCAAGGCGGAACTAAAAAGTGAAGCTGTGCAGGAAACGGGTAAATTTTCCGGAGATGTTACTGAACGGGTTCGTCAGATGCTATCAGATCAGAAATACAATCTGATTATCGAAGGAACATTTCGCACCCTCGAAACACCACAACGAATCACAGAGGAGCTGAATGCAAAGGGCTATACAGCTGAACTCCATGCGATCGCAGTTCCAAGAGATATAAGCTATGTCGGTACACTGCACCGATATTTCATAGGAAAAGAGATAGGAACCGGACGCGCAGTTGACAAGAAGCATCATGATCTCGCAGCGGATAACCTTCCTGCCAATCTGAAAGCACTTGCTGAAAGCGGAATGTTCCAATCCATGCACCTACATACACGGGAAAAGGAAGTGTTTTCAACAGAGCGAGATGCTGATGCGTTTATGAAGCAATTCCATCGCGAGGCGGGGCGTAGGCTTGATCTGATTCAGGCAAAAAGATTGGAAAAGAACATCGACTTCGTAAACCAATCTTTGACAAACGAGGAAAAGAACGGTGTTACAACGATTGCAAAAACACCAATCGCAGAAATCCGTAAAGAACTTCAATCCATCCAAAAGAGCAGAAATATTGGTATGATACGATAAGAACATCAAGGAGGTTGACATGAGTAAAAAAACATCAAAAAAATCAACAAAAGGCATTGTGCCTGCAACGAATAATGTAATTCCATCTATCAATACTTCTCAAATTTCTTCATCCCGTTCCGGACAAAATAAAAAAACAGAAGAAATTTTTTCCGTAAGAACATATGCAGGGGGACAAACTGTAAAACTGACACAGTCAAAAGAGGGAGTACGCGAGGCAACTATTACCGAACCTCCTGAATATGCCACAAAAGAGGAGCGAGATAAGATAATTGCAGAGTTCTCAAAGAAGCATAAAACTCAAGTGGAAATAGCTGAAATAATGAATATATCTCAATCAACCGTATCAAATGTTTTAAGAAAAAGTAAGAAGAAATAACAAAAGGCTGGAAAATTTTCCAGCCTTTTGTATTTATATTGTATATTCATTGCCACGCTCATTTCTGTGTTTTGAAATAATTGATCGGGCTTCTTGTTCCAAGTTGTAAAATCGATTTCCATAGGTATTGTAAAGCTCATATTTCGATGATTTTTTGATTGTTCCACGGCAGATACTTTTTGCCGATCGATACAGCTGCACAGCCTGATCTCTCACATATCCAAGCTGCTTCGATAACGCTGCGCGCTCTTCCTCGCTGATGAAATCATCCGAGATATGAATAAACTCACGATCCACTGGAAACATCCTTTCAATCATCAGATGCTTTTCCCACTCCTCCATATTTTCATTGCTCGCTTCTTCATCAAGCGGAATGAAATACAGCCGTTCATCTTCCTCCTCGCCTAAATCAAACATAACGCCCAACAAGCGCAATCGAAAGGCTTTCAATTCTCGGTCAACTCTTGCAAGTTTGAGCAGATACTCCTGATCTACACGGCAGACTTTTATCTCGACATCCCTCCCTGCTCCCTTAACAACACGTTTTTTAGTGGTTTTCCCGCTGCTATTTTTTCCATTTCATTCTTCAGGCGCGGAGAAAGCCCTTTTATCAAATCTCGCTGCTGCTGCAGCTCGTTAATCCCTTTGTCAAAAACACTAGAAACCTTCAGCAAACTCTTATCAACGGCTTCATATGCTTCTCTCTCAATGGCTTTTTTTATCATAGACGGGATTTGCTTGACCTGTTCCAGCTTTTCTTTTAGGTACTCACTTGCCTTTTTTATTTCCTCGATCCTGTTTTCCTGCTTCTGCTGCTTTAATATCTCTGCTGTAATTGCCTTAAATTCGTTCTGCAGCTCAAGCCCATGTTTGACAGCATCCATCACTTTATCAGGAGATAACCGACGAATATCTCGCTCCTTGATTGCTGCAATGATCGTTGAAATTTCTTCGAGATTTTGATTCAGCTTTTTGATCTCACCATATACAAGATCATTTTCCTTCCGGAAGAAATCTTCTCCTTCCTTCAGCAAACTCGTTGCCTTACGGATTATGTCCTGGTATTCTTCTGAAGGGTTCCCCGTATTTCCCGGTATTTGATGCAGCGCTTGGATTCCATCGGAAATCGCTTGATGTGTCGGCTCATATTCCTTCCACGCACCAGATATTCTATCAAAATCTTCCCCTGCAGATCGAACCTTTTCTCTTTCCATATCAAGGGATTTTGCCACTTGATTCAATTCCTCATAGTTTAGTCCTTTCGGTTTTTCCATCGCATTGATTGTCTCAAAATAGCTTTCATTAAATCCTGCACCTAATACACGTTCATTCACCTTTTTTTCCTCCTTTATCCATTTCTGCAACACGCCGATAAAATGTAGATGGGTGCATCCCACAAGCGCGCATAGCAGCCCTTGCTGTAATGCTCCCATTTTTCCATTGTTCTATGATTTCTCGCTGTTCCAATGAGATTTCGATGCGTGGCCGTCCAAAGCGTACCCCTTTTTTCTGCGCTATTTTAATACCCTCTCGCTGGCGTGTCCGGATTTTATTCCGCTCCTGCTCAGCGACATAGCTCAATAGGCTTAGAAACTGATCTTCCATCAGCTTTCCAAGCTCCCCCATTTCCCGGAATTTCCGACTGTCAAATAACGATTCCTGTTCCAGCACCACAATATCTACGCCAAGATTTCGTGTGATCTCTTTCCACTCTTCGATAATTCCGTCATAATTGCGCCCCAATCGATCCAGCGCATCCAAATAAAGCAAATCCCCGCTTCGGATGATCTGCTTCATCGCTTGATAGGCCGGACGATCAAAATTCTTCCCGCTCTGCCGATCCACAAAAATATAGCGATCTTCAATCCCGAGCTTTTTCATCTTCTCGATCTGCCGATCGGGATTTTGTGTCTTATCTGAGACACGAATATACCCTATTGTCATTTTACAAGGACTTTCCTCCTCTCCCAGCTGCAATGCCTAGGGCTTCGTTACTCCGCTCTGCTTTTCCAAGGAATTTACTCATACTTGACACACGCTGCGGGCTGTTCTTCATGGAATATTCTGCATCCCTCACAGAAAAACCATCTCGCATCATCGCCATTGCAATACGCTTGTTGGTGTCCGGCAGCCAAACGCCCGCATCCGTCTCTAAAACCTGCTTTGCATAATGCGTGAACCGTTCCTTTGCCGTCATTCGCTTCACATCTTTTTCTGCAGCGCTTGATAAGATTTTCTCGACTTCCTCTTTTTTTACAAGCTCGATCGGTTTCAGCTGCTCACGGATCATCTTTTCGAATAAATCATTTGTACTGTTTGCACTCTGCTGAGATGCATGTATCATTTCATCCCTCGAAACTTTGCTTAAATCTAATTCCCAGCCAGCTTCTCTGCTAAGCTCCAACAAAAACTCACGCTGCGTCCTTCCATTACCCTCTCGAAAAGGATGCAGCATATTGATCTCACCTAAATAGAAAGCAGCTTTCTTAGAAAACTGCTCTCTGCTCATATCTTTCAAGAAATCATCTTTCCGCAGCTGATCGAATACACCTTGCTGATAGCTATCAATAAAGCGCGTTGAACAAAACATATTCCCTTTGGCGATCTCGACTGTCCTAGTCTTTCCTGCCCAATCATATACATCTTGAAAAATATGCCCATGAATCTTCTGCAAATGCTTAAAGTCGAAAGAGCCTTTTATCGGGGTGCTTTTCAATTCTTCAATTCTACTAAAGGTGAGATCACGTTCAGCTTTATGTAAAAGCGCCGAACTTCTTATATCCAGCTTATTCTTTAGTACACCATTCTCATCTACATACGGATCGCTCATTCGTCTCCCTCCAAAACTTCTCCTCGATTTCTTGCTTCTACATCTTTGAGAATCATCGCACGATGCTCCTCACTCGTGATTTTCCCTTCTGCCAACAATTCAATCTGCTTCCTCGATCGCTCCGAGAAAACAAAACCTTCCATTTCTACCGAACGCATAGCATATGCAACACTCTCACGACGATCCATAATGATCTCCCCTTTCTTGTCCTTTGTATATTATATCATATATGTATCAAAAAGTACATTTTTCTTTTGAAACATCCCAAAAGTTATTATATAACTTTTTGATTCTTTTTCTTCTGGTCTTTTTGATGATCTCAAAAGGTATACGTTTTTAGATAAAAAAAAACAGTTACCAGAGCAACTGTTTTTTATTATGATATTGTATATATTTTTATGGTTATTAACATAAAAATATAGCATATGCAAATAATATAATATGATCTGCATATGCTATAAAGTGCTTACATAAAAAATGAAATTATACAAATAATGATAAAAATACTTAATGATACCTTCCAATGATCAAAAATAAGGTTCATTAATTTACCACCTTGTAAACCTTGTTTTTTTAACTCTAATCGTTTTCTACCATATAGAATAACAAATATTAATGCTACCGCCATTTTAACAACTGGATAATTTAGAAAGGAAGTAATTACCAAAAAAGCTATAAATAAAGGGAATACAAATAGTAATTCTTTTTGTCGCAATTCTTTTTGTAATTTATCATTCAAATTGATTTCTTGACTCAATTTCCTTCAACTCCTTTAATACCCAGCGTTCCACATATTTAGGTGGAATACGGTTACCAGATTCCCAATTTTCTAGTGTTCTTAATGGAATTTCCATTAATTCTGACATAGCTGCCCTGGTAAGACCTGCTGCAAGCCGAGCTTCTTTAAATATATTTTGTTCCATAACAAACTCCTTCATAGAATAGGTACCTTTTTCTATATCTATAGTATATCACCCAATGGGTGTTTTGTAAATATATTTTTATGTTATTTTATATAAAAATATATATTAAAACATAAAAATATAGTATACTATCTTCCTTTATGCTTACTTGCTGCTTGTCTTTCTTTTAATTTACATTGTAATTCATGCAGCCTATCATTTTCAGAAATAAGATCAGGTTTATAATTATTAACCTGTGTATTTTTATATTGGCCAGATTTTTTCAAAGCAGCTATATAAGCTGCTTTTTTTTGCCGCTTTTTTTCTTTCATCATCTTATTATAGGGGTCCCGAGCGCCTACGAGGAATTTGTATCGATAAGAAATAGATTTAAAAATTTCGCTGTTATTTTGTACATTTAACTTGACGGTGACATCTCTCTATTGTGAGTTATTAGTGGTACAGTTTTCAACCGTTTTAATTATAAAAAAGTGGTGCATTATCTTAAAATTTTGTATAATAGGAATTGAAGTTAAATTAGATGCTAAAAATTTGTAATTAAGAAGGAGGGATTCGTCATGTTGGTATTCCAAATGCGTAATGTAGATAAAACATCTACTGTTTTGAAACAGACTAAAAACAGTGATTACGCAGATAAATAAATACGTTAGATTAATTCCTACCAGTGACTAATCTTATGACTTTTTAAACAGATAACTAAAATTACAAACAAATCGTTTAACTTCTGTATTTGTTTATAGATGTAATCACTTCAGGAGAGATTACATGAACAAAAATATAAAATATTCTCAAAACTTTTTAACGAGTGAAAAAGTACTCAACCAAATAATAAAACAATTGAATTTAAAAGAAACCGATACCGTTTACGAAATTGGAACAGGTAAAGGGCATTTAACGACGAAACTGGCTAAAATAAGTAAACAGGTAACGTCTATTGAATTAGACAGTCATCTATTCAACTTATCGTCAGAAAAATTAAAACTGAATACTCGTGTCACTTTAATTCACCAAGATATTCTACAGTTTCAATTCCCTAACAAACAGAGGTATAAAATTGTTGGGAATATTCCTTACCATTTAAGCACACAAATTATTAAAAAAGTGGTTTTTGAAAGCCATGCGTCTGACATCTATCTGATTGTTGAAGAAGGATTCTACAAGCGTACCTTGGATATTCACCGAACACTAGGGTTGCTCTTGCACACTCAAGTCTCGATTCAGCAATTGCTTAAGCTGCCAGCGGAATGCTTTCATCCTAAACCAAAAGTAAACAGTGTCTTAATAAAACTTACCCGCCATACCACAGATGTTCCAGATAAATATTGGAAGCTATATACGTACTTTGTTTCAAAATGGGTCAATCGAGAATATCGTCAACTGTTTACTAAAAATCAGTTTCATCAAGCAATGAAACACGCCAAAGTAAATAATTTAAGTACCGTTACTTATGAGCAAGTATTGTCTATTTTTAATAGTTATCTATTATTTAACGGGAGGAAATAATTCTATGAGTCGCTTTTGTAAATTTGGAAAGTTACACGTTACTAAAGGGAATGTAGATAAATTATTAGGTATACTACTGACAGCTTCCAAGAAGCTAAAGAGGTCCCTAGCGCCTACGGGGAATTTGTATCGATAAGGGGTACAAATTCCCACTAAGCGCTCGGGACCCCTTGTAGGAAAATGTCCTAAGTG
>ERZ773054.289-NODE-289-length-40389-cov-47.767690_pt1 | contig 40389 bp, 48 predicted proteins | sample MGYA00580630_ERZ773054 | MGnify/ENA primary metagenome ERZ773054 (study PRJEB29015, sample SAMEA2737994) | human oral metagenome | biome: human oral; feature: human-associated habitat; material: dental | place: China | collected 2115 ... | reverse complement strand
ATCAAAATATTTTATATATAAATATATTTTTAGATAAAATATAATTAAAAATTTTTATAAAAAATAGATTAAAATCTATATTTTTACAGACAAATAGAATATTTCATTAAGTTTTTCAATACTAGTGTTTATAAGTCACAAGTATCCTAATACTATTCAAAAAAAAACTACTCTAACTGGGAGAGTAGTTTCATTAATAAATATTCTATTTTTATTTAAAATTTAATTTAACCATTTTAAAATTCCTGCTATTTCTTTAGGTTCACTTTTTTCATCAGCTACTTCAAGTTCTGAAATACTTGAAATAACTATATTCCAATTATAAGACACTATTAACCCTGGCTTAATATCATTATATAAATCTTCTTTTTCATTATAGATGAACCATTGTTTTAACTTTTTATCCCAAAATAATTTTCCAAAAACTTCTTTATTATTCTCAAAGTAATAAATTTCAAATCCATTTTCCAACAAAAAAGTATTATAATTTGTTGTACAACAAAATAATTTTCCTAGAGAATTATTAAAATTAGATATTACAGCAATATCTTTTAAAAAAATTTTATCTCCTTCTATTACCAAAGTTCCAGTATATATTACAGTGGCTTTTCTCATAATTTTACTTGCTCCTTTATGAATTTACTATCTTTCAATTCCTTTATCTATATTTTTTTCAACTTTTTGTTCCTTTTCTTTCATTGGTACAAACTTTTGCTCTATTTCTTTTGTTATTTTTAAATCAGAAATATTATAATAAGGTACTGGTATAATGTATAACTTTTTTTCATTTGAAGGGCTAGTAATTTCTTCTGTTTCCACACCTCTACTTTTTTTATAGTCTTCCATCTCTTTTTCTGTCATCATTACAGCTACTTTTCCAATTTCTTCTTTAACATTATTTCTTTTCTGAATTTCAAATCTTTCCACATCTTTTTTTCCTATCCATCTATTTTCTCCTGAAGAATGATTCTGTATTCTTATTGGCTCTCCTGTAAGGCAATTATAATTCTTTCTTTCTTTTTTATCTTCATTTTCTAACTTTAATTCTTTAATTAATGTTTTATAAATTTTTCTAACATTAATTTCATTCTTTTGAATTTCTTTCTTTAACATTTTTAAATTAATGATATCTTTTGCTCTTTTTTCTACCTTTTCAATAAGTCCTTTATTTTTTAGTAGATAGTGAACTCCATTTTTAGTATACTCTCTTTCAATGTAATCTTCTTTTATTGGAAAAATATCCTGAATGTTAAAAGCAGAATTTTTATCACTAGAATTAATAACGTAAATTTTACATTTATTTTCTCCACCTTCTTGGCTTATTACACGATTCACTTTATCTATTTTAGTTGTCATTGGAATTACCCAAAATATATTCTTATTATTTTTATCTTCTATGCAATAATACATAGGTCTTCCATTTTTTTGTAAAGGTAGAGAAGGATCATTAATTTTTTTAAAAAATTCATCCTTTATTAAATAAAATCCATTTTTCTTAATTTTCATAGTGCATCCTCATTTGAATAAAATAAAAAAGGAAGAAATTAACCTTCCTTTTCTTTCACCTTGTGATTTTTGATAAGTAGGTTACAAGTTCCTAACGACTTAACGACTTGCAATTTTTGATAAGTAGGTTACAAGTTCCTAACGACTTTCAAATTTTACTTCTCATGCTCCACAAGGATTTTTCCGTTGCCTTGCCAACAGCTCCAGCTCCCGCAGTCTGGAATGACCCTCAAGGATTAATTCGTTGCCTTGCCAACAGCTCTAGCTCCCGTAGTCTAGAATGGTTTGAGAAGCTTTTTCTTTTGTTGATTTATTATACCATATAATTAAGTCTATTTCAATAAAAAAGGACAAATTTGTCTTTACAAAATGGACTTGCAAGTCTTTTTTATTAAGTTTTTTAATTTCTTATATATTAATCTATCCTCTTTCTATTCTTCATAAACTAATTTTTCTAACTTTTCTAAAAGTTTAGCTGCTTGTTTTTGTTTTTTTTCAGGTAATGAGGTTAAATCATCTTGAAGAGAAGTTTGTAAAAAAGAATATATTCCTATATCTGTGATTTCTTTTCCATTTTCTTCATCTTTTTCTTTTTTATTCTCAATCTCTTTTATTTCTCCTTTAAAAAATGTTTTAGCTTCTTCTAATGTTATACCAGGATAAAATTTATCTAATAATTCTCTTTTTCTGTCAAGTTCTTCTATTTCTCTAACTGTTAAAAGAGATACAATTATTTTTGCATGTTCAGGTGCTTCAAAAAATAAAATATACCTTTTTCTTAGTCTTAATGCTGTTTTAGAATTAATTCCATTATATCTTAGAAAATTTCCATATACTCCTTCTGGTGAACCTTTCTTACCTAATTCTTGTGATACTTCTTCAAGAATTTTTCCCATTTTAATTGCATCATTAACTTGAAGATTAATTAATTCCTTGCTTTTATCTATTAAATAATTCTTTAAGTAATTATCAACACTTAACTCTTGAAATGGACTAAAATTTAATACAATTTCATATTTTGGATTCTTTATTATTTCATTCTGTACCTCTTGGGTCTCTTTTCTTTCTTTTAATAAATTATCTAATCTATTAGTTGGGTTCATTTATTCAACTCCTCCTATTCATTTCTTATAATCTTAGCAATAACATCTGCAAAACTATTTTGAGCATCTATTAATAATTTAGAACCTGATTCCCATATAGTTTTACCATTTTCAATTAAATTCTCAATTAATGATAACTCTTTTATAGGTTTAGGAAATACAATTCCTGTTCCTGATAATGATTTTTCAAATTCTGAATAGTATTTCTTTTGGATTTTAGTATTTTTAAATAGATTTATAATTATTGAATGGATTTTTTTGGCTCCTACTTCTTCAATTACATTTAGAGTACCTTCATAAGTTGAATAATCACAGAAAGTAGGTATTATAAGTTGGTCTGAACATTCCATAAACTTCTTATCTATATCCATTGTTGGAATAGAATCTATTAGAATGTAGTCATATTCTATTCTTTTTTTTCTTATAAAATTATCAAATTTCTTTTCAAAAGCATCAGAAAATACTGATGACTCTGTTGGAAGAAAATATAAATTTTCTCTAACTTTTATATATAAATCTCTATTATCTCCATAAAGTACTGCATGTCTTAAACCTTTTGACAAATCATATTTATCTATTTCTTTTTTATTCTTTGTATAGTGTAATATATTATTTTGGCTATCTGAAGTAATAAGTAATACTTTATAGCCTTGTAATGCTAATCCATGACCTATTTGAACAGTAAAAAATGTCTTTCCTATTCCACCTTTATTAACCTTTACTGTGAAAATATTATTCATTTTACCTCCTTGATTATAAATAGTTTTTTCTTCTCTAATAATCATTTCTTCAGGTTCTTTAGCTATATAATTTGTATAATCTTTATATTTTAAAGATGTGATTATTATCTTGTCACCTTCAGTTTTTATATCAATATTTGGTTCTTTATCTAATTCCATTGCTTTTACTATTACACCAGGAATAGTTAATTTATAATTGAAATATCCTTTTTCTTTATTTGAATGAGACACATTTAAATTAATATTCTTTGATAGTTCTTTTAGCTTACCATCTTTATCTATAATAGTTTTTTCTACTCTCTTGTTATCTCTTCTTTTCAATATAATTTTATAATTTGAATAATTTAAATATATCGTTGTTTCATCCTCTAACAGATTAAGAGCTTTTAAAATTTTCTTATCAATAGTTAATACTGCTTGATTAAAATTTCCATTTTTTTTATAGGTTAAAACTATTTTTCTTTCCATATTTTTATTAAAGACTTAATATAAATTTTTTATACTCAATTTCAGAATAAAAAATTTCATTAAATGTCTTACCTCCCATGTTTAATTTCATTGTTATACTACCATCTTCTAAATAATGTAATACCATATAAAATGCCTCCTTTTTATTTTTATTTGAAAAATAAGGCTATAAATGATATACTCTAATTGCGAGTTAGGGGTGATCATTTATTTGGTTGCCTCTTTTTCTATTTATATTTTTATAACTAAGTGACACATGTGTCACTTACTTTTATTTTCTAATCTCCTATTCCTTGTCCTTTTAACTTTGATATTTCTTGTATCTTTTCTTTTTCTTTAATTGGTACAAACTTTTGTTCTATTTCTTTTGTTATTTTTAAATCTGAAATATTATAGAAAGACACAGGTTTTTGATATAATTTATTATTTTCTATATAAGTAATTTGACCCATTGTTTCTTTTGCTCCTTCTTCCACTTTAATACCATATTTTTCAATATCTTTTTTAGCTATCCATTTATTTTCAGCTGAAGAATGAGCTTCTATATTTATTGGATTTCCTGTAAGGCAATTATAGTTTTTATTTACAGTTCTTAAAAATTTAGTTACTTCTTGAAAATTTTTATCATTTTCATTTAATTTTTCTTTTATTTTCTTATAACTTTCAATTAATTTTTTCTTTTCTTCCATTGTTAATTCTCTATCAAATTCTTTTTTTATTATTTCTCCTGGATTAATATTTGGTGTGTCTTTTAATGAATATAAGCATTTTCCTTCTCTTGTAAAAACCTCAATATTATCAAATTCTTTTTCTAAGTATATCTTTGATAAATTTTCTGCAAAGTTAGTAACTACATTATCATGTGATTCCTTAGGAGTTGCTCTTGCTATAAGTCCATTTTCTTTCATGTCTTGGTATCTTTCTAAAGTACCTAAGTAAGAAAATTCAGGTTTTACACAAACTATATTAAGGTTTGTACTATAGCCTTTACCATGAAGTAACTTAGAAGTTTTTAATGGTGCTTCAGTAGTTCTAAGAGTACCTTCAACAATAAGATTAAATTTTTCGTTTCCTAAATCTTCAATTAATTTTTCTGTTATAGTATTTGAAAATTTTTGGGTATAAAGAACAGAATCATCTCCATAAGTCTTAATTAAATTATCATAATTAGGATGACTACTTCTAAAATCATCTCCATTTATTGCTATAATATTTTTGTTCATACTTTCTTCAATTTTTGAAGTTAAAGTAGATTTTCCAGCTCCTGGTTGTCCTCCAAGTACAAACACTTTTGGAAATTCTATTGAATTTTTATTAATTACTAATTTCTTTTTGATTTTTAAATATTTTTTTTGAAATTCTTCATCATTAAACTTATCCATGTTATCTCCAGTTATTTACTCATTTTTTCTTTTAATTTATCTGCTAATTTTTGCAATAATTCTAACTGATTTTTATTTTTTTCAGCTTCTTTTATTGTTTTAGGTGAAAAAGCATTATTATATATTTCAACTGCTAAAAACAAAATATTATCTAAAAGTAAATCTTGACCTTCTTCTATATTAAATTTATCCATATAACTATCTATTCTTGCCCATATCTGTGCTGCCCATTCTCTATTCACTTCATTAATTTGAGATACTTCATATAGACTATCCATTTTTACCTCCCTCTAATTTTAGAACTAAGTGACACATGTGTCACTTAGTTTTAGTCCTAATTATAAAAAATTATTTTCTTATCATTTCTGGGTCATCCCCAACCCAATCTTTTCTATTTTCAAAACCTAATCTGCTACATGCTGCTCTCATTTCATTTTCAGGTTTTAATATAATTCCTACTTCTTCTTTATCACAAATATAAATTAGTTCTTTTAGAATACTTATATCATCATTATTTTCTACCTTACTTTTTATAAAAATATACCCAGGATTTGAATTATCATCTTCTAAAACTATATCATTTATTCCTTCAAGTACCTCAGGAAGATATAATTCAACCTTACTTAATTCTTCAACTATTTTTTTTAATTTTTCTGTTGAGTTATAACTCATATTTAAAACTTTAATTTGTCTTTTTATTGACATTTTTCCATCTCCTTTCTTTTTTTATCATATTATATTTTAAAAATTAGGACCTACTGTATTATTTCTTTGTTCTATAATATAAGTATTTCTATTTTTCCCTTCCACTCCTCCTAATGCACCTATTGCTATAAAAAATATAAAAAGAGTTACTAAATCTTTTGCTATTCCATATAAGATAAGAAAACATATGATACTTAGAAGAAATCCTAATAAATCTGAAACTTTTCTTTCTTTAATAATTTTTATAATTATACATATAAATATATAAGTTATTGAGAATAAAAAGAATAAAATAAAACCAATTGGGTACCACTTAACTTTATTATTTTTTATAGCATACTCTAACCAATATTTCCCTCCGTATATTAATGCTCCAGTTGGAGAGAAAATTAAATAATTTATATTTATCATTGAATATCCATATTTTTTTTTAAGTAATTTATTTATAATCCTAAAAATTACTATTATAACTACTATTAACATAATAGAACCTAAAGTATTTTCTTTTACATGATTAATTATTTTCGTGGTATAAGGTACTACTAAATAAAAAAGTTTTTCGTTTACTAATTCTATCTTATCAAATATTTTAAATAACCACTTTTCCATATTGACCTCTTATGACAACTATTTTTCTAAATAAATTTTAAATGCTTCTTTTAACTGTTTTACTATTTCTTCATCTTGATGCTCAGGAGCTTCTATATATGCTTTCAATTCTTCAAATGAAGATACATTCAAATCTTTCATTAATTCTTCTAAACCACCCATATTATCACCCCCTGAAAAAATATTTTTCTTCTTCTTAATTTTCTTATTATTAAAATCTTCTAAATTATGTAAATTTATATTTTATTTTATATAATATTTTTTATTTTTATATTTTTCAATATAATTATAATATATATAAGGTATGAAGTCAATACTAAAATTTTATTTTTATTTTTGCTTTATTTAAAATTTGATTTCTGTTTATAAGTCCAAAATATCGGCTATCGTAAGATCTATAATGAGATGAAAGTAATAAAAATTCATCAGAATTTTTTGGTTTTAAATCTTCAAGTGATACAGAAGTTATATCCCTTCCACTTGAATCTTTTAAAAATATAGGACCGTAATTTTTTTCTCCTACATAAAGTAAATTTAATTTTAAATTTGTATCATAAACAAGTTTTATTTCATCTCTATTACTGTAATCAGCTGCAACTTCTTTAACCAAGGTATCTGCTATTTCTGGTAAATAACCTCTATTTTTTATAAATTTTACTGTGTCTTCATCAGGTTTAAATTGAACAGTATCTCCAATTTTTATCGTATCTTTTATAGAGTATAATTTATATATTCCTAGTGGTAAGCTTTCTGTTATTACAATTGTATAGTTCATTGCTATTATTTTTAAAATTAATATAAAAATAAAGAAAAATAAGTAAATTTTTAAAATTTTTGAATTGTATTTTATTTTCATTGTATCTCCTAAAACTAAGTGACACATGTGTCACTTAGTTATATATTTTAATAATCTCCTTCCATCCAATCAGGTAATTTTCCTGCTTCTCCACCATTTACTTTTATACCCCTTTTTTCTGAATTACTTCCAGTATCTGAAGAAGTTGTTGAACTAGTATTAGTTGAAGAATTTGTATTATTAGAGTTATCTACATTATTTCCAGAATCTGATGAGGTACTATTTGAGACATTAGTTACTGTACTTGTATCCGTATTGATTGCACTACTTTGTGCTGTACCAGTTGCTTGAGTACTATCAATATTACTATTATCAGTTGTTGTTGTATCATTAGTATTTGAACTAGGTTGTGTAGTTATATTAGTCACACTACTTTGTGCTGTACCAGTTGCTTGAGTACTATCAATGTTACTGTTATCAACTGTTGTTGCATCATTAGTACTTGAACTAGGTTGTGTAGTTGTATCTCCATTTGAATTAGGAGTATTAACTTGTGTTTGAGCATTAGTATTTACACTACCTGTTGCTCCTTGAATATTACTAGATGGTGCTTGTCCACTTCCTGATGGTGTTCCTCCATTATTTCCAGGACTATTTGAAGTTGTGCTTTGTTGATTAGGAGTACTTCCTGAACTTCCTCCATTACTGTTAGCACTTCCAGCTTGTGATGTATTTCCTCCACTAGAATTTCCACCTGATGATGAATTATTAGAAGGAGAAGTAACAGAAGTATTATTTCCATTATTTTGTTTATCTTTTGCTTTTTCTTTAAAAACTCCATATCTAGCACCAGCATAAGAGCCTCCAACAATTGCCCCTGCAAATCCACCTACTGTATTTCCAATTATTCCTCCAGTTGTCCCTAATCCACCTAAAAATCCATTCCCAACATTTGATCCTATTTTGGCACCCTTTACTGCACCTTTTACAGTCTCTTTTGTCCCTCTATAAGCATGTCCCATTCCTCTTGTCATTCCTGCAATAGCACCTGTTGCTCCCGCCATAGCAGCTCCAGCATTTAATGCTGGACTTCCTGTTAGAAGACTTGTTGTTATTGAAGGCATACTTAACATTATAGCCACTAAAATATACACAGTCCCACAAACAACCAATGCAGCATCTAAATCATATTTCTTTTCAACAACCATTATACTTTTCATTAACTTATCACATATAAGTAGCCACATATTAAAGACACCCAATTTTATTGAACAGCTTATTATTGTTTTAAAAACATTTTTATAATATTCTACACCTAAATCTAATGCTCCAAATGGAAGAAACACTATAGAAAATCCAGTTAAGAAATAATATTCTACCCAACATATTATTATTCTCATAGCTAATAGAAAAAAACCAATGTATGTTAATAAGCCTAACAAAATAAAAATATAAGTAGCTGGTCTCCAACTAAGTTGGTCTATTACACGACCTCCTATTTCTCTTCCTTTATCCCATATTGCTGAAGGGTCATTAAAATAATTATTGGAATTCAAACTTAATCCTAACCCTTTTGTTCCTATTGATATAAAGAAATCTTTTACCATAGTTAAAAACCACTCATAACTTTTTATTGCAAAAACTATAAATCCAACTTTTAAAATTTTTGTTTTAGCCCAATTTATATAGTTAAAATCTGGATTATTAATATTTTTATAAATAGTTAATGCTATATCTATGGTACTTAAAAAATATAGTAAGGTCATACTCATACTTTTTAAATTACCTGGAATATTTTCTAAAATTTTAATAAAATTATCTAATATCTCAGTAAAAACCATATCACCACTTTCTTCCATTTAGCAAATCTGGTTTCTCATATTTTTTAGGAGGAGCTATATAAAGTTTTACTACTTCATCCCATTCATAGAATTCTTCATATGCTGTTTTATCTCCTTTTTTCCCTTCTATCTCTAATTTATACATTAAATCTTCAATTTCTTTTAACTTTTCTTGATTCTCATTATCTTTAGCCTCTTTATACATTAATTTTTTTTCATCTCTTGTATATATTGGATAGTTTGGTTCTTTCTTTCCACAAGATACAACTAATAAAAGAAACATAAATGTTAAAAATATTTTTTTCATTTTATAACCTCCAAATTACCATTTTCTACCATTTAATAGATCTGGTTTCTTGTATTTTTTACTTGGTCTATATGTCATTATAGCTTTCTCATGTTCTAAATCTGCTTTTTCATTTTGTATTTTTCTCATTTCTTCGGCATTTTGTGTCTTTAAAGATGAAGCTATTAATGTTCTTAATTCTAATAATGCTTTTGTTTGTTCAGCTGCCATATTTACACCAGCTTGTAAAACTGCTTTTTGTCCTTCTGCTGTGTTTGCTGCCCTCATTAACTCTGCTATTCTTTGAGAATCATTAGCAAGTCTTTCAGGATCTCCTAATCCAGCTATTGCAAAACTGCTTTTTGTTATATCCTTTGTTGCAGCTAATAAATCATCTGCTTTTCTCATGTATTCTTCAGGGCTAAGACCTTCTAAATTCTTAAAATCTGCATATGTATCCTTAAAAGATTGTTCAAAATTTTTAAATGATGAAATTGTATCTTTAAATTGATTTTGAATATTCATTAATTCTTGATAATCTTGTTGTATTTTCATCAATTGTCCAGTTGTAAGTTCTTGACCTAAGTTCATCATATTTGTCATTTCCATTTCTATTTGTTTCAATTGATTTTGGGTTTGTTGAATAGCCTCATTCAATTCTTTTCCTAAGTCTGTTGCCATTAAAGCTTGTTTTGCCTGCATAGCAGCTAGAATAGTAATTATTCTCTTTAAATCTCCTCCTCCTCCTTTTCCTTTAAATATTCCTGCTGTAGCATTTACAGAAATTCCTATTAACAATAATGTCATGATAAATACTTTTATTTTTTTCATTTTCCCTCCTTAAAAGTATGTGACACATGTGTCACTTAGTTTATAAAAATTTTATTAATCTCCTATTCCTTGTCCTTTTGACTTTGATATTTCTTGTGTCTTTTCCTTCTCTTTCATTGGCACAAACTTTTGCTCTATCTCTTTTGTTATTTTTAAGTCTGAAAGATTATAATAAGGTACAGGTTTTTGATATAATTTATTATTCTCTATATAAGTAATCTTCCCAATAGTTTCCTTTGCACCTTCTAGCTTTTCTATTCCATATTTCTCTACATCTTTTTTAGCTATCCATCTATTTTCACCTGAAGAATGAACTTGGATATTTATTGGTTCTCCAGTAAGACAATTATGATTTTCTTTCTTCTTTAAATAATATTCTTCAAGAAGTTTTTTATTTCTTTCTTCTTCAAAAGAAAAAGGAAGATATTCTTTAAGTTTCTCATCATATTTAGATATTTCTGTAATATTTTCATGAATTTTAGAATTTTGTGTAAATTTATCATTATTTCTTAAAAAATATGTTTCAAAAATTCCTTTCATTTCTTTTTTATTCATTTCTGAATAATCTTCTAGCATGGTTACACCACTTATTTCCTTTATACCTAAATGCATTATTTTTTTAGCTTTGGTTTTTATGACAAATAATGTTGAATTAATATTTGTATCTTCTTTTGTATTTTCTAAAATAACTCCATTTTCAAAATTTTCTAAAAACTCTTTAAATGTAGTAATTCTATTTTTTACACTTTTTAACATATTAGGGTTAAATTTTTTTACATTTTTTAAAATTTCTTCATCATCCATATTTTTAGTATTTATTTCTTCAACTATTAATCTTGCTGGAGGAATTTTATTTCCAGGATACATATAATGTAAGCCAAGTAAATGAGGTAGGTTATCTTTAAGTATTTTTATATTTATATCTTTAAAATTATTTTTTATAATTAAATTTGTATTATCAAACTGCTCATACCATTTAATTGTTTCTTTTGCTTTAAAATCCATTTTTCTCCTTAATAAGAAAAAAAGCTAGATTATCTCTAGCCTTTTCACTTCAATATAAAAAATTAAAAAGACTAGCTCAATCCTAGTCTTTTAATAGCTTTATAACGTGTTTTTTGCACTCCCACGCTTTGGTCTACCGTAGCCTACACAGTAACATATTTTCGCGATACCTGTTATTTCTGACCCCACAGTTGAGGGAAAGGTATATGTAACCTTTAGAACTCATTTTTCTTAGTTTCAGTATATCATTTTTTCTATTTTATTTCAAGACTAGATTTATATTTTATTCAATTTTTATAACTAAGTGACACATGTGTCACTTACTTTTTTATTCTCCTATTCCTTGCTCTTTTGATTTTGATATTTCTTGTGTCTTTTCCTTCTCTTTCATTGGTACAAACTTTTGTTCTATTTCTTTTGTTATTTTTAAATCTGAAAGATTATAATAAGACACAGGCTTTTGATATAATTTATTATTCTCTATATAAGTAATCTTCCCAATAGTTTCCTTTGCACCTTCTAACTTTTCTATTCCATATCTTTCAACATCTTTTTTACCTATCCATTTATTTTCTCCAGAAGAATGAGTCTGAATATTTATTGGTTCTCCAGTAAGACAATTGTATGTTTTATGTGTCTCTAAGTATTCTTTTGCCTTTTTTACTTCATCCATAAATATAAGATCGTTTTCTGAATATTTATAAACTCCTTCCTTTCCAACTATTATATGATCTAGTACTTCTTTATTAAAAAAAGTTGCTCTTTTACTTAAATTTTCAGTTAAATCATTATCTGCTCTTGAAGGATTTGCCACTCCACTTGGATGATTATGGCATAAAATTATTCCTTTTAATTTTTCATCAAGTAAATGTGGATAGATATGTTTTGGATCAACTTTTGCATAATCTACTCCACCTTGGCTAATAGTAACTACCTCAGATATGTTATAACCCCCATCATATTTTATTATTTTAAAGTTTTCATAACTTAATTCCTGGCTTCCAATTTTTAAAAGTTGTTTTATTTTATTCTCATCTTTTATTACATTTAATCCTACTAATTCTTTTTCTGATATATATTTAGTGAACTCATCAAATCCTTCCATTTTTACCAAATCATTTGTATTTTCCAGTTCATAATTTATAATTTTTACTTCTCTAGGTTTTAAAAAAGGAGATTTTTTATTTATTTCTTTATTACAAGTTATTTCATTCATATAACTTTCAATAACTATATTTTTAGAATTTTTACTATCACAGGTATAAAAATTTTCAAGACAATTATATCCTAATGAATCTAGCTTATATCTAATATTTCCTTTCTCATATTCGATTTCACTGCTAGATAATACAATATAGTTCTTTGCTTTAGGTAAGTAAAATTCTTTAAATATTTCAGTAAATTTAGTATCTTTATGAATTTGGATATCTTTTTGTAATCTAAGTTGTGTATCTAAAACTAAAATACTTATATAATTTTTATCAGGAAAATTATTATTTTTAAAATATTCTATAACTTTATCATTACTTTGTAATTTAATTTTATTATCTGAAATATCTTTTTCTTTAATAGCATATTTAAAATAGTTTAAAAGCTCTTTTACAGATGGATCTCTATTTTTAACTAACTGATATAATTCTTCTTTTGAAGAGCAGTTAAAATATTCATATAAATTTTTAGTTTTTTTTTCAGGATTTTCTATATTTCTATTCTCTGATGATATTGGAATATCAATTTTTTCTAATTCTAAACCATTTATCTTATAAACAAGTTCTTCAAAATTTATATTTAATTTAGCATCTACTTCTCTAATATTTTTAAGATACCCTTCTTTTTCAAAGTTTGCTAAATCTTTAAAAGTTGCATTCTCTCTAAAAAAAAGATTATAAGTAGTTACATATCCTTCTTTAGTGCTGTTAAAATCAATGTCTTTTGTTTTCTTAAAAAATATTTCTCCATCAGTATTAACTCCTAATATAGCTATATTTTTACCTATGTTATTTTTATATAATTCTTGTGAAGCTTCATATACTTCAGCAAGACCTATATCATTAAATGGAGCTTCTTTTATTAATTGTTTGTTCTCTAAATCATAAGAATAAAGTTTATCTATTTCCATTGTTATCACCTTATTTATTTCAAGTTCATTTAAAGCCTTTATGAAATTATCTCTATCAGCAACTAAAAATTCATTTGGGTCTTTATATTTATCTAAAACCTTTGTATTCTCAATATTTAAGTTTAACTCTTTCATTTTATTGTAAAGTTCTTCTTGAGCTTTTATACCTTGTTCATCATTATCAAGCATTAAATAAAATTTATTTCCTGGTAAATCATTTTTTAATTTACTTATAAAAAGATTTACATTATTCACACTTCCCAAAGCTATCGCTTTTTTACCTACTTCAGCAATTGATAATGCATCTATTTCACCTTCAACTATATAGAAATTTTCTTTTTTATTTTGTTCTAATTCCCAATAATTAAATATTTCAGACTTTCCAACTTTTCTTAATCTATCCTCAGAATTTATATCAGTATTTCTTGCTGTAAATGAATAATGAGTAGTTGGAATTATTATTGCTTTCCAGGTATTATTTTTAAAATTAGGATCATAACCTATGTTATATCTATCCTGCACTTCTATTGATATACCTCTTCTTTGTAAATAGTCAGTTTCACTTATTCTCTTTTTACATTCAAGATAATAATAATCAAGCTCAGGATACTTTCTTTCTTTTGTTTCTTTTTGTTGAGGAGCTGATTCCAATTCAACTTTAGTATTCTTTTTAGAATAGATTGTTACATTAACATCTTGTATAAGCTCTTTATTTTTATACAACTCAATTACTTTTTCTTTTTGCTCCTTAAATCCTTTTAAGTTATATTCCATTCCAACTAAACTAAAAATATTATATTTTTCACCACAAGCAAAGCAATTACATATATTTCCTTTCTTATAAAAAGACATGCTGGGGTGTTTATCCTCATGAGTAGGAGAAAAACATCTAAAAACAGAAGAAGTGTTTATTCCTTTAAGTTCTAAGTACTCTCCAAGAAAATTTTTTAATTCTTCTATTGTAGGTTCTTTTTCCATATAAACCTCCAGTTTTAATTGACAAAACTATCTAAAGAAAGATTTACATATTTATCACTAACTTCTAATTTAAAGTTGGCCTTATATTTTTTACCAGCTTTATTAGTAAGCCCAGTTATTAATATTTTCCCTTTATTAAGTAAAGTCTTAGCATCCTGTTTTGTTATTGTTACTTCTTTTTGATTGAATACTTTTATTTTCTTCCATAACTTAAAATCACACCCTGCTTTATATCCACTACAATAAAAATTTTTTTCTCCCTCATAAATAGGATTCCCACATTTTGGACATTTTCCTATTACTTCTTTTTCTTGTTTTTGTCTTGAAAATTCTGAAGAAATAGTTTTATGCTCAGAGTTTATAATACCTTTAACATCCTCAAGAACAGAAAGAGTAAGATCCTCTACCTTAGCTTCACCTCTAGCTATTTTTTCTTGAATGCTCCACCATAAAGCCGTTGAATCAGGTGTTTTTAAAGATTCTGGTAGTATTTTTAAATATTCTTTGGCCAGTTCTGTTGAAATTATCTTTTCTTCTTTTCTTGTCAAGAAACCTTTTTCAATAAGTCCTTCAAGTATTCCAGGTATTGTTGCTACTGTTCCTATACTTCCATTTGCATCTTTTCTATCTTTATCCTTACTTTTTAATAATTTTTTTATTTCAGGATCTTTTACATATTTTGCTATATTATTTAAGTCTTTAATCAATGTTGCTTCTGTATAAGGCTTTTTAGCCATTGTTTCTTTTTCTTCTATAAAGAAATTAGGTTGGCCAACTTGTATTTGATATTCTCCAACTGGAATTTTAGATAAATTATTTTCTGTTTTTCCATCAATTTCTTCTTCATTCTCATTATCTTCATCATCTAAAACTTTAAAATATTTTGTATATCCTGGTTCTAAAATTTTTGTTGAGGATTTTTTAAAAATATTTTCTTCTATTTCAACCTTTGCCTCAGTTTTTTCTACTTTTACTTTTTCCAAGAATTGAATAAAATATCTTTCAGCAATTAATTTATAAATATTTTTTTCTTCTTCAGAAAAACTTTCAAAATTTCCAGCTCCTGTTGGAATAATCCCATGATGAGGTACTGAATATTTATCATTGAAGCATTTATTTTTTTGGCTAAAATTAAAAGTTGCTGTAAAATTCAATTTTTGAGCTACTACTGGAATTATTTTAGGAGCTTCTTTAAAATGTTCTTCTGTTAAGTAACTAGAATTAGATCTATTATATGTAATGGCTTTATGTTTATCTCTCAAGCTTTGAGTAATATCCATTATCTTTTGGGTAGTATACTTAAAGAGAGTTGCTGCATCTGATTCTAAATCACTTAAATTATATGGTAATGGTGTTTCCCTATAATTTTCTTTTTTACTCACAACTAAATTAGAAATTTTATCTCCAATCTTATTAATTAGCTCTTCATGGATAGATTTATCTGTTATTTTTTCTTTTGTGTAATACTTTAAATCTATATCAATATTATTTATATTTGTTTTTAAATATAAATTATAGTATTTTTCTTTTATATGATTTTTTATTTCATTATCCCTATTTACTACAAGTGCCATTGTAGGAGTTTGAACTCTTCCAACACTTAATTTAGCATTATTTATAATAGAATAGTATCTACTTAAAGAAAAGCCTACAATCATATCAGCTATTGCTCTTGCTTCAGCTGATTTCCCAAGTGGAATGTAATTAGAGTTATCATCTATCTTTGAAAATGCTTTTTTTACTCCTCCAAGAGTATTATCATTAACTATAAGCCTTTTTACTGGTTTTTTATTTGAACAATATTCAAGAACTTCATCAACAAGATATTGACCTTCACTATCTCCATCTCCAGCATGAATTATTTCTATAACTTGATTTGAATACATTAATTCTTTTACTGAATTAAAAAGTTCTATCTTATTTGGTAGAGGCTTTTTATCCCATTTAGGAAAATATATAGGTAGACTCTCTAAGGTCCATTTCTTTAATGAAGGATCTATTTCTTCTGGTTCCTTATGAACTAAAATATGTCCGTATATCCAGCAAGTTATGTAGTCTCCGACAGTAATAGAATTACCTTTATATTTTTTATCTCCTGGTATAGCTGCAACTATTGCCTCTGCTAATTCTTTCTTTTCTGCTATAATTAATTTCATTTTCTCCCTCCCATCTATTAAAAGTATGTGACACATGTGTCACTTAGTTTGTAAATCCTTTTAAATTTATTGAAGTTTATTTTATTTTTTCTGAATTTATATATAATTCTTTATCTTTTAAAGTAATATTTTCTTTATCAGCTCCATTTTCTCTCTTTATATCAATACTTGATATTACTTTCTCTGTGGTACTATAATTTACTTTACAGTACACACACTCAAAATATAGAGTACTCTCTTTCGTTTTAGATTTTGTTTTAATTTTAATTAACATTTGAATCACTCCTTAAACTTAATTAATACATTTCTTTATATTCCTAGTAAGTCATAAATTTCTTTTAATTTATCTTTATCAGCTATATAAGCTAGAGTTTTTTTATTTTTCTTTGCTTCTTCTGAAGTTATAACTAATCCAAATTCTCTAACCCAATCCAAAAGATTTTTTCTAAAAGCTTCTTTTTTCTTTGTATCTCCTGTAAGAGTTTCATATATATTTTCAAGTTCTTTTTCAAGCTCATCTAAATATCTAATATTTTTATTTTTATATTCTATTGTCTTTTTTGATATTCCTAAAAACTCATCTATTTTGATAATATTTGAATATATTAACTCTAATATAATTCCAATAAGGTCATGGTCCACTATATTCTTGTTACCTAAAACATTTCTATAAATAACTAATTTTGTTTTAAGTTTAAGTATCTTTTCTTCAAAACAAGAATCTGTTTTATCCATTTTTTATCTCCAATAGTTCTTTGTTTTCAAAAATATTTCCTATAACTTCTAAATCATATAATTTTGAATAGATAAAAATTTCAGAAACTTTTTTCTGTTCCATCTCAAAATATTTACTTTCTATCAAGCTTTTTTCTGTCCTAACTATTTTAAATATTCCATTTTCATATTTAATGATTCCTACAAATCTTTTTAAATCTTCTAATCTATCAGCTGATATTTCAATTCCTGTATGGACTAGTTTTACCACATCTCCCTCATATATTTCTTTTTCAGTTACATCCTTCATTCCTGTGTATTGCATAAGTTCTATATCTTTAAACTCTGTATGTCCATAACAATCAACATCTTCATTTGAAAAGTATATTTCTTTATGAAGAATATCAATACCTAAAACTTTCCCTATTCTCTTTTTTTCTTTATACCAAGCTCTAAATTTAATTTCTCTATTCATTTTCTTCCACCCACTCTGCTAGTCTTCTTAATTCTTCTAGCTCCATTTCTTTACTACCTAACCAACTTTCACAATAATAAACCATAAAAGCTTTAAGACATTTTCCACAATCTCCATTTTTATCTATATTATAAAAGTTTGTAATTTGTAGATATACTGGCTTTTTACTTTCTTTATCTCTCCACATTATTTATCTCCTTTATTTTTTCTAATCATTACATAAAATATCTCCATTTGTAGTTTTACAATTTCCATTTATTACTTTTGCAATAATATTTCCATTGATATTATTTACATTTCCTTTTACATCACCACTAATGGCTATGTTTCCATTAGATACTTCTATATCTTTTGTTACTCCATTTACTTTTATTGAATTACAACAATCTACTTCTAATTTATCTAAATTTCCTTCAACTATAATATTAATCACTTTTTCTTCAGTTTCAATTTCTTTCCCATCTACAAATATTTTGTTATTTATTATAGATACACTATTTCCTTCTATTGAACTATTTTTAATATTTCCACCAATAATAACTGTTCCATTTCCTAATTTGCTTCCTTTAATATTTATATTCCCCATATCTTTCAACCTTTCCAAATCCTATTCTTCATTTATTATGTCAACATCTTTTTCTTCAACTGCTTTGTCCAATTTATCTGCTATTTCTCTTAAATTATTTGCAATATTTTTTAATCCTTTTTTCATTTTTCTATTTGTTTTGGCTTCATTTATTGCAATCAATAGATCTATATCTGCCCATTTATCTAAGATAGTTTTATTAAAATCCCAAATCTTAGTTATCAATAGACTTTCACTACTTAATTCATTATAAAAGCAACTATTTTTTCTCTTTTGTATGTATTCGTCAAAAAATTTATCTTCTTGTTTTTTCTTCATAATTTTAATTCACCTTCTTAAACTCTGTTTTCTCTATAATTTTCAAATAATTTTAGCTGTTTAATATCAATATTATTTTTGTTTACAATAACTTTTGTTTTAGTTACAAAGAATTTCAAAAAGTCTTTATTAGCTTGAATTTGAAGGTTTAATCTTAGTTCTTCAACTTTTTCTCTTGTAAAACAAGATGATTTTGAAACTCTTACTTCTAATTCATTTGTTTTATCTTTTACATATGGAACTCCGACTACTCTCAATGTTAAAGATTTTTCAAAATATAGTGCAGCTGACACAATATAAAAATTTTTAAGTAGCTTTTTTATTACTTTTACCTGGTTTAAAAATAACTCAATTACTTTTTCTTCATCTAAGTTTTTATAGTTTTTTTCATTAATTTTTATAAGAATCCCAGTTGCTAATGCTTGTTTTTGGCTTTCATTAATTTTTATATAGTAAGACTTTATTTCTTTTTTAGGGTTATTTTTATTATATTTATCAATACTTTTTTTAAATAATTTTCTATAAACTACTTGAACAGACCTTAAAATATCTTTATTTCCTACTAAAATTTTATGTTGATATTTAAAATTACCAGGAGAAAGTTTAAGGATGTCATCTTCAGTACTTAAAGAATATTTATTTGTACCAATGTAAAGTGTGTATTTCATGCTGTTTCACCTACTTTTATATTATTTTTTTTAATAATTTCTAAAAGTTTGAAATATATCATTTTTAAGTAAGTTCTATATGTATTCTTTTTTATTGCTTTTAACATCTCAATATTTATTACACTATTTTCTTTTAAATAATTTTGCTCAGCTAAATTAACAACATTTTCTTGTATTTCTTTATCTAAACTTAAAAAATTATCTATGATTTTATCCATATTATTAGTATTTTCTATCCTTCTTTCTTCATCCTTTATTTTCTTTTGTTCTTCTAAAGTTTTTTCAATATTATTTTTATTTTCTTTTTTTATTTTATTTATCAATGAATAATCAATCTCTTTTAGTTTTTTACTAAAAAGAGCAGGTAAATTTTTTATATTAGTTAATTTTTTTAGTTGATTATAAATACTTATTAAATATTTTTCTAAAAGAATTTTATTCCCTTCAAATTTATCTAGTATTAATAAGCAACTAGCTTCATTAGTATCTGTATAATTTATTCCAAGTTCATGGAATATATTCTCTATTTTTTTATCTTTTTTATTTTTCTCATGTACATGACATGTATTTTGTTCTTGGTTTATTTGTTCTTGGTTATGGGCGGAAATTTCCTCCACTAGTGGACGATTTTCTGTCCACTGTATCTCTGAACTAACGATTTCTTCACAGTGGATGTTTTTTTGTCCACTAGTGGATATTTTTTCGTCCACTGATATTCCACAGTGGATATTTTTTTGTCCACTAGTGGACGATATATCGTCCACTGTGGAAAAATCGGCTTTTAATAACTCAGGACATTGTTTCTCCAAAATTAATTCTATTAAGCTATTTTTTGTTTTATGTTTTCCAGTGTATGTTATATTATTTCTTTTACAATAAAATCTTAACTCTTTATATGATAATTTATTCAAATTTAAAATGTCTTCTTCATTATTTACCTGAAGTTCTATATCTACTCCAGTAGTTTTTTTAAAATATTCAAGAGCAAGTTCATTATTTGTTTTATCTGTTGCTCCAATTTCTGCAATTTTATCAAAATTTAAATAGTAGTAACTTTTTACTGGAATTCCTTCCAGAGAAATCTTAAATATTCCTTCTTCAATACCTCTTTTTTTTAAAGTTTGTATTTGACTTTCGTTCATAGTATTATATACTTGTAAATCTATATTACTTATATAAAAACTTCCATCTTGCCTTAAGGCATTATTTGCTTCAAAATACTTATATTGGTCTATTAAATAAACTAAAATTTGAGTTAGTTGATGCCCTAATGTAAAGAAAATTTTTTTATTTGTAATCCAACTTGCATCTTGTGACAATGTGTTTAATACAAAACTCTTTGAATCAATTTTCATTTTTATTTCCATATTTTACTTCACCTCTCCCATTGGATAAATTGATACTATTTTTTCATCACTTAATCCTAAATATTTTTTAGCTTCTTTTGCACTTATTACATAATTACTTACTGTAACTACTTGGTATTCAATACCTTTTTCTATTTGTTTTCTATCTATAATGTCAAATAAATAATAATAATTATTTTTTTCTAATTCTTTTAAATATTTTTTAGTTGTCTCTATCTTTTCTTTTTTTATAAAGGAAGAACGGGACAATCTCCTAGAAAAATCAAAATGAGTTTCTATATTTTTTAATTCCTCATTTTCTAATAAAAACTTAAGTAATCCTGTTGCTCCAAATGAGAGATTTTTATCTTCTAAATAAGTTCCTTGCTCTTTTTTTATAACCACATATTTTAATCTATTAACTTCTTTTAAAAATTTATTCATATTTTCTCTTTGAATAGTTATTTTGAATGTATCATTTCTTAAAATTTGAATATGATAAAGATGAGTATTATTTATATCTACTATATTTTTCAAAAATAAATTATCTGTGATAAGTAAATGATTAATCATATCTTTCAGAGTTAATACTATAGTGTCTTTTCTATCTTCTTCATAAAAAAGAGGTAGAATACTAAAAATAGGTCCTAGTATATCATTGTCTGAAAGTTTTCCTATTGCTTGTCTAGGTACAACAATACAATCTTTTCCTAAATCTAAAGCTTCATATAGTTTCTTTTCTTTTTCCATAAAAAAATCCTCCTTAAATTTAAATTATTAAAAAATACTTGATTTTTTAGGAGGGTTAATGTAAAATATAAATGTAAATAGTATATCTATATTTTTAATTAACCTCTCCCAAGGTATTTTGAAAATATAGATTTTTTATTTTATAATAAAAAACCTCTTTTTAGAGGCTTTACTAGATATATAAAAAATTCTTGTTATATAAAAGACTTCTTCCTATGGTTATAATTTTTATTTCTTCATCTCCACCAATCTTAACCATATCCAAGTCTTTAGGAAATTTTCTAAGGACTATTTTTATTTTATCCCTATATACTCTTATTTCTTGTACAAATGCTTCTACCACTTTTCTTTTTGCTTGTTCATTTGCACTTTCTTTAAACTTTATAAGATATTTTCTTAATTCTTTTTCATTTATTTTTGTAATATTTTTTACAGAGTATATTTTTTCCCTCAAAACTTGAATCTTTTCTTTTAACTCATTATTTTTTATATTAAATATTTCATCTAGAATATTACCCTCTAAATTTTTTTCCAACAATTTTAATGTTATTTTCTGCAGCTTTTCAATTTCTTTTGTGTATTCCTTTATTTCCTCCTCTCTTATTAGTTTTTTGCTTTCACTGAAATTAATAATATCTTTTATTATTTTTTCTATCTTTTCATCATTAAATATTTCTTTCTTAATTATATCAAAGATAAATGTTTCAAGCAATTCTTTTCTTATTGCTTTATTATTGCATTTCGTTTCTTTTCTCTTTTTTTTCTGACAATAATAACCATAACTGACTGAACCATTTCTATTTACTGACCTATAACCTCCTGAAAAAGGACCTCCACATTCTCCACAAACACAATAACCTGTTAAAAAATAAAGTTGGCCATTTCTGTTTCGTGGACCTTTTAAATTCTTTTTCATTTTAGATTGAACCTTATAAAAAATATCTTTATCTATAATTGCTTCATGAGAATTTTCTATTATTATTGGTTCTTTTTGTAATCTCCCATGGCCATCTTTTAAACCATAATAATAGGTACCTATATATTTTATATTTAAAAGTGTATCTCTTATCGATATTTTTTTAAATTCTTTTCCTCTTTTATTTTTATAGCCTCTCTTATTAAGTATATCTGCAATACTTACATAACCAACCCCATCTAAGGCTAATTCAAATATTAATTTTACTGCTTCAGCTTCTTTTTTATTAACAATGTATTTTTTATTCACATCTAAGTCATAACCAAGTGGAGGTATTCCTCCATTATGTATAGCTTTTAAAGCATTTTCTTTTTTTCCTTTTTTTACTTCACGAGAAAGATTTTTAGAATAATATTCATTCATCCCTGCGAGAACTGATTTCAAAATAACTGATTCTGGACTATCATCAACTAATTGTTCTAAGACAGATATTAATTTGACATTATTATCATTCAGTATCTTTTCATACAAAGCATGATCGTATCTATTACGAGCAAACCTATCATATTTATGTACTATCACACAATCAAAAAGATTTTTCTTACAATCAAGAATCATTTCTAAGAACATTTCTCTATCTTTTGTAGAAGTTCCTGATATTGCCTCATCTTTATATATTTTTAATAATTTTAATTTATTTTTGTCACAATATTCTTTAATTGCTCTTACCTGAGCATCTATACTCTCTTCTCTTTGATTAGATGAAGAAAATCTACAATATGCAACAGCTCTCTTCATAATTAACCTCTTCTTCTTTAAGAAAATCTTCTAGTAAAAAGGAAATAAAAGAAATATACAATTCTTTATTTGCTTCAACTTCTTCAATTTCTCCTAAGAATATTTCATTTTTTTTATCCATATTTTACTCCATTTTTAATTTTTTTAAAATATTATATTTTTGTAGAAAGAGAGAATAATTAACTCTCTTTCTATCCTTTAAATTTTTTAATTTCTTCATCTACTCTAATAAATGCATTTTTTAATTCTTTAACAAGAGTTTCTGTATCTTTTATTACTTCTTGAATTACTTCTATTTTTAATTCTAAATTGGATATATATTTTTTTAATTTCTTTCTTGATTCTATTAATGATTCTTCTGTTTTATCCATAAATATTCACTCCTTTTAAAAAGAATATCTTAGTCCTGCACCCACATAATATTGATTATTTGTTCTTACAATATCAGAATTTTTAATTTTTTTATCATATATATCTATTCCACCAAATACTAAAAATGATGTTTGTTCAGTCATTGCCATATCTAATGTTGCACTAACTCCACCTGCTATTGTATCTTTACCTTTATATGTTTTTTCTATTTTACTATTATTTTGTATATCTTTTTCTTTTATACCAATATAATAATCCATATATTTTGAATTATAATAGTTGAATGTTACAGCTGGTATAAATGTAACTCTTTCATTCACTTTATAGGCTCTATTAAGTTTAACATTTACTTTTGTTCCATGATTTCCAAAAACTACTTCTGCGTGACCATCAATATTTTTATCAATTTTAAAGTCTAATGCTATTCCTCCCATAACTTGTGTGTTTCTTGATTCTAAATTTTTATATCCATCTTTAAATTGAGATTTTCTTATTGCAAAATCTGAATATCCTCCAATTGGATCTACTATTGCAGAGAAATTAAAATCAGATTCTTTATAAAAAATAAATCCTGGCTTATATCCCTTTAAATAAAAACGATTATATTCTAAATTTATTATAGGCAATGCATTAACTTGATTTTTAGAATGATATACAGAATTTTTATAGTAAGCTCCAATTCCTATTGTTTGAGTATTTGCTTCAGCTAAAATAGATACTCCTAATAAAAATATTAATAATTTTTTCTTCATTTTATTCCTCCTTAAAATATTTATTATTTTATTAATAACACTATCTGGTATGCAGAAAATATAAAAACTAGGAAACAGAAAATAAGTATTATAATTATTAATTTGGTATTCATTATAGTTCCATTTCTTAGTTTCACTCTTATCAATAGAATACAAAGAAATGAAATAAATAAAAGAACTACATTAAAAATTAAATTTATAAACATTTTTTCCTCCCTTGAAACTAAGTGACACATGTGTCACTTAGTTAACTTTCTTTTCATCAGCTATCATCCTCTCTATTCTTTCAACAATAGCTTCTCCATTCCAACCTTTATGATTTAACCATGCTATATTAAATTCTTTTGTATCTAGCTCTGCTAATTCATCACATTTTTCTTTATCTTCTCCAGATGAAGCAGCCACATAAGCTAATTCTAATGGAGATAAGGCTAATTCAAACAATCTTGAACCTTGTGGATTCTTAAAATAATAATGTTTTTTGGGAATTGATTGATATATTATTTCAATTTCTCTATCATTTAAGTCAAACATCTTATAATAACCCTTTTGTACTTCTGATAATGCTGTTGTATTTGGAAGATAAATTCTTGTATAACAAGCATCCAATATTGCACTTTTTATTTTACTTTCAGCTATATCAGCTAACGATTGAGTTGCGAATACAACAGACACATTATTTTTTCTCATAACTTTTAGCCATTCTCTAATTTTACTTTCAAATCTTGGATTATCCAAAAACAACCATGATTCATCTAATGTAATTAAAGTTGGACTAATTTTATCTATCATATCTGTTTCTATTTTATGGAATAAATAATTCAATGCTGGTGTAATAGCATTTTTAGCTTCAGCTATTTGCTCCATTTCAAAGATTGTATAGTTATTGTTTTCTAAAAAGTCTGAATTACCATCAAAATACTTTGCATAAGGACCTTTTCCACAATATTGAGCTAAGGCATCTTTAATAGTTTTTGATTGACCTCCAACTAAATTTGAAAATGAAGATAAAGTTCTCATTTCAGGAGATAAAGATCCTAAAGACACAAGTCCATTCCAAATAAATTGTCTTATTTCTGGTGTAATCTGAACATGATTATCTTCTAGCAAATTTTCAATAAATTCTTGACACCATTCTTTTTCTATATCACTTCTTTTCTTTTCAACTTCCTCAGCTTTTTTTCTTATTGTTTCATCACTTAAATTTCTATTATTCTTTTTTATTTTTTCAAACTCTATATCTATATTTGTTTGTAATATTCCTACTCCTCTTAAAGGTTGAAATCTTATATTATCCTTTCCTAAATCATAAAAAAGCCCTCCATAAGCTCTATTTAATATCTTTGTTGAAGCTCCTTTATCAAAGCCAATTACTTTGGCATTTTTATAACCTAGAAAAGCACTTTGTAAAGTTCCTAATAAAACTGATTTACCTGAACCTGTTGGTCCAACTATAAGAGTATGTCCAACATCAGTATAATGTAAATTCAATCTAAAAGGAGTATTTCCTGTTGTTTGACAATAAAGAAGAGGAGGCGTATCTAAATGTTTATTCCATTTATTTCCTGCCCAAACAGAATTAATTGGCAACATATGTGAAAGTACTTTTGAATTCATAAAAGGTCTTCTTTCATTGAAATAATTATTACCAGGCATAACTCCTAGCCAACAATCTAAAGTATAAAAATCCTCAATTTGTACAACAAATCCTAAGGAAGAAAGCAATGTTCTAACCTCTTGAGCTTGTCTTTCTACAATATCTCTATTTTTATTTTTTAGAATTACAGTAGTAGTATAATATCCAACAATATCTCTGTCTTCATCTAATTTTGTTTTTTCATCTCTAACTTCAATAGCAGCATTCATAGCACTTTGATTAGGATTTGTAGTTTCATTTTTAGAAAAAAATTCTATAAACATATCTTTAAATGATAATCTTGCTGCCCACCATTTGTTGTAATATTTGTCTAAAATCTTTTTTATGGTTATTTTCTCAAGCATGATATATCTACTGCCCCATATATATTCAATATCAGTTCTATTAAGCCTATCTATCATTCCAGGAACTGAAAAACCTGGAAAATTTAAAATGGATATAGTCTTTATATAGTCTTCTCCTATTTGAGGATTTATTCCTCCAGTAAGAGTTGAATCTGTTATATATGAATCTATAAATACAGGTAGTAGAGTTTCTTTTATACCATTTTCATTTAGTTCTCCTTTTTCTATAGCTTTTTTTATTAGTTCTGGCATATCTCCAGTTGCTATTAATTTCCCTTCATAGTATATTGCTCTCGGAACCTTAATTTTATGAGAATTATCGCTAACAAAAGAATGATAATAAGCCATTGTTTCATCAACATTTAAAACCTCACATTCTTGTAAAGTTTCATTTAAAAAAGAATAAATTTTTAAAAGCTCATTATTATAATATTTTAAATTTTTTTGGAATGTGTCATTTATTAATTTTTTATCATTTTCTCTAAATAATAAACTTTTTGCTTTTTGTAAATTATCTTCAGGAACCAGCCATGTAAAAGTTATATAATAGTCACTTTCATAATGATTTCCTGAATTAAAAAATTCTGATCTTTCTAATTCTAAAATTCTTATAGGGATATTTTTAATTCCTTTTTTTCCAACATAGTTTCTTATTTTACTTCTTATTGCATTCATTTGAAGTGTCCAACTATTATCTAGTTGTTTTAATGTTTCATTCATTCTTTCAGTTACACTCAGTAGTTCATAAGCAGTTGAACTATCTAAGTCTTTACCTCTTACTTTAAAAGTAGTTTGAAAACTTCCATCTTTTGTTATAACTATTGGAAAATGAAAAGTTTGTGTCTTCCCTGCTACTTCTTTTGAGATATAGAAATCTTTATTCTCATAGTTACAAGCCCATGGTAATAAATGATATAAATAGTCTCTATTATTAAAATCCTTAATTTTTTTAAGGTTTACATCCTTATATTCTTTGAACATTTCCCCTCCATTAGTAATAATATTCTTTAAACTTTAGATGACTTCTAAATACTTTAAAAAATTTTGTGTCTTTCTTTGTAAGATAGACAAGATAGCCATGTGAAAAAGTAAAGAGAATTATTACAATCAATACTACTAATCCACTATCCGTTGAAAAAATAAGGATAAGTGCTAAGAAAAAATTCCCTATAACTGCTTCTCTTGCTCCTCCTGCAACTGTAATATCAGTTGTAAAAGCTCTACAAATTTTTTCTCTTAAATCTAATTCTTCCATATATTCTCCTATGCTATTTGTTTAAATAAATATCTTCTATTTTCATAGTCATAACCTTCTAATTCTATTATTTCTTTTACTTTTCTACTAAGTCCATCTAACTGAATATTTACAACCATATTAACAGTTCTTGCTATTGTATCTCTTTGAGGATCTCTTGAGACTTCTGTAATATAGCTTTCTAGCTGTAAAAGCCCTAATTCAGCCGAGTCAGCATGTAGAGTACATACTCCTCCAGGATGTCCTGTATTCCAAGCCTTTAATATATTAAGTGCTGCTCCATCACGAACTTCACCTATAACAATTCTTGTAGGTGTCCTTCTTAAAGTAGAAGTCAATAATCTTCTTATAGGAACATTCTCTGTTGCTCTTAAATATAGTACATTTTCGCAATTACATTGGAGTTCATTTGTGTCCTGGATAATAATAACTCTTTGTTTGTATTGGGCTATTTCTTCAAGTAATGCATTACATAAAGTAGTTTTTCCACTTTTTGTTCCTCCAACTACAAGAATATTTTTTCTATCCTTTATTCCTTTTTTTATTACATCAGCTTGTTGTTGTGTCATTATTTTTGAATTAACATAGTCATCTAAAGTAAAAATTAATGAACTATGTTTTCTTATATTAAAAGCTGATGTTTTACTAATTGGAGGAATATTCCCTTCAAAACGAAAACCTGATCCTGGTAACTCAGCAGACACAAGAGGATTTTCAGGAGTAACTTCTTGATTAACATGATTTGCCACAAGTTTTACAATATTTTCAGCTGCTATACTATCCATATTGCCTATATAAAATTCACCTTTTGTAAGACTGTCAGCAAACACTTTTCCATCATCATTCTTCATGATTTCTATAATATCTTTATCATGCATATACTCCATAATTTCTTTACCTAATGAAATTTCTAATAAACTAAGAAGGTTATCTTTCATTTCATTATCTTGTATCATTCTTTTCTTCCTTTTCCTCTTTAATTTCATTAACATTTGTTGTATTAATTTCTATTTCAGAAACTTCAAACGAAAATGAATCTAATATTTTTTTTATACCTTCAACTAAAATATTTAGTTTATCTTTATCTACTAATAAAATTTCTATAGCTTTTTCTTTTTCCATAAATGGTGTTTTTAACTTAGTCCATAGTTGTCTACCTTTTTTTTCAATAAATTCTTTCTTTTCTCTTTGAGCTATTTTCAATTTTTCTGTGTACTCTTCAATTTTTTGGTCATAGGTTTTTTTCTTCTTACTCATAATCACTCTCCTAAACTAAGTGACACATGTGTCACTTACTTTTTTATCTTTTTATTTTTTATGTTTTTTAATTGTGTCTTAAGATAAAATATTTCTTTATTAATGATTTCTAATATTTTTATTTTTGAACTAAGTGACACATGTGTCACTTAGTTTTTAGGTCTTCCCATTTTTTATATTCTTTTATTACATCTGAAGGAGTTGCTTTTGTAAAATATGTTTCTCTGGCAAGTCTATTCTTAAATTCGTTAAATTCATACCATCTAGCTTGTTTACCATGAATAGGATTTTTTCCTGCTGATAATATAATAACTTCTTTTTCATCCATAGTATGTACTTCTTCTGCTCTCATAAGAGGTCTTCCTACATAACTTTCTGTGTAGTTTACTTTTCTAAAGAAAAGTCCTTGTGAATAAGATTTAGTTATAATTTTTTCAGTCTTATTTCCTAATCTTGTTTGAACATATTTTGCTGTGTCTACATCATTTGTTGTATAGTAAAGTGTTGTAGACATATTCCCTAAGAAAGAGTTATTTTCTCCATATACTTCTTTTAATTGCTTCATATCCTGAATTATTATTAATGCCTTCATTCCCCAACCTCTTATATATGAGATAGCTTTGTGAAGCATATCAACTTTTCCAATGGCTGTTAACTCATCTAATAAAAGTAAAAGTTTATGTTTAAAAGCAATGTTTTCTCCTTTTTTATTCAATTCCATACTATCCGTTAAAATATATAGAATTTGAGTTAAAAATAATTTTAAAAGTACTGCTGTTATATCAACTGAATTAGGAGCTGTTACAAAGTATAAATCCATAGGTACTTCACTATTCATTAAATCAGAAATTCTAAAATCTGAATAAGCTGTATTTCTAGCTATTGTAGGTACAATAAATGCTTCTAAATCTATTTTTGCACAACCAATTATTCCTGATCTTTCTTTATCAGCTCTATCTGCCATTTCAGCTCCAATTTTTGAAACTGAAGGGTGTGTCCTTGGAAGTTCTTCACCAGTCTTTAAAATAGTAATATCATTATAGATGTTATAAAATAAATCTTCTGGTCCATCACTATTATGTTCAGAATTTATCATCTGTTGCAATTTTTGATCTTCTGTAAATTGTGGTGAAGTTATAAAATTATATACATCAGCTAGATTTGCTATTCTATTCTTTACCATATACAAAACATGTAATATTACTGCTGTTAAATAAACTCCTGCTGATGGAGCAAAGAAAGGATCTTTAGTTCTATCTGGAGACACAATAGCCAAAGCAATATTTTTAGCATCTTGGTACTCATAAACTGTTCCTCTTCTTATTTCTACCATAGGATTATAATGGCAAGACACTTTTTCTACCCCATCAGCTGTTGCTTCAAATCTAAAAACTTTGTGTCCTAAACTTTTTCTATATGCTGCTGTATAAAGCCAGTTTTCACCTTTAATGTCATTGACTAATGTTGAGCCTTTCCAAGTTATAAGAGATGGGATTACTACTGCTGCTCCTTTACCTCCACCACTTCTTGCAACCATCATGACATGTCCTGGTGTATTATCAATTAAAAGTCTTCCATATTGATCTTTTCCAAGAACTACTCCATCACTATAAAATTCTCTTTCTCTCCAATTTTTTTCAGTAAAAAGATAATTTAAAGCTTTTGAATATTTTTTTATATTATTTATTTCTTCTGATATATCTATTTTTATATAATCTTTTCTTTCTAAAATATTTCTTTGATACAGAGCTAAAGTATTTGTTTTTTTATATTCTTTTTTTATTTTTTTCTTATCTTTATAGGGAAAAAATCCCATTTTATCTATATCAGATTTGTTGGCCCACTTTGCAGAACCATGAACTGTAATTACCTTTTTCTTATAGTTTACTAAGGCTATTAGTAAAAAACATAATATAGCAGTCATTCCCATATTTGTATATGCATCATCCATTGCTCTTGGTACTTTTTTTTCAAATTTTAGCCAAGATAATATTTTAAATGGTGAGTATATAGGAGTTTTATTTTTATATAAAAATAAATAATTTCCTAAACTTTTATGGTATTTTACATTCTTTGCAAAAGTTTGTGTCCCTACTGATAAAGTTGTAAAAATAGCTACTATAAAAATAAAAATACTTATTTTTCTTCTTATACTCATTTTTATTCTCCATAAGGTTCAAGAATCAAATCACTATGAACCATAATATTAAGTCTTGTTCCAGCCTCTATATTTATAGTTGGTTGTCTTGATAACGCTCTATCAGCAAATCTATCTCCAATTGTAACTATTTGTTCACCTGCACCTTCAGCTGCTGCTCCTCTCCAATCATTTTTTCTATCTGTTACAATAGCTCCAGCACTTCCCATTATTGATGAAAGAACAACACCTTTTAATAAAGTTCCAAAATGATTATCAATTTCTCCAGTTATTCCAGCTTTTCCAGATAAATCTACTCCTTGCATATTATCTAGTCCTATACTTTTCCCATCAGGAAAAATAAGTCTTTGCCATACAACCAATAATCTTTCTTGTCCAAAGGTAACACTTGAATCATAAGTTCCTACAACTCTTGTTCCTTGTGGTATCAATATATGTTTTCCACTTATTGTATCTCTTACATTTTCAGAAACAACAGCCACAATAACTTTAGAAGGTAAATCAGAATTTATACCTGTTTGAAGTGTTGCTGGAATAAAATCTCCTGCTTTTAATTCAAACTCAGATAATTGTTCTACTAAGAAATTAGTTTGGTAAAATTTTTGAGCTTGTTCATTCATTAAGAAATTCTTCTTACTTTCTTGTCTATTACCATCATAATCTTCAACAGGTTTATTTCCATTTTGTGCTAAAAGAACTTTATTATCAACTTGTTGTGTCTGAGGGCGAGTAGCAATAGTTATTGTTGTTGGACTTCTAAATGCTGCATCGGCTTCAGATTCAAGTTGTTTAATTTTATTTTCTCTTTCAATTTCTTCTGTTGATTTTTGAGGTTCAACATTATCTTGATTTTCTTCATCATCACCTGGAATAACATAATTTAATTCTTCATCAGTTAGTCCTCCATTCTCATCATTTTCACCATATCCTAAATCTTGCATATCTTCTTCACCATACTGAACATTATCTAAATCAGGACTTTCATTCTCCTTAGCAACTTCAGTCTTAATTATTTTTTTGTTATTTTGATCAGTATCTTCAGATGAAAATATTTCTTTTCTGAAGGTCAAAAGAATTATTAGAAGAATAACAAATATAAAAAATCCATAAACTATTTTCTTTTTAAAAAAGGTACCTTTTTTTGCTTGATAACTCATATTTGAGTTTTGTTGATTTTGAGGTTCATTTTGATCATTATTGAAATCCATCTTTACCCCCTATATACTTACTGAAATATGGTCATTAGGTGATTTTATAAAGCTACCTTTTCTTTTTATAATTATTTCTTTTTCTCCATACCTTAGATATGCCTGTTTAAATAATCTATCAACTGTATAATATCTAGTTTCAGGATCATATCTATGTCTTACAGAAGCTCCTTCTCCTGTTTGTTCATCTTTTATAAATAAGATAGGAAGTTCTGTTGCTTTTACTTTTTCCCCCATTACAATAAATGTTTGTTCTCCATCATCAAAAATTTGTATGGGAGACCAAGTTTCTTTATTTTTATTCCAAGTATATTCAAAATTAAGATTATTCACATTAACTTTCGTTTCTTGAGCTTTTAAATTTCTTTCTTTTTGCTTAGCTATTTCTATTTCTTTTGGATATTCAAAAGAGATAACTGGAGCATAAGAATTTACTTTTGCTTCTAAGACCAAGTTATACATTCTTTTGGTTGTTGATATTACAAGGTTTGTTTTTAATTCTGGAATAAAAGGTTTTATTGAAATTGCTGGAGACATTCCTCTTGAAGTTCCAGTATAATATGTTTGAATACTCCATCTAGTAGCATCACCTATTTCAGCATGAATTATATCTTCATCAGGACTTAAAATAATTGTGCTAATATATCCAGCTCTAGTTGGTATACGATAACTGTCATTTTCATTATAAAAATATGTACTATTAATATTTGTTTTTGAATTTTTATAGCCTTTCTCTATTGTAGGTTCTTCTGTTGAATAGGGATCATATTCAGAAGCATAATCTACTGCATAGAGAGAGTTAGTTAAACCAATTAAAATTAATAATGATAATAATCTTTTCTTCATTTCTCCTCCCTTTATTTTGATAAATCATTTGTTATGTGATAATCTTGAATAATAAGACCCAGAGGATTTATTTTTAGATCTTCAGGATTCATTTTATCTTGTTGGATAACAGAGAAATTTCCTGTTTTTTTATCAACAGATACTAGACTTCCATTTTTATATGTTTTCTCTGTCCAATTTACTTGATAAATATCTTCAGAATTTCTTAGCATAGAAGTTATTACCACATCTATTGATTCTTTATTCTTAAACTTATCCTCTAATTTTAAATTATTAATATCTACATTCATCTTATTTTTCATTTCTGATGACAGAAATGAATATTCTCTTTTCATCTTTTTATAAGTAAAGACTTTATCTAATGAAACAGAACGAGTATCTATAACAAAATCATTTAGCATTGCAAAGATAATTGTGTCATCTACTGTATAATTTATTTGATCCATTCTTCCAGTATAATAAAAACTACCTTTTTCCTTATCAACTTCAACAATATATGGAACTAATTTTGTTTTATTAGCTAAATGAAAATATCCAAGTAATGTTCCCCCTTCAAATAAAGCCATTATTAAAAATGCAAGTTGCCAATTACGACAACTTTTTGAAAGACTTAACATTCTATCATAGAAAGGATTATCAATAGAAAAATCTTCCTTATTTCCTGAAAAATGTTTACTAGGTTTCCAAGAGAATTTTTGATTTTTTTCTTTTGGCATTATTTCTCCCCCATTACATTAATAAAGCTCCACTATATCCTAAAAATTTTGGACCCCAAGTTGCAGCAGCAAATACTATAGTACTTCCCGCTATCCAACCTATAGCTCTTTTACTTAAATTTTCAGTTAAACCAGCCATAATAGCAAAACCTAAAAGTGCAAGAGCAAGAATAGAAATAATTCTAGCTGTTGGTCCAGTTAGAATTTTCATAAGTTTATCAAGCCCACTTATCCAAGGTGCATCTGCTGTTGCAGCCATAGCATTAGAAGATAGAAGAAGAAATGCTGCTATATACATTTTCTTTCTTTTTAAAAAATTGTTAACTTTTTCCATATTTTACCCTCCTTAATTTTTTTACTTTCATTTTTAAATGAAATATGTTAAAATGGAAAAAAGCTACTACATATTATGCTATTATATGTAGTAGCTTTCTAATTTTTCTCTTAATTTATTTTTAAATAAAAAATTTACCAATTTTAAAATAATTTTTTATAATTTATTTTTCATAAATATATCTTCTATGTCCAACTGTAAGAGTTAGAATAATAAGTTCTTTATCTTCTATTACACAAATTAATCTATAATCTCCTATTCTATACCTCCACTGCCCGCTACGATTAGAAGTTAATCCTTTTCCTTATATACATGGATTTTCACAACCTTCAAGATTTTTTTGAGTAAACTTATCTAATTTCTTAAATTCTTTATCAAATTCTGGTGTTGTGTTTATGGTATATATCATAATTCTAATTCCTTTTTTAATTCAGAAAATGGACGACTTTTCTTTCCACTATCAATATATTTTTTAAAAGCTTCTTCAGCAATAACAATGTCATATTCTTCTTCTATTTTTTCAAATAATGCTTTTTTAAAAGCTTCCCCTAAAGATAAAGAGTTTAATTTTGTATAACTAGTTACTAATTTTTTTTCTTCCTCTGTAAGTCTTATTGAAAATGCCATAAAACATCTCCTTTCTATATAGTTCAATGTACTATAGAGATATAAAAATGTCAATATCTTATTATTCTTCTCTGTATATGACTACAATATTTTTAAAAGTTTTATATTTTCTATCTATTATATACTGAGGTTGTGCTGCTAACAATTTTTTCTTATTAATGATAAGAGTATCTTCTTTTTCTTCAACCTAAAAAAGTTATGAAATCATCCTTTTTACCTATAACAATAAAATTTTTATCTCCAAGTAAATTACTTTTACTGAATACTAAAATATTATCCATATTTTTTAACTATACCATATCTTTCCTCCTTAAATTTTTCCAATCATTCCTTCATAAAGCACTTCTAATACACCTATAGCCCCAGCTAAATCTCTATATTCAGAATCTTCTATTACTCCTTTTACATATTCATACCAATTTTTAGCTAAATTTTCATCCCTATAATGATTATAATCTACACCTAATAAATTAAGTTGTATTTTCCCATCAACTTCTGTTAATGCAAACATATATTTTGATGCTTCATTTTTAAAATATAAATCTTGATTATCCATAATTTATCCTCCATTCATATAATGCTATAATTCTAAAAATTATTTTAAATTATTAAATCTTTAAAGGTATACAAACTCTCTCATTAAAATTTCTAACTTTTCTAAAAGTTCAGCTACCTTTTATACTTTACTTCAAATATAGGTCCTGTTTCATAGTATGTTTTAATGAAGTACCTTTCTAAAAAATTATTGATGACAATTTTAAATATTATGTAATATTCTCCATTTTCTACTTCTTCCCAATAAGAATTATTTGTATCTTCAAATGTTTTTTGAAAATAAATAGCTTCTAAATCTTCATCTTCTAATGTATCATTATCAAATTTTTCTAAAAATTCATCCGTTGTTATAATTTTTAAATTTTCCATTTTTCCTCCTTATTTTTTATGGTATAATGAATCTATTATAAATGTTTAAATAAACTTAAAAGGCTATGTTCTCCCCTCAGACTATTTAAAAACTTAGCCTTTTTTGCTTTATTGATCTTTTTCTATTTCTTTTCTCTTTTCATTGGAATTTCTTAGTATATTTTCCATTCTCTTAGCATCTTCACTTATATATTCTATTTCCTTTAAATCTATTTTTTTATTATCCTTAAAAGAAAAAATAGGAATACAATAAACTAAGTTATCCTCATCATAAACAGTTACATATAGTAAACCTTCACTTTCAAAATCTGTAAAAGGTTGTCCTTTTTCTTTTGCTGCTCTACTAAATTTATCTACAAGTTGTTTTGCTTTTCCAGTAAATCCTCCAACTATTTTACTTTTTTTAATTTCTTTTTCTATTTCCATTTCTTGTACAATCTTCTCCTTCTTTATTAAAATCTTATAAAAGTATTTTTGACACTTCTTTATAATTTATTTCAACTGCTTTAGCATCATCTTCAGCTAAATCTATCTCTGATTTATCTGAAATAATATAACCTAATTCTTCAGCTAACTGTTCTGCTGACATTCCGATATAAGGATTCCCCATTAAAATATCATTCTTATAAATTCTCTTTTCTACTATATTTCCATCTTCATCATACAAAATTCCTATTCCATTTAATTTACCTCTTTTTATAGGTACTTCTTCTTTTAGTCTACCACTGCTATAATATGTTCTCCACATTTCATTCTCCATTTTTTCTCCTCCTATTTTTTAAATAATTTTCTCCATTTTCCTGATAAAATATAAAATCTTTCTCTTTTAAAGAATGTAAATTCTCCAAATAACTTATTAATACAGCTATGGAAAAGTTATCTGTTAATGTTATTTCAAATAATGCTCCAAGTGAAATTAATTTATGATTTCTCTTTTTCTTCTCCTTAGTATCTAAAAATATGACTTCTTTTTGATCATGTTTTTCTATTGAATTTTCAGTTAAAAGTTTATTTCCATAATACTTTAAAGCCCCTATCTCATATATTTTCTTTTCTTTTAATTCAAGTAAATAGCCAATAATAAGTTCTATTGAATAGATATCTGTTGATGTCATTTCAAAGAGAATTCCAAGTCTTAATAATTTTCTAGCTCTTTCTATCCTTTTCTTTTTACTTTCTGACTTTTCCTGAGCTTTTTTTCTACTTTTAAAAAGTGAAATATTATATTTTAATTTATGAATTTTATTATTAATTTTTTCTAAACTTCCCATCCATTTTCCTTATCTTTTTCTAAATGTATTCCAACTGTTGCTCTAATTTCTGTATCATCAAATATACTTTTTACATTTGATTTTAGACCTCTAGCTCCTTCACTTACTACACCTTTACTTCTATTTTTAGAAGGATTCTTCTTATAAGTGGTAATTTGCTTTCCTGGGTTTTCAATATTAGACTTTACTTTGTAATTTATATTATTATCTATCTTGGCTACTACTAATATAGCTTGATAACTTTTTAAGATAGCATTATAATGAGCATTTACTTTACTGACTTCAGAAGAAAAATTTTTATCTTGCTTATAAGTATTTATAATTTTCTTTTCTTCTTTTTCTAAATCTTCTAATTTCTTTTTCTTTAATTCAATATCTTTCTTCAAAACTCCTTTTCCAAAAGAAACTATTCCCATATTAGAAAGAGTCTTTTCATCATTTTTTAATTCAGATGTTATTTTCTTTATCTCTTTATAATTCCTCCAATATTTACCTTTAGATAAATTTCCAATCGCTATTACTTCTATTCCAGATAAATTATGTTTTCTACTATGAGCTGAAATAATAGTTTTAGTTTTATCTATAACATTTTCTGCAACTGAAATTCTCTTATTATTTTTGAGAATTTGCTCTTGAATAGCTTTTAAATTATTTTGAGCAATGTCATCTTTTATATCAATAGACTTATATTCAGAATTTAATAAAGATTCCACTGATGCTAACTCAGAAGATATAGAAAATATTTTCTTTTTATTTTTCTCATCATTCTTTATTTCCTTATTATAAAGTTTCTCTAAATATGAGAATTTCTCTAAAAGCATAATTTTATCTTTCATTAAATCTATTTCACTTCTTGATTGAGATTTTTCTTGAATAAGTTCTTCTATAATAGCTTTTTCAATCTTATTCTTTTCTTCAATTTTTTTAGCTGAATCTTTCAATTTATTTTCATCAACATTATCAATTAATTTAATAATTTCATCTTGCCTATTTTCAATATTTTTTTCTTCTATACTCAATGCTAATTTAAAATCCTTGGCTTGTCTTGGATTAAATAAAGCTGCTTCATTATATTTATTCTCAATATCTTTCTTATTTTCTTGCATCTCAAAAGCTTCAACAAACTTTAAATTATACTCATAATTTGTCAATAAATTCATAGCCTTTTCAGTTGGATTTTCATTAGAAATTGTTTCTAATTTTATCTTTAATTTAAGTACATCATAATCTTGGTATTTTTCTTTAATCTTTTCTTCTTCTTTTGAGAGATATTTATCTCTAAACTTTTTAGAATATTCAGCTTTTAAAGTATCCAAAGTACTAACTCTTTTAGTCTCTAAATTCGCAAAAATATTAATATACTTATTAGATTTTATGGACTTATCTTCTATCTCTTTTATTGTTTTAGCTAATCTTTCCTGTTCCTTTTTTAAAATAATATTCTCAGGATATTTCTTAACTTTTTTACTAATATCATAATATTGTTTTTTAGTTTTAAAATATTGTCCTTTGGAACAAATATTAATAGCTTTTTCTTTAGAATTTTCTTTTTCTAATTTCTCAATTTCAGCCTTTAAATTCTTATGTTCAATCTTTTTATTTTCTCTTTCTTGATATATTCTTTCTAATTCTTTTTTTCTATTAACTGTTTCAATATATTTATCATATTGTTGTTTTTCTTCACTATTTAATTCTATTCCATGTCCAACCTTATATAGAATTTTTCCAGCAACATTAATAGGTAATCTATTATATGTTTCAGCCTTATCAAACATTCCACTTTCAAGTAATTCCTGTCTTATTTCCTTTAAAGTTCTGCAATCTACTCTAGTTTCAAAGCCATTTTTTTCAAGTAAATTATTAGTTTCAATTTCCCAACTTTTTCTTAAATCTAATAATCTTGATTTTTCTTGCCATTCCCTATTTTTTTTAGCTCCTCCTTTTTCAGGATTTTTAGAATTTGCTCTCTTAAAAAATTGAGATAGTTCTCTATCAATTCCATCTAATTCTCTTTCAGAAAACATTAAATGACAATGTAAATTTTTCTCATCTTTTTCATTTTTAGCTTCATGAATAGCATAGGTATATGGATATTTTTCTCCTAATTCTTTTTTTATAAAATTATTGATAAGTTCTTTTGCTTGTTCATGATTAAATTCATTAGGAATAGTAAGTTCCAATTCTCTATAAGCAACAGAGTTAACTCTCTCATAAGTGTCTGCATACTCCCAGAATTTTTTTGCACTTACAGTTTCACCATTAAAGTTCATATTTCCTGATTCAGTATAAACTAGATCTTCTTCTTTTGATTGATAACCATCTTCTCTTTGGATATAAGCAGCATGGTTTTTGCTATAACCAACTTTCCCTTTTTTATAACATAATCTATAAGTAGCCAAGCTGCTCACCTCCTTTTCTTTTTAGCACGAAGTGCTACTTTATTTAACAGTGGCAAAGCCCTGTTAAATCACGCTGCTGTTTCTCAGAATGAGAAACGCGTAAGCGTGCATTTTATTTTCTTCAAAAATAAAATGACTGATTTGTGTCATTGTTATGAGGACTTCTAAAAAAGAAAATATAAAATTTGAAATTTTCAATTATAAAAACTTGCAAAATTTTCTGAAACTGTGTATAATTCTAATAAATGATACTACATATAATAGCATAATATGTACTATCATTTCTTTTATTTCCAATACTTATTTTTAAACGAATTTTAAAAGCTATAAAAATACTACATATAATATAAGATTTTCTTAGAAAATATGTAGTATTTAATTTTGTGGAGGATAAAATGGAATTTAATAAAAAAGGACAAGAAGTTAAATACATAAAGACTGAAGATTTAAAAAAGATAAGAGAGTATTTAAAATATAAAAACAAAATTACTTTCTTGGCCTTTGTAAATATTGGTGTAAATGTTGGACTAAGGATTTCTGATTTATCTACACTGAGATTTGAAAATATTGATAGAAGAAATTGGAACTATACTTTGATTGAAAGAAAAACTAAAAAGAAAAGAATTATTAAGTTTAATGCTGTATGTAAAAAGTCTATAAAAGAATTAGAAAAATATTATGAAGAATTAGAGTATTCAACTAAAGAAGGTTATTTATTTAAAAGTTTGTCTCCATATCAAAAGAAATTAAAACTAGATAAACCTTTTACAATAAATGGAGTTTCCAAAGAGTTTAAAAAGATTGAAGAGTACCTTAATATTTCTTATCCATTAGGTTCTCATTCATTAAGAAAAACCTGGGGAAAAAATGTCTATGATGCCACTTTAAATATAGCGTTAATAATGAAAGCTTTTAATCACTCTTCACCAGGAATAACTTTAAAATATATTGGTATTGAAGAAGAAGATATTAATAGGTTGTATGAAGGGATTGAAATATAGAATTATTATTTTAAATAAAGAAGTCTATTATAAAGGCTTCTTTTTTATTTTTTCTTTATATATCAATATTTTTATTAAATTTATGTTTTAGTGAATGAGAGAGTAGCTTCCAAGCATTTTTTTACTGATATTTTCTAAGTTTAAATTTAATTTTATTTACTAAATTTTATAT
>ERZ773054.288-NODE-288-length-40545-cov-10.915140_pt1 | contig 40545 bp, 34 predicted proteins | sample MGYA00580630_ERZ773054 | MGnify/ENA primary metagenome ERZ773054 (study PRJEB29015, sample SAMEA2737994) | human oral metagenome | biome: human oral; feature: human-associated habitat; material: dental | place: China | collected 2115 ... | reverse complement strand
GGGCTCTGACGCAGGAGCTGCTCCATCCGCGCTACGAGATCGACAAGGTCTATCACGCAGAGGTCATCGGAACGGTCGATGCAGCGGGGCTGGCTCAGCTGCGCTCCGGGATCCTCCTTGAGGACGGGATGACAGCGCCGGCGAGAGTTCGTGTTCTGCGGCGTACAGAGGGCCGTACCGTAGTTGAGACCATCATACATGAGGGGCGCAACCGCCAGGTGCGGCGTATGTTTGCCGCGATCGGCTGTCATGTCTGCATACTGCGGCGTGTCCGTTTCGCGGGGTTGACACTACGGGGGCTTGCCTCAGGCGCATTTCGCCATTTGACTGCGGAGGAGATTGATGAACTGCGAAGATGTGCAGGGGTGATGGATGGTGAATCAAATCGTCATTGTGGGCGGGGGCCCCGCGGGGATGATGGCGGCAGCCGCGGCGGCAGAGTGCGGCGGAAGCGTTCTGCTCCTCGAGAAGATGCCGCGCGTCGGCCGCAAGATGATGATCACGGGAAAGGGGCGCTGCAACGTCACAAGCGCCGATGATGTTCCGGACATCATCAGGAATATCATCGGCAACGGCAGATTCCTGAACAGCAGTCTGCGTGCCTTTGACAATGCGGATGTGATGGCGTTCTTTGAGGGATTGGGTGTCCCCCTTAAGACAGAGCGCGGCAACCGTGTCTTTCCGCAGAGTGACCGTGCTGCCGATGTTGTGGATGCTATGATGAAACACCTGCGTGATCAAGAGGTTGAGATTCGCACGAATACCTCAGTGAGCGGCCTCCTCACCGAGGCGAATAAAATATGTGGCGTGCGTCTCGTGCACGGCTCGGAGGTCGAGGCAGCCGCTGTGATTCTCGCGATGGGCGGTGCCTCCTATCCCGCGACGGGCTCGACGGGGGACGGCTATGTTCTCGCCCGTGCGGTGGGACATACAGTCACGCCGATCTTTCCTGCGCTTGTCCCTCTCGTGACACGGGAAACGTGGGTCAGGGAGGTGCAGGGGCTATCGCTGCGGAACGTGCGTGCGACGCTCTATCATGCGGGGAAGAAGGAGCAGGACTTTTTCGGAGAAATGCTCTTTACGCATTTCGGAGTAACGGGTCCGATCATCCTCCAGCTGAGCCGCCGCGCATCGGAGCTTCTAAGGGATGGGGAAAAGGACATCGAACTGCGTCTGAACCTCAAACCGGCGTTGACGCATGAAAAATTGCGGGAGCGTGTGGATCGGGATTTTGCAGCATACGAGCAGAAACACCTCCACAACGGAATGATCGATCTCCTGCCCAAGCGTCTGATCGACATTGTGCTGAATGCAGCGGGACTTGCCCCCGAGCGCGTCGTCGGACAGATTTCATCAAAGGAGCGGGAACGCCTTGTGCGTGTCTTACAGGCACTCCCGCTGACAATCATGGGGACACGCCCCATCGCCGAGGCAATTGTGACGGCGGGCGGTGTCGCGACGCATGAGATCAATCCACGCACGATGGAGTCCAAGATCGTAAAGCATCTCTATTTTGTCGGAGAACTGGTCGATGTGGACGCCTATACGGGCGGCTACAATCTGCAGGCGGCGTTTTCGATGGGGCACGCTGCAGGCTGCCATAGCGTTTGGAACTTGGAAGGGACGTAAATGAATGACTGAGATGAAGACGATTGAACCTGCGCGCCATGGTTGGCAGGGCACGATCGATGTACCGGGGGATAAATCCATCTCGCACCGTAGCGTCATGTTTGCGGGGCTGGGCAACACGCCCGTGCATATCAGAAATTTCCTCCATGCGGCGGACTGTCTGTCGACGGTCGGCGTGATGCGTGCGCTTGGCACGGCAATCGAATTTTTGAACGAGAACGAACTGATTGTTACGGGAAAAGGCCTATACGGGCTGTCCGAGCCGATGAGCGTACTCGATGCTGGAAACTCGGGGACGACACTGCGCCTCATGATGGGACTGCTCGCGCCGCAGCCGTTCCTCTCCGTGTTCAGCGGCGATGCCTCGCTGACGCGCCGTCCGATGGGGCGCGTGCTCCTACCGCTCTCCGAAATGGGGGCACGTATCTACGGGCGCAATGTGAACAACAATCTCCCACTCACGATCGTACCGACGGGGGAGAAGCTGCGGGGGATTCACTACAACAGCCCCGTTGCAAGCGCACAGGTCAAGTCCGCGATCCTGCTCGCGGGGCTCTATGCGGATGCGCCGACAACGGTGACAGAGCCGTATGTCTCGCGCGACCATACGGAGCAGATGCTCGCGGGCTTCGGCGTTCATCTCAAGCGCACGGGGACGAGCGTCACCGTTTTCCCCGTGGAGGAGGGGAGCTATCGTGCGCCCGATGAGATCACGGTGCCGGGTGACATCAGCTCGGCGGCATACTTTCTCGTCGCGGGGAGCATTATCAAGGATAGCCGCCTCCTGCTGCGGAATGTTGGCATCAATCCGACACGTACGGGCATTCTGGACGTGCTCGCGGAGATGGGCGCACACATTGCGGTGCAGAATGAGTGCATGAGCGGCGGTGAGTGCGTTGCCGACCTCGCGGTCGAGACAGCAGAGCTGCGCGGCACTTCCTTCGGTGCGGAGATCATGCCGCGCCTCATCGACGAGATTCCGATTCTCGCCGTCGCCGCGCTCTTTGCCAAGGGCGACACCGTCATCACGGGTGCAGGTGAACTGCGCGTAAAGGAGACCGATCGTCTGCATGCAATCGCGACGGAGTTCCAAAAGCTTGCCCCCGGCAGCATTGAGGAACGCGAGGATGGGCTCATCATTCATGGGAAACCAGAGATGCAAAGGGGGCAGGCGAGCAGTTATGGTGATCATCGTATGGCAATGTCGCTTGCCGTACTCGGCGCGGCGGCGGACGGTGTCATTATTGAGGAACCGGACAGCGTGAACATTTCTTATCCGATTTTTTTTGCTGAAATCGAACGGATGTAAAGGAGAAGGATTTTACGATGAAACGCGTGATAGCGATCGACGGCCCTGCGGGTGCGGGAAAGAGCACCGTTGCAAAGATTGTGGCGGAAAAACTCGGCTATACTTACATCGATACGGGGGCGATGTACCGCGGCGTGGCATGGAAAACGCTCAAGCAGTCGCAGGAGGCGACGGACGAGGATATCCTCCGCGCCGTTCATGATATCGACGTGCACCTTGCCTGTACGGAGAGCGGCACGCGCGTCACCGTCGACGGCGCGGATGTGACGGGAGAGATTCGCACGCCCGCGGTCACACACATCGTCTCCCGCGTTGCGGCACTCGGTCCTGTGCGTGAGAAGATGGTGGAGCTGCAGCGTGCAATGGCGGCGGACGGTGCGGTTGTCATGGATGGACGTGACATTGGGACAAATGTGCTCCCTGATGCCGACGTGAAGATTTTCCTGACGGCATCGGTCGAGGAGCGTGCGCGTCGCCGCTATGACGAAATGAAGGAAAAGGGCTATGCGGTCGATTTCGACGAACTGAAACAGGAGATTGCCGCACGCGACAAGCAGGACAGCGAGCGTGCGATCTCCCCCCTGCGTCAGGCGGAGGATGCTGTTTTGCTTGACTCGACGACACTCTCCATTGATGACGTTGTTGCGCGCGTCATGGAACTCTCGGAATAGGCAGGGACAGTCATGTTGTACAGATTTTTACAGATCGTATTTCGACTGCTTTTTTACACTGTGTTTCGCACGCGCGTCTACGGACGCGAGAACATACCGAAGGAGGGGGCCGTGATCCTCGCAGCGAATCATGCGAGCAACATTGACCCGCCGCTGATGGCGAGCCTCATTGAGCGTCCTGTCAGCTATATGGCGAAGATCGAGCTGTTCGAGAATCCGATCTTTGGCGCAGCGATTCGCCGCTGTCACGCATTCCCCGTGAAGCGCGGTGCATCCGACCGCGGTGCGATCAAGGCTGCCGTTACGGTGCTCAAGGAGGGTCACATGCTCGGACTTTTCCCCGAGGGTACGCGCAGCAAGACGGGTGAGCTGCAAAAGGCGGAGGCGGGTATCGCCCTGATCGCCTCCATGACAGGGGCACCAATTGTGCCTGTTGCCATACTGAACTCGCACCGCATCTTTGCCAATGGCGGATTGCTTCCGCAGCTGCGCATCATGTACGGTGCACCGATCTCCTTTCAGGGCGACCGCAAAAGTAAGGAAGCGCTCGACGCCTTTTCTGCCGAAATCATGGCGCATATCGAACGGATGAGCGATGCGCTCAGTAAAATGTGAGATCAGCCGTTTTTGTCCTGTTCCACAGTCGATACAGATGTAGGAACGCGATAAAAACGGCTTATTCTATTGGAAGTCCTATAACATATTCCATAGAAATTATGCAGACAATTTACAGACAAGTGGAATAATATGAGGAACAGAGAGGGGGATATTTGTTGCAGGTATCCATACTGGCGAGCGGGAGCAAGGGGAATTCGGTCTACGTGGAGCTGGACGGCGTGCGGCTCTTGGTGGATGCGGGCATCAGTGCGGCACGGATCACGAAAGGGCTGCGTGCACGCGGCATAGAGCCGCAGAGTATCGATGCCGTGCTCGTCACGCATGAGCACATCGACCATGTGCGTGGGCTGAAGACACTCGCCAAGCAGTATCATCTGCCAATTCTTGCAACGCGCGGAACCCTTGCGGGCATTGACGGCGGTGCGGCATTCGAGGACGATATGCGAAGCATTTCGGATGCATTCATGATCGGCAATGTGACTGTACAGCCCTTTGCGACCTCACATGATGCGGCAGAGCCATGCGGATTTCGCATCGAGGGATCACATTGCTGCACAGTGGCGACCGATCTCGGCGTGGTGACCGATACGGTGCAGGACGCGATGGAGGGGGCAGATGTCCTCGTTCTCGAGGCGAACCACGATGCCGATCTCCTGCGGCAGGGCAGCTATCCGTGGCCGCTCAAACGGCGCATCCTCTCGAATCGCGGTCATCTGGCGAATGGAGATGCTGCATGGGCCCTCACACGCATGAAAAAACACCCGCGCAAGGTCTATCTTGCACATCTTTCGGAGGAAAACAACCGACCTGCACTCGCACGTGATACAGTGCATGACATCCTTGCCTCGTGCGGTATGACGCTCGATATCGAGAGCTGCCTGCCAGAGGGCGGTGCAGAAATCATCATGTAAAGGAGATGTCTTTATGAACATCCGAAGCAAAAAACGCAAGGGAATGGCTCTCGCTGCGGGAGCAGTTCTGGCCTCCTTTGTTATCTTTGGCGGCTGCTCGATGGGAACGGCCGCCGATAACACAGTCAGCGGCACAAAGCCCGCGCAGACAGTTGATGTCTCTGGGCTCTCGGAGGCACGCAACACGCCTGTTGTCCGTGCGGCAAAGGCGGTTGGGCCTGCTGTCGTGGGCATCACGAACAAGGCGGTCGCACGCGACTGGTTCAATAATCCGGTGGAAACGCAGGGCGTTGGTTCCGGCGTGATTTTCCGCAGCGACGGCTACATTGTGACGAATAACCATGTGGTCGACGGAGCGAAGGAGATCATTGTCTCGCTCTCTGATGGACGCAGCATCAAGGGCAAACTCATCGGAAAGGATGAGTTCACCGATCTCGCCGTTGTGAAGGTGGATGAAAGCAACCTGCCGACAGCGGTTTTTGGCAACTCCGATTCCGTTGTTGTTGGAGAGCCCGCGATTGCGATTGGCAATCCACTCGGGCTTGAGTTTCAGGGCAGCGTTACCGTCGGTGTTATCAGTGCACTGAACCGTACACTTGATGTCAGCGATAAGCGCGTGAAGCTGCTGCAAACTGATGCAGCAATCAGCCCCGGCAACTCGGGTGGGGCACTTGTAAACGCCGACGGTGAAGTTATCGGCATCAACAGTGCAAAGGTGGCGGCAGCTGCGGTCGAGGGCATGGGGTTTTCCATCCCGATCAATACGGTGCAGACCATCGTGAATGAGCTGATCGAAAAGGGCTATGTGGCACGTCCGTACCTCGGTGTCTCCGTGTTCGATCCGACGACAGCTGCACGCTATGGCTATCAGCTCAACATCGACAAGGGTGTCTACATCTTCCGTCTGACCCTCGACGGGCCCTGCGGCAAGGCGGGCTTCCAGCGCGGTGACATCATCCTCGCGATCGACGGTGAGGAGGTCAACAGCGTTGCAGATCTGCGCAATAAGATCGCCTCGTACAAGGTCGGCGACAAGGTGACGGTAACATACGACCGCAACGATACGAAGCACAAAGCAGAGGTAACGCTCGAAGAAATGCCGCAGGAAGATCGGTGAAGATCAGCATTGTCTGTGCGGGAAAACTGAAGGAAACGTATTTGCGTGATGGGATCGCAGAGTATGAGAAACGACTGCGGCCCTATGCCGATGTGCAAATACGTGAGATTGCCGAAGAGCGCATGAAGGAGCATCCGTCCGCAGCGGAAAAAGCAGGGGTCCTGCGGCGTGAGGGAGAGCGCCTTCTCGCGCAGGTACCAAAGGATGCCTACCTCATCGTACTGGATGTCGGCGGTACAGCTTATTCCTCGGAGGAGCTTGCGGCAAAGCTGGACGGGCTTGCGCTCGCGGGGCAGAGCCACGCTGCCTTTCTCATCGGCGGCCCCTTCGGGCTGTCGGATGAGGTGCGCCGCACGGCCGGACTTCGACTTTCATTCTCGCACTTCACACTCCCGCATCAGCTGATCCGACTTTTTCTGATGGAGCAAATCTATCGAGCTTTTAAGATCAGCAGGGGAGAGCCATATCATCTGTAGAACGAGAGGTTTCTGCAAAAATGCAGAGGCCTCTTTTTGTATTTCAAGTGCATATTGTATTCATGCCTGTAGTCCCTATACAAACCTTTGTGCCGTGTGCTATACTCAGTCACGTTCGATGAAGGGCACCGAGCAAGCAAGAGGGAGGAATTATAATGTCTGACATGAAACAGTATGTAAATGATATTCTGGGTCTGGTATCGAAGCGCGATCCCGATCAAACGCATTTCAAGAACACAGTTGCCGAGGTTCTGACATCCGTCGTTCCGCTTTTGGAGAAGCATCCGGAGTACAAGCAGCACAAGATTCTTGAGCGCATGATCGAGCCGGATCGCATCATCACATTCCGCGTGCCGTGGGTGGACGACAAGGGCGAGATCCAGGTCAACCGTGGGTTTCGTGTACAGATGTCCAGCACGCTCGGACCATACAAGGGCGGTCTGCGCTTCCATCCAAGCGTGACGCTCGATATTCTGAAATTCCTCGCATTTGAGCAGGTCTACAAGAATGCGCTGACGGGACTGCCGATTGGCGGCGGCAAAGGCGGCTCGGACTTTGATCCGCACGGGCGCTCGGACAACGAGGTCATGAATTTCTGCCAGAGCTTCATGACGGAGCTCTATCGCCACATCGGGCCGAACGTGGATGTTCCGGCAGGCGATATTGGTGTCGGTGGGCGTGAGATCGGCTATCTCTTCGGTCAGTATAAGCGCATCCGCGACTCCTATGATGCAGGCGTTCTGACGGGCAAGCGCACGGATTACTGGGGCAGCCTTGCACGTACGGAGGCAACGGGCTACGGCCTCCTATACTTCGTGCAGGATATGCTTGCGGCGAAGGGCATCGACCTCGCAGGCAAGACGGTCGTCGTCTCCGGCGCGGGCAACGTCGCAATCTATGCCATCGAGAAGGCACAGGAGTTTGGCGCGAAGGTCGTGACCTGTTCCGACTCGAACGGCTACATCTACGATCCGGACGGCATCGATCTCGCGGCGGTCAAGGACATCAAGGAAGTCCGCCGCGCACGCATCAAGGAGTATGCAGCGACCCATCCAAATGCAGAGTACCATGAGGGCTGCAGCGGTGTCTGGTCGGTGAAGTGCGATATTGCACTGCCGTGCGCGACGCAGAGCGAGATTGATCTGGAGTCGGCAAAGCAGCTCGTTGCAAATGGCGTGCAAGCGGTCGGCGAGGGGGCGAATATGCCGTCGACCCTCGATGCGATCACGTATTTCCAGAGCCACAAGGTACTCTTTGCACCGGCGAAGGCGGCGAATGCGGGTGGTGTTGCGACCTCCGCACTCGAGATGTCGCAGAACTCCGAGCGTCGTCAGTGGACGTTCGAGAAGGTGGACAAGCGTCTCCGCAAGATCATGTCGCACATCTACCGCGACGCAAAGAAGAATGCGGAACTGTATGCCGACCCCGACGATCTCGTCGCGGGTGCAAATATCACGGCGTTCGCAAAGGTTGCAGATGTTATGCTTGCACATGGGCTTGTGTAACTATAGAATCGTATAGAGAAGGGCTGCTTCGGCAGCTCTTTTTCTTTGGGGTCTACGTCAACTTTTACGGACAGGCATGCTCTACGCAAACACTTAGTTGCGCAAATGTTCGTGTGCTTGGACGCTCAAATACCGCTGGACTTCTTAAACGCGCTGCGCTTGAACGAAAGAAGTCCAACGGGGCGTACCGCACAAGCGGTCAACGTCATCCAATCACACTTCGTTAACACTTGTGTTCTTGGGTCGTTTTCCCATGCGATCTGTTCCCCAATCAGCTTCGTCCTGCGGACTTACTTCTTGGACAGATCAGTATTTTCCCGCTTGCTCCACTAGGGTTTGCTTAGGAGCATCGCTGACCTCATTTTCTCGTAACATTTATCATAGAAATCGTGCAGAAATGCGGGAACTATGCTATAATAGGCGGGATTTTAGAGGTCCTTGTTAGAGGAGGAGTACATTTACCGTGGATATTTCATTGATGGAGATGCTGAAGGTTGTCGTTCTGGGCATTGTGGAAGGATTGACGGAGTGGCTGCCCGTATCGAGCACAGGACACATGATCCTCGTTGACGAATTCATCCGTCTCGATGTGTCGACGGCATTCATGGATATGTTCCTCGTTGTGATCCAGCTCGGTGCGATTCTCGCTGTTGTCGTGCTGAATGCCGAAAAGCTCAACCCGTTCTTAAAGAGCAAGTCGGAGGCGGAGCGCCGCGCAACGTTCGATCTCTGGGGCAAGGTTATCGTCGCCTGTCTGCCGGCCGCTGTGATCGGGCTTGCGTTCAATAAGTATATGGAAGAACATTTCATGAATGCCCCCGTCGTCGCCGCAATGTTAATCCTCTACGGGGTGCTCTTCATTGTGGTGGAGCGCTGGAACAAGCATCGTACACCACGCGTAGACGATCTTTCTGCACTGGACTATCGTACAGCATTTATCATCGGTATGTTTCAGGTGCTCTCGCTCGTCCCGGGGACGAGCCGCTCGGGTGCAACAATTCTCGGCGGCATCATCTTCGGTGCGAGCCGCTATGTGGCAACGGAGTTCACGTTTTTCCTTGCGATTCCCGTTATGTTTGGCGCATCGTTCTTGAAGCTGGTAAAATTCGGATGGAATTACTCGGGAACCGAGCTTATGATCCTTGGCGTGGGTATGATGACAGCATTCGTCGTGTCGATCCTCTCGATTCGATTCCTCCTGCGCTACATCAAGCGCAACGATTTTACGGCGTTCGGCTGGTATCGCATCGTGCTCGGCATCGTTGTACTCGCCTATCTCTTCCTGGTCGGCGACCCGACGAAGGAGTAAGACATGAAGATCATCGCAGGGCTTGGCAACCCCGGTGCAGAGTATGCACAGACGAAGCACAACGTCGGATTTATGCTCGTGGATGCACTCGCGGAGCGGTTGAATACGCCCGCATGGAAGGAAGATTTTTTCTCCGCGCTCACAGAGGTACGAATGGGAGGGGAAAAGGTCTTTCTTGTCAAGCCGCTCACCTATATGAACAGTAGCGGTGAGGCGCTCGGTCCGATGCTTTCATACTATAAATTGGGCGCAGAGAATCTGACCGTTGTTCACGATGATATGGATATCCCCGCAGGGACGGTGCGCATCCGCAGAAAGGGAGGCTCGGGCGGTCACAACGGCATCAAGTCGATCCTCGATCATGTGGGCAGCGAGGACTTTGCACGCGTGCGCATCGGCATCGGACGTCCGCCCGCAGGATGGACGGTCATCAACCATGTGCTTGCGCCGTTCGCGGCAGAGGATGTGCTGAAGATCCGTGCGGCAATTGACTATCTCCTGCCCGCCGTGGAGTGTATCGTGACGGATGGCGTAGATTTTGCGATGAACCGTTACAACCCGCATAAAAAGAAAGCAAAGAAGCAAGAGGAACGTCATGAAGCCCAAGAAGAAGGCGGCGCATCCGCGCGCACATAAGGATGAAATTACGGCGGTCTACGCCGACCGCCACGGCAATATCTGCGAGGCGGACGGCATACGCGGGCTTGGACGCATCGGCGCATCCAATGTTTCGCTTCGTCCTGCCGACCTCATACCGCTTCCCGAGAGCGCCGATCTGATGTTTATGCCCGAGCACTCTGCCGTCGGACAGAATCGCGACGGCGACGAAGAGTATATTGCGGGGACGGCGGTCGCCGCAATCCTGCCGCAGGGCTATACGCGCACGCATCTGCCCGCCTTTCATCGTGCAGATATGGCTGCGCCGCTGCCGCTCTATGGGTATACGGCGGTTGTCGCCCATCATGGGCAGCTGTGTGTCGCTGCTGTCTACACGGACGAGAATGAAAAGTGGGATCCCGCCAATTACAACGGCAAGGAATTGAAGAAGCTCGTGCGCCGCACGATGAAGGAGCTGCCGAACAACCGCATTGTGGAGCAGGTAGGCGGCTGCTCGCTCAACTATCACTGCCTCACAGCACAGAATCTGTTTTATCGGCGTTGGGAGTGTGGTGTGCCGACATCACCTGTCTGCAATGCGAACTGTCTCGGCTGTATCTCGCTCCAGAGTTCAGAGTGCTGCCCATCACCGCAGGAGCGCATTACATTTTCCCCGACGGCGGAGGAGATCGCAGAGGTCGGCATCTACCATCTCTCACTTGCCCCCGACGGCATCATCAGTTTTGGGCAGGGCTGTGAGGGGGAACCGTCGCTCGCAGCTGACCGCATCGCCGAGGGAATCCGAAAGATTCGTGCCGTGACCGCGCGTGGTCAGATCAATATGAACTCGAATGCAGGCTTTCCCGAGGGGATGAAAAAGATCGTGGATGCGGGACTGGACTCTCTGCGCATCTCCATCATCAGTGCACGCAATGAAAGCTATGACGCATATTACCGCGCAAGCTATTTGCTTGACAATGTAAAGGAGTCACTGCGTTATGCGCTCGGTCACGGTGTCTATGTCTCGCTGAATTTACTCCACTTCCCGGGCTTTACCGACCGTCCTGAGGAATTGGCTGCATGGCAGGACTTTTTTCGTACGCTGCCCGTCCAGATGATCCAGATGCGCAATCTGAACATCGACCCAACGCTCTTCCTGCAAGCGATGCCAAAGGCTCTGGGTGAACCTGTCGGAACAAAGATATTTATGGATGAACTGCACAGAGAGTTCCCGCAGCTTGTCATTGGAAGTTTCAGTCACTATGTAAATAATTGACTTTTCGTGCAGTATCGGATAGAATGTCCCTGTGTATCGTGTGGTACACAGGGATTTCATATTATGGAAAAGAGTTTTTCTTAGCGCTGGCTCTGGGTTATCCTTGCCCAGAGGACGAGGAGAAGGTTGTCGAGCCGTCAGCGGATGCCTTCCGGCACGCTCTGTCGAGAGTCTGTGGTCAAAGCGCAGGGGCGACCCTGCGGACAAAGCTGCAGATGGAGCGAAATCCCTGAGCGATGGATTGATTATCGGTCAGGAGGTATTTTTATGTGTGGAATTGTCGGTTATGTCGGAGATCGCCAGGCAGCGGAGTTCCTGCTGGATGGTCTCTCGAAACTCGAGTATCGCGGCTATGATTCGGCGGGCATTGCTGTCTACGACGGGGAGCATATTCGCGTCGAGAAGAGCGTCGGCCGCCTCGCTGCGCTGCGCGAAAAAATCAAGGGAGATATGCCTGTCGGCTGTCTCGGCATTGGCCATACGCGCTGGGCAACGCACGGCCGTCCGTCAGATGCCAACTCGCATCCGCATACGGACTGTCACGGCGACTTTGCCGTTGTGCACAACGGTATCATTGAGAACTATCTATCCCTAAAGGAGGAGCTCATTGCAAAGGGGCACGTCTTCAAATCCGAGACGGATACGGAGGTTGTCGTGCACCTCTTGGAGGAGGTCTACAGCGGGGACTTCATCGCTGCAGTGCGTGCGGTTCTGGAGCGGATTGAGGGCTCTTATGCACTTGCCTTTATGAGCCGCAGGCATCCGGATCTGCTCATCTGCACGAAGCAGGACAATCCGCTTATCATTGGACTTGGTGAGGGGGAGAACTTTATCGCCTCCGATATTCCTGCCATCATTTCCAAGACACGTCGTACATATATCCTCGGTGACGGAGAAGTGGCAGTGGTCCGCAAGGATGCGGTCGAGGTGACGAATCATCTCGGGGCGCCTGTTCCGAAGAAGGTGTTCGAGGTCACATGGAATGCCGAGGCAGCGGAAAAGGGCGGCTATGAGCACTTCATGCTCAAAGAGATCCACGAACAGCCGAAGGCGGTGCGCGACACGATGAGTCAGCGCATTGCGGCGGATAAGACATCCGTATCTTTTGAAGAGCTTGCATGGGATACGGCGTATCTAAACGCATTCAACAAGATCTACATCGTCGCGTGCGGTACGGCATACCATGCGGGGCTGGTCGGCAAATACTACATCGAGAAACTGGCACGCGTCCTTGTCGAGGTTGACGTTGCATCCGAGTTCCGCTATCGCGACCCGATTGTCGATGAGCACACACTCCTGATTGTGGTTTCGCAGTCGGGGGAGACGAGCGATACGCTCGCCGCGCTCAAGGAGTCGAAGCGGCGCGGGGCAAAGACGCTTGCCATCACAAACGTGGTCGGCTCCTCCATTGCGCGTGAGGCAGACCAAGTCGTCTATACATGGGCAGGTCCAGAGATCGCCGTTGCATCGACGAAAGCGTATACGACGCAGCTTGTCCTCTTCTTTATGCTCGCGCTCTACATGGCGGAGATCAAGGGGACCATTGCAGCGGAGCGTACGGCGCAGTTGGTCACGCAGCTGCATGAGATTCCGGCACAGATCTCGGAGATCCTGTCCGATGTCGACCCAATCAAGACCTTTGCAAAACAGTACGGCTTCAACGAGGATGTGTTCTACATCGGGCGTGGCCTGGATTACGCCGTATCCCTTGAGGGCGCACTGAAGCTGAAGGAGATCTCCTACATCCATGCGGAGGCGTATGCGGCGGGTGAACTGAAGCACGGTACACTCGCACTGATCGTGGAGGGCGTGCCCGTGATCGCACTTGCGACACAGCGCAACGTCTACGAAAAGACGCTTTCAAACATCAAGGAGGTCAAGGCGCGTGACGCGGTCGTTATCGGGATCGCGGCAGAGGGCGACACGGAGCTTGAGAAGTACGTCGATCACGTCATGCACGTACCCGCGTCGGATGAGTTCATCATGCCGATTCTCTCCGTCATTCCGCTGCAGCTGCTCGCATACTACGCCGCAATCACACGCGGCTGCGATGTGGATAAGCCGCGCAACCTGGCGAAGTCGGTTACGGTAGAGTAAATCTGAATACATAGTGTACAGCAGGAGTAGTGTATCGACACATGTTTCTGCTGTATTTTTTTAGGGGGGTTGTACCCGATGACAAGGAGGGTGTATTCATGCAGCGTACATCGGCAGAGGATGCAATTCGTAGTGGTGATGTGTTTCTCGGCATCGAGCTTGGATCGACGAGGATCAAGGCGGTTCTGATTGATCGTGCATGCAGGACACTAGCGCAGGGCAGCTATGCGTGGGAAAACCGTCTTGAAAACGGCTACTGGACCTATGACCAGCAAGAAATCTGGATGGGATTGCGCAGTGCCTATACGGTACTGAGATGCAGCGTAGAGGAGCAGTATGGAAGAACAATACAGTCCATCTGTGCGCTCGGTATCAGCGGAATGATGCATGGATATCTTCCGTTCGATGCGGCAGGAAATCTGCTTGTTCCCTTCCGTACATGGCGGAATAATACGACGGCGGAGGCGTCGGAATTTCTGACGGAGGTGTTTTCTTTTAACATTCCGGAGCGATGGAGTATCGCCCATCTCTATCAGGCGATACTTTCAGGTGAGCCGCATACTGGCAGAGTCGATTTTATGACGACTCTCTCAGGCTATATTCATTGGCGACTGTCGGGGGAGAAGGTCTTGGGCATTGACGATGCCTCTGGAATGTTTCCGATTGATTCGTCCACTCAAACCTATCACAGCGGGATGCTGTCGATCTTCTCCGCGTTGCCAGCGGCGAAAGCTCTCGGGAAGTCACTTGTCGATATTCTTCCAGAGGTACGGGTGGCGGGCACGAACGCCGGACGGCTCAGTATGGAAGGTGCAGCACTGCTGGATGAGAGCGGGCAGCTCAAAGCAGGGTGCATGATGTGTCCACCGGAGGGGGATGCCGGAACAGGGATGGTCGCGACCAACAGTGTACGCGAACGGACGGGAAATATCTCTGTAGGGACATCCATCTTCTCAATGAATGTACTTGAACATCCACTGAAAAACGTCTATCAAGATATTGATATTGTCATTACACCAGATGGACATACAACAGCAATGGTTCACAGCAATAACTGTACGTCGGACATCAATGCGTGGGCATTCCTCTTTGGTGAGTTTGCAGAATCGCTTGGCTGTAAGATTTCATCCGATGATCTCTATCGCATTCTCATCGAACAGGCAGCGCATGCCGATCCAGATACCGGCGGACTGGTTAATTATAGCTTCTTGTCGGGCGAGAACCTCACGCGCACACAGAATGGCAGACCCCTATTTGTTCGAACACCGCACAGCAGATTTAATTTGGCCAACTTTATGCTGACACATCTCTATGCAGCGTTTGCACCAATTCGGATTGGCTTTGATATTCTCAAGCATGACGAGGGGATCGTCATGGACAACATGGTTGCACATGGCGGCTTATTCCGCACACCACTGATTGCACAGCAGGCACTTTCCGATCTCTTAGCCCTGCCTATCACGGTTATGGAGACTGCTTCGGAGGGGGGGGCGTGGGGGATGGCCGTGCTTGCACAGTATGCAGTATGCGGAGACGGACGAACGCTTGCCATGTTCCTCGCGGAAGAGGTGTTCCCATCTGCAAGGGAAATCACACTGTTGCCGCGGTCAGAAGGGACACAAGGGGCGCAGTATTTTCTTAAACGGTACCGGGAAGCACTGCCCGTTGAGCAAACCGCAAGCGAGGTTTTGAGTCTTTACAATCCAGAAAAATAATGTTAAAATTTTGTCATTGAAAATTCTTAATATTTCTAGGAGGAGTTTTATGGACTTTGCAAAAATGATTGACCATACTTTACTCAAAACGGATGCACGTAAAGCAGATCTGGATAAACTCCTAAATGAGGCAAAGGTACATCATTTCGCCTCTGTGTGTGTCAGCCCTATCTGGGTTTCATATGCGGCAGAGCAGCTGCGGGGGAGCGGCGTAAAGACTTGTACGGTCATCGGCTTCCCACAAGGTTCAACTCCCTCTGTGGTCAAGGCCTTTGAAACAAGTCGTGCCATTGAGGACGGTGCTGAAGAAGTTGACATGGTGATTCCTGTCGGACGTCTGAAAGATCAAGACTATGACTATGTGCGTGAGGATATTGTTGCCGTTGTCGCTGCGGCAAAAGGGAAAGCGCTTACAAAGGTCATCATCGAAACTTGTCTCCTCACAGATGAGGAGAAGCGGATGGCCTGCCGCCTTGCCAAAGAGGCTGGGGCTGACTTCGTCAAGACTTCCACGGGCTTCTCCAAAGGCGGGGCGACGGTAGCAGATGTTAAGCTGATGCGCGAGACGGTCGGCGCAGAGATGGGGGTCAAGGCATCCGGCGGTGTTCGTAGCCGTGCAGATGCAGAGGCGATGGTTGCTGCAGGCGCGACGCGGCTGGGGACCAGCAGCGGTGTTCAAATTGTTGCGGGAAAAAAGGAGGATATGTGATGAAGATTGCAGTCATCGGCTCTAATATGGTGGATTTGACCTCCTACATCCAACGAATGCCCATTCCGGGGGAAACTCTAGAAGCACCGGATTTTACGTTGGGCTGCGGAGGAAAGGGGGCGAATCAGGCAGTTGCTGCTGCCGTATGCGGTGCAGATGTCATGATGATGACGAAGGTCGGCAGCGATATATTTGCGGATAATACCATCAGTAATTTCAAGAAATACGGCATTGATACGACCTATGTTCAGAAGGTGATCGGTGTATCGAGCGGTGTTGCGCCCATCTTCGTTGATGAAAACGGGCAGAACAGCATTCTGATCATCAAAGGTGCAAACAACAAGCTCCTTCCAGCGGATGTTGATGCAGCGGAACAGGATCTTCTGGGGTGTGGTCTAATCATACTTCAGCTTGAGATTCCTCTGGAGACAGTCTACCATGCTATTGCATTTGGGCAGAAGCACCATATCCCCGTTCTCTTGAATCCTGCTCCTGCAACGAAGAATTTGGATATCCGACAGGTCTGTGCCTGCGACTTCTTCGTTCCTAATGAGACAGAACTTGCCATCCTCACCGGAATGCAGATCGAGACACAGGATGATGTGGAAAAGGCTGCGGCATCTCTGACGGCACGCGGGCTGAAAAATGTCATTGTTACTTTGGGCGAGCGAGGCGCACTCTGGATGACAGAAACGGAGAAGAAGTACATCGGAGCCTATCAAGTGCGTGCGGTCGATACCTCTGGCGCTGGAGACGCCTTCATTGGCTGCTTTGCCAGCTGCTATGCGAGAGATCGTGATGTCATTGCAGCGATGCAGCGGGCCAGTGCGTTCGCCGCCATCAGCGTGACACGGAAGGGGACGCAGATGTCCTATCCGAACAGTGAGGAATTGTCTGAGTTTCTTAGAAACCATGAACAACCTCGTGTCTTGTGATTTAAAATGTGTATATTAGGAGAAAGTTGTATTGACAATTCTAAAAAAAACAAATAAACTAAAGATGTAATCGGTTACAAATTTATGACCATCGTGTTCTAATCCCGTAGATTATGATGCCATTATAATCCTGCTGTGTGCAGAGTTTCCTAAAAAGGAGCCGCGGCAATGAGCGTTAATATTTATGATGTCGCACAACGCGCGCGGGTTTCCTCTGCAACCGTATCGCGCGTCTTGAATGGCAGTCCCAACGTCAGCGAGACAACACGGAAGCGGGTCATGCGAACTATCGCAGAGCTTGACTATACGCCGAATGCGCTGGCACGAAAACTCAGTACAGGAAATACGGGCAACATCGGCTTTCTGATTCCAGATATAGAGAATCCCTTTTTCGCACACCTGTTGCGTGGAATTACCAACGCAGCAGATGAAAGTGGTTACAATATCTTCTTATATGGAACAGATGACAGCATTGAAAAGGAGCATCGATTCTTTGACTCCGTGCGGACAGAGCGCCTCTCCGGTATTTTGGTCATACCTGTAGACGCGGAGAACGAGGAGACGTGTAAGCGCCTGCTTGCATTCGAGGAGGTGGGGGTACCAGTCGTGCTCATCGACCGCAGTCTCAAGCACGGACGGTTCGACGGTGTTTTTTCCGAGGACTTTCGCGGGGCGATGGATGCTGTGGACTGTCTGTTTCGTGTAGGCCACCGCCGAATTGCAACCATCCGTGGGCCGGAGAACTCTCGTCCTGGCAACGAACGCTGGCTTGGATATCTGGCCGCCTTTGCGAAGTGGAATGTGCAGCCGGAGGAACGGTATGCGGCGCAGGGAGACTTTCATCAGGAGCGTGCCTATGCGGTCATGCATCAGATCATGGAACAGGAACAGCCGCCGACTGCGGTGTTTGCGGCCAACAACATGACTGCACTGGGCTGTCTGCGTTATTTCAGAGAGCATGATCTGCGAATCGGCGAGGATATCTCCATGATCAGTTTTGATGAGATTGAGATGCTGCATTACGCCGGAATTCCTCTCAGCGTTGTTGACAGGGATGTCTATCGTATGGGGCGGGATGCCATCTGTCTCCTCACGCAACGGATTGAGGCGTCAGAGGGGACGCATCCATCCGAGCCGGGACGCCATGAAATCTTTTTGCCTACGCGGTTGATTCTGCGCGGCTCTGAGCTGTGGAAAGGAGCATCATGAAGATGAATCGCTATGAGGAGCTTTATCGGACAATCCTTCTTGAGCATGAGCAGGTGTTCGCGGCACAGGATATGGCAGCCCTTTCCGCAGCCATCGAGGAAATTGCGGCCGCCGAACGTATCTTTGTCATAGGCGCCGGACGTGAAGGGATTGCTGCGCGTGGGTTCGCTATGAGACTCATGCATCTTGGCAAGGAGGTACACTGGCTGTGGGATGATACGACTCCAGGCATGCACGGTGGAGATCTCTTTCTTGCGGTCAATGGTTCGGGCTGCATCGGACACATCGACTACCTGCTGGATCAGGCGCGCACGACCGGCGTACGCCAGCTTGTCATCACAGGTGCACCGCATGAGCGGACGCCTGCTATGGCGGATGTCTGTCTCTTTGTGCCGGCTATGGTGTATAAGGGAACGGATCCCCGCACGATTCCGTCCGTTCAGCCGATGGGCAATCTGTTCGAACAGCATCTCTTCCTACTGTTTGATCTTATGGCGATGCTGCTGACAGAGTGTCTCCATGAGACGCATGAAACAATGGAGGCGCGCCACCGCAACATTGAATGAGCGGATTTACAATATCCTCTTTCCAATCCATACGCAGTTTTTGAATGGGAGGCAACTATCATGTTAAAAGGTATTCCCAAATGTATCAGCCCGGATCTCCTCAAAGCGCTGGCGGATATGGGGCATGGCGACCTCGTCGTGATTGCGGATGATTTTTATCCAGCTGTATCCATGGCGAAGAATGGCATCACCATCAATGCCGATGGGATCAGTGCTGCGGAGATGCTGGATGGCATTCTGAAACTCATGCCACTTGATACGGAGTATGAGAAGCATCCCGTATTGATTATGGATGTGATGGAAGAGATGCGGGAGAAAATCGGCCGACCAAAGGTCTGGGATGATTTCATCGCCGTTGTTAAAGACAATGTGTCGGAGGGTGCAGACTGCGTCGGCTTTATTGATCGGTTCAGCTTCTATGATAAGGCAAAGACTGCTTTTGTAACGATCTCCACAGGAGAACGTCAGCCCTACGGCTGCGTAATTCTCCAGAAAGGTGTTATGTAGGGAAATGCGATTCCGTGTTTCCTGGTGAATAAAGCAAGGAGGATTTTATCATGAACATGAAGAAAAAACTCTTGGCAGTGGCGCTCGGTGTCACCTGCTGCCTGTCCTTTGCCGGGTGCGGCGGAGACGGTGAGAAGCAGGCCTCCTCAACGGACAAGCCTGCGGCGGCGCGTGTCGTTGAGGCGACGGATGCTGCGATGAAGGGCGAGAAGAAAGACTGGAAAATTGCCGTCGTCGTCAAGGATTCGTCAAACGGTTGGTTTGCCCGTATGGATGAAGGCGTGAAGCAGTACGCGGCCGACACGGGTATTAACGCCTACCAGAAAGGGCCGGCGGCAACCGATGCGGCGCAGCAGGTTCAGGTCATTCAGGACGTAATCAATCAGGACATCAACGCACTCTGTGTTGTTCCGGTTGATCCCGCTGCCTGTGATCCTGTCCTCAAGGAGGCGCGTGACAAGGGCATCCTAGTCATCACGCATGAAGGTTCGACCTGCAAGAACTCAGACTACGACCTTGAGGCATTCAACAATGCTGGCTACGGTGCATTCATCATGGACAAACTGCAGGAGGCTATGGGCGGTAAGGGCATCTACACCACGATGGTTGCACATCTGACCAATGCTTCGCAGAACGAGTGGGCCAATGGTGCTGTTGCCCAGCAGACGGCAAAGTACCCCGATGTGAAGCTTCTTGATAATCCAAAGCGCGTCGAGTCTGAGAACAACTCGGAAAAGGCATACCAGGTTGCGAAGGAAGTCATCAAAGCACATCCGGAAGTCACCGGATTCGTCGGCACAAGCTCCATGGACACTCCGGGTATTGCACGTGCAATCAACGAACTTGGCCTAAAGGGCAAGGTCTTCGTTGTCGGTACTGGAATGCCAAATGAGTGCCGCACGCTGATCAAGGATGGATCGCTCTCTTATATTACCCTTTGGGATCCGGCCGAGGCTGGATATGCAATGTGTGTGCTTGCACGTCAGATTCTCGAGGGCAAGACACCGCAGGATGGTATGGATCTTGGTCTGAAGTCGTACAGCAAGCTCCAGGTCAGCCCTGAGAACCCTCGTCTCTTCATGGGCGCAGGTTGGATTGCGATCAATAAGGATAACGTAGATAACTACAACTTCTAAGTTTTAGGATGTTCCGGCAAAAGCGCGGCAGTCCATGGCGGGCTTCTGCGCTTTTGATCTATTTGCTGAGTGCTGGAAGGAGGAGCGGAATTTGTCTGACTATATTTTGAAAGCGACGGGGATTAAGAAATACTTCGGCGGTGTCAAGGCACTGGATGGTGTCAGCCTTTCGATACGCAAGGGAGAAATTCACTGCCTCGCGGGAGAGAATGGTTGCGGGAAATCGACCATCATTAACATTATCTCTGGATTTTACACACCCGATGCAGGTACCCTTGAAATCGACGGAAAAACATTTGACAGAATGACCCCGCAGATGGCCATTACCAACGGCATCCAGGTCATCTATCAGGACTTGTCTCTCTTTCCAAATCTGACGGTTCAGGAAAATCTGGCACTGAATATGGAGGTCGCATCAGGGCGGGCGCTCGTGAATCAGACCCGTATGAAGGAGATTGCGCTCGCCGCGCTCTCGAAGATCAATCTGACGCTGGATCTGGATGAGCTTGTGGAAAATCTCACCTTTGGCATGCGGCAGATGATCGCCATCAGCAGAGCACTGCTCAACGATGCACGGCTGATTATCATGGATGAGCCGACGACGGGTCTGACCAAGAAAGAGGTGGAGACGCTCTTTCGTCTCATTCGGGAATTGCAGTCGCGCGGTATCGCGGTTCTCTTTGTCTCGCACAAATTGGATGAAGTATTTGAAATCGCGGAGCGGTTTACCATCTTCCGTAGTGGACGCAATGTTGCGGAAGGGAGCACAAAGGACCTTAATCAAGACAAGTTCACCTACTATATGACCGGACGCGAGATCGTAACGCAGCGCTTCTCCTATCAGGAGAAAGACGCACCGACTGTTCTGGAGATCAAGGATCTGTGCCTTGAGAACGGGTTCCAAGATGTGAGCTTTCATCTCAAAAAAGGTGAGATCGTCGGCATCACGGGACTGCTTGGATCCGGCCGCACAGAACTTGCCGAGGCACTGTTCGGCTGCTATCAGCCGCAGAGCGGTGAGATTAAGATCAATGGGAATCCTGTTCAGCTCTCCTGTATTCGCGATGCCATCGAAAACGGCATTGGATACCTGCCGCCGGATCGTGTCACTGAGGGGCTCTTTCTGAGCCAGTCGATTGCAGACAATATCTCTGCCGAGAAATGGAGCAACTACGCAAATTTCCTAGGTGCAATCAATCGGCATAAAATAGATGAAATGGCACACTACTGGGAGAAGGAATTGTCTATCGCGCTGCACGATGTTGAGGATCCAGTCGGTACGCTCTCGGGCGGCAACCAGCAGAAATGCGTACTCGCGAAATGGCTGTCTCTTGATCTCAATGTGCTGATCCTCAATGGCCCGACTGTCGGCGTTGACATTGGCGCGAAATTTGATATCTATGAGCGTGTTCGCAAGCTCGCGCAGGAGGGGCTCACCGTACTCATCATTTCGGATGATCTGCCGGAGGTGCTGACCAACTGCAATCGTGTGATGGTGATGCGGCAGGGACGCCTTGTTGCGTCTCTGTCCACAGACGGGCTCGCAGAGAGTACACTTGCAGAACTTGCCCACCAAGGAGGGGATGCCGCATGAAAAAGAGATTGTTCACCTCAACGGAATTCTATATCGGCATCGTACTTCTGCTCCTCTGCTTCATGATTCAGGCGAAAAGCGGCCAGTTCTTTACCGGCAACAATGCGGTGGATCTTCTGCGCGCATTCTCTGTGCCCGCCATGTTCTGCATCGGTGAGATGTTTGTGATTATTACGGGCGGCGTGGATGTCTCCTTTCCAGCCATCGCCTCCATGTCGATGTTCATCGTCTGCTCACGCATGGAGCAGGTAACGGACAACCCGCTGCTCTTCTTTGCGGCAGCCATGCTCATCGGTCTCGCTGTCGGTTTGGTTAACGGCTACATCATCGCACGTTTTCGTTTTCCCGCGCTGATTGTGACGCTTGGGACGAGCAGCATCTGCTTCGGTATCATGCAGGGGATCTTTAAGTCCAGAGAGTATCCGCTCTGTGCGCCTCTGTACGAGCTGGGACAGACGAAACTGTTTTCAGTAACGAATCCTGTCTCGGGGCTGACCTCGGATATGCCGGTCGGAATCATCCTCATGCTGGTTCTGATTTTTGTCGGATGGTTCATTCTGAATCGCACCATGCTCGGCAGGGGCATCTATGCGATTGGAGGGGACGAGAAAGCTGCGCAGCGCGCAGGATTCCACGTATTCAAGACCATTGTCTTCATCTACGCCTTTTCTGGCTGTATGGCAGGGCTCATTGGTGTCCTGCGCTCTACTATGCTACTCGCCGTTCATCCGAATAATCTCGAAGGGCTTGAGCTGACCGTCATCGCTGCCTGCGTGCTTGGCGGCGTGCGGATGGAGGGCGGCAAGGGAACCGTAGGAGGAGCACTCCTCGGCATGGCGCTTCTGACCGTGATGGACAACAGCCTCATCCTCCTCGATATTTCGACCACATGGCAAAAGGTTTTTACGGGTGCGGTCATTATCATTGGTACAGCCATTTCTGCAGTGCAGATGAAACGAAATGCGCGCAAACTCACGGTTCAAATATCTGACGAAGAGGGAGGGAAGCAATGATGGAGACGCTGCAACAGCTCTTTCAAAGAGATAAGAATCTTATGCGGATGCTTATCGTATTTCTGGCCGTATTTGTCTTCTGCTCTATTCTGAAGGGATCACTCTTCCTCAGCGTGTCGAACTTCCAGTCTATGGGAAAGCAGTTCCCGGAATTCGGGCTGCTCGCCATTGCGATGGCGTTTACCCTCTATACGGCAGGAATCGATCTCAGTGTTGTCGCCGTGGCGAATCTCTCTGCTGTTCTGGTAGCAAAGGTGCTACCGGTACTGATTACCCCCGAGACAGCAGAGGGGACGGTTGTTATAATCATTCTGCTTTCCTTTCTCGGTGCATTGATGTTCGGTATGCTCTGCGGTGCGCTGAATGGATTTCTCATTGGATCAGTCGGCATCACGCCGATTCTGGCAACATTGGGCACACAGGCACTCTTTATGGGGACAGCGATTGTTCTGACGAACGGGAGTACGCTAGGAGGACTGCCTCCGCAGATCGCAGGCACAATGTCAGCAAAGATTCTTGGCATTCCCATGCCGCTGATTATCTTCATTGTGTTTGCTGCTGCGGCCGCCTTCATCATGGAACGTACGACGCTCGGGTACAAACTCCGCATGCTCGGTACAAGTGTCAAGGCGTCTGCATTCTCGGGGTTCAATAATGTACGGCTCTATCTGGCGAACTATATGATCAGCGGTGTGCTGAGTGCTGCTGCAGGCCTCATCATGTTGGGGCGATTCAACTCTGCAAAGGCGGACTATGGTGCATCCTATCTGATGGAGGCTATTCTGATTGCTGTGCTTGGAGGAGTTGATCCCTATGGCGGTAAGGGGAACATGAAGGGAGTTATCGTTGCCGTTCTGATTGTACAGATGATCTCGAGCTGGCTCAATATGTATGAGAGCATCTCAAATTTCTACCGCCAGATCATCTGGGGCGGATTGTTGATCTTTGTTCTGATTTACAATCATATCGTTAACGAACGCGAAAAGAAAAAAGCAAGTCAGGGATAAGACACCTAATGGATGCAGCTGTACCACCAGCTGCATTTTTTGTAGCTATGAAGCGCTTGATTTTCTCCGAATAGAGGTGACAAATACACTAAGTCATGCTATAACTATGTTCATTATGGTAAACGAAACAGCACGAATCAACATCAACAACATTCTCGAACGCGCGATTGACATTGGGCAGCGCATGCTCGTGACGGGTGCAGAGGTCAGCCGCGTGGAGCGGACGATCAATTTCATCTGCCGCGCCTACGGCGTACGCCATGTGGACGTGATGGTCATCACGACCAGCATTATTGTGACACTGCGTGGTGCTGATATCGGCGTGCTCACACAGATGCGGCGTGTACCTGGGCAGAACTTCGACTTTCAGCGGCTCAAGGCCCTCAACCAGCTCTCCCGTGAGATTTGCGCCCATCCCATGACTTCCGATGAGATCAAGGAGCGCATACGAGAGATCGACACGATGGAGACGATCTCGCTCAAGGCATCTCTTTTTTACTGGGCTCTGATCGCCGCGAGTTTCTCCGCGTTCTTCGGCGGCCGGTTTGAGGACGCAGTATGTGCAGGCATTGTGGGCGTGTTCCTGCGGCTGCTGCAGTATCTTCTCGGGAAAACAAAGCTGAATCCGTATTTTGCACTTGTCCTGCTCAGCTTCGTCGGAGGGATTCTTGCAAATTCATTCATGTGGTTCGGTATGGACATCCATCCCGCCGCCATCAATATGGGCAATATCATGCCTGTCATTCCGGGTCTCGCGCTCATGAATTCCATCCGCGATATGTTCAATCAGGAGACGATTTCGGGGCTGCTCAAAAGCGCTGAGGCGTTTATCCTGAGCCTCCTCATCGCGACGGGGTTTGCATTCAGTGCCACAGGGACGCTCATCGCCTTTGAGACGGCGGCATGGGTCTATCTGCTGACCTCATTTGTGGGCGGGTTCTGCTTCCATCTGCTCTGGCATGGACACAGGAAGGACGCTGTTATGGGAGCGGTGGTCTGCATGGTGGCTTGGGGCTTTACGATTCTCTTTGTGGCGATGAATTGGAATGAGTTCGCGGGCTATTTTGCGGGAGCTGTCTTCGCGACGATTGCGGCGGAGGTTTTGGCACGTCTTTATAAGTGTCCCGCGACCATTTTTCTCATCATTGGTGTGATCGCAATGGTTCCGGGTGGCTCGCTCTACCGTACGATGTTCTACGCCGTCACTGCGGACTGGGGAAAGTTCGGCACGCAGGGGATCAAGACGTTCCTCTATGCCGTATCCATCGCAGCGGGGATCGTCATCGCAACGGCAATCTGGGAGACGGTGCAGACGTGGCTGATGCGCCGCAAGAAAAAGGGGGACCGTCCTCAGCAGAACCTTGCTGTATGATGCATGAGGGAGTTGCGAAATGATGACGGAAAAGAAACCGAGCACGAGTCTTCGTCTGATTATATTCCTTGGTATGCTGACGGCAATTGCACCGCTCTCGACGGATATGTATTTGCCGGCGCTGCCCGAGGTGCAGATGGACTTCGGTGTGTCGACCTCACTTGTACAGCTGACGCTCACGATGACGACACTCGGCATGGCACTCGGCATGGCGCTCGTTGGGCCGCTCAGCGATCTCCTTGGACGACGTCGTCCGCTCTTGGTCGGGATGTTGGCCTTTGTCGGGGCAACAATTGGATGCGTCTTTGCAGAGAATATCTACCTCTTTCTCCTGTGCCGTTTCTTGGCAGGGTTTGCCGGGGCGAGCGGCGTTGTCATCGCCCGCGCGGTGGCGCGTGATGTGTGTGAGGGGCCGGAGCTGACACGCTTCGTTGCTGTGCTGATGATGGTGAACGGCCTTGCGCCGATCATTGCACCGATCATTGGCGGTCAGATTCTCTTCTTTGCCGAATGGCATGTGACCTTCGTCCTGTTGACGCTCATCGGCATTGCTCTCGCGGGGGCGACGTTCGTCTATCGGGAGACGCTGCCGCGGGAGGCGCGCAGCAGAAATATGACGGATACTTTGCGGAAGTTTTCGACCCTGCTGCGCGATCGTTATTTCCTAGGGCACTGTCTGCTGCAGTGTTTTACCTTTGGTGCATTTTTTTCTTATCTCGCCGGTTCGTCGTTTGTCTTTCAAAACATCTATGGTGTTTCGGCGCAGGGCTACAGCATCATCTTCGCTGTCATCGGGGCAGGCCTGCTGTTTGCAGGCGTTCTGCCCGCACGCCTCGCGGGGCGCGTTCCGGATATTATGATGCTGAAATACGCTGTACTGGTTCCGCTCTTCGGGAGTATTCTGCTCCTGGTGGGCTTTGTCTTTGCCGTGCCGCTTGTGGTGATTGTCATTCTGCTGTTTCTCACGATTGTCCCGCTCTCGGTGATGGGGACGGCGAGTTTTTCGCTTGCGCTTTCGCGGCAGGGAAAAAACGCCGGCAGTGCGTCCGCGCTGATCGGCTGTTTTTCCATGCTGCTCGGCGCGTGCATGATGCCTGTGGTCGGGATTGCGGGCGATCATACGGCAATCCCGATGGGTATCGTTATGCTTTGCGGTTACGGGCTCGGTGCACTTGTCTTCTATGGAATGATTGCATCGGATCATCCTGCGATGCGCTGATTTTCAGCTATCTTTCACCTCGTTTTTGTATACTTTGCTGAGAAAAATCGGATACCATCGGCAGGAGATGATTATGATGCGCGTCCTTTTGGCGGAGGATGATCTGCGGCTCGGAAAGCTCATCCAATATATGCTCGAACAGAATGACATTACGGTCGAGTGGGTGACGGACGGCAGTGACATCTATGCGTATGCCACATATACAGAATACGACATTCTGATTCTGGACTGGATGATGCCGGGGGAGACGGGGGTCGAGGCGTGTGCACGTCTGCGCCGCAATGGCTATGATCGTGCGATCCTCATGCTGACCGCGCGGGACTCAGTGGAGGATCGTGTCACGGGGCTGGATGCAGGTGCGGATGACTATCTCGTTAAGCCCTTTGAGTTCTCCGAGCTCCTTGCGCGTCTGCGTGCGCTCGGTCGGCGTGCAACGCAGCGCATCCAGCACGAGGTGGATGAGATCGGCGGGTTCAAGCTGAACCGCACGGCGAATATTCTCGAGAAGAACGGCAAGATGATTCAGCTCTCGCCGCGTGAGTTCCAACTCTTTGATCTGCTTGCACAGAATATCGGCATTGTGGTGCCGCGTGACATCATCCTCGACCGTATATGGGGGCTCGAGTCAGATGTCAGCTCCAACAATATCGACTCCTATATGAAGATGCTGCGCAAGAAGCTCGATGCGGCAGGGGAGGGCGATGCCATCAAGACGATCCGCGGTGTCGGCTACAAGTTGGAGACACCGTGTTGAATGAGCAGAATGTATTCGGGCGCAGCCGTCTGCGGCTTATGCTCCGATATGCACTTGTCATGGGAGGACTGGTTATCGTCCTCCTCTTTGCTATGCATAAGACGATGGAGTGGGCGATTACGTCCGAGCAGGCTCGTGAGCTTTTGGAAACGGCGGATAGCGTTGCGGAGGCACAGGCGTATACCGTGCTTCATGCGGGGGCAGATACGGATGAAGCACGTCTCTATCGCAGTACAAACGATCGGCTCTTCTACTATGTATTCGATGGAGAGGGGCGTCTTGTCAGTTTCTCACGCGCATCTTTTCGTATCGAATCCTTTGTACTGGATATTATAACCGTGTGGGACGCGCCGGAGAGCGAGGTGCGCGTCTTTACCAAAACGAATGAACGCGGGGTGCCGACAAAGGTGATGATGACCTCTCAGACCGTGTTCAGCCCGCCGCTCCCGACCCAGACGGTCTACGTCGGCAAGGATGTCACCGCCATGTATAACGGGATGGAAAAGGCAACCTCGGCGCTTGCGGTACTGGGCGCCATGGCACTCGTCTGCGCTGCCGGGGTCGGCTATGTGCTCTCGGGCGGTGCGATGAAGCCTGTGCGGGAGGCGTATGAAAAACAGCGGCAATTTGCAGCTGATGCCTCACACGAGCTGCGCACACCGCTTGCCGTTGTGCTTGCCTCGGCCGATCTCCTGCGCAGTGATCCCTCCATCACCTCACCATTTTTGAAGCAGGTTGTTGAGGATGTGCGCGATGAGGTGAAGAAGATGACGAAGCTCGTCGGCGATCTGCTCACTGTCGCGCGCACCGATGGAAAGGCGAATCAACTGCGGCTTGTGCGTATGGATCTTGTCTCTGCTGCGCAACAGACCGTGCGCATCATGCGGCCTTTTGCAGAGAAGAAGGATATCGTAATCGATGAGGAGATGCCAAAGCATGCGGAGATCTATGCGGATGAGCAGAAGATCAGGCAGCTGATCCTGATCCTTGTTGACAACGCTGTCAAGTACACGCCTGAGCATGGACGCATCTCTCTGCGTGTGGAGGAGGAAAAAGGGAGTATTCAGCTCTCTGTTTCGGATACCGGGATCGGCATTGCACCGGAACATCAGGAGCGCATCTTCGACCGTTTCTATCGGGTGGATAAGGCACGTTCGCGCCGTATGGGGGGGAACGGTCTTGGCCTCGCCATTGCACGCGAGATCGTCGAGGCACATGGGGGGCATATCGCCCTTGTGAGTGAGCTTGGCAAGGGAACGATCTTCCATGTACGGCTGAAGGCGAGGACCAAGAATTCATGAGAGGATGGAAATGACAGAGAAGTTTTTTGAGCTCGATCACGTCACCCATGTCTACCAGAGCGGAGAGAGCGAAGGACATGAGGCCCTGCGCGGCGTTACTCTATCCATCGCGGAAGGAGAGTTTGTAGCCGTGCTCGGAGCGAATGGCTCGGGGAAATCGACGCTCGCGCGTCATTTGAACGCACTGCTGCTGCCGACGGCGGGGACTTGCCGTGTACGTGGCTGGGATACGAAGGATGAGGAGAGGCGCTGGGATATCCGACAGGAGGTCAGCATGGTGTTCCAGAATCCGGACAACCAGCTCATCGCGGCGGTTGTGGCGGATGATGTCGCCTTTGGCCCGGAGAACCTTGGTGTCCCGCCCGCAGAGATCCGCACACGTGTCGCAAATGCGCTAGCTCTTGTCGGTATGTCGGACTATGCGCAGGCAGCACCGCATCTGCTCTCGGGCGGTCAAAAACAGCGCATTGCGATCGCGGGCGCGATTGCAATGCAGACGCATTGTCTTGTCCTCGATGAGCCGACGGCGATGCTTGACCCGCGCGGCAGGGCGGAAGTTCTGCGTGCCGTCGAAAAACTTCACGAAGAGCAGGGCATGACGATTGTCTACATCACACACTTCATGGAGGAGGCGATCGCGGCAGACCGTATTGTATTGATGGATGCGGGGCGCATCGTCATGGATGGGACACCGCATGAAATCTTTGCACAGCCGGAGCGGGTACGGGCACTGGGACTGGACATCCCGCTTGCCGCCGACCTTGCACAGCGGCTGCGGCAGGGCGGATGGGATCTGCCGCAGGATATTGTAACGGATGAGGAGCTGCTGCATTGTCTATCGAGATAGAATCGCTGTCTTACACCTATATGGAAAAAACGCCGCTTTCCCACACGGCGCTGCATGATGTCACACTGACGATTGCAGAGGGATCATTTACGGCGATTGCGGGAGAAACGGGCGCGGGAAAATCCACACTGATGCAGCTGATCGGCGGGCTTCTCGTTCCGACGGCGGGACGGGTCCTTGTGGACGGCATCCGTCTCCACGGAAAAACGAAGAAAGAGAAAGAAGCAGCTCGAACAGCGCGCTTTCGCGTCGGCATGGTCTTTCAATATCCCGAGCACCAGCTGTTCGAGGAAACGGTCTATGAGGATATTGCCTTTGGCCCGCGCAATCAAGGGCTTTCGGATGCGGAGGTCGAGGCACGTGTCAGCGAAGCGATGGAGCTCGTCTGCCTGCCCGACGGATATCGAGATCGCTCTCCCTTTGCGCTCTCGGGCGGGGAGCGCAGGCGCGTTGCGATCGCAGGCGTGCTTGCCCTTGCACCGCGCTACCTTGTCCTCGATGAGCCGGCAGCAGGGCTCGACCCGCGTGGGCGCGAGGCGCTGCTCGCCATGCTTACCATGCTGCATCGGGAACGCGGCGTCAGCGTTGTCCTTGTATCGCACAGTATGGAGGACATCCTGCGCGTCGCAGATCACATGGTGATTCTTGCGAGCGGACAGGTCATCGGTGAAGGACCGCCATGTGTACTCTTTCAGCGGGACGACCTTCTCTCGCGTGCTGCTCTTGCCGCACCGCATCTCCTCCGACTGGGGCAGAAACTGGAGGCCGCGGGGTATCCTATGGGAAGCTGCACGACAACGGAGGAAATGGCAGAAAAGATCTTGGCGATCAGAGAAATGCAAAAAACCGGATCATAGATCCGGTTTTTTGCATTGTAACGTTATTTCATGCGCATGCGCGGTGGAGTGGACCTCCTCGATGCCGCTTTCTCTGCTGCTCGATCCTTCTCACGCTCTTCCTCGAGGTAGTAAGTCGGATCGACGCCGAGCTCATGGATGAAATGGTACAGATCATTGCCCGTCGGAACGACCTGTATGGAGGCAGCACCGTCCTTTTCCTCCGAGAGGTCGATGACACGCCGTTCATTCAGCAGTTTGCCGTTGACGTCCGCAAAGAGGATGATGATGGGGGTCGTCGTGCGGCCAAATTTACTCTCCTTTACCACGGCAAATCCGAAGGTAGTTTTCAGTACAGAGCCCTCCGGATAGAGGGCGACGTTGTTGAAGAACAGATCGAGCAGCTTCGAGTCGAACTGCCCCCTATTGATATTGTGCATGATGTTGTAGGCGATGTTCGGCATATACGCCTTCTTGTAGGGCCGTTCACTCGTGAGTGCATCGTAGACATCAGCAATCGCTGCGATTTTCGCGAAGCGGTGTATCTCATCGCCCTTGAGTCCACGCGGATAGCCTGTCCCGTCGATGTGTTCGTGATGCTGCCCCGCAATCGCCGCAAGAATGCTTGACTTCGGGAGACCTTTCATCTTTAAGATGCGTCGTGCGCCATCGGCAGGATGCTTCTTCATGATGTCGAACTCACTGTTGCTCAGGCTGCGGTTCTTGGTGAGGATGTCTGTGTGTACCTCGATCTTCCCGAGGTCGTGCAGCAGTCCGCCGAGCGTAATGAGAGACAGATCCTCTTTTGGCAGGTGACAGAGCATCCCCATCATCGCCGAGAGGACGGCGACGTTGACACTGTGTGCAAATGTGTAGGCGTCGTGTGTGCGGATGTCCGTAAGCTGCACAAGGTTTTCATGATTATCAAAGAGACTAAAGACAATCGAATCCGTCACCTTTTGCAGTGCAGGGATATCGAGGGTTCCGTTTTCTTCAATGGATTGGAATGTGTTGTAGACAGCGCTGATCGCATTGACACGCGTCTTCTCCTCGATCACATCCGGCGGCGGTGGAAGCTTGTGGCTTGGATCCATTGAGGTCACGGTGATCGACTGAATGCCAAGCTGTTGTAAGCGGCGAATATAGTCAATCGTGACCGGCTGTCCCTTGACGAGGTAGCTCCCCCCTGCGGTATTGAACAGACTCTGTCCAAGAACCATGCCGTCCTTTAACTTCGAGACAGGAAGTCGTAGCATCGTTTCCCCCTTGCTCCCTATAGGTATGTATCGCCGCATTCTGCATGCAAGAGCAGCTTCCCCAACCACGGTCAGATACAGTATCTACCTATGTAAATATGTATTTTTAGTTTACATGAAATACAATATTTTGTAAAGAGTAATCGCTTCTTTCGGCCGCGGCCTGTGTGATGTATTTGCATGGAACTTTTGTTTTTGTTATACTGGGAAGAAATGTTGGGAAGAGGGCGTTACACGGAGTGTCGTATAAAAGCAAAAGTAATTCATCAAATAAGAACGATCGCACGTTTATTAAATATGCAGCAGCCGTCTTTGCGGTTTCCTTTCTGTTTGTCTGCGCCATTTACTACTTTGGCGGCTACGTCATGTCCGGATCGCTGCGGGATATGAACGCATTTGCCGATTTGCCGGAAAATGATATGGGCTATGTGCTCCTCATGGGTGTCGACCGCAGAGAGGGCGATATCGGACGCAGTGACACGCTCATGCTCGCTGCAGTCGATGAAAAAGACGGGCGGGCCGTGCTGCTGTCGATCCCTCGTGATACGCGCATCGAGGTTGGCAGCTACGGCTATGACAAGATCAACCATGCGTATGCATTCGGTGGGCATGAGATGACACTTGCCTCGGTTGGCAAACTCGTGGGAGTTCCCGTCACGCACTACATCATGGTCGATACGTCGGCATTCGAGCGGATTGTAGATGCGGTGGGCGGCGTCGACATCAACGTGGAAAAGCGGATGTACTACGAGGATCCGTGGGACGATGACGGCGGACTCGTCATCGATCTTGCACCCGGTGAGCAGCATATGAATGGAGCACAGGCCATACAGTATGTGCGCTATCGTGACGGAGAAGGGGACATCGGACGCATTGCACGCCAGCAGCATTTCATGCGGGCACTCTTTGCGCAGCTTCTGTCACCGCAGGTGCTTCCGCATCTTGCGGCAGTTGTCGATGAGGTTAAGAGTGCGGTCGAAACGGATCTGAGTACGCGTCAGCTGTTTACACTCGCAGCAAGACTGAAGGATATCGGGGGCGGCGGCGTGTCCATGCAGATGGTCGTAGGGGCTCCCGCATACCTTGGGGATGTGAGTTATTGGATTCCGGATATCATGGAAACGCGCAAAAATCTTTTTGCGGGCGTAGGGAAAGCGTTTTCGGAACGTATGCGGGAGGCGGCGGAGCGTGATGCCGATGTTTATCGTGCGGGGATCCCGGAACGTCTGCGCGTAATGGAAGGGCGGGATGAACGGGAGCTGCTCCCCTCGTCTGAGGAGCTCTTGGCAGAGGGCGACCGTGCCATCGAGGCACAGCGTGCAGAGCGCAGTGCGGCGGAGAAGAAGCAAAACGAGGGGAAAAAACCGGAGCAGAAATCATCTGAGGAGAAGGGCAATCATCGAACACTTGCGCAGAGCGGTGCAGAGGATCGTGCGGACGACATCACCGTTATGATTATCAATGCGAGCGGCATCGACGGCGCAGGGGCGGAGATCGCCGATACTCTTCGCGCAAAGGGATTTCGCATCTCGAGCGTGGAGACGGGCAGCGTCTCGGATCGACCAAAAACCGCAGTGATGACAACGGAGGCGCACGTAAATTTGTTCTACGGTATGCCGTTTCCCTGTGTCATCATGCCGGTTGACGGCGCGGGTGAGAAGCAGGCGATTGTGATCGTTGGGCGTGACTATCGCCCCGATGCCGTGCATGGAGGCGGAGAATAGCGATATGGGCAGTCTGAAGGTCATTGGTCTCGAAAAGGCGTATGGCATACGTACGCTTTTTTCACATGTGAACTTTGAGGTTATGCGCGGGGACAAGGTAGGGCTCGTCGGTGCAAACGGCACGGGCAAGACGACGCTGATGCGAATTCTCCTCGGCCGTGAGGAGAGCGACGGCGGTCAGGTTGTGATAGATCATGCCGATACAGTCGGCTATGTCGAGCAGCAGGCATCCTTCACCCATGATACGCTCTATGATGAACTGCGCAGTGCATTCTCGGATCTCATCGCGCTGCGTGCGGAGAAGGAGCGTATGGAGTGCGCGATTGCAGCGGGGGATGTCGGTGCGGAGGATCTTGCCGTGTATGGGAATCTCGTCATGCGGTTCGAGGCGATGGACGGCTACGACTTTGAGAGCCGCATCCGCCGTGTGGCGTTCGGGCTTGGCTTCTCCGAGGAGGAACTCCAAAAGGATGTCCGTCATTTCTCGGGCGGGCAGACGACACGGATCTGCCTCGCAAAGGCCCTGCTGCGAGAGCCGGACTTCCTCTTTTTGGATGAACCGACGAACCACCTTGATATCGGCATGATCGAATGGCTCGAAAAGTTCCTGCAGTCCTATCGCGGCGGCGTGCTCCTGATCTCGCATGACCGCTATTTCCTTGACCGTGTGGCAACGCGCATTCTGGAGCTCGACCATGCGGAGGTCACGGCATACACGGGAAATTACACGCATTATATGCGTGTGAAGAATGATCGGCGTGCGGCACTGCAGAATGCGTATGAGAAGCAGCAGGCACAGATCAAGAAGACCGAGGAGTACATCAGCCGCTACAAGGCCGGCATCAAGGCAAAGCAGGCACGCGGACGGCAGAGTCAGCTGAACCGCCTTGAGCGGATTGTGCTGCCGCCCGAGGCGGCACGCTTCAAATACTTTGCATTTGCGAAACCGACGGAGTGTGCACAGCGTGTGGCGGAACTCGAGGACATCAGCTTTGTCTATCCGAGCGGGCCGCGTGTGCTCGACCACATCTCGCTCCTCATCCGCAAGGGAGACGGTGTGGCACTTATTGGTGAGAACGGGGCCGGCAAGACGACGCTCCTGCAGATTCTGGTCGGAGAGATCGAGGCGGCAGGGCGTGTGAAGATCGGAAGCCGTGTCAAGATCGGCTACTTTTCCCAGCAGCATGAGGGGCTGGATCCCTCAAAGACCATATTGGATGAGATCTGCTGCACCTACGGTCTGGATGAGGAGACGGCACGCAACTACCTTGGGGCGTTCCTCTTTCACGGGGATGATGTGCTGCGTCTCATCGGTGCGCTCTCGGGCGGCGAACAAGCGCGCGTGGCGTTTCTGAAACTCATGCTGACGGGGGCGAACTTCCTCGTATTGGACGAGCCGACCAATCATCTGGACATCCCCGCACGCGAGGCGGTGGAGGAAGCGCTGATGGCATTCCCGGGCACATTCATCGCCGTATCGCATGACCGCTACTTCCTCGACAAGACGGCAAACTGCACGCTTGAACTCAAGGACGGCAGGATCACGGAGTATCTTGGGAACTACGGCTACTATCTCATGAAGAAGGAAGCCGAGGCGGAGGAGACGGCACAGGAAGAGCGTACGTCAGAGAAGAGCGTACGCCGCACATCGTCCGTACAGACAGAGCAGGGGCGTACGGAGAAGCCTGCTGTGCCGAAAACGGCAGTGCACAGTGCCATACCTGCTGCGCGACGGCAGGAGATGATCGAGCGTACGGAGGCGGAGATCGCGATGGCAGAGGCAGAACTAAAGGGGCTCGAATATGAGATGAACCGCCCGGAGACGCAGGCAGATCCCGTACGCAGCCATGCTGTCGCCGAGGCATATGCGGCAAAGGAAATCGAGATCATGCAGCGGTATGAGAAATGGGAACAGCTGACGGAGGCGTGACATGGAACTCCAACAAAACCTTGGGTTTCACACGGCGGAAGAAGAGCTGACCGGCGTTGTCGATCATGTCATCTTCTCTGCAGGCGATGGTGCCTTCGCTGTCTTTCGTCTGCGCATGGAACATGCGGGGAAATGCACGGCAACAACGAAGGGAGCAGCTCCGCTGGTCGGGCAGGAGGTTCGTCTGACGGGGAACTGGGTCACGCACCCGCGTTTCGGTCGGCAGTTTCAGGCAGTGCGTATGCGCATCAGTGCCCCTACGAGCGCAGGCGGTATTGAGCGTTTTCTCGCATCGGGCACCATCGACGGCATCGGCCCTGCAATGGCGCGGCGCATTGTGGAGAAGTTCGGTGCAGAGGCGCTTCTCATCATCGAGCGTGCACCGAGCCGCCTCAAGGAAATTGCGGGCATCGGCCCGAAGACGGTGGAGAAGATCACCGCCTCCTATATGCGTCAGTCCGAGCTGCGCGACATCATGCTCTGGCTCGAGGAACATGGCGTAGCGGGAACCTATGCCGCACGCATCTTCAAGGCGTACGGCTCGCTCGCGGTCGAGGTGATGGAGAAATCTCCCTACCGTCTTGCGCAGGAGATTGACGGCATCGGATTTATCACGGCAGATACGATCGCCATTGCTGCAGGATGGGAGAAGAACTCCTCTGCGCGTATTGCCGCAGGCCTCTCCTATGAACTCACGCAGATCTCCTCGGGCGGACATTGCTGCATTCCCGAGGGGATGCTCGCAGATCGGACAGCGCAGCGGCTCGGTGTTGCGCGGAGTGAGGTCATGGAGGTGCTCAACCGCGAGGTGAAGATGAACCGCCTCTATGCAGCGGACGAGATGGGGGAGCGCCTGATCTATGCACCGCAGCTTTACAGGGCGGAGGAAGAGACAGCACGCCTCCTTCTCATGCTGCAGCGAAAGGCGGAGCACATCCATGTGCATGACACCGCAGCGCTTGTCACGGAGTGGGAGGAAAAGCGTCATGTCAGTCTCGCCGCAGCACAGCGTGAGGCAGTCATCGCCTCGCTGGAACACGGAGTTCTTGTTCTGACGGGCGGCCCCGGGACAGGAAAGACCACCGTCATACGCAGCATCATTGATATTCTCGGCGCACAGGGGCTTGAGATCCTGCTTGCCGCGCCGACAGGGCGTGCGGCAAAGCGCCTCGCGGAGGCAACGGACTGTCCTGCGGCGACCGTGCACCGCATGCTGGAAGCGCAGGGCAGAGAGGACGGTGAGATGCGCTTCGGGCGTGATGCGGAGACACAGCTTGAGGCAGATGTCATCATTGTGGATGAGGTATCCATGATGGATATTGTGCTCATGCAGCACCTCCTCACTGCGGTCCTCCCTGGGACGCATCTCATCCTTGTCGGCGATGTGGATCAGCTTCCGGCGGTCGGACCGGGCTCGGTGCTGAAGGACATTTTGCGTTCAAAAGTCATTCCGAGTGTTCGCCTGACCGAGATCTTCCGTCAGAACAATGCGGGGACGATCGTTCTGAATGCGCATGCAATCAATGCGGGACGCGTTCCGAGCTTTACCGAGGCGGATTTCTCCTTTACCGCCGCCGTATCAAGTGAGGATGCTGCCGCACAGATTGTCTCAATATGCACGCGGCTTCTCCGTGCGGGGACGGATCTCATGGATCTGCAGGTGCTCTCGCCCATGCGGCGCGAGGCGTGCGGTGTCGATCTGCTGAACCGCAGCCTGCAGACGGCTCTGAATCCGCCCGCAGCGGACAAGGCAGAAGGGGGCGGATTCCGCATCGGCGACAAGGTTATGCAGACGCGCAATGACTACACAAAGAATGTGTTCAACGGCGATATTGGCCGCATCCGTTGGATCGATACGGAGCATCTCGTTGTTGCCTTTGCAGAGGATATGGAGGTCTCCTATACGCGGGATGAGTTCGGTGCGCTGACCCTCGCCTATGCGATGAGTGTGCACAAGAGCCAGGGCAGCGAGTACGATATCATCATTCTGCCGCTCGTGCGTGCACATCACATCATGCTGCAGCGTAACCTCCTCTATACGGCGGTGACACGCGCAAAGAAGGGGGTTATCATCGTTGGTGACCGTACCGCGCTGTTCACTGCCGTGAGCAATGACCGTACACGCCGCCGCTATACGTTGCTCGCGGAGCGGTTGGCAGAGAAAATCTAATCTTCTGTTGCTGTACAATCAGTTGATTTTTGTAGCTGAAAACAGTATAATGAGGAGAAATAAAGGAAGCATGGTATCTATGCTTCCTACATATCACCTTTTAAGAGGTCCTGTGAGGCCTTAAGGGAGTTTTCAATGAAATACGCTGTACCATCCGTCTATCCAATTTTAGAATGCAAAGCTTTCTTATGCCTTTCTTTTGGCATTGGAAAGCTTTTTTGTTAGTGCGAGGAAAGGGGATGCACATGAGCCAGGAGTTATCACTCAAGGGACGCGATGTTCTTGCGCTTGAGGATTTTTCAGCGGAGGAGATTCGTCTCGTTCTGAATACGGCGCGTGAGATGAAGAACATTGTCGGCCGTGACATCAAGAAGGTGCCCGCCCTCAGGGGAAAGGCGATCGTAACGCTGTTCTACGAGCCAAGCACACGCACGCGCACGTCGTTTGAGCTCGCGGGGAAGTATCTCGGTGCAGATGTTGTGAACATCACGGCAAGTGCATCCAGTGTTGTAAAGGGGGAGAGCCTGCGCGATACCCTCTATACAATCGAGGCGATGGGGACGGACGCGATCGTCATGCGCCACAAGGCAGAGGGGGCTGCCGCGTACGCTGCCGATGCCGTTGCCCCCGTTATCATCAATGCAGGTGACGGCGCACATGCACATCCCTCACAGGGACTTCTCAATCTCTATACAATCGAGGAGAACAAGGGGAAGCTCGCGGGTCTGAAGGTCGCCATCCTCGGGGATGTATTGCACAGCCGCGTTGCGCGCTCGGATATCCAGGGGATGCGAAAGATGGGGATGGATGTGCACATTGCGGGCCCACGCCCCCTCCTGCCGCGTTTTCTCCACGAGGAGGAGGGCATCACCATCCATGACCGCATTGAGGATGCGGTCGAGGGCGCAGATGTCATCGAGGTGCTGCGCATCCAGCTTGAGCGGATGAAGGGAGGGCTGTTCCCGTCAACGCGCGAATATGCCCGTATCTACGGGCTGAATGAGGAGCGTCTGGCACTGTCGAATGATGCGCTCGTCCTTCATCCGGGCCCCATGAACAAGGGGTGGGAAATCTCGGAGTCCGTCGCGTACGGCGTGCAGTCGCGGATTCAGGAGGAAGTAAAAAACGGGGTTGCCATCCGCATGGCACTCTTCACCTTGGTACTGATGGGAGGGAAAGCCTGATGAGTGCATTGCTCCTCAAGGGCGGTCGGGTGATCGACCCCGCCGCACAGCGAGATGAAATCTGTGATATCCTCATCGAGGACGGCGTGATCCGCCAAGTCGGAAAAGATCTTCGTGCGGACGGTACCGAGATCTATGACGCGAAAGATAAGATCGTCACCCCCGGTTTCATCGATATGCACACGCATTTCCGTGAGCCGGGACAGGAGGCGAAGGAGGACTTTGCCTCTGGTTCACGTGCAGGTGCGGCGGGCGGCTATACCACGGTCGCAACGATGCCGAACACGCGTCCCGTGGTGGATGATGCGGCGCTTGTCACGAGCCTCATCAAGCGTGCGGAGGATGTCGCCGTCATCCACATCCGCATCATCGGTGCTGTGACGAAGAATCAGGAGGGGAAGGAGCTCGCCGAGCTCGGCGACATGGTCGAGGCGGGGGCAGTTGCGTTCTCGGACGACGGTCACTTCGACCCCTCGGCAAAGGTTCTGCTCAGTGCCTATGATTACCTCGTTCCCTTTGACAAGGCGATCATCAATCACGAGGAGGATACCTCCCTCGTCGAGGACGGCGCTATGAACGAGGGACATCGCAGTGCGATGCTCGGCATCAAGGGGCGCCCGATTGTGGCGGAGGACATTGCCGTCGCGCGTGATGTCATGCTTGCGGAGTATGCGGGTGCGCATGTGCACGTCGCACACATCAGCTCAGGGCGTGCCGTACAGCTCGTTCGCGAGGCAAAGGCGCGTGGTGTACGCGCGACAACGGAGGTCACACCGCATCATCTGACACTGACGGACGAATGTGTCGACCCGCGCGACAGCTCGACAAAGGTGAACCCGCCGCTGCGCACGGCAAGGGATGTCGACGCGATGGTTGCGGGTCTGCTCGACGGAACGATTGACATGATCGTCACCGACCACTCGCCGCATGCGCCCGAGGAGAAGGATCGGGAGTACATCTATGCGCCGAGCGGCTTCCCGGGGCTTGAGACGGCACTCGGCGTGTTGCTGACCGACCTCGTTCATACAGGGAAAGTCCCCCTTGCGACACTGATTGAGCGCATGACTTACGGACCCGCGCGCGTGTTCAAGCTGAACGCAGGTACGCTTGGGGAGGGCGCACCCGCCGATGTTACGGTGATCGATCCCGAACTGCAATGGACGGTCGATGTGAACAAGTTCTATACGCGGGGCAGACACTCCCCGTTCAACGGACGACAACTCAAGGGGAAAGCGGTACTCACGGTTGTTGATGGCAAAATTGTTATGAAGGATGGGGTCATAATCGTATGAAAGGGAAACTGATATTGGAGGACGGTTCGGTCTACACGGGCGAGCTGCTTCACGGTGCCACAAGAGCTGTGGGTGAGGTCGTATTTACCACGACGATGACGGGATATCAGGAATGCCTGACCGATCCTTCGTTCTGCGGGCAGATTCTGACGATGACGTATCCGCTGATCGGAAACTATGGTGCGGCGGCACAGTTCATGCAGTCACGCAAGTCCTTCGTGCGTGGATTTGTGATCGGTGAGCTCTGCGATGCACCGAACAACTGGAAGTCCGAAGAGAGTTTGACGGACTTTTTGACAGAAAATAATATCCCATGCCTTTATGATGTAGATACAAGAGCTGTTACTCGTCATATCCGCTCTGCGGGTGCGATGAAGGGCGTGATCGTTCCCGCAGATCTGGGGGAGAGCGAGATCACAGCGTTGCAGGAGGAGGAACTTCCGCGCAACGTCGTGGAGATTGTCACGACACCCGAGGTCTATACGCTTGAGACGGAGATGCCAGATGCACCGCATATTGTGGCAATGGATTTCGGTGTGAAGCGCAGTATTCTGCACAACATCAATCGAATTGGGGCAAAAGTTACCGTTGTGCCCGCACAGACCAGTGCGGAAGAGGTGCTTGCTCTGAACCCCGACGGCGTATTCCTCTCGAACGGTCCCGGTGACCCGACAGATGTGCCGGAAATCGTGGAGGAAGTCCGTAAGCTCGCGGGAAAGAAGCCGATCTTCGGCATCTGTCTCGGGCATCAGCT
>ERZ773054.287-NODE-287-length-40609-cov-12.435987_pt1 | contig 40609 bp, 40 predicted proteins | sample MGYA00580630_ERZ773054 | MGnify/ENA primary metagenome ERZ773054 (study PRJEB29015, sample SAMEA2737994) | human oral metagenome | biome: human oral; feature: human-associated habitat; material: dental | place: China | collected 2115 ... | reverse complement strand
AAACTGCGGCTCACGCGCCTCCGTCGGACGGCCGACATGGCAGGCGAGAATGACCGCCGCACCCGCGTTCAGCAGGTGCTGGATCGTCGGGAGGGTCGCACGGATGCGCGTATCGTTCGTGATGTGCTGATGCTCGTCCATCGGCACATTGAAGTCCACGCGGACGAATACCTTTTTCCCGTGTGGATCAATGTGCATCATTGTCTTTTTATTCATATTGTCCCCTCCAGAATGAAACCGCTGAATGTATCAGAGTTTCCTAAATAAAAACGAGGTTCGGCCCAAACGACGGCCGGACCTCGTGAAAGATCGTATGCTTACGGTAACCGGATCAAAGCGCTAGCAACTCCGACCCATGTCCCGTATGTCTCTGTTTACTTGTCTCAGCCGAGCTCCGCAAAGTACTTGATCGTACGAACCATCTGGCTCGTGTAGCTGTTCTCGTTGTCGTACCAGGAAACCACCTGAACGAGCGTGTTGCCGTCGCCCGTGTCGCTGACCATCGTCTGTGTCGCATCGAAGATCGAGCCATACGTCGTGCCAATGATATCACTGGAGACGATCTCGTCCGTGTTGTATGCGAACGACTCCGTTGCTTCCTTCTTCATCTGCTCGTTGACCTGATCGACCGTGACCTTGCCCTCGACCACTGCATAGAGGAGCGTCGTAGAGCCCGTCGGGGTCGGAACGCGCTGTGCCGAGCCGATCAGCTTGCCGTTGAGCTCGGGGATAACGAGGCCGATCGCCTTCGCTGCACCCGTCGAGTTCGGAACGATGTTGATCGCTGCGGCACGGCTGCGGCGGAGATCGCCCTTGCGCTGCGGACCGTCGAGGACCATCTGATCACCCGTGTAGGCGTGGATCGTCGACATGATGCCGCTCTTGATCGGAGCGAGATCATTGAGCGCCTTCGCCATCGGTGCAAGGCAGTTCGTCGTGCAGGAAGCCGCCGAAATAACCTTGTCATCCTTCGTCAGACTCTTGTGGTTGACATTAAAGACGATCGTCGGGAGATCATTGCCCGCGGGAGCGGAGATAACAACCTTCTTCGCGCCGGCCTTGAGGTGTGCAGAAGCCTTGTCCTTTGCCGTGTAGAACCCCGTGCACTCGAGCACGACATCAACATCGTGCTTGCCCCAGGGAATCTGTGCGGCATCCGCCTGCGCATAAATATTGATCTTCTTGCCGTTGACTGTGATGGAGTCGTCACCTGCCGTGACCGAATCCGCATACTTATAACGCCCCTGCGTGGAGTCATACTTCAGGAGATGAGCGAGCATCTTCGGGCTCGTCAGATCATTGATCGCGACGACTTCATAGCCGGGAGCATCAAACATCTGACGGAACGCGAGACGACCGATACGGCCAAAACCATTGATAGCAACTTTTACTGCCATTGAAATACCTCCTGTTGAGTACTTAATGTACGCGCTGCGCGTCTTCCCGCTGCGCCCTTTATAACAATTTATATTATAAACCATTCCCAATAAAAGTCAAACTTTTTATCTCGCATGTGCCCCCAATTCGGTCGGTTTTATACATATGGAAAAGTACTTGCCAAATCCTGTGAACGTTCGCTAAAATAAGACATACAAACACGAGGAGGATCATTATGCTCGAGCAGATCAAAGAAGACGTGCGGCGCTATGCTCTGCAGGCAGACCGCGAGGGTCTGTGCCGGCATCGCTCCGGGAATTTCAGCATCCGCGACGCCGAGAGCGGGCTCATCTGCATCACGCCGACGGGCATGGACCGCACGGAGATGACCGCTGACGACATCGTCGTCATCGATATGGACGGACACACCGTCGAATCGCTGAACGAGCGCAAGCCGACCAGCGAGCTGATGATGCACACCGCAATCTATCGAAGCCGCAGCAATGTCCGCGCCGTCGCGCACACGCACTCGCGTGCAGCGACCGCATTCGCCGTCATGAACAAGCCGATCCCTGCCATCGTCTACGAACTCTCCATCCTCGGCTGCAGAGAGGGCTATGTCCCCGTCGCACCCTACGGCCGCCCCGGAACAAAGGCAGCAGCCGAGAATGTCCTCGCTCCGCTCGCCATCGCCGATGTCGCCCTCATGCAGGCGCACGGCGTCGTTGCCGTCGCGGAGAATCTCAAAGAGGCGCTGCTCAAGGCAAGCTACCTCGAGGAACTCGCCGACATCTACTGCCGCTGCCTCACCGTCCTCGGGCGTGAGCCGGATACCATTCCGGCGGATGAACTCGCGAAATGGAAGTATCCGACGGTATAGCCCTTTAGCCTCCCCTCAAGGCGGGGGGAGCGGTCAACGACAACCAATCGCACTTCGCTATCGCTCGTGTTCTTGGGTCGTTTTCGCATACGACCTGTTTCCCAATCAGCTGCGCCCTTCGAGCTTGCTTCTTGGACGGGTCAGCAGGGCGACCGCTTGCGGTGGTGGGGGCACATCTATTATACGAAAAGAGGACTTTTATGACTACCAACATCCTCGATATGGAAACCCTCGCCCTCGACGAAGAGGAGCACGCCCTCGTCATCATCGATCAGACGAAGCTGCCGAACAAGGCAGAATACCTCCGCCTCAAAACACAGGGCGAAATCTGGACGGCAATCCGCGAGCTCCAGGTGCGCGGTGCACCTGCTATCGGTGACGCTGGCGCCATCGGTATTTACCTCGCCGCGCTCGAAATCGACACCGACGACTACGGCGAATTCGCGCGCCAGTTTCACGAAGCCGCCGACTACCTCAACTCCTCCCGCCCCACCGCCGTCAACCTCTCATGGGCACTGAACCGTATGGAAAACATTGTAAAGGCCAACGAAGGGACATCCGTCCCCGAAATCCGTGCACTCTTACGCGATGAAGCCCTCCGCATCAAGCAGGAGGACATCGACATCTGCAAAAAAATAGGCGAGCACGCGCTCACCCTTGTAAAGCCCGGATACGGGCTCCTCACCCACTGCAATGCCGGACAGCTCGCCACCGCCAAATACGGTACCGCAACCGCCGTCATGTATCTCGGGCACCAAAAAGGCTACCACTTCAAAATCTACGCCGACGAAACGCGCCCTCTCCTGCAGGGCGCACGCCTCACCGCGTATGAACTCAGTGCCGCCGGCATGGATGTCACCCTCATCTGTGACAACATGGCAGCCACCGTCATGAAAAACGGCTGGATTGATGCCGTCTTCGTCGGCTGTGACCGTGTCGCCGCCAACGGCGATGTCGCCAACAAGATCGGCACATCTGGTGTCGCCATCCTCGCCAAGCACCATGGCATTCCCTTCTACGTCTGCGCCCCCAGTTCCACCATCGACCTCTCCACTCCCACAGGCAGCGACATCCATATCGAACAGCGCCCCCCAGAGGAAGTCACCGACATGTGGTACAGCGAGCGCATGACCGCAGACGGCGTAAAGGTGTATAACCCCGCGTTCGACGTTACCGATCACGAGCTCATTACGGCGATCGTGACGGAGGAGGGTATTATCACAGACTTCGCACAAGGTCTTACACGTGAGCAATAGAATTTTCCAATATCAAAGCCCGTCAGCAAACGAAACTGACGGGCTTCTCGTTGGCTAGAATCTGCTTGGATGCAAGTCATTCCACGCGCATTCTACGGCCTCTTTGTTCTCACAATACCACTGTTGAACAACGCGATTGCAATCCCTCGCTAAGGAAGAATGATACGCATGTATTGCCTCTCCTGTTTTTATGAAATACGCATTTTCATATTCTCCGATCTTTACATGAAAGTGCGGTGCATGATATGCACACTCCCGGCTTCTCACTTCGACATAGCCATTGCCAGGTAAAGGCCATTGAGAAACGGGCTGAGGCTCTCTCCAATTCTCCAACGAGGAAAGATTCCACACTTCCCTTTCCCCGCCATCTTCCAAGCAAACCGTTAATGTTCCACCGGGAAATTCATCATGCATAAAGGATAAAATATCTGCTTCGAAAAAAACAGCATACGAAAAACAATTATTGCCTGCTTCTGCTTCCTCCAGCATTACACCATTGGGAAGCTCTTTGATTTTTATCGCCGATATCACATCCTCCGGAAAGTATGGATCAATGCAGAACAGCTGAAAGAATCTCTTTCTAAAAGCCCCTAATGGATATCGCTCTTTTTCCCCATAGACAATATCCTGCCAGCATTTTCCCTGACAAATAGGACGACACCACAAATCACTCTTTTTGAAAACAAGCACATCATTTTCTCTCTGAATTTTATCCAGCAAAGGAATTGTGTGATCCTTTACAGAAGATATGAAGGACGGAATATCGCTGAACTGATTGTCTAAAGAATATTCATTGATATAATAACAATTCTTTTTCTTCTCCTTGTTCACAGCCCCACCATCCGATCCATGTCCAGATCAAATTGATCAAACAAATCGTTGAGATCAAGATCTGGATTTTTACCTCTGATACGTCCAAATTCACCAAATTCGATGGGGTTACATTTCGTTTCACCATCTTTCCAAACAAAGAAATTGACGGCTGCCGTAGAGGCTTCTATCGTTTGTTCGGCAACCCCCGCGCGTATCCAATTAAACAAATGGTCACTATGTGTCTCGACAAATAGTTGACGATTATTTCGACTGATGAAATATAGAAACTCACACAGGCGCGACTGTGCTTTCGGATGCAAATGTACCTCGGGGTTTTCAATAAGAATAACATCTCCCTTTTCCGACATAAGGCACAGCGACAGCATGGTGATAAGATAACTCGTTCCGGCGCCTACATTAGACGGTCTGCAAAGCAATCTTTCCTGATTTGCTAAATGTGGGTTGCTATTATATCTGAGCTGAACATAATCCGTATTAATAATGCGCTGAACACGCATCGTTGTTCCATCTAAAATGTAATTCAACCAATAATTCACTTGATCCGCCAAGCGATCGCCAACTTGCCCTGCCCCGCTGAGCAACTCCTTCTCAATTACGGAATCAGCACGGTTCTCAAGTTTTCCTATAACATACTCACCGGTCTCGTCAAACACGCTAGCACCGAAGCTGCGCCGATAAAGATCCTGAGCACCAATGCGGTGACACGACAGATAGTGAAATCCCAACTCCCAATTTAACGGAATAGTTTGTTCATCATCAAAAAAAGGCCCGTACACCTCCTCAATTATAAGATCAAGATCATCATCCAAATAACCGACCTCACAATCGGTCCCATCGGTATGATCGGATTCTTTAATTTCAACCCACCATTCTTTTTTTCCTTGTTCACAATACGATATACGAATAGGTGTGTCTCTCATATTGTAATTTTGAACTTCACGAAAATCCCCCAAAGCAACTGCCGGACCATTCAGTCCATATTCACCACTAGTATTTTGTGCTGCAACTAACAATGCCTGTAGAAAGGTAGATTTTCCTGCGGAATTTCTTCCTACAATTAAGTTAAAAGCTGCACATTGGACATCTAATCGGGTAATCGACTTAAACGCCTGAATTGATACAGAACTAATCATAAAGAATCCAGCCTTTCCACTAAGGAATCCATCATTGCAAACCGCTGTTTCACCTGCTTTACGTTGTCTCCTCCCCTATCAATCGCTGCAAGATAATCCATAGAGGAAAAAACCTTTTCTAGAGAGTTCTTTAAGAATTTATTACCCTTGTTCCCAATACCACATTTCCTGTTTATATTCCAAAAAAAATACATTGTAGTTTCAAAAATATTCATATTTATAGGATGTGATGGGTAATGATGTTTCCGAAACGCCCCCTTACCAATCGACGTTATGATGTCCTGTAAAGTTTTTTCTGTCTTTACATAAAACTCTTGATATAACGAGTCTTTAGATTCTGTATTCATCTGGCGAAGCATGCACGCCAACAAATCATCGATATCTCCCCGATATTCATATACCTCTCCACTCGAATCTTTGAGCTGTTTTTTTTGCAGAAATAAAAATGAAAAGAAACGTGTCAACAAATATGCACCTTTCATTCGATGGTCATTCTCAAGACGAATACTGGTTGCAGTTTGAAAAGGCTCCGATTCAGTAATCAAATGAATCATATCTAACATCGATCCATGATACAACGCATTGCGAATCTCTTGTTTATTCAGTATCGTACCGCCTCGATTCACTCGATCAAATATATCAAACAAAATCGAATCCGGAGTTGGCGGCAAAATGAGATGCGAGTATATCTGGTAGTCCTCCAGTTGAGACTGATAGATCCCGAAACTATCTTTAAGATCTCTAAAGTATTTTCCGTTTAATTCCTGAAGGACACGCAGCCCATTAAGAGGGAACTGATTTTCCATATACCTAAAGAGAGCCGTCAGTCGTTGACGCCCATCAACGACAATAAAGGTAGCCCCTTCTTGTTGCTTAAAGTAAAAAATGGGCAGGGGCAATCCCATAAAGATACTCTCTATGAGCTCTGATTGCTGTATTGGTTTCCATACCTCCCGACGCTGAAAAGTCGGAGCCAAGTCAAGTTTTCCTTTTTTATATCTACGCCATAGCTCATAGATGGAAAAGTCTCTTTTGGTCACATTGATTTTCCGTATGCACGAACTCATGTCAATATTCGTGTAGTTCAATTTATCAACATCATCTTCAAAAAAAATGTCCGACTCCACAGAGCAGCACCTCCTAACAACAAGTGTTCCTGTTTAGCATTTTTTACTCTCTTCCTTATGTACCCAATCACTCATCGTTTGATCGCATTCTTCCAACAGCACCACATACCGCCCCTTCACTTCACAATAAATTTCACGCGCTGTATTTTCATTGTAGGTATGCGAAGACAGGTTTCGTTTCTCCATCATCTCCAACCACTCCTGTGCATCCGGTATCAGCCCCTGTTTCCAGCTCTCACGAATACAGCTGCGCGGACTGTTCACCTCGATTCCGTCGTATTCCAACACAGCCTTCATCAGTTTCCACGCAAGCTCAAAACAAAATTCAAACCGCTGAATCGTTGCATCCAAATACATATCATCCGCATTGGCATCTTTTCTCAGTGCGGCTTGCAGTCGTATGACTGCATGATGATAATTCTCTTTTTTTAGGCGAATTTGCTCTATCGTCACAGCAATTCTTCCTCCTTCAACGCAAAGCAGGAGTTTCCCCTCACGATCAATCGCATTCCGTAAACTTTGATTGTACTGCCCACCATAAAGAACAACATCGAACGTATAGGGAAGACGGCTCGCCTCAAATGCAGCCAAAAGCATAGCCCTAATATCAAAATCACTTACAATTGCCAAATCGACATCGGAGGTCTTGTGATAATCCCCTCGTGCACGTGAACCAAATAGCATGACCTTACGAATATGATCACGATACATCTCCAAAATGTGATAGATCTGCTTCCAGTGTTCGCTCGTCAACCCATACACGCTCATCCACTCTCCCCCATGCTTTGTTGTATATATTCTCCCTACGAAATAAAACCCCTTCAAAAACAATCAAAAAAGGCAGTGTCGTATTCCACACCATCGCGGAACACGCTACTGCCCTTTTCATTCCTACAAATTCTCTTTATACCACTGGATCGCCTCTTTGATCCCCTTCTCAAAATCATACGCGGGCTCGTAACCAAGCTTCAAACGAATCTTCGAGATGTCCGCACCACTGTGGCGAATATCGCCCTTGCGCTCCGGACCATAGATCGGCTTCAGATCTTTACCGAACAAATTACAGAGTACTGCATACATCTCATTGAGGCTTAATCGCTTTCCAGAGGCGACATTATACGCCTCCCCCGCCGCCTCGTGCGGCGCGACGCACGCAAGGAGATTCGCCTGCACAACATCCTCCACATAGACGAAGTCACGCGACTGCTCCCCATCGCCGTTGATCATCGGCGGTTCATCGCGGAGCAAACACTCAATGAACTTTGGAATCACCGCCGCATACGCACCGTTCGGATCCTGCCGACGACCGTACACGTTGAAGTAACGCATCCCATAGCAGTCCAGATCATAGTGCATCGTATACTGGTACGCATACTCCTCTGCGGCGAACTTCGTCACCGCATAGGTCGAGAGACGACTCCCGGCGATTTCCTCCCGCTTCGGCATCGTCTCGTCATCGCCATAGACCGCAGCACTCGATGCATAAGTGAACTTCTTCACCCCGTTTTTCGCCGCCGCCTCCATCATGTTGACTGTACCAACAATATTCGTCAGCGTATAGGCCACCGGCTGCTCGATGCTCTCCGGCACACTCACCGCCGCCGCCTGATGCAGCACATAGTCCACGCCCTCACAGACGCGATGGCAGAGCGCCGCATCCCGAATATCACCCTCGACGAACTCGAACTTTGGATGGTCCCGAAATCCCGCGATATTCTCTACATATCCCGTCGACAGATTATCCAACACGCGAACCCTGTGCCCCATCGACAACAGTGCTTCGGTCAGATTCGAACCGATAAACCCCGCACCGCCTGTAACTAGGAATAAACTATTATGTGGAAATGTAATTGTATGGTAGTTCATGATACACAACATTTCCCTTCTAAACAGCTGTCACATAAAGAACTCATCTCATTTGCATGCTTACTAATCATCTTCAGAATATGTGTCACGCAATTTATACAATTTCATTCCGCCTTTTACAATATCCCCATTACCATCCAATACGTCAACATCGTATCCAGGATACTGTTGTTTAAATTTTTCTTTCCATCTTTTTACTGTCATATCATTACGAGAGTGATTCTTCCCTTCCCATTGAGGGATTCCTTTTTTATCACCACGTACGTCTTTTCCTTTATGTGTAAACCGTACATCAAATCCCTCAATTTCCCATATTTTCTTTTCTACGTTCTTTAATTTTGCCATTATAAAAACCTCCTTATTTCAAAAAGCAGAACATATCACCCTTTAACGCATTCCCATATAATTTTATCATCGACGTCAATCCCCTCCCCTACCTGCACTTCCATCACCTTTAACAAAGTCTCTGCTCGTATCGTATGGAATGAGCCACGCGGGATACGGACAGTCTGTCCCTCGGCGACAGCAAACTCATTCCCGTCAAGCTTCACCCAGCCCCGCCCCTCGATTACTGTCCACGTTTCATCACGGTGTTCGTGCATGTGATAAGTAAGCGAATGGCCCGGACTAAGTGTGATCTTGATGGTGAGACTCCCTGTTTCTGCATCAATAATACGGAACTCTCCCCACGATTTTTCTGCATACATTACAGGTGTGTGGAGTTTTTCAGCATAGGGCTTCATCGCACTGGAACGATGCTTATCCGAAACAAGAATTCCCTCCGGACTCGCTGCGACCACAACATTCTTTAGTCCCATGCAAAGGATCGGCATCGGAAGAGTATTCACCACATGGATATTCTCGCACGTTTCATCCATTGTGGCGCGCCCAATAGTATGCTCTGGCATCACTTCTGCAAGCGTGTTCCATGTGCCTATATCAAGCCATGTTCCACTGTAACGCTGAACGACAAGACTTCTCTCTTTCTCAACCACAGCGTAATCAAAGCTGATTTTGGGGAGTTCCTCGTAACGATTGAACAAATCTTCATAGTCTGTATAAGCCAACATCTCACGAGCTTTATCCAGAGCATATCCTAGTTTGAACGCAAAGACACCGCTGTTCCACAGCCCTCCTTGCTCGATATACTTCTCAGCGGTTTCCTTATCTGGTTTTTCTTTAAACGACTGTACCTTGCTCTGCCGTTCTTGATAAGCCGGCAGAATATATCCGTACTTCTCACTCGGATAGGTTGGCTCAATGCCCATCAATACAAGATTTGCAGCATCTTCTCTCTCTGCGTCTTGAAGGAGTTGAAGGACCGCACGAAAATAATCCTCATCGACATAAGGATCAGCAGGACAAATGGCCACCACCTCGTCGAGAGGAACGCCCCGAATCTCATGCAGATATGCAGAAACCAAAGCAATTGCCGGAAACGTATCACGACGACACGGCTCAACCGAAATATGCACACTGGAGCCGAGCTGCCGGCGAATCAGAGATGTCTGATCTTGCGCTGTCGCAACGGTAATTGCCGCGTCAGGGGCAACACTTTGCACCTGACGGCAGACACGCTGAATCATTGACTCACGTGTATCATCTTCTCGTTTCAAAAGTCGGAGAAACTGCTTCGAATAGAGGTCATTGGAAAGCGGCCATAATCGTTTTCCTGCTCCGCCAGAAAGCAATACAATTTGCATTTCTTCTCCTCTCTCATCTCAATTTCGATGTCGCTATATTTTAAATGTAATCACCACTGTGTCTACTCAACATAGTAGCTGTACTGTAAAACATAGTCTTAGCCCCCCCCCCCCCAATTCAGCTCACCTTCTATACATAGAGAATACGCTTTGTTCCGAACGCATGATAATGCAAAAACTCTTTCTCAGGTACTACTTGAGTAGGAATTCTGAATACACGGTATAAAAACCTACACTTTCTTCTTGTCATTTCGTCTTCAGAAACAAAAAATTTCGCATGCGAAGCATAGTAAATATGTAAGCCATCACGACCAATATTATCTAATGTATTCTTCCTCTTTTTTAGTTTCTCCGAGAACAAAGGATGAAGGTCTAACAAAACATAACTATTCATCAAAAAATCTTTTTTACTCATGCCTTTACCGTTAAGCGAAAAATACTTTTCGCATATGTTTTTCCACTTATTCATTAAAGTCGGCTCATCGTATTGAAAGGAACTAAAAAAGGGGCTCAGACAATCATATAGCCTGCTTGCATATTCATTGTTTTCTTTGTGATAGTTCATATCCTCTGAATCGATATTCACCCGAGATAAAAACTGCCTTATGTTTTTATAGGTATCGACATCATCAAAAACTTTGCCAAATAGATTTACTAAGTATGCGGTCATATCCTCTCTGGAGATTTCTCCTAAATTTCTATAGGCAATATTATAAAGAGGACTCTGCGGGTCTAATTTACTTATATCTATACTCAATGCTGTAGTGTTTTTATGAAGCTCTTCATATGAGATTTGAGGAGGCTCACGATTGATATATTCCGTAAAGAGTTTGATCGCAGGTTTTGTCTCCATACATATTTTATCATCCAATATATGCAAATATATGGAATCACATAGTCTAGAAAGAAATGACATATCTGCTCTTACAGAGTCATAATAGTCTGACGCATAGTGATTGGATCTATCTTTTATATGTGCCTCAGAGTACGGAACTATATATTTTCCTCGTTTTTTTAGATCAAATAACATTGCTGTAAAGTATACATCATCCCTTTGATGCTCATCTTTTCTTGGGCACATCATGTACTTTATAACATTCCAATCTAAGTATATATATTCCATATTCTCATATCTTCCCACGTATAACCTTGCTCAGACTTCATACTTGTTTTCGCCACTCACGTCAATCTCTACAATCTACTTAGCCCCAGATTTTGAAGTTATCAAAATGAGATCTAATCGGCATCCCTCCCACTACTCTTCAAGACTTTAAGCAATCGTTCTATCACATCTTCAACTCTAATCTCAAAAATGCAATGCGCCTCTTTATAGTTGCATCCATTTTCACACCCAGACAATGGTGCAGCGGGTTGCTGTACTGAAATCTCAGACTTCCATGGTCCAAATCGATCTGGGGTATCTAATCCGTCTTTTCGCCACTCAATCCGATTAACAAAAAGAGCCACGCCTTTCATTTTGAGGCTAGCAGCAATATGCAAAAGACCAGTATCTCCCCCAAGATAACAGTCACATTTTCTCAATGCTTCAGTACTTTCACGAAGAGTCGTCTTATTGATTAAGTTGATCGTATTCGGAACACGGGAACAAAACAATTTTCCCTTTTTTTCAGTGCCAGATCCTGCTCCTAACAAAATCACTTGAAGAGGTATTTCACTTGCTACTTTTTGGATGACCTTCACATAACACTGTACGTCCCATTCTTTATTTTTCCTCCCAGCACTCAAAATCACTGCTACCAACTTCGTATGTTTAAGAGCAATGTTACATAACATCTCCTCTATTTGAGCTACATCATCTTCCGCCGTCCAAACCTCGAGTTCTTCATCAGAAATAGTACCTCCTATAAAGCGCAACATATCAAGATTTCGTTCCACCTCATGAGAAACGACAGCCTCTTCTGGCAATAAAACATCTGTATAAAAGCCATCATATCCCTTATCAGATATCATTTTGTGAGGCAACACATATTCGCTGTATCCAACACGTCTTTTAGCCCCGGAAAGGAATGCCAGCATTCCTCCCCCGTATCCTGCATCTGCGTCAAATCGTGGGACAAGCGCTAAATCATAGTGCTCTTTTTTTAGATAACAGTACGAAAATAAAAGGGCTCTCCACAAGTTATGATAAAAAGAGAAGCGTCCGCTCTTTCGTGAAAAGCTTAGCACCACATTCACATACGGACATAGTTCTACCAGATTATAAACCTCAGGTTTCACAACCAAGGTGATATGTGCCCTTGGATTATTTCGTCGCAGCTCTCTCAAAAAGGGAGACAGCATCACCATATCGCCAATTTCATCCAGACGAATCACAAGAATGCTATCTACTGTATCTTTCAAATTCTGTTCTGAAGATGCACGAGCAAAATTCCCAATACGCTGTACAAATACGATAACCATATCCTTGAGCAGACAGTTCATCCACCCTATGATCTGCTTAAAAAGTCGCACGAGCATTGCCTTTCTTGAGGCATTTTCCGCCTCAAAGATCCATTCCTGTAATCATTTTATAGTCCGCCGACAGCAAACTTTCCCTCCGTCTGAAACGATTGATTAACGAAGCAAAACGTATTACAAAGGAAAATTTCCGCAGACTGATCGGCTGCTTTGAAAATAGATGGATATCACGATACCCGACATAGTGGCGTTCAAAACTTTTAGCAAGATGTTTCAATGCACTTTCTGTATAAAAAGAAATATGCTGTCCCCCATGCGGTGCATAGTACCACCAATCAGACACCTTGGGAGGTGGATTTGGAACAAGCACTGTCGAAAACAAAATATTATCCCCAAGTGAAATTATCTTTCCAATCTCTTCTGCGGGATTCGGTAAATGTTCAAAAAGCTCAAAAGCAGTTACTAGGTCGTAATGCTCCTTTTCTTTTACAAACTGTTTCGCAAAGAGGTTATCGCAATACTTATCAAACCACTCGAAGTCAAAACCGACATCTCTCATCAGACGCACAAACATTCCATACCCGCCACCATAATCTAAAAAAGTCTTGCAGTGCGGCAAGCAAACAGAAAGTATGGCAGCAACCCTCTTACTAAGAGCAATATTTCGTCCTATCAAGCCGATGTCAGAATCCACAATTGCATCCGAATATGCCTCATCCAGCCAATAAGGTTCTTCCGTCTGTATGAAGCCACAGTTTGGGCAAGAGAAATATTGTATTAAGTACTTTCCAAGTATCTTTGTCTTATCAAAAGCCTCTGCTTCTGTGTGACATATCTCGCATATTCCCATTAAGAACTCCTTAAAAACATATGAATAATACAACCCAAGCGAATATACTGAACCTAAAAGAATTCATTACACATCAAAAAACACTCGACTATTTTTTTTCTCTCAAATGCATCAACACCACTGTTTGGAGTAAGATTATATATGGATACATTTTTTACTTTTGCATATTGTTCAATTTCCTCATATTCACCAAAAGCGTCAGCTATCGACTGAAAGTGTTCATGCATAGTCATTTTCGTTCCATCTGGATGACAGAAGGCAACCACTTTATCATTCTCATTTTTATTATCATAAAAATGAGAATCTATACGAACTACACGATTGTCATCATCTACTCGGAGGCTATTGTGATAGTTGTGATCCGCTCCTAATATATAAATTAATTTAAACCCGAAATATATTGCCGAACATAGTGACGCAGATAACACATTATAGCAAGCAAATGTCGCGAGTTGCTTTTCTCTAAGATAATCTTTTAACCAAGAAAAACCTTTAAAATCAAAACAGTTTATATAACAGATACTTATATTCTGGTTTGGCTCAATTATTTTTCTAAACTTATCTGATTTCTTTGCAAACACAGGTACAATTAGGTACATCTCCCATGTTGTCAAACTTGCTATGTTTGTCAAAGTTTTTTCTTCCAGAGCCTCCCCTCCCATCTTATAATCATCCAAAAAGAACCCCGGATAAATCATAACATAATATTGTGGCTGAAGTTCACAATAGTATTTTGATGTTGCCATGTGATTGACACATAATATCTCTTCTTTTTTTAAAAATTCAAGGTGATTTTCCAATTGCTGATTAAGTGAGGGGCCATTCACGAGGACAAACAGGCGCTCTTCTTTATTTCTACATACTAAAGGCAGCTTGGTGTACCTGCACTGCCTAATCATCTTCAGTATGCTCATACAGCTAATCTGAAGATTCCATACAAATCTTAAAATAGACTTGATTGTATTCTTTACCGACAAAGGCACTGACCTCCCCCCAAAAATCACTCATTTTCGATACATTAAAGTCATCATATTCATCCAATATGCTGGTGCTTTAAAATCAATTTCTTTCTCACCTCTTTTATACTGAATTGCCTTGGCCATCTTTAACAGATCTTCTTCCACATTTGCATACGGCGTTTCTTCATAGAAATATTGTTCCCCAACCTTCTGCAAGCCAGCTGATTGTAAATACGATGACAAAGTAGATTCCGTATAGCCGATAAAATCTGCACCTGTTACAGGTTGAGTAAACATCTTTTCAAACAACTGAAAAGCCAGCGAGTTCATATTAGGCTGAGCGGTGATAAACAGATGTCCACCTGATGACAGCAAAGAAATTGCTTTTTCTATGTATTTTTTAGGATATGGGACATATTGCAGAACTCCACGAAAAATAACAAGATCAAATTTCTCTTCCCCAAAGTCCATTTCATCAAACACGCCATAGCGAACGCTATGCTGCTTTTCAGCGGTATCAGCGGCCTCTTTTCCATACTCTACACCGACAACATCATATCCATGTTGCTCGTAGACTGACATAAAAGAACCATTTCCGCAGCCAACATCCAAAACTTTCCCTGATTGAACAAATTGACTAGAAAACGCATAGTCAATTTGGTACATCTTGTTTCGTTTTTCCACTGCCTCCGGATCATGAACATGTATACGTGATAGATAGTCCCCCCAATACTTCGACAGTCCACTTTCATTCAATCTGCGTTTAGCGTATACGATTCCACATTTGGGGCACTTCACTATATCACAGCCCATATCGTCCTGATATAAAAACTCGGCAATTTCACTAGGAGCGGCATCCCAAGGGCACTGCCGCAATTTTTCAAAATCATCTTTTGTCAATATCTCCATGGTAATTATTCCTCCACGCATTCGATCAAGTGATTCTCTGATAATTTTTCTACTATGGGGATAAGCTGTTTGACTGGCGTATGAATTCTATTGCTTATTTCAACAAGATCATTGCTTCCATCAGCATAGGCGATAAAGTTCATCATGCTCTTAATATCATCATAACTTCCTTTTTGACTAATCGTTGGGTACAAACCACGCTTTCCTAACTGAGGCTCGCAAAGGCATTGGATTTCGTATATATAGTTATGTTCAAGTGCTTCAATAATCTCACAGTATACTTCATAAGCCCCCTGCAGACCGCTCGGCGATATTAGTCCCATATCATCCTTGCTCGTATGATACTCAGGATACTCACTATATTTCGAGCGGCAAACACCACAAACAGGCAGGTCTACCCCTGGCGCGTTGTACTGGCGCTCATCCGACCCACGCTGAAGGAAAGAATATCGCTTGTATTCAGGATAGCGAAACGACAAGACATTCTTCGCCACCTTGTCCGCAAGCGTGTCTCCATATCGCGAAGCAACGTAGGAATATGTTCGGTCATCTCCCACACATGAGATATTAAACCCTGCACGGATGCGCTTCTTCATTTCCGGCAGATGCTGACTTAAATAGGTGATTGCGCCGATTGTCTCTGGAATGAAAATGATACGGTAGTTGTATCGACGATGCTTTTTTTCCAGTAACCATTTTGCAAGATAAATCGTAACGGCAGGACCAGAAAGTTCATTGTTCGCCATGGAGGGATGGCAAACATAGGTCGAAAGAAAAATCTCGTCCTCATTTCCCTCGGTCGAAGGAATCAGGATTTCCCCATACGTCAGACTGCCAATCTTCAGTTCGCTGTCAATATAAATGTGATATGTATCCTCCGGCAACGCATCCTTTTGATTCTGCGTCATACAGAATCCATATCGTTCCTTGTAGTAACTCGTAACATAAGGAATTACGTCCGGTTGGTCAAGCTGTGTATGAATCAGCGGCAACAACTCTGCCATAGTCACTTTCTTGTCTACGGGCAAAGAATACCCCATAACATGCAGATTTGTCTTTTGAAAATCAAGGATCTTTTCATCCTTGCTGTTCTTGATCCATGCATCACGGATATTCCATTCCTTCGGTACAGTCCAGTCAAACACCTGTGTACCACTGGGCACTTCATGCAGAGTCATCTCAGGCACAATGCTCCGAAGCATTTGCAATGTTTGTCGAACCCCATCCCCCGTGACGCTACGACAAATTGGGAAAAGTTCTGTACAAAGTGCATACATTTCAATGCCAACACACATATTTTACCCCTCACTACATCATACACAGCTAAGCTACCAGAGATTCCCATATCATAATGCCTCACCAATAATCATACTTTGGCACTGTTATTGAGGACTTCTAGCATGGTACGAAATTTATTAAATTTAACACTCCCCCAGTCCCACACCCCCTTTTTCGCAGCCTCCCCAAGCTTACATCCTGCATACCCCTCCTTCCCTGCTAAATAGGTATACAATCTTGCCTTATGGATATGTTTTAGGGTCTCTTTCCTTTGTACACATTTGATATATGTATCAACGCACTCCCAGTTCTCATCAGCTTCTACGCTCCCAATGCACAAATCTTCCAGCGTACCATTTTCATATACGCCCCCCCTATCCGATCCTGGAAATATACCAAAAACAATGCCTACATCTTCTTGGCAAAACTCGTAGGGGCACACTGGTATTGGCAAGTCATTTTTCTGCAAACTAGATTGAACAGATCGTATTGCAGCCATCGCATCTTTTTCGGCATCACGTAAGATACCAAGTGCAGGAACATTCTCATATCCTGGAAGAAGCTTCAGTATACTCAAGTTTTGATTCAGATCCTCGTTGCCACCAAAGTCTACTACCTGAATATTTTCCAGCTTATATGCTTTACATGCATACATACAAAAATACCCCGCATCTGCCCCCTCAACCAACAATAAGGAAAGACCTTTCATGATCTTGAATTTTTCACTTCGTAGTGAATCCAACATGCCTATCTCACCTCAGCATTCATACGGAAGACCCAGTCTAACTCATCCTTATGAAAAATTTTTCCTTGTATATCATCCTGAATGCGGTCAAGACGGATATAAGAAAACTGCTTTTGTAGTTCTTCGTTTAGACCTTCAAAAGCACCTCGAATAAATTCATAACTATGTGTCGTAGCAATAACTTGGCAATCAAAATGCTTTGCTATCTGACAAAGTTCTCGCCAAACTTGAGAATGAATCCTCCAATGCAATCCATTCTCAATCTCGTCAATTAATATTATTCCGCCCTTTACCTGTGCACATGTAAGCACAAACAACAATAGTCTCTGCATCGCCTCCCCCATCATCTTCATGGGTAGTTTACGCTTCAAACCAATATCTACATAAATTTCATTTTGATTTCCACGTAAACCTATGGATAATCCTTTAATTTTAGGTTCAATGATTCTCAAGAAATCAATCACTATATCCATTTGATTGTTTACATCTAACTCACTAAACAAAGAAGCACCATTAGGAATAAGACTAGGAATTGCAATCCAAACAGACGGAATATTTAAAGTAGGCACCCGATCACGATCGTTTACATGTATCTCATCCATATTGGGATAAATCATTCTTGAGTACTGCTTCTCACCACCTTCCCAGAACTCCACATTCATTACTGGCATCATACTGCGATCTGAATTCTGCAAGCCAACGGGGGCTTGAAAATCTAACGCTGCCCCTTGTTCTTTTTTTTGTCCACTAAAGATAGTAGAAGAGACTGTTTGCATGTGGCATAATATTTTTTGCAACGTTTTTTCTGATGTCTCTGTCTGAATAGATATTTCCAGAAGATCATTGAAATTGTAAAAAAACTCTATCCAGTCTAATGAATGTGATTGTCCCCCTCCTGTCAATCGACGCAACTTATATTGTCTTATGAATAAATCATCGTTCCACACATTATATAAGAGAAAAATAGCCTCTAATAAGGAAGACTTTCCCACATTATTTGCACCACTAATTAAGGTAAAACGAGTTAGCTTATCTAAGTTGAGCCTATGAAAACTCTTGAAGTTTTCAACTTTTAGTGCTTCTATCATCATTGTCAACCGCCTTTCGTATGTTCTATACGATATTCTCTATGATTATTTTCGAAGCATATCTCTATGCAATATCCCATCTTTAGGAATATCGACCTTTGCCATCTTGCCAAGAACATCCAACCATTCGTTTGGTGAAATGCCATTCCCTGGTCGTTTAAAGGCGAGCATTTCTTCTGTCAGGATCGCACCTGCTGGTATATCTACAGCTGCAACAATCGAACGTCTTGCATTTTCTCGCGCAGACTGCTCGCTCTCCAGTGCGCAAAGATCAGCCTTTCCCTTGAGTTTATCAAGGTAGTATATGCCTTCCAAGATTTTCTCTGCATCATGTGCATCCATGGCATGATAGTGGTCATTTCCCTGCAATGTCTTATCAACCGTAAAATGTTTCTCAACAACCATTGCCCCCAAAAGATACGCCATTTTAATGACATCATAACAGGCATCCGGTTTGGTGTGATCGGAATAACCTATCAAGATATCAGGAAAAGCTTTCTTTAGCGTTTCGATCTTAGCGAGATTCGCGTGTTCATATGGAGTCGGATATTCGAGCACACAATGAAGCAACGCTAAATCACAGTCATTATATTTTCGAATACAAGCAACTGCTTCACTTATTTCATCAAAGTTGGATGCCCCAGTCGAAAGGAGAATTGGTTTTCCTTTTTTTGCCATATGGGTAATAAACGGCAAATTGGTAAGATCTGAGGAAGATATCTTATACAGGCTCATCATCGAATCAAGATAATCTGCCGATTCAAAATCAAACGGGGTAGAACAGAACTCAATGCCAACCTGCTCACAGAACACGCTGAGTTCTCGATATTCCAACTCTCCAAACGCATCGAACTTCTTGAAGAGCTCATATTGCGACGTCGTTGGTTCTTCGCTTGTATCCCAATAGGAAGGAGAATATTTTGATGCCAAGGTATCCGCTTTATAACTTTGAAATTTAACCGCATGGATTCCTGCATTGCACGCAGACAAAATCATGAACTCCGCTGCTTCCATCAAGGATATATTCAATTTTTTTGCGATGTCATAGTAGTTCACACCAATTTCGGCGATAAGTGAAAACTTCCCTTGCTTACAGCGTTCTATGATCGTATCCAAGATTATCATCTCCCAGAATAATGCGCTTCACGCGTTCCATACCAGACTTTAAAGGAATACTGAGCATCAAATGATGCATGTTCTCACGCACGGAAGTAGTATTAATCAGCCACTCCAATGTATTTGTGATCAAAGAGGCATCTGCCTTTTTCCCTAGTCCCAAATTGAGAAATCCATGCTCCATTTGAGCAAAACTGTGCGTTGCCTCTCGTTCATTTTGTGAGAGCACGATCGCCGGAACTCCCATACACGCGGCCTCAAAGATAGAGCGCCCCTGTCCCATCATAACAAGGTCAGCTTCCTTTAGATATTTTGTCACACGCGGAACATTAGGGTAAACAAATATATTTTTCCCCGGACATGTGACAACACCATTGATCTCATTGTCATATCCAATTCCCGTGATGAAATAGAATCGAATCTGCTCAAAGGTCTTACTCTTTGCGGAAACTGCATCATATACAAGTTTGTTCAGATTCGACGGATCTGTTCCCCCAAACATGATGACAATATTTTTGACTTTGGGCGAGAATACTTTCGGCTGTTCAATCTGAAATTCATCACGCAGACAAACATATTGATAGCCGCTATATACATTCTTCCTGGGCTCATCTTCATCATACAGGGCATTGATGACAGCATCTGCCGCCTTCACACCAGAACCGAGATCCTCTATCGTAACGACCCGGGGGACAAGAGTTTTTAAGTCTCTAATATACTCCTCTGTTGTATTCAAGCAATCGTTTACCCATATATCTGGGCGATATGCTGCAATAATCGCTTGTAACTCTTCTTCTGTATGAAAGATTCGATAAGGAAGGTTCGTTTCCTTTATTTTTTTTATACCTGTTTCTGCTTTCGCATCTGTAACGAGTAACACGTCATGCTCAATCATCGAAAGAGCAAGCGTAATACAGTTATAAATGTGTCCGAGCCCTAATTTGACATAACCATCCACACGAAAGAGAATGCGTTTCCTACGCATTATACTTTCCGTCAGTATCCAATCGTTCGCATCGTCGATATCAATGCTCTCGCGCTCGTCCACTTCAAAAACAGATACACGTTCTCCGATGCGCGTGTTTTCCTTTACACAGTTCTCGCGAGCGATGACAAAGGCACCCGTTTCCATATACCGAGGAGGAAGTTCCTGCCGGTTTTTCCGTTCTTCATATAATGGAAAAACAACTCCATCTAACTTTTTTCCCCATGACAGATGTGGTTTATTTATAACACTTATGACGGTATCATAGTCATGCTGAATTGTATATTCAATCGCACGATCTAATGTAGAGACCTTAAGCAGCGGGGAGGTAGGCTGCATGGTGATAATAAAATCAAATGAACACTGACACTGCTTCTCTGCCTGCTGTTTTGCATGATAGATAACAGGATCCAGAGTTACCAGATCCGTCGACAGCCGCTCATTTCGCTCAATGATCTTTGCTCCGCACGAAATCGCCACATCAGCGATTTCTCTGCTGTCTGTGGTTACAAATACATCTGTGACATATTTACTCGCTTTCGCATTAGCAATCGCGTATGCAATCAATGGTTTTCCATTCATCAAGCGGATATTTTTGCGTGGAATCCCCTTAGATCCTCCACGAGCCGGTATCACAGCCAATATACGCATAGTGTCCTCCCATTACATTCGACTCTCACAACGCATCAAGATCGCAGAATCTCGGCTTTCCCGTTTTCAAACTTCACTTTGAAATCACATTCTTCTAAAGTACTGAGACGATGTGCGATGGAGATAATCGTGATCTGACCCTTAAATTTCAAAATTGTACTTGTAATGCTTTTTTCTGTTTCTGTATCAAGTGCCGATGTCGCTTCATCCAAGATCAAAACTTTCGGTTGCTGATAGAGTGCACGAGCAATTCCTATACGCTGTCGTTGTCCGCCGGAGAGCTTAACACCACGTTCACCAACCATGGTTTGAACTCCAAGCGGTTGGCTAGATACAAACTCATCTAGCTCAGCCATGGCAAGTGCTTTATAGACACGTACATCATCAATTTCATTGGAAGCTTCTCCCAAGGCCACATTTTCGCGAATGGTCGCATCGATTAGGTAGATTGACTGCGGAACATAAGCAATATTGGCTTGCCATGCACGTACATCCTGGTAAACATCTACATCATCAACAAAGATTTTTCCTCTTGTTGGAACAAGTAATCCTAACAAAATATCAACAAATGTTGTTTTCCCTGCTCCGGATGAACCTATAATCCCAACATAACTCCCTTTAGGTACAGAAAAGCTGACATCAAAAAGAACATCTTCTGTTACGTCTGGATAATGAAAGCCTATGTGGTCCACACGAATTTGATACAAGAAAGGCAACAATGATGATACTTTATCAAAGTCAAATTTTCTATGATTAAGCTTTCGCTCTTTAATTGCCATAAGTTCGTCATAAAGTTCCTCAAATAACGGCATTTCAAATCTAATCGTATTCGAAGTATTGACAATACGACTTGCACTCGGCATCAGTCGAAAAGCAGCGAGTGCAAGGACACCAAGTAATGGAACGATATCCATAGGATTACCTCCCATTGCTATCTTCACTACAATGAGAAAAAGCAAGGCGGATACAACAAGAGATTCAATAATCATACGAGGTAGTTGATTTAGAAAAAGAAAACGTTGATTTGCCAAACCATATTTCTCATAATTTTTTACAAAGTCATCAAGGAAAAAAGACTCTTTTTGCATGACCTTGGTTTCTTTGATACCACCAAGTCCTTGATTGACTGATTGAATATATCGTGCAGCATAGTTATTTTTCATATCTCCAGCATATTCTATTCTCTTACGAAAGGTTCGAATTAACGCATATACCAATCCCCCCATTGCCCCCGCAACAATAATAGCAGTAAAAGAATCCACACAGATCAACATTCCCCAGATAGTCGCGACGGTAATAATCTCCGTCAAAAGTTGAAAGGTATTGATTAATATATACGTAAAAATAGCGTTACCACCGTTGTTAACATTGCGAAGAAGCGTCGCCGTGTTATGATCTAAGTGAAAATGATAGGGTTTGGCAAGATATGTTGCCAGTAAATCTTTTGAAAACTGAATTTGCTTGGTAATCGAAAAATTAATCTGCAGACGCAGTTGCCACGCAAGATAAAAATTTTTCAATAGATAAAGAATGACAAGGAGTAAGGACAAACTCATAACAAATTGAGTATGTGTGTATATACCAAAGCATGACAAATACTCAGATAGAAGTAAATGTTCATGAAGGAAATCAGACTGCCCCATTACCGAAATCAATGGTAATATGGCGCCAATTCCAATAGCCTCAAGCATCGCACCTACGACCATCACGATAAACAATCCGGCACACTGACCTAATTCTCTTGGGGTAAACATAGAAAAGATCTTGAAAAAAATCTTCATACAAAAGCCTCTCACGCCATGAACACTTTAGAGTTAAGGTTGATAATTCAAATAATCCAAATATGCTAATCTTATCCCTTCCTCAAGTTCTATGTTATACCGCCATCCAAGTGCCGCGGCTTTCGAGACATCGAGCAGCTTGCGCGGCGTGCCGTTCGGCTTACTCGTATCCCATAGAATCTCGCCGCCGTAGCCCACCACACGCGCCACCGTCTCCGCAAGATCCCGAATGGAGATTTCCTTCCCGCTCCCCGCATTGACCGTCTCGTTGCCACTATAGTGATTCATCAGATACACGCAGAGATTCGCGAGATCGTCAACATAGAGGAACTCGCGCAGTGGCGATCCGTCTCCCCAACAGGTCACAGACGGAGCTCCTGCTTCCTTTGCTTCGTGAAAACGGCGAATCAGCGCAGGGAGGACGTGACTGTGCTCGGGATGATAGTTGTCATTCGGCCCGTAGAGATTTGTCGGCATGACCGAAATGTAGTCCGTTCCATACTGTTGATTGAGATATGCGCAGTACTTCAGCCCCGCAATTTTCGCAAGTGCATACGCCTCATTCGTCTCCTCCAATGATGAGGTTAAAAGGCAGTCCTCCTTCATTGGTTGGGGCGCAAGACGGGGATAGATACAGGACGATCCAAGGAACTCAAGTTTTTTGCATCCATTCTTCCATGCCGCATGAATGATATTCATCTCGATCATCATGTTCTGATACATAAAATCTGCCGGAGCCTCAGAATTTGCTTGAATTCCGCCCACTTTTGCGGCAGCAAGAAAGACATACTCCGGCTTTTCTTGGGCGAAGAACGTCTCTACTTCCTCCTGTCGACAAAGATCAAGCTCCTGATGCGTTCTAGTTATGATAGTGTGGTACCCTTGTCGTTCCAGTTCTCGACATATTGCCGAACCGACCATGCCGCGATGACCGGCAACGTATATCCTTGCATTTTTTTCCATTATCAAGAACTCCTCATTTTCCAGATTTCTTATTTCCCGTATTTCTCCATATCTGCGCGCACCATCATACGGACAAGTTCAGGGAATGACACTTTGCGTCGCCAGCCAAGCTCCCGCTCCGCCTTCGACGGATTCCCCCAGAGGAGCTCCACCTCGGCGGGACGGAAATAACGAGGCTCAACATCGACAAGCAGACGATCTGTTTTTGTGTCATAGCCTTTTTCCTCGACACCATTTCCGCGCCACTCGATGTCAACGCCCACCTCACGGAAGGACAGCTCCGCAAACTCACGTACCGTATGTGTCTCATTCGTCGCAAGCACATAGTCGTCCGGTGTATCCTGCTGGAGCATCCGCCACATACCCTCGACATAGTCGCCGGCAAATCCCCAGTCGCGCTTTGCATCAAGATTGCCAAGTGAGAGCTTCTCCTGCTTACCCGCCATGATACGCGCGACAGCAAGCGTGATCTTGCGCGTCACAAAAGTTTCCCCACGGCGCGGTGACTCGTGATTAAAGAGAATGCCATTTACCGCGAACATATCATAGGACTCGCGATAGTTCTTCGTAATCCAGAAGCTGTAGAGTTTTGCCGCACCATAGGGTGACTTCGGATAGAACGGTGTAGATTCGCTCTGCGGTGCCGTATCCGGAATGCCACCAAAGAGTTCCGACGTCGATGCCTGATAAAAACGGGTCGGGAGACCACTCTGACGCACCGTCTCCAAAAGACGAATCGTTCCGACGCCGGTCGCCTCTGCCGTATACTCCGGCACCTCGAACGACACCGCCACATGGGACTGAGCCGCAAGATTATACACCTCATCTGGCTGAATCTCCTGGATCAAACGGTGTGCATTGCTTGAATCGGTCAGATCTCCATAATGGAGAAAAAGCTGCCCATCATACTGAGCATCAGACAGGAGATGATCGATCCGTTCCGTACATGGTGTGCTGTGCCGACGTATGATGCCATGTACTTCATAGCCCTTTTCAAGCAAAAGCTCTGTCAAGTATGATCCATCCTGCCCCGTAATTCCCGTAATCAACGTTTTCTTCATTATAGGTTCGCCTTTCATTCAAAATTTTACTACTGGCGCCCACACCAGCGACATAACTTATTCTCGCATGTATGATCTTTCCAGCAAAGCCGAATGTTGAAAAATCTCCAGATCGTTCGAATTGGAACAAACAGATGAGTAACAACAAGAGTATATTTAATCATACGAGCAATCCATGACGAATCTGCAGAATTGTAAGATCGAAGTGAGAGGCCCAGTTCCGAGTATAGACGTTTCTCTTCCCTCCATGCAGACTCAACATCAGAGCTCAGCCCTAATGTCGCAAAAAAAGCCACCATTATATCACTATATTGAATCTGCACTTTCTTATCATAATAGCACTGCAAAAAAAACTTATAATCACCTGCAATACGGTAGCTAATATCAAAGGGGTATTCTAAGAGCAACCTTCGACGGGCAAACATTGCTGCATGAGGAGACATGCCACCATGATACGTTGATTGATTTCTCATACTAGTATTGGTATAGGGAAACTGTTTTTTGCTGTCTTCATCCACATACCAAACCTGACCGGCAAAGACATCAGTATCTGTATTCATTTCATGTACCACTCGTGAAATTATATCGGCACTCACGAGAGCATCATCTGCACCAATGATTTCAATATAGTCCCCTGTCGCCATTTGAATACCTTTGTTCAAAGCATCGTAAAGTCCCCGATCTGGTTCACTAACCCACTTAATGTTATATGAAGAAGCATATTTTTCAATAATTGATACAGTCCCATCTGTTGAGCTGCCATCCACAATGACATATTCAATATATGGATAATCTTGGTTTACCACACTCGATATCGTCTGCTCAATTGTCTTTGCTGCATTGTATGCAGCTGTAACAACACTAATCTTTACATGCCCCATTGCTTTCATCCTAATTTCTAGAATATATTTTTCAATACCTACGAGCTAACAAACTATTGATAAATAGCGAAATCAAGTGAAATGCTATAAAAATATAAAAACCAAACGCACCCGCACTCACCATCATAGTTCCTAAAAAAAGGATGGGCAGGCCGGCAATGTAGCCTTTTATAACATTTCGTTCATACTTAACATAGTAACGCATTCCTTGATCTGACCAAGACAAAAAGTAGCCGTAAAGCCCCCCAAGCATCACAACGCCAAGATACGAAAAATTAAAGAACGCTTCGTAAAAGAGGCCGCCTCTTAATCCAGGATGCTCTCCAGTTTCGTTGATAATACCAGCCAGTTCTAGTGTGTATGGACCTATTGCAAATTCTCTTCTCCAAGGAAACAGGTCTGATGGTAAAAAGGAGAAAATCCCCGAGATATATGTTTTTCCCATTTGATAAGTGCCATCAAATCCAGACAACATCCAAGCAAAGTCTCGTCCATCCGAAAATGTATTTCCATAGAAAATATCAGTTCCCGCCGCAAATATAGTATTTATAAAATCCTCTTGTATACCATTCTGACCACGGAAAACCCCCAACATCATGACACCAAAAAGAATCATAATACCAATGCCAAAAATCTTTTTTAATGAAATCGATGGATTCAAATAGCACCAGTAAAAAAACAGACCAACCAAAGAACCAAATGAAAGACCACGAGCTCCCCACGATAGACTCAGGAGAAACAGAGCCAACAATAAATATTTATCCCATTTTCGTCCCATACCACTTAATAAACGCATACCTATATATGAAAAAGTAAGACCATAAACTCCCGTCATAAAATTCCCAACAGAGCGATAAGTAGGATGTGTTAAAAACCATGCACGGCTATTAAACAGTAACCCCTCTTGGAATGCAAGAAAAAAAGCGCCAATCAAAAACACGACACATAAAGCACTCCAAAAATATAAAACCACACCATACTGTATGTTGGTCAGTACAATCTTACCAAGCAAATTAAATTCTCCATATGGATGACGTGATTTAGTGTAAAATGCTTTTCCTAACAATATCGACAGATACCCAATAAAAGAAATAAAAAATGCCTCTTCGACGTACGGTGCAAATCGAGCATATGCCATTCCCGTTGTAAAAAAATTCATCGCTGAAGAAAAAAATGGGTATAGAACGACACATGGAAGAATATAGCTCAAAAGAAGTGATAAATGCCAAACATCCAGTTTCCATCCTGTCTTTCTATAACTAGTATACCACGAATAAAAGAACTGTCCTATAATCAGTAAGCTGAGTAGAAAAAACCAGATATTAAAAGAAAGGAACCCATCTAACAGTTCAATCTTCTCAAGCCCTACAAACATGAAAAACGCTCCTATGTAAGATACAAGTTTTATGCATGCAAATGCGATAATATAATCTTTAGCATTTTTTTTACTGATGTAGCCCAACTGTATTGAGAGATAGTAACATCCATATTTTTTTCAAGAAGGTCATAGTTTACACCGTTCTCTTTCAAAAGAGATCGTATCGCCATCTCCCATTCTTTGAGTGAATTTGTTTCACAATACATGGCTGCATCACCATAAATCTCCGGCATAGACGCACAATTCGAAGCAATAACTGGACAACCAAAAGTCATCGCCTCAAGTGGAGGTATACCAAATCCCTCATAAAGCGAGGGAAAGAGAAAGCAGTCAGCGTGGGCGTAGAGCGCAAACAGCTCTTCATCCGTTACATAACCCAGGAATTTAACATTGTCTGGTGCACTCATCCTTTTTTTCTGGAACACTGTACTATTTCCACCTCCGGCAATAAGGAAATGGAACTCCGGCATGCGCTTGGCAATCTTTAGGATAAGTGAAAAGTTCTTATTCGGATTCACACTGCCAACAGCCAAGATGTAGTTGTTGTTCTTCAAGCCAATTCGTTGAAATGTGTCCTCACTTATATTCTTCTTGATATGCTCCACTCCATTATATGTAACATGAATACGCTCAAGAGGTATTCCCAAATAACTGCTCAGCTCTTTTTTTGAAAACTCTGAAACTGTAAAGAATATTGGAAGACGAGCACTCAAACAAAAGAACATAATTCTATACCACAAGCGAAACAAAAACGAAAAGCCATCAGGACAGGCAAAAATAGCGGCATCATGTATCGTGACGGTCTGGTTTTTCTTGAGGATAGGTGCACAATTACAGAGATTAATCAAAAAACCATCACGTGCATAGAAAGGAAGTTCAAGCTGTTCCCAAAGATGTCCATGCAAATGTCCTACTCGTTTTATCTCAATGGTATTCAGATGTAAAGTATGTTCCGTATCAGGCGGTATGAGCAAAATATACTTTTCTTCAGTTCCGTTTGTTAAACATATCTGATCCCACGCCTTTACCATCTCGATCGCATACCGCTGTACACCGGTAATGCGTTGCGTCAGAAAACGCCCATTGAGGTATATCTTCAAAATATTGACTCCTTTGAAGAGCGCCGCCCTGTGTCAAAGATCCATGCAAAAGCTTTAGTTCTTCAATACAGTGTCGACTGCATCTAACACCATGTCAACAGTAATGTTTTTCATGCAAATAGGGTCTCTGCAATCCGATTCAAATCCCAGACTGATACAAGGCTGACATTGCTCCTCGGATTTCACGACAACGGCCTTATCACTAAGCGGTCCCCATCGAAGGTCAGAGGTGGCACCATGCAAAGCTATCAACGGTGCACGACCAGCGGCGGCAAGATGCATAATCCCGGTATTCACCGAAACAACCAATCGAGCTTTTGCAAGAATCTCAACCATATCGCTCAAAGAGTATTTTCCAGCTATATTTTCAACAGGAACACCAATTTGCCTAAGAAGCTGCGCCGTGTGCTCTGCCGCCTCCGCATCCATATTCGCACCGCTCAGCAGAATGCGGACATGATACATTTGATAGAGCCTTTTTCCCAACTCAACCCAGCATTCCTCTGACCATTTTCGCTGAGTCTCCATAGCACCGCCTGGATATTGATGAAAGACGACGTACGGTTCATCTTCCAGTGCATCATTGTTTTTCGGCTCAAAATACGGCAAAAGACCTATAGGTTGAATTCCTGCTGCCCGCAATATATTTCGATAGTTATCGATTTCATGTACCGAATCAAAATGCTCTACCCACTGATCGTAAATATAGTGACGGTACATATGGGCACGCTTAAACCCTACTTTATAGTCAGCACGAACGATCCACGAAATCACGGCATTGATCCTCGGCCAGGGACCAAAGTCCAACAATAAGTCAAAATGTCCCAAACGTTTCAATGCAGAAAATGATCGAAGAGGTTTCTTCATTTCGAAAATAAAAATATCATCCACACTGCGAATGAGTTTTACCATTGACAGATTATTGTTGGAGCAAATTACAGTAGTGTGGCTTTGAGGATATTGACGCTTTATTTCATCTGCCATCGCACTCAGAACAATGGTATCGCCAATTGCAGCGGTCTTAATAAGTACAATTCTCGGTGTATCTATTTTGTCAAGATGGACCTGCTTCTTCTTTCGATGGAATATACCTAAAACAAATAAAAGGGGACAACCAATCCATTTATCCAGACGTTTCATCCATGGATTATTTCGCTCTTTCATAATACCCCTTTTTCATCCCATAGGATTGCTACTAATACGCACCTTTTCCCGTAAACACAGTTTTTACCGTCTTAAACAGATATACGAGGTCAATCCAAACAGACCAGTTGCGTACATACCATGTATCCATGGCAACGCGCTCCCCGTAGGTCGTATCGCTGCGCCCATTCACCTGCCACATGCCCGTAATGCCGGGTGGAACCATGTAATACTCGCGAATGTAGTCTCCATAACGTTCCACCTCTTTAGTAACGATAGGACGCGGACCGACGAGGCTCATATCACCCATCAGTACATTCCAGAGCTGTGGAAGTTCATCAAGACTTGTCTTACGCAGAAATGCACCTAGCTTTGTAACGCGTGGGTCATTCGTGAGTTTGAAGGACTCCTCCCATTCCTTACGCGCCTCCGGATTCTTGGCAAGATATTCTTCTAAACGCTCCTGTGCATCCGGCACCATCGACTGAAATTTATAGCAGGGAAAGAGTTTTCCCTTACGTCCCACACGTCGATGTGCAAAGATGATGCGCCCTTTATTGTCAACTCCAACAAGGACGGCCAGTATGAGCAAGATCGGCAAGATCAAGAGGCCACCGACAACGGTCGCTGCAAGGTCAAAGATACGCTTTGCCAGTCGGTTTCGTCGTCGCGCAAGATTATTGCGAATGCTGAGCATAAAGACTTTTTCAGTATAGAACGGCTCAACACCGACGTGCCCCAACGGCAGCATCATAAGGTCGGGGACAAAGAGAATGTCACGGACGAGAGGCTGAATTTTCGCAACGAGTTTTTCCAATCGTGAGCTGTCCATTCCCGGAGCCGTAATGATAACGGTCTTCACACCAGAATCCCGAATAATCTCCTCTGCATCACTCACCTTGCCCAACATCAGGAACTTTTGTGGAAGCTCTTCTGAAATAGGGGCATCATCCAACAGTCCGACGATCCGATAGCGATATCCCAAATCACCTTCAAAGAACTGAAGAACAATCTCCGCCGTCTTCCCCGCACCAATCAGGATAACAGGTTTCATCAGCAGATTTGTCGTCTTGAGAACCTTCAATAGGATATATCGAGCAGCATAAATATTAAACAGTGCAAGGACACCAAAGAGGACAACGTAGAGACGTGAGGCAAGCATGCTCGCCTCCATGAAGTAAAGTGCGAGGATGCAGGTAATCAGCGCATAGAGAACTGCATAGAAGATCTGCCGCACGGTCTCAAGGATCGGCTGCATCTTCGTATAGGTCTGTGCAATCCCAAGGAATGCGATGAATACGAGTGGGATCCAAAAGAAAAGGTAGGCATCGGGAACATAATAAGAGGTCCCCATAAAAAGGCCGTAAAGGTCATGCAAGCCGAACGCCATCTTCTCTGCGAGGAGAATAGCAAAATAGTCAAAAGAAACAAAAAGGAGAGGAGCACATATTCTGCGAATACGAGCCGGAATCCAAGTTCTCGTATGCATGAATATGCTCCCCTCCTTTTCTGTATTATGCTTCGCGCCGATAAGCAAGCAAACTATAGCCCATAGCAAGAAGGATGCCGACCACAAATCCAATTGCTGTAATGAGTTTCTTACGGGGCGCAACCGGCTTTTCAATATCGGGCAGATTCGCCGCGTCAATGATCTGGATGTCCATGCTCTCCATTGCCGCCTGGATCTTGTTCTGCTCGTACTGTTTGACGAGGTTCAGATAGACCTCATTTTTGACCTTCGAGTCACGGCTGAGACGCATGTACTCCATGACATCATCCGGAAAGGTGCCAAGCTCCTCCTCCTTCTTCGTCTGCTGTTCTTTCAGCGCGGCCTTGCTCGCATGCGCAACGGCCAGGTTGACCGCAGCGAGTGCACGGTTACTAAGGAGCTGCGACTGCGTCGGGTTCAGTGTCGTCGTATCAGACTCAACGGTTGTGATGACCTCGGACTTCAGAAGGTTCTGCAGTTGCTCAAGCTCCCTCCGTGCCTGTTGGACGCTGGGATGTGCATCGGTATAGTTTTGTTCAAGTCCAACGATTTGCACACGCTTGGCAACGATCTGATCGCGAATCTTCTGTACCGTCGAATTGTCCGAGATGTTATACGCCTTGCTTGCAGACTTTTGCTCGCCCAGCTTCTCATTGGCTGCATCGAGTGATGCCTGCGCGGACTTCGCCGCCACCTCGACTTCTCCGATTGCTTTGTCGTATGCCGCCATCTGCTCGATCGCTGCTTTTGCCTGATCGTCGGGGCTGTAGAGTTTGTGCTCGCGGCTGAACTGTGCCAGCTTTGCTTCTGCATCTTCGGCCTCATGCCTTGCTGTGACAATGCGATCATCGAGGAATTTCATGAGGAGTGACTGCGTCTGCTGGTTCATATCCGTCTGCATGAGGAGGAAATTGTCGACGACCGCCTGTGAGATTTTCTGAGCCTCCTCTGGGCTTTTTCCTCGCGCAGCGACTTCAATCAGATTGGTTCCCTTTGTATTGCGGATATCAAGATATCCCTTTGCAAACCCCTTTGCATCGGGCCTTTGATCTTCCTCAAAGCCAAGTGAATCAATAATCGGATCAAGCACGGTGCGCGTTTTCATCAACTCAATGTAATTCATTGTCGGCGAGGTAACATTCCCCCCGCCCACGCCAAGCGCAGCCATTGCAGCAGCAGCGCCAGAGATGTCCACCTTCGCGGCCGAACGCGTCTGAACAAGCGTGGTTGACTCGTACTGCTTGGGTAGGACAAAAGAGATCACGACGGCAACAAGCGTACAGATGCCTACAATCCCAAAGATAACTGCCTTATGGTCGCCCATGACCCGAAACAGACGAGAGAGATCAATTGTGTCTTCATTGTGTTCCATGATCTGTTCCTCTCCCTCAGTCCTTCAGCGCCTTATACATCGTCCACACATTGAAATATGGCAGAATATCTTCATCAAATTTGATGCCGTTGGAACGCGGCACATAGACGATATCGCCGTCCTGCAGCACGACATTCTGTGTCAGATCATGCTTCTTGACATAGTTCTTGATATTGAGCTGCTTATAGTACATCGTGTCGCCCACAACGCGGAGCACCTGCACCTGCGTACTGCGTCCGCGGCGTGTCACACCGCCGGCAGACGAGATTGCCGCATAGGCATTCAGACTGTCAACTCCAAGCTCGTGAATCCCCGGGGTCTTCACCTCGCCCATGACGTAGATCTTGCGCGGCCCATAGGTCTTGACGATGATCGACAGATCAGGAAAGCGCAGATAGGTACGCAGACGCTCAGAAATCAGATCCCGCGCCTCATCAAGCGTGAGGCCCGCCAACTTGATGGACCCTGCATAAGGCAGCTGAACATAGCCATCCGGTCCAATGGTAACGTTGCTCAGCCCGCCGGACTTCGCAGAATCACTCGATTCGAACGTTGAGAAGCCGACGATCTGGATATCGAGTACATCGTATTTCGTCAGACGGTAGGTCTCAAGCAGACGGTCGCCTTTAAGTGTCGCCGTCTTAAAATCGCCGCCCTCGACAACACGATGCGGTTGGTCGCCATGAAGCTCTGTCTGCTCGGTGGAATCGCCCGCTGCATATGCGGGCTGCACAGTCACTCCAACGCAGCCCAACAGTGCAAATGCACTAACGGTCGCAAAGCCTTTCTTCCATACCATAGCGTCTGACTCCCTTATTTATATTACTATCTAGTCTCAATTATACAAAATTAAAATAAACTGTCAAGGTGTTGTTCTTTGTCAAAAGAAGGCCAACGTCTTGAGCAAAAAGACCCATCCAAAAATCGTAAAGCAGGACAGGGCACTGCTGTAGACGACGCAGTTGCCCGCAAGCTCCGCATCCGCCTGCATCTGCTGTGCCATGGCGAAGCCGGCAACGGCGCAGGGTGTGGCAAACACGGCGATGAGTGTCACAAGCTCGACCCCCCGAAAGCCAAGCATGACCGCAAGCGGAAGTACGATGCCAGGTACAATGATGAGACGGGAGGCAACCGAGAAGACAAGTTGGCGCAGATGTGACTGGTAGCTGCCACCGTGAAAGGATGCGCCGAGGATGATGAGTGCGACGGGCGTGGTCGCCGCCGCAATCTGCGCAGCGGGCTTCAGCACGGGCGCGGGGATCGGCAGCTGCACGAGGCGGCACAGGGCACCCGCAATCGCCCCTAGGATCATGGGGTTCATAAGTACGCTGCGCAGGATCGGCAGAAGGTCGAACCGTCCGCCGCGAAAGGTCTCGAGCACGAGCACGCCGAGTACATTGTAGAGCGGAACAATGACGGCAATCATCATGGTTGGAACCGCAATCGCCGCATCGCCGAAGATGTTGGCGACAAGGGGGATGCCCATGAGGACGTAGTTGCCGCGAAAGCTCGCCTGGATCATCGGGCCGCGTCGTGCATTGTCGGGCTCAAGACGGCAGACAATACCGGTAAAGACAAGTGCTGTGAGAAGCACGCCACCCGCACCGAAGAGCATGAGCCCCGGCTGAAACGCCGTCCCCGGATCGGATACGTAGATGTTGTAGAACATCATAAAGAAGAAGAATACGCGAAACACCATGCGGTTGACATGCAGAAGTTCTTCCTCCGCGAGAAGACGCGATCGCTTCACAAATACGCCGACTGCCATCAAGCAAAAAAGGGGAACGACACCGCCAAGCGCAACGAAAAAATTGCTGAGCATAAAAATGCGCCTCCCCCACATTCTGTATTATAACAGGAAAAAGAAGGAGAGGCAACGAAGAAAAGTACTTGTACTAAAGTCGACAAATTCGTTGTATTCTTTTCATATGTATAGTAAGATAGGGAGGAAAGGTGTGATAAGACATGGCACACGCAATGCCGCTCAACAATACAGTATCTATTACAGCGTTTAACCGTGGAAAGGCAGGTCAGATATTCTCGAATGTGAAGAAAAACGGCATGACCGTTGTGATGAAGAACAACGAGCCGGAGTGCATTCTGCTGTCCCCTGCAGAATACAATGCGATATTGGAGACACGATACGATGCAGAGTTGCTTGCAATTGCCGAAGCACGTTTACAGAATCACAACGAAAAAGATACTGTTTCCTTTGAGGATGTCTGCAAAAGTGTCGGGATTTCTGCCGCCGACCTTGAGCAAATGAACGAGGTTGAAATCGAATGAGTTGGGACATTCGTTTTCTCAAGGAAGCAACGGAGGATTTCAACCGTCTCGACGGCAGTCAGCAGAAGATCGTCTCGAAAGCGCTTCTGCGCGTTTCACAAAATCCACTTCCGACAAGCGAAGGCGGCTACGGCAAACCGCTTGGGAACCATACGTCAAGCAATCTGTCAGGACTGCTCAAGATCAAACTGAGAGCGCATGGTCTGCGTATCGTCTATCGGCTCGTACACATGAACCATCAAATGTTGGTCATCGTCATCGGGATTCGAGCCGATGGGCAGGTCTACAGCAAGGCACAAGCACGCATGGACGAACTAAGATAAACTATCCCTCACAAATCCGCATCTGCCGTTCACAGAATGTGACGACGATGAGATCAAATATGCGGGCAAGCTCACGTGCGCGATCATAGCTGCGGCCAATTCCCGCAGGGACGTGGGCATCCGAGCCGATGGTGACGTAGCGTCCGCCGAGTTCATGGTAGCGGCGGTAGAGGGGCGCAAGCTCCTTAATGCCGCGCGGCGTGCCAAGACGGCGCGTGTTGATCTCGATGGCGGTGTCCGTCTCGACGAGGGCGCGCAGGACAGCGTCGATCTCGTCCGTAAATTCACCGTAGGAAATCTCCGGATTGTCAAACGTGGAATTCCGTGCGATGTAGTCGATATGGGCAAGCGCATTGATAAAGGGATGTGCATAGATCTCATCGCGCATGACAGTGAAATATTCGTGATACATTTCCGCCTTCTCGCGGCCCTCGAACGTCTCCGGATAGTAGAGATCCTTCACGTCCAGAAAGTGAATCGACGCAAGTACGAAATCAAACGGAACACGCTGCAGGAATGCGGCGTTTTTTTCGCGTGCGCTCGCCATCATGCCCATCTCAACACCGAGCGAGAGATTTCCCTTGACACGCAGCGGCTCATACGCCGCCCAATACGCCGCAGGATCGAAGATGAACTCCTCCGTGCCCGCCGATGGATAGTCGTAATCGAGATGCTCGGTGAACACAAGCCCGAGCCCCTGCCGTTCCGCCTCACGCAGCGCATCCTGCGCCTTCATCTCCGAATCAGCAGAGAACTCCGTATGAATATGGCTGTCAAAGTACATCGTCATTCCTCCTGCCGCTCCAACGAACCGACCGCATCGGAGAGCCGCGCAAAGTCCGCAAGCGAAAGCTGCTCGCCGCGCATATTCTCCGCAATCCCCGCCGACGTAAGCCCTGCACGGCTCATTTCCTTCGTCAGTCCTGCCCCCGTGAGCGCATTGAGGAGGGTCTTGCGCCGCTGGCCGAATGCGGCACGGACAAGGCGGAAAAAGAGTTTTTCGTCGACGGGCTGAACCGTCGGAACATCCTGCACATGACAGGCGATGACAGCACTCGTCACCTCGGGCGCGGGCAGAAAGGAGCGCGGCGGCACATCCATCACCATGCGCGGTATGGTGAAATACTGCACGGCGACAGAGAGCGCACCATAGTCCTTTGAGCCGGGGCGCGCCGTCATGCGGACGGCGACCTCCTTCTGCACCATCGTCACAAGACGCTCGATGGGAAGACGCTGTTCGAGGAGCGTCATAAGGATCGGTGTTGTGATATAGTACGGCAGGTTCGCGACAACCTTGAACCGTGATCCATTCGGCAGCCCAAGAATTTCCGAGATATTCAGCTTCAGGATGTCGCCCGGCACAATCGTCACATTATCGTACCCCTTCAGCGTCTCGGCGAGCACGGCGGGGAGTTTTTTGTCGAGTTCGACAGCGACAACGCGCGCACCCGTCTCGGCAAGCCCCTGTGTCAGTGTCCCGATGCCGGGTCCGATCTCGAGCACGGTATCCGCGGGCGAGAGTTCTGCCGCGTCCACAATCCCCTGCACGACGCCCCTGTCCACGAGGAAGTTCTGCCCGAGACGCTTGCTCGCACGCAGGTGAAATGCACTGAGGATGTGGCGTGTGACCTTCGGGTCGGCGATCACGGGGATACTTGCGTTCATCATAGCTCCTCTATTGCAGATATAAATTCCTCGCGTGTGATGCCATAGGTATTGAGACGACGGAGAAAGGTCTTGGCATTTGCAAAGCCGAGCCCGAGCCGCCGTCCGAGATACGCGCGTCGTGCGGCGGCATCCTCCGTTCCCGTAAGTCCTGCCTGCATCATATCCGCCATTGAGAAGATCTCTGCGGGCGCATCCATCGGAGTCCGCACCTTTTCAAGCGCCGCGCGAATCGCCGCAGGGCTTGCCTGCTCGATGCCGATGTCACCATCGCTCAGATTCGTCGCATCCTCTGCGGGAACAAAGGCATGGCGCGCACGCGGAAACATCTCCGTGAGACGCGTGCGAATGCGCTCCCCTACGGTATCGGGGTCGGTGAGGATAATGATGCCGCGTTTCTCGTAGGCGGCGCGGATGTTCTTGATCGCCGCACTGCGGAGACGGAATCCGTCGGTGATAATGCAGTCCGCCTCCACCGCTCGCCGCACCGCCCGCACATCCATCTTTCCCTCAACGATGATAACTTCTTTAATCAACGCTTCACTCTCTTTACGATGCTTTCTGCTGCTCAGATTCTTCGAGAGGATCTTTCACAACAGGTGCTTCATAGAGGACAAAGGGATCGATGTCAATACATTTCGTCGCGTCGCGATTTCCTTCGAGATCCCACGCCACAGAACCATTCATGACCGTCATCGTATTTACAAAAACCTGCCGATCACGCAGACGTGCAAAAACGCCCGTACCCATGACAAGCTCCGAAACATCATAACACCGTACCGTTCCGTCGTTGAAATATGCGTAGACGGTATAGTTGTCACCGGGGACAACCTGCAATACTTCGGGGAAAAAACGGGAATCCATCGTGGTCACATCCTTCCCATTGGTGGAACTGGATTGGGAGACTTTCCACTCTTGACCAACTCCCAATTCTGCATTAGTTCATCCTGATAGAGAACACACCAAGCGAGGACAATCTTCAACTGTCTATTGGGAAGAAATCCGCTCAGAACGCAGGCATTCTGTATATCAATCGCCGCTTTGTTGCCTGCAAATTCTGCATGGATATGCGGAGGGTTGTGATCTTTGTAATAGATTGTAATACGAATGCCAAAGAACAGACTGATTTCAGGCATATTGCGCCCCCATTCATCACAAAAATCTCCGCACTTCCCCATACAGTCTCTCATGGATCTCCGCGATCGGCAGCGGCTCCCCGTCCATGCTTGACGGAATCCGTACCCAGCCGTAGCGTGCGGCAAGGAGGACGTAGGCATCATGAACGCGTGCGAGATAGGCGGCATCGCGCTCGTGGATATCGGGCGTACCGCCCTTTTCCCTCGCACGCGCCGCAATCAGGCGCTCTGCCGCACGCGGCTCCATGTCGAGGAAGAACACGGCATCGGGCACGGGCAGCCCCATCTTGCGGAACTCGAGATCATAGAGCCAGTCAAGAAACGTGTCGCGCTCCGCCGCGTCCGTGAGTTTCACCGCCTGATGCACCATGTTCGACGTGGTGTAGCGGTCCGCGAGAATGATCGCACCCGCCTCATAGTCCTGCCCCCACTTCGTCCGATAGGAAGCATAGCGGTCAACAGCGAAGAACGTCGATGCCGCATAGGCATTCACATCGTCCGCGCGTGCGCCGAAATCGCCGCGCAGATACATCCGCACGAGCATGGAGGAGTCCGCCGCGTAGTCGGGAAACGTGACGGGTACAACGCGATGCCCCTCCCGCACGAGCCGCTCCGTGAGGAGCCGCGTCTGCGTCTCCTTGCCCGAGCCGTCCCCCGCCTCGATGATAAAGAGTTTTCCGTTTGCCATATCAGCCTTTCGCAATCACTGTCAAGGTTCCGAGCGACGCATCCGCCGCACCCACCACACGCGCACCGACTGCCTTCATCGCACGCAGATACGCGAGTGTCGCGCTGTCAATCACGTCGCCCGGCGCGAGCACGGGAATCCCCGGCGGATAGAACACGATTGTCTCCGCCGCGATCCGTCCATCAGCCGTCCCGACATCGACATGCTCACTGCGTGCAAAATACGCATCGCGTGGTGCGAGTGCCGTCTCTGGAAGCGGCGGCAGTGCCAAAAACGATGCCGCTCCGCGTGAGATGCACATCGGCGCATGCTCCTCTGCCATCGACCGCAGCGCCGCTAAAATCCGCGCCGTCTCACGCGGCCCGTCTGCATAGGAGAGGAGAAAGAGCACATTCCGCGCGTCGGCAAGCTCGCACGCGACATTGCGCCGCCGCAGTTCCTCCTCCGCCGCAAAGCCCGAGAGCCCCAGTCCTGTGACCTGCACCGTGATCTTCAGCGGATCAAGTGCCGCCATCCCGTCCGCACCCATGTACTCTGCACCAAACGCCCAGAGCCCTTCGATCTCATTGATACTGCGGCGCAGTTCCTCTGCCGCACGAATCGCGGCGGCAAGACGTTCCTGTCCCTCCTCCGCCATCTGCGCACGCGCCAGATCAAGCGAGGCGAGCAGGACCTCATTGGGGCTCGTCGACTGGATCACCCCCGATGCCGCCCGAATCCGCTCTGTCGGCACGCGCCCGCCGCGTGCGAGGAGCATCGAGGTCTGCGTCAGCGAGCCGAGCAGCTTGTGCGTGCTCTCCGCCGCGAGATCCGCCCCCGCTGCCATCGCGGACGGCGGCAGCGCATCGGAGAACGCAAAGTGTGCCCCGTGCGCCGCATCCACGAGAAGGAGTTTCCCCAGCGCATGCAGGAGGTCCGCAATGGCAGACAGCTCCGTCGCCACACCGTAGTACGTCGGATAGACGAGGAGTGCCGCGCGTGCCTCGGGATGTTCGCGCACCGCCGCCTCCACCGTATGCAGCGACACCCCCATCGCGATGCCGAGCCGCGTGTCAATCTCCGGCTGCAGATAGACGGGATGCACACCCGTGAGAATCATCGCCCCCACGATCGAACGGTGCACGTTGCGCGGCACGAGGATGGTCTCACCAGGCGCAAGCGCCGCCATCAGCATTGTATGGATTGCGCCCGTTGTCCCATTCACCATAAAGTACGCCGCATCCGCACCGTACGCCTCTGCCGCGAGCTCCTCTGCCGCACGGATACAGCCCGTCGGCGCATGGAGATCATCGAGTTCCGCCGAGAGCGAGACATCCGAACGCAGCCCTTCCTCCGTAAAGAAGCGGCGCAGCAAGGGATGCGCCCCACGCCCGCCCTTGTGCCCCGGCGTATGCATCGGCAGAACGCCGAGCCCGGCGTAGCGGAGCACGGCATCCGCAAGCGGCGTGCTCAACGATTTGTCACCATGCGGTTCTGCACGCGCAGATGCACCTTTGTCCCCTTGCCCGGCTCGGAGAGAATCTGAATCGCCGCACCGATGATCTTCGCACGTTCCTCCATGCCGATCATGCCGAAGTGACGCCCGCGCAGGCGGCGCTGCGTCTCCATATCGAGCGCATCCGTCATCTCATCCGTGCTCTCCGTCTGCTCCGGTAGGCGGTTCGTATCGAAACCGACACCGTCGTCCGCGATGAGCACCGTCAGCGCCTGATCCGTGTAGTGCATGCGCACGCGCACCTTGTCCGTCTTGGCATGGTGGACGACGTTGTTCAGTGCCTCCTGCACGATGCGGAAGATCGCAATCTCCACATGCTTTGGCAGTGTGTAATGCGTCCCCTCAAGGCTGAACGTACCGCGCAGCTTTCCGCGCTCGCCGAAGAGGTGGATCAGCTGCTCCACCGCCTGCGGCAGCCCCAGATCATCGAGTGCCATCGGGCGCATATCGAAGATGATCTGGCGCACACTCGTGAGACATTTGCGGATCTCCTCGCGCATCTCGACGAGCGTATTCTTCGCCTCCGCCATGTCTTGATCCATCAGGCGCTCCGCGATGGTCGTGGTAAAGAGGACATTCGCCAGATCCTGTGCGGGGCCGTCGTGCATCTCGCGCGAAATGCGGTAGCGCTCCTCCTCCGTCGCCTTGATGATGCGCGCGCCGACGAATTTAT
>ERZ773054.283-NODE-283-length-40846-cov-21.334437_pt1 | contig 40846 bp, 34 predicted proteins | sample MGYA00580630_ERZ773054 | MGnify/ENA primary metagenome ERZ773054 (study PRJEB29015, sample SAMEA2737994) | human oral metagenome | biome: human oral; feature: human-associated habitat; material: dental | place: China | collected 2115 ... | reverse complement strand
CCCGCGACCCTCACCTTGGCAAGGTGATGCTCTACCAACTGAGCCACATCCGCGTTTCTCAGAACGTCAACCGTTCTTCGCAACGGGTAAAACCTTAACAGAAGATCTGGCCAGAACGCAAAACCAAATCCCCGTTATCCAAGTCACACGCTCATTTTCGGGCGGATTATCACCCATCAGTCCATATTCGTGCGAGGCTTGTCGGTATGGAAACGCGACCTGGCAAGGCCTACCCTCTGGGTGCCACCTTTGACGGAACCGGAACGAACTTCGCGATCTACTCCTCGGTTGCGACGTCTGTGACACTGTGCCTCTTGGATGACAACCTCAACGAAATGCGCATCCCCATGACGGAAGTCGATGCCTACGTGTGGCACGTCTACGTGCCACAGGTGCGCGCCGGCCAGCGCTACGGCTACCGCATCGACGGCCCCTGGGACCCCCAGAACGGTTTACGCTGTGACCCTTCGAAGCTCCTTCTCGACCCCTATGCGAAGGCGATCGAGGGACAGCTGAAGGATTCTCTTGACCTCCTCTCCTATCAGGCCGACGATCCCCTCATGCTCAAGGGCGGCGACTCCGCCGATGCAACCATGCACTCCGTCGTCGTCAATCCCTTCTTCGACTGGGAGGGGGACCGCAGCCCGGGACACGACTACTCCGAGTCGATCATCTACGAGGCCCACATCAAGGGCATGACGATGCGTCACCCGGACATCCCGGAGGAACTGCGCGGCACCTACGCGGGCATGGCGCACCCGGCGATTATCGAGCACCTGACGAAGCTCGGCATCACCACGGTCGAGCTCATGCCGATCCAGCAGTTCACGAACGATACGACGCTCCAGGCCAAGGGATTGTCGAACTATTGGGGCTACAACACGATCGGCTACTTCGCCCCACACAACGGTTACGCGGCTACGAAGGACCCCGGCGCACAGGTTTCTGAGTTCAAGGCAATGGTGAAGGCCCTGCACGCGGCTAACATTGAGGTCATCCTCGACGTCGTCTACAACCACACGGCAGAGGGCAACCACATGGGCCCGACCCTCTCTTTCCGCGGCATCGACAATCCTTCCTACTACCGCCTTGTCGACGGGGATCGTCAGCACTACTTCGACACGACGGGCACGGGCAACTCCCTCCTCATGAGCTCTCCGCAGGTCCTTCAGCTCATCATGGACTCGCTGCGCTACTGGGTGACGGAAATGCATGTGGACGGCTTCCGCTTCGATCTTGCCTCCACCCTGGCTCGCCAGTTCGCCGAGGTCGACCGACTGTCCGCTTTCTTCGATCTCATCCACCAGGACCCCGTGGTCTCGCAGGTCAAGCTCATCGCGGAGCCGTGGGACGTGGGTGCGGACGGCTACCAGGTTGGAGGCTTCCCTCCCCTATGGTCCGAATGGAACGGCAGGTATCGCGACACGGTGCGCGACTTCTGGCGCGGCGAGTTCTCCTCGCTCCCTGACTTCGCCTCCCGCCTGGCCGGTTCCTCCGACCTCTACGGGACGACCGGCCGCAAGCCCATGGCGTCCATCAACTTCATCACCGCTCACGATGGATTCACACTGCGTGATCTTGTGTCCTACAACGAGAAGCACAACGAGGCGAACCTCGAGGGTGGGGCGGACGGCGCGAACGACAACCGTTCGTGGAACTGCGGCGCCGAAGGCGACACGGATGACGAGGAGATCATCGAGCTGCGCTACCGTCAGCAGCGCAACTTCCTGACGACCCTCATGTTTTCCCAGGGCGTGCCGATGATCGCCCACGGCGACGAGCTTGGCCGCACCCAGCGGGGCAACAACAACGTGTACTGCCAGGACAATGAGCTCTCGTGGATCAACTGGGATTTGAATGAGCACGACTACAAGCTCCTGCGTTTCACCCGCCATCTCATCCACCTGCGACGCGATCACCCGGTGATGCGCCGCCGGCGTTTCCTGGAGGGTCCCGCGCAGCGCGGCGGAGAGTCCGAGCTCGGCGAGATCGAATGGTTCACCCCGGCGGGCACACACATGACGGAAGAGGAATGGAACCAGCCGTGGGCGCGCTCGACGATGGTCTTCTACAACGGCGATGCCATCCGTGAGCCCGACGCGAACGGTCGCCGCATCCTCGACGACGATTTCCTGCTGCTGCTCAACGCTGCTCCGGAACCCGTCGACTTCACGCTCCCTGATGCGAAGTATGGGCACATCTGGCACACCGTCGTCGACACGGCGGGCGACGATGATCGCTCCGAGTACCACTCCGGCGACATCGTACACGTCGGACCGCGTACCTCGTTCATCCTGCGCAACCCCCGCCGCCTGGAATCGCCGGAGCAACAACGACCGTGACGAGCCACGCCTACCCGCTACTTATCGACATGAAGGTTGGCGGCGCGTCTGGACCAAAAGGCGCATGGACACCCGTACGATTTGATTTGTGAATGAAAACGGGGTGCCCGAGGAGTTTATGCGGGCTCTGCTGTCCCTGCGACAGGCGGACCACCTGGCGCACATACTCCTCGAGGAGGTGCCCCCACCTCGCCGTTTGGCCCCCTTTACGGCGGCGCTCGCGATGCGAACCACGGACGAGGACGAGGCCGGACAGCCCCTGTCGACTGGTCGTATGGTCATCCTGCACGACCCCGTGGAGCAGATCGGCTGGAACGGTACGTTCCGAGTCGTATGTCAGCTGCGCGCGCAAGTCGATGCCGAGATGATCGGCGACCCGATGCTGTCAGAGGGCGTGTGGGGTTGGATGCTCGATTGCCTGGAGACTGCGGGAGCTGGATTCCACGACATTACGGGCACGGTGACGCGCGAAATGAGCGAGGCCTTCGGCGGTCTTGAACTGCGAGGATCGGCTCTGTTCGTCGATGTGCGCGCCTCGTGGACGCCCAACAGTGAGTATCTTGGTGAGCATCTGTCCGGCTGGGCGGATGTCATGCGTCGGACGGCAGGGATTGTGCCTGCCCGTCATCTCGAAGGAGTCTGAGTGCTGGTCAACAATGGCGGCGGTTTGCCGCAGGGCGATACGGATAATCCGGAGCTCATTGCGCAGCCGCGTGGGGGGACCCCCGCCGTTATTGACACCCAGAAGGATCTTGAGGCTGCAGCTCGTGCACTGAGCGCTGGTTCGGCCCCGATCGCCCTGGACGTCGAGCGCGCTCAGGGCTTCCGCTACGGCTCCGATCCTTACCTCGTGCAGATTCGCCGCGAGGACGTGGGCACGTTCCTCATCGACACGCACGCACGGCCGGACCTGTCCGTGCTGCAGCCGGGCGTGGAGGACGTGTGGCTGCTGCACGATTGTTTGCAGGATCTGCCGAATCTGCGCCAGGTTGGGCTGCGCCCCTCCGCTCTCTTCGACACCGAAATCGCGGCGCGCCTCATCGGCCTGGAGCGTTTCGGGCTGGCGGCCGTCGTCGAGCAGGTGCTCGGCCTGGGCCTCGTCAAGGATCACCAGGCCTCGGACTGGTCGGTGCGTCCCCTGCCGAAGGAATGGCTACGCTACGCAGCCCTCGACGTTGAGCTGCTGACGGAGCTCTACTACCGCCTCTCGAAGCGGCTTGATGAGATGGGCCGTTGGGAGTGGGCGCAGCAGGAGTTCGCCTACGCCCTGTCGGTCACCCCTCCCGGTCCGAAGCCCGATCGCTGGCGTTCTATACCCGGCGCGGGCAAGATTCGTTCTCGCCGCGGCCTCGCGGTCCTCAAGGCCCTGTGGGAGACACGCGAGTCGATCGCTCGGCGCATCGACCTCAGCCCCGGCCGCCTCGTTCGTAACGCCGCCCTCGTGCGCGCGGCCTCGAATCCTCCGCGCAACAAGCGCGCGCTCATGAGCATCAGCGAGTTCCGCTCCCCCGTCGCCCGCCAGTATGAGGACGAGTGGATGCGAGCCCTCTCCAGCGTGGCCGCCATGACGGAGGACGAGCTGCCTCCCAAGCGCAAGCCCATGCAGCCCGGGTCGATCCCGGAACCACACCACTGGAATCGCATCGACGAGGCCTCGGCCGCGCGCCTGGGAACGGTGCGTAACGCGGTCGCTTCGGTCGCGTCGAGTCTCGGTCTAGCACCCGAGGTTGTACTCGCTCCCCAGGTGCAGCGCTATCTCGCGTGGGCTCCCCTGGATCCGGCACGCCCGTCGGGCGATGAGGTCGAGGAGCGTATGGTCAATCGCGGTGCGCGCGACTGGCAGATCGATCTGACGCTCGACCCGATCTGCGACGCGCTCGGCGTCTGATTCGAATGATCTAGCGCTCGCCGATTCGCTCGACGAGCTCGCGGGCCGCGCGTTCGATGCCGTCGGCGTCGAAGCCGAACTGCGCGATCATGGCCGCGCGTTCGCCGTGCTCGGGGAATCCTTGCGGCACGCCCAGGCAGCGCACGGGCACGCCCGTCTCCGCGACCGCGTCGCGCAGCGACCATCCGAAACCGCCCTGAACGATGCCGTCCTCGACGCTCACGACGCAGTCGTAGTCCCGCACCAACGTCGCCAGCTCCGGGCAGATGGGGATCATCCACTGTGGATCAGCGACCGTAACACGCACTCCGGCAGCAGCCAGGCGACGCGCAGCCTCGATCGCGTCGGGCGCGCAGGCGCCGGTGCCCACGATGAGCACCCGAGCGGGTGAATCAGCCTCTGCCTCGTCGAAGAGAATGTCCACTCCCCCGACGCTGCGTAGCGCCGGCATGGGCTCGGGCAGCGATCCCTTGCGGTACCGGATGACGGTGGGAGCGTCATCGACGTCGAGAGCCTCACGAAGGCGCGCGCGCAGCGTCTGCTCGTCGCGGGGAGCCGCCAGACGCAGGCCCGGGATCATCGAGCACATCGCGATGTCCCAGACGCCGTTATGCGAGGCACCGTCCGCGCCCGTCACACCCGCGCGGTCCAGCACGACAGTGACGCCCGCGCGGTGGAGGGCGACGTCCATGAGAAGCTGGTCGAAACCGCGGTTCAGGAAGGTCGCGTAGAGCGCCACGACGGGGTGTGCGCCCTGGTAGGCCATGCCGGCGGCGGAGGCGACAGCCTCGGCCTCGGCAATGCCGACGTCGATCACGCGACCCGGGTAGGCCTCGTGCATGGGGCCAAGGCCCACGGGGCGCATCATCGCGGCCGTAATCCCAACGATGTCGTCGCGCGTGGCGGCCTGAGCGCAGATCTCGTCGGCGAAGACTCCCGTCCAACCGAAGCGCTCGGGGGCGACCGGGAGCCCGGTCTCCGGGTGAATCGGGCCGACCGCGTGGAAACGGTCAGCGATGTGCTCCTCGGCCGGCGTGTAGCCGCGGCCCTTTTCGGTGATCATGTGGACGAGGACCGGCTCGTCGAGGGAGCGACCGCGGCGCAGAGCGGTCTCGACCGCCGCGATGTCGTGGCCGTTCACGGGGCCGATGTACTTCAGGCCCAGGTCTTCGAACATGACCTGGGGCATCAGCGCGTCCTTGATGCCCGATTTCAGACCGTGCAGCGCATCGTAGGCCGCGCGTCCCGGCGTACCGTGGCTCAGCAAGTGCTGTTTGCCCCACGCCAGAGCCTTCTCGTATCTGGCAGAGGTGCGCAGCGCGTCCAGGTGAGCCGCGAGACCGCCAATCGTCGGCGCATAGGAACGACCGTTGTCGTTGACGATGATCATGATGCGGCGGTTTTTCGCCGTCGCGATGTTGTTGAGTGCCTCCCAGGCGAGGCCTCCCGTCAGCGCGCCATCGCCGATGACACCCACGGTCCAGGTGCGATCCCCCTGGCGATGCTTCTCACGCGAGATGCCATCCACCCACGCGATCGACGCCGACGCATGCGAGGACTCGACGACATCATGCTCAGACTCACCGCGCGACGGGTAGCCGGACAGGCCTCCCGGGCAACGCAGCGACGAAAAATCCTGACGTCCGGTGAGGAGCTTATGCACGTACGCCTGGTGGCCGGTGTCAAAAATGATCGTATCCTGCGGGGAGCGGAACACCCGGTGCAGGCCGATCGTCAGCTCGACGACGCCCAGATTCGGGCCGAGATGCCCGCCCGTTCGCGACACGTTGTCAATCAGGAACGCGCGAATTTCCGCCGCCAATTCGTCCAGCTGCTCGCGTTCCAGGCGACGCAGCTCCCGCGGTGCGCTACAGCGCGACAGCAGGTCGCGTGACTCTCGTGTTCCAGACATGAGAACCAGTGTAGTTGCCGAAGCGTCTCATCTACAGATCAAAGTGCATGTCAGGTACGTTCGGCCCGCGCAGGCGACAAGCGCGCGCACTAAGATAGGTGGTGTTGGCTCGCCGTACCGCTTAAGGAGGCACTATGTCCGTCACCGTCGCACCCCACGGCCTGTGGAAGTCCCCCATTTCGGGCGATTCTTTCACTGCCCGTTCGGTCACGCTCTCCCAGGTTCGCGTCGACGGACCCGACACCTACTGGGTGGAGGGACATCCGCTCCAGGGCGGACGTGGGACGCTGCTGCGCCGTCGCGGTACGGGGGAAACGGGCGAGGTCCTGCCTCTCATCGACGGTTCCCGCCTGCCCGATGTCGGCACGCGCGTGCACGAGTACGGCGGCAAGGCATACGCCGTTCACCACGGTGTCATCGTGTTCTCCGATCAGACAGACGGCCGCGTCTACGCCTTTGATACGGCCGATCCGCGCCGCGTCGTGCGTCCCCTGACGACCCTGTCGAAGGTCCGCTACGGCGACTTCTGGATCGCCGACGTGCGCGACCTCGTGTACGCGGTGGCCGAGGACCACTCTGCCCCGGGCGAGCCCGTCAACAAGATTGTCGCTATCCCTCTCGATGGATCCGCCGCCCGCGACGACAGCGCGATCATCGCGGTGTTCGAGGGCACCGACTTCGCTCAGGCTCCGACGGTCTCCCCCGACGGCACCAAGATCGCCTGGATCACGTGGAACCACCCGAACATGCCGTGGACGTACTCTCAGCTGCGCGTCGCATCCCTGACCTTCGAGGGCACCATTGATCAGGAGGTCGTCCTGGTGGATCACACGGGCGTGTGCGTCTATGAGCCGCGCTGGACGCTCGACGGCGATCTCATCCACGTGGATGACTCCTCTGGCTGGGCAAACCTGTACCGCACCCAGGGCTTCGTGTGGCAGGAAGGCGAGGACCCGAACGCCTGGACCTCGCGTCTGCGCACTCGCGCGCTGCACCCGGGACCTCACGCGTTCTCGCACCCGCACTGGAAGCTCGGCCTGCACTCCTACGACAACTACGACAACGACTACCTCGTGTGCTCGTGGGCCGAGGACCAGGTCTGGCACGTCGGTACCGTGCGCATCGACAACGGCATGGCCGAGGAGTGGGCGACCGGCTGGTGGCCAATCGGTAACGTCGCCGCAGCGGACGGGCGCGTCGTCTTCCTCGCGGACTCCGCGACGCATACTCCCGCGATCATCGAAGTGTCGCGCGGCAAGACCAAGGTGCTGCGTCCCTCGTCGGAGGCCGAGGTACCCACCGCCCTCGTCTCCACGGCTGAGATGCTCACGTGGAAGACCTCGGACGGCGAGGAGGCGCACGGCTTCTACTACGCGCCCGTGAACCCTGAGTTCGCCGCCCCCGAGGGCGAGCTGCCACCGCTTATCGTCAACGTGCACGGTGGACCGACTGAAGCAGCCCGCCCCGGCCTACAGGTGCCCTTCCAGTACTGGACCAGCCGAGGCTTCGCAGTTCTGGACGTGAACTTCCGCGGGTCGACGTCCTTCGGCCGTCCCTACCGTGAGCGCATCAACGGCAACTGGGGCGTCATGGACGTTCAGGACTGCATCGACGGCGCCCAGTACCTCATCGATCTTGGCCGCGTCGATCCAAAGCGAATCGCGATCCGTGGTCGTTCCTCCGGTGGCTTCACGGTGCTCAACGCGCTTGCGTCCTCCGATGTGTTCACCGCCGGCGCGTCGTTCTCGGGTATCGCCGACCTGGTGAAGTTGAAGGAAACCAGCCATAAGTTCGAGTCGCACTACGACGCGATTCTGCTCGGCACCGATGACACCTCAGACCCGGTGTGGGCGCAGCGCTCGCCCATCAACCGTGTCGGTGACATTAAGGCACCGCTCATGCTTCTGCAGGGCACCGACGACCCGGTCGTTCCCGCCTCGCAGGCCCAGGAGATGTACGAGGCACTGCGTGCCAACGGCAACGCGGTCGCCCTCAAGCTCTACCAGGGAGAGGGACACCGCTTCCGCTCGGCCATCAACATCAAGGATGCGTGGCAGTCGGAGCTGGCCTTCTACAGGACCGTCTGGGGCATCGCCACCGACGCCCCCATTCACGTGGAGATCGCAAACCTGTGACACCCCTGAGTCAGTCCCCGCAGCCAGAGGAACCGGCTGCGGGGACTCGCTTGCGCGTCGGCCATGCGGTCGCCGCGCATCGTTCCCTGCTCGGCGTGGCCGCCGCACTCGTTGGCGCGGTCGTCGGCGCGGCGGCCGTCGTCTTTAACCTGGCGATTCGCGCGTGGACGTGGGTGTCCACCGGCTTCGACGAATACACGACCCACGTCGGCCAGCCGCACGGCGTGTGGGGCTGGACGCCGTGGCTCTTCCTACTTCTCTCCCCCGCCATCGCGGGCCTGCTGTACGGGCCGCTCATCCAGCGTTTCGCGCCCTCGGCAAAGGGACACGGTATCCCCGAGGTGATGCTCGCGGTGCGCCGTAAGGGTGGGCGCATCCCGGGGCGCGTCGCCATCGTCAAGATCCTGGCCTCGGCCCTGACCATCGGCTCGGGCGGGTCCGCAGGACGCGAAGGCCCAATCGTGCAGGTGGGCGCGTCGCTGGGCTCCACCATCGCTTCGTGGCTGCGTATGCCCGTCTCCCGCGTGGTCCTGTTGGCCTCGTGCGGGTCGGCGGCCGGCATTGCGGCCACGTTCCATGCTCCCCTCGCGGGCGCGGTGTTCGCCCTCGAGGTGATCCTCGTCGAGTTCACGGCCGAAACCTTCGGCTTCGTCGTGCTGTCAGCCGTCACATCCTCGGTGGTCGCGCGCATCCTGCAGGGCGACGAGATGGTCATTCGCGTCGCCGACAACCTGACCGTCGCGTCGATGTCGGACATCTGGTGGGTGGCGCTCCTCGGCCTCGTCGCGGGGCTGTGCGGCCTCGGCTTCTCCAAGCTCCTGTACGCCTCGGAGGACGCGATCGACTGGCTGTGGGCTCGCACGCACCTGCCCGAGTGGGCGCGTCCGAGCGTGCTCGGCCTCGCCCTCGGCGCGGCCCTCGTTGCGTTCCCGTACATGTTCGGCTCGGGTTATCCGCTTGAGGAGGACGCGATCGCGGGAAGTTACTCGATCACGTTCCTGCTGGCCCTCATGCTGGGCCGCGCTGTGTTCACGTCGTTCACCATTGGTATGGGCGGTTCGGGCGGTGTCTTCGCGCCCACGCTGTTCATCGGCGCAATGGCCGGCGCCGCCTTCGGAGACGTCATTTCGCCTCTGTCGGATTCTCCCGTCGGTGTGTTTGCCGTGGTGGGCATGGGAGCCGCCTTCGCGGGTGCCGCGCGTGCCCCGATGACGGCGGTCCTCATCATCGTGGAGATGACCGGCCAGTTCTCGCTGATCCTGCCGATGATGCTCGCGGTCGTGATCGCGATGGGTGCCTCGCGGTTCCTGACGCGCGCGACAATCTACACGGAGAAGCTGCGCCGCCGCGGCGACGTCCTCGACGACCCGGTCGAGGGCACGCTGCTCGGTACGCGCGCGGCATCCGAGTGGATGATGGAAGCTCCCGAGACACTCCCGTGCGAGGCGAGCGCCGCGTCAGCGATTGCCGCCCTGCGCCGCACGAAGGAGACGGTGCTGCCCGTCGTGAACGACGACCGACGGTTCATCGGACTCGTGTCGTCGCTGCGCCTGGCCGAGCTCACGCAGGAGGACGGATCGCTCGACGCACCCCTGTCGGATTTGCCTCTCATTGACGAGGCCGTGGCCGCCTCCGCTCCCCCGTCCGAGGTTCTCGGGGCGCTGCGTAGCACGGGCCTGCAGTCTTTGCCGGTCGTGGACGCGGATCGACGAGTCGTCGGCTGGGTGTCCGAGCGCGACCTGGTGGATCGCATGTACCGCGACCAGCGCCGCGCGATCGAGGCCCGCACGCAGACGTCGTGGGGCTCGCGCATGCAGGAGCGCAGGAGAAGCCGCTAGCTGCTCAGGACAGAGACCATCTCCACGTGGTGGGTGTGCGGGAAGAGGTCCCATGCCTGCAGCGATTCGAGCTGGTATCCGTCCTCGGTGAGGGTGCGCAGGTCGCGTGCGCCCGCCGCCGGGTCACAAGACACCAGGACCACACGAGGGGCACCCGTGGCGGCGATCGCCTCGCACACCTCGGCACCCGCACCGGCGCGCGGCGGATCCGCCACGACGACGTCCGGCACGGCACTCAGCTGGCCAGACAGGTCGACAACACCCTCGCGATCCACGTTTCCGGTGAACGCGTCCACCCAGTCGAAGGCCGCGAGGTTCTCGCCGGCGTCACGCACGGCGCCCTCGTCACCCTCGAGCGTCACGACGCGCCCCGACTCGCCGACGGCGCGCGCGAGCGGCACGGAGAACAGGCCAGCACCCGAGTACAGCTCCATGACCGCGCGACCAGCCCCGGCCTCGCCTGCGCCGAACGCAGCAGTCAGCACAGCGTTCGCGAGCACCTCGGCGCCGCGCACGTGCGTCTGCCAGAAACCGGAGGGCCGCACGTAGTACGACTCGACGCCGGAGCCGACGGGCACATTCCAGCGCAACACGTCGGCGTCGATGCGCAGGCCGTCGGTGGCGTACGTGTCCTCGCCGATCAGGACGACGGGATCGCCGCCGGAGGGGGCCACCGCGCGCACGCGGTCACCCGGCTTCCACAGGCGACGCCACGGCGTGTCCTCATCGAAAAGTCCGAGCTCGCGGATCGCGGGCACAGCCAGCGGCATGTCCTCGAGCGCGATGACGCGGCGGCCGCGGAACTCGTGCATGCCGGCGCACCCATCCGCGTCGATAACGACGTCAATGCGAGAGCGGCGACCGGTCAGCGGATCGTTCGCATCCTCATCGCCCGGCGCGGGAGCGACATGCACTCCACCGAGGGCTTCCACGGCCTCGGACAGGGCCTCGCCGCCCACGCGGCGCAGCTGCCCGGCAATCACGCGGGTTTTCCAGTCGCGCTGTGCGGCGGGCGTCAGGTGCGCGAGCTCACCGCCACCGACACCTCCCGGACCGGCCTGGGGCCAGACGGAGTCGACGCGGTCGGCCGAGGCCTCGACGACCTCGATGGCATCCGCCCACGCGAGCTTCTTCTGGACGGCGGTCACGCGCGCGCGGACGACCTCTCCGGGTGCCGCGTGGCGTACGAAGACGACACGCCCGCTCTCGTCGCGTGCGACGCACGCGCCTCCGTGTGCGGGCTCGCCAACGGTCAACTGGAGGATCTCGCCGATCCCCTCGCGGGGCTGCACGGCTGCGGTGCGACGGCGCGGAGAGGGACGACGGCGGGACGGGCGGGGGCTCATGCGTTCTCCTCGGTGGGGCTTTCACTGCGAGTGGTGCCGGTCTGCTCGGTACGGGACTTCGATTCATCTGACGACGGGGCGACGCGCGAGAACGGGTCATTGACGCGCTGACGGCCTTCCACGACGTCATCCTCGCCGAGCTGCCACGGGACGACGGTAATCACCACGCCGGGAACGCCGAGGAGCGCGGCTCGTAGGCGCAGGGCCGACTGGTTGTGCACGAAGTTCTCCCACCAGTGGGTGACGAGGAACTGCGGCATGTAGACCACCAGCATCTCGGTGGGCATCGCGCGACGGCGCCCGCGCACGTACTGGAGGATGACCGAGGCGATGTCACGGTAGGGCGCGGACAGGAGCGTCAGCGGCACGGGAACACCGGAGGCCTTCCACTGGCGCAGGATCTTGTTTTCTTCCTCGTCGTCGGCGACGACGGAGACGAGCTCGATCGACGTCGGCGAGGATGCGCGAGCCGCCGCAATCGCTCGCATGGCGGGACGGGACAGGGAGGACACGAGGACGAGGGCACGCACGCGGGTCGGCAGGGCGCGGCGCGCATTCCAGTCGTCCACGCGCAGCTGCGAGCGGATCGTCTCGTAGTGGTGATGGATCGAAATCTGGATACCAAACGCGATCGCGATCATCAGTAGCGTGATCCACGCGCCGTGCGTGAACTTCGTGGCCAGGACGATGATGAGCACGAGGCCGGTCATCATGAAGCCGACGATGTTGACGGCGCGCGAGCTCAGGACGGACTTGCGTTCCTGACCGGACTGGCGTGTGCGCAGCTGCCGGTTCCAGTGCTTGATCATGCCCAACTGCGAGAGCGTGAAGGAAATGAAGACACCGACGACGTAGAGCTGGATGAGGCGCGTCGTCTGCGCTTGGAAGCCGACGATCAGCGCGATCGCGGCGACGGTCAGGACGACGATGCCATTCGAGTACGACAAGCGGTCGCCGCGGCGCACCATCTGGTGGGGCAGGAAGGAATCGCGCGACAGGACGGATGCCAGCGTCGGGAAGCCGTTAAACGCCGTATTGCCCGCGAGCACCAGGATGAAGCCGGTGACAACGGTGATCAGGATGAAGAGGATCGATCCCTGACCGAACACCGCGGAGGCGATCTGCGAGATTGCCGGATCAATCGGCGTGTTCTCCGGGACGGGCGCGCCCTGGTAGGTCAGCTGGGTCGCGGCATCGTCGACGATCTTCACGCCGGTCGCGCGCGCCAGCACAAGGATCGAGATCATCATTGAGGCGGCAATCAGACCGAGCATCGCCAGCGTGGTCGCCGCGTTGCGGGACTTGGGGCGGCGGAACATGGGCACGCCGTTGGAGATGGCCTCGACGCCGGTGAGTGCAGCGCAGCCCGAGGAGAAAGCGCGCATGAGCAGGAAGGCTCCCGCGAGCCCTGCCAGGCCGTCCGCGTGGCCGGGCGCAGTCACGAGGTCGTAGGCGGCGGTGGGCGACTCGCCAAGGTGCCCCGTCGCCATCTTCGCGAAACCGACGACGACCATGAGGCCGATGGCCCCCATGTACAGATACGTGGGCACGGCGAACGCTCCGCCGGCCTCGCGCGTGCCGCGCAGGTTCAGGGTCGCCAGGATGACGACGAGCGCGACCGCGATCGGCACCTCATGGCCGAGGAGAGCCGGGACGGCGGTCGTGATGTAGCTGGCGCCCGACGAGATCGAGACGGCAACCGTCAGGATATAGTCGACCAGCAGTGCCGAGGCAACGAGTAGTCCCCAGGAACGGCCCAGGTTCGTGGTGACGACCTCGTAATCACCACCGCCCGACGGGTAGGCGTGCACCGTCTGACGGTACGACGCGACCACGACCGCGAGCACGATCGCGACGACGACGCCCACCCACACGGACTGAAGCGCGGCCATCGAACCGGCGAGCGCAAGGGTGAGGAGGACTTCGTCCGGCGCGTAGGCGACGGACGACAGCGCGTCCGACGCGAAGATCGGCAGGGCGATTCGTTTGGGGAGAAGCTGGTGGCCCATCGCGTCCGATCGCATCGGGCGCCCGATGAGCACGCGCTTTGCGTAGGCCAACAAGTTCGTCACGGATGTTAAGCGTAGTCCACCGAGCCTGACAGTGGCAGCGGCGAAGCGCACACTTGGCTATTACGCGAGGACCGGAGTAGTTTGGTAGTCGTGCACTTTGTGATCATGGGTTGCGGGCGCGTCGGCGCTCGCCTGGCATCGACGTTGGACGCCGCGGGTCATTCCGTGGCGGTTATTGACCAGGATTCCAAGGCTTTCTCTCGCCTCTCCCCGGACTTTTCCGGTCGTCGCGTGACGGGCGTGGGCATGGACCGCGACTGCCTGCGTCAAGCGAACATCAAGGACGCGTACGCGTTTGCGGCCGTCTCATCGGGTGATAACTCGAACATTATCGCTGCGCGCGTCGCACGTGAGGTCTTCCACGTCGAGCACGTCGTCGCGCGCATCTACGACCCCACGCGCGCCTATCTGTACGAACGCCTCGGGATTCCGACGGTCGCCTCGGTGCAGCGCACCGCCGAGTCGGTGATGCGCCGCCTGCTCCCTCCGGACGCGTCGCTCATCTGGTCCCACCCGACCGGCGAGGTCGGCCTCGTCAATGCGACGCCCACCCCCGCCTGGTACGGCCTGAGCTTCCAGGTCGTCGAGGAGCTCACGGGCTGCCGCATCGTCTTCACGTCACGCTTGGGATCCATCCGCACCGCGTCGCCGGACCTCGTGGTCCAGGAGCACGATCAGCTGTACTTCGCGATCAACGGGACCGAGACCACGCAGCTGCGCGACCAGTTGGCTAACCCGCCCAAGACGGAGGTGTGAGCATGAAGATTGTGATTGCTGGAGCCGGATCGGTGGGCCGCAGCGTCGCCCTGGAGCTGCTCGCTCACGGACACGACATCACCCTGATCGACAACATGCCCGAGAAGCTGCGCATCTCGTCCGTGGCAGATGCGGACTGGGTGCTCGCCGACGCGTGCTCGCCTGACGCGCTGCACGACGCGGGCGTGGACGAGGCCGACGTGATGGTTGCCGCGACCGGCGACGACAAGGCAAACCTGGTCATCTCCCTGCTGGCCAAGACCGAATTCGCGGTCCCCCGCGTGGTTGCTCGCCTGAACAACCCGAAGAACGAGTGGCTGTTCGATCAGGCGTGGGGCGTGGATGTGTCCGTCTCGACGCCGCGCATCATGACCTCCCTTGTCGAGGAGGCGGTGTCGGTGGGCGTTCCGGTGCGCTTGTTCTCCTTCAACACGGCCGCCGTGTCGATGCACGCGCTCATCCTTCCGGAGGATTCCCCGGTTGTGGGCAAGCGCGTCCATTCCCTGGCGCTGCCGGCTCGTTCGGTCCTCGCCGCGCTCCTGCGCGACGGTCGTCCGATCACGCCGAGCGCCGACGACGTGTTCGAGGCCTCCGATGAGCTTCTGCTTCTCGTGCCCGATGCGGACACCGCGGAGCTAGAGGACCTGCGTCAGCTGGTCGCGTCCCCTGTCTCGGAGGAGTCCGACGACGAGGAAGGCGAGGAGTAATCCTTCAGCTTCCACCAGGTGGCCCAGGCTCCCAGCCCGAAGAGTGGGAGTCCGAGGGCAAGCTTGGCAACGCCGAGAGCAGCGACCTGGCCGGCGATCCAGAGGGGCGCCTGCACGGCGACGCGCAGCGCGAAGATTCCCGCCCACATCCACGTGATCGCGGCGCAGCTGCGGCGCAGGGACGCGTAGGCGGGGTCGGACTGCCAGCCTTTCGCCAGGCCGGTCAGCGGACCGTAGAACTGGGCGACGAGGCTTGTCCCTAACAGGACGGACAAAGCGAAAGCAAGCGCCATGGCCACGTTCGTGGCGATGCCCCAGACGAAGTAGTTTTCTCCCCGCCCGGTCGCCGCCGCGAAGATGACGCCGATGGCGACTCCAAACAGGCCGGAGAGAGCCTGCTGCATCCCCTGGCGTTGGACGAGGCGGATCACGCAGGCGATCACCGCGACGGCCGAGGCCGCGATGAGCGTCGGTACGAGGGCGCGCGTGGCCACAAAAACGATGACGAAGAGCAGTCCGGGCGCGGTGGCTTCGATGACACCGCGTGTGCCTCCCAGGGCTCGTGACCAGGAGAATTCCTCAGAGGTGGCCTGATCCATCCAGCGAGGAGTCGGCATCAGCCCTCCCCCGCGATCACGCGGTACAGCGGGTTGATGATGACGAGGCGATCGCCCACGCGTCCGACAGTGCCTTCCACCTCGAGGCGCTGGCCGACGCTGAGTCCGGGGATGGAGGATCGTCCGGGCCAGCGCAGTTCGAGCGTGTCGGTGCCGTCGTAGAGGGTCGCGACGAGGACGCGCTGAGCGCCCTCTTCGGGCGGATACGTCATGCCCAGCAGCGTGCCGAACACGAGTGCGTGAGAGCGGTCGGCCACGTCGCGAATCGGCGTGACACCGCGGGCGGCGCGCGCCGAGTCCTCGTCGAGGGCGGCGTCCAGGGAACGCGTGTCCTTGTCGAGGCCGAGCGCAGCGCCGACCTTAGCGAACCACGAGGCCATGTCAGGCCTCCTGAGCACCCGCGGGCAGGTGCACCGGCAGTAGCTCCAGGCGGGTTCGCGGGTAGTCGTCACGACGCACGACGATGCGGTCGATGACCTTCTCGATGTCGGTGCCGGCTTCCGCGGTGGCAGCGGCCGGGCCGAGGATATCGATGCGCGCGAACCAGCGGTCGCCTTCACGACCGATGATGCGCATGCGCGAGGTCGCGGAGCGTCCGTCGGGCATCTGCATCGGCATGTCGACGAGCAGCTCGTTGCCGTAACGCGTCGGGTAGTCGGCGACCTTGGCACCCTGTTCTTCGAAGCCCCTGCGGATTTCTTCGCGCAGCTCCTCCCACACGCCGCCGGAACGGGGTGCGGCTGCAACGCTCATCTGGATGCCGGAGTTTCCGAGCACGACGAGAATCTGCAGGACGGTCGTGCCGTCGTCTGCGACCTGGGTGCGCAGCTGCATGCCCTGAACCGCGGGGAACAGGATGGACCCCATGTCGACGTAGCCGTCGCTGGTGTCGACCTCCCCGTAGTTACGCGGGCCGGGCTCGCTCCAAATCGCAGCGTCTTCGTCGCTCAGGCGAGGCAGGGCCTCGACCTCTTCGATCTCTTCTTCGACAGTCTTCTTCTTGCGTCCGAACATCGTCCTACCTCACATCGCGCACTCGGTGCACACGGGGGCGCCGTTGGCGTCCACGTGGTCGAGCTGCGACGCGTGGTGCACGAGGAAGCACTGCGAGCAGGTGAATTCGTCTTCCTGGCGGGGAACGACGTGGACCGTCAGTTCCTCCTTTGACAGGTCCGCACCGGGAAGCTCGAAATTCTCAGCCGCTTCGTTTTCGTCTTCTTCGATCTCGGCGGAGCCGGCGTCGTTGCGACGGGACTTCAGCTCTTCGATCGAGTCCTCTGCGACCTCGTCTTCGTTCTTGCGCGGCGCATCGTAATCGGTTGCCATGGTTCTCCCCTTTCGCCTCTCGAGCCGGTTTGCGCGAGTGGTCTATGCGCAGGGAGGATAACACTTGTGAGAGTAATGTGCCATCGTATGTGTGACACGCGCCCAGCTACGCGACATTCTGAGCATTATTTGAGACGATTCGACCTAGACATTTGAGGAGGAAGTGATGATTGAGCTCGAATTGCTCGGGACCAGCGCCGATGGCGAGTCCCTGGTGCTCACGGATGCCCAGGGTGAACGCTATTCGGTGTTGATTTCCGATGAGCTCCGCGGCGCGACGCGTCGTGATCGTCCGCGAGTGGAGCTGGCGCCCGCTCGTCCGACCCTCGCTCCTCGCGATATTCAGGCGCTCCTGCGCGCCGGCGCGACCCCGGCAGAGATCGCGGAGCAGCACGGCATGGAAGTCAGTGCGGTCGAACGTTTTGAGGCTCCCGTGCAGGCCGAGAAGGATTATGCGCTGACGCGCGCCCGCGCCGTTCGCATTGGCGACGGCGGCCCTACGATGGGCGACCTCGTTCTGGATCGACTGGCGGCGCGCGGCGTCGACCCGTCGTCTCTGGAGTGGACCGCGACGCGCGAGGCCGGGGAGCCCTGGCAGATCATCGTGAACTTCGTGCAGGGTGCGGCCGAGCACGCCGCCCACTGGCATCTGTCGAACTCCGGCTCGCTCGAGGCGATCGATCAGGAGGCTCAGTGGCTGACGGAGCAGGTGTCCACTTCCCCGACGGCCTCGATCTTCACTCCCCTGCCGCGCAACGCTCCGGCTCCCGTCGTCGACCCCGGTGCTGAGGACCTGCGCAACCGCGAGGCGATCATCGACCAGCTCAATGCCGTGCGTGGTAAGCGCCAGCAGGTTGATTTGGACCTGGACGATGAGGTCGACGAGGAGGCCGAGTACCTGGCAGCTATCGCCGGTGAGGAGGAGGCTCCCGCGGCGGAGACCGACACGTCGACGGGCCCGATTTCCGCGCGCATCTATTCGCTCGCGTCCGCTCGCACGAAGGCGGAGGTACCATCCCATCCCGCCGAGGACACGCTGTTCCCCGCGACCGGTCAGATCCCGTCTGCCCGTCCGACACTGACGGGCGCTATCCCGGTGGCGTCCCGCTCCCCCAAGACCGAGGCCCCGGCCTCGTCGGGCGTGCTCCCGTGGCTCTCCGACGCCCCCGCGTCCTCTGGTGAGGATAAGGGCGGCGAGGAGGTGAAGGCCGAGGAGCAGGCGACCCCCGCGATCCCCATGAAGGCCGTGCAGGCGTCCGATTCCACTGACCCCACTCCTGCCGAGGCCGAGGAGAGCGCGACCGGGTCCGTTCCCGCTCAGGGAGTGACGGGTTCGAGGATGGCGCGCGCTTCCTCGAAGAAGACCCGCCGGTCGGTCCCCAGCTGGGACGAGATTCTCTTCGGCTCGAAGTCGTAATCCGAGCAAACGCCAAGCGGCCGCCCGTTAAGGAGCGGCCGCTTCGTGTATGTCCCGTAGTCGTCTTACGACAGGACGATGACGGGGATGCGCATCTCCGTCGAGGTGAGTGAGCCGTGGACGCCCGGCATCGCGATCGCCGAGGCGCTCTGGGTTCGAGAATCCACAATGCCGCCGTTTCCGCGGGTGAGGACCAGCAGGTCGCCGATGATCGAGGCACCGTCTCCGGGGCCGATGAGCGCGCCCATCTGATCTCGAGAGAGGATCCACGCGCTCTCCCCCAGGACGTCGCGCCAGCGCGCCTCCACGTTGGCGGCGTGGCCCTCCTGCGCGTGTACGTGAACGGCTCGCGTCTCGCCGGCGACGATGCGCACGCCCTCGCGCAGAGCGGGCGTCGCGGCCACGTTCACGAGGGCGGAGTGCTCCACGTTGATCATGCCGTGGTCCGCGGTCATGACGGTCCGCACGCCCGCGGGCAGGCCGTGCAGCAGCGCGGACAACCCCGCGTCGAACTCTTCCAGGCAACCGATCCACGCATCCGATCCAACGCCGGAGCTGTGCCCGGCGTGGTCGATCTCGGACCAGTAGAGGTAGACGACGGGCGTGCCCGCGCGCAGCTCGCGCAGAGCTGCACTCACGCGGTCACTGAGCGACTCGGCGGGCACGTGGCGTGCTCCCCGCAGCGCAGCTCCCGTCAGTCCGGAACCGGCAAAGCGCGCGGGCGAGATGACGGCGGAGGATACGCCCACCGCGGCCAGGCGCTCGAAGTACGTGGGCGTGGGCTGCCACTCGGTGGGCGCCGGCCCACCCTCCATGGCCAGCAGGTTCATGACGCCGCCCCCGTAGGCAACGGAAAAGCCCACCATGTTCGTCGCGCCCGGGCGTGCACCAGTGCCGAAAGCTGTGATGGCCGCGGCCGTTGTCGAAGGGACGACCGTGTGAATCGAGCGAAAATCGTCTCTCACGCGGCGGAGCGTCGGCGTGTGCCCCAGGTGATCCTGGATCAGCTCGTACCCGAGCCCATCCACGAGGATGAGAAGCACCTGATCAACCCCGGCCTCGATCCCGAGTGCGCCGCCCGCCTGCGCGGAGGCGCCGGGCAGGGCTGAATCGATCGATGCGAGGGCGCCAGCGATGACGTCCGTGATGACCGGATCCCCCGCGGCGGGCAGGTCCGCACCGGGCAGGTCCAGCGTCAGTGCGCACTCACTCACTGCGGGTCCCCATCAGGCGAGCGAGATGATCGACGAAGACCATGGCCTCGTCGAGAGCATCCTGACCGTCGGCGGCCGCGGAGATACGGAACGTCATGTCGTCGGGGAAGGACGTGCCCGTCAGGCCATGGTCGGCCATGCAATTCGGGTCGTCGCAGCGGGCGGGCTCAAGCTCGAGGCGGCGCGCGCCCTTCAGGTCCAGGGCGATCGTCATCTCGGACAGGCCGCTCGCGTTCTCGGGGTCCGTGTAGACCTCCATCGTGGAGTAACCGGCGATGTCGCCCACGCGGTGCACGGCCGTCGCAATCGTCGCCGATCCGCCGTCCATTTCATCAACGTGCAGCTGAACGATGGCGCGGTCCGTCAGCGAGGCGACCGTGAGGTGCCGGAAGACCGATCCGCGGTCGAAACCCGTATCCACCTGGCACAGCGTCGCGAGCGGCTCCGCAGCGCCCAGAGCGCGGCGCAGCGCACGCTGCACGGCCTTGGGGTAGAAGCCCCCACGTTCGATACGGGTCCATGTGTCCATGCCCCAATTGTGCCCCGAAGCGGCGCGCCAGTCGAAATGAGCGCCAAGCCGCGCAATAATTGCGCGTATGGCTAAGAAGGACCAGGTCGCCGACATCCCTGAGAAGGACGAGAACATCACAGAGATCGACGTGTCCGATGAGATGCGTGGGTCCTTCCTGGAGTATGCCGTCTCGGTGATCTACGCTCGCGCGCTCCCCGACGCGCGCGATGGCCTCAAGCCCGTGCAGCGCCGCATCCTGTTCCAGATGGATCAGATGGGGCTGCGCCCCGACAAGGGACACGTGAAGTCCCAGCGCGTCGTCGGCGAGGTCATGGGTAAGCTCCACCCGCACGGCGATTCCGCGATTTACGAGGCCCTGGTGCGCCTCGCGCAGCCCTTTAACCTGCGTGTTCCGTTGGTCGATGGACACGGTAACTTCGGCTCTCTGGACGACGGCCCTGCCGCCCCGCGTTACACCGAGGCGCGCATGGCGCCCGCCGCGCTGGACCTGGTGACGGGCCTGGATGAGGACACGGTCAATTTCGTCCCCAACTACGACAACCAGTTCATGCAGCCGGACGTCCTGCCGGCGGCCTTCCCCCAGCTGCTGGTCAACGGCGCCTCGGGCATCGCCGTGGGCATGGCAACGAATATCGCCCCACACAACCTGTCGGAGACGATCGCTGGCGCTATCCACCTGCTGGATAACCCGTCTGCGTCGGTTGCAGACCTCATGCGCTACATCCCCGGCCCTGACCTGCCCGAGGGCGGCGTCATCGTCGGCCTCGAGGGCATCAAGGAAGCCTACGAAACCGGCCGAGGCGCGTTCAAGACCCGTGCGAAGGTCCAGATCGAGCGCGTGACCGCCCGCAAGATGGGCATCATCGTCACGCAGCTGCCCTACATGGTGGGCCCGGAAAAGGTCATCGAAAAGATCAAGGAAAACGCGAACGCGGGACGCCTCAAGGGCATTTCCTCGGTTCAGAACCTCACCGACCGTATCCACGGCCTGCGCCTGGTCATCGAAGTAAAGAACGGTTTCAACCCCGAGGCCGTGCTCCAGCAGCTCTACCAGCGCACGCCTCTGGAGGATTCCTTCTCGATCAACGCCGTGGCGCTCGTGGGCGGCCAGCCGCGCACGCTGGGCCTGAAGGAAATGCTACAGGTCTTCCTGGATCACCGCCTGGACGTCACGACGCGCCGCAGCCGCTTCCGCCTGAAGAAGTGCGAGGATCGCCTGCACCTGGTCGAGGGCCTGCTCATCGCGATCCTGGACATCGACGACGTTATCGCCATCATTCGCTCTTCCGATGATGCGGAGATCGCGCGCGAGCGCCTCATGACGGCCTTCGACCTGTCCGAGGCCCAGGCCAACTACATCCTCGAGCTGCGCCTACGTCGCCTCACGAAGTTCTCGCGCATCGAGCTGGAGACCGAGCGCGACGAGCTGCTGGCGAAGATCGCGTCGCTGCGCGAGATCCTGGAGGATCCGGAGCTGCTGCGCGCTCTCGTGAAGAAGGAGCTGCGCGAGGTCTCGGATCGCCTGGGTACGCCGCGTCGTACGCTGCTGCTGGCCTCGACGGGCACGCCCGTGGGTGCGGCAGCCGCCGACGATGCCGCGCTGGTGGCCCTGCCGTCGGTGTCGCGTTCCGGTAAGGGCCTGGACCTGCAGATCCCGGACGACCCGTGCGTCGTGGTCCTGTCCTCCACGGGCGCTCTCGCCCGCGTCGAGGGCGGGGATCCCCTGGAGCCCGGTCCGCGCGCGGCGTCGGACGGCTGGCGCGTACAGCTGCCGTCGACGGCTCGCTCACAGGTGGCTGTGGTGACGGAGGACGGCGTCGCCCACCGCATCGACGTCGTGGATCTGCCGGCGCTTCCCCGCTTTGAGACGGGCCTGTCCCTTGCAGGGGCGATGCCCGCGTCGCTCCTCCTGCACACGGACGTTCCCGCCGTGGGTCTGCTCGATCCCGAGGGCACCGACGTGGTCGCGATGGGCACGGCTCGCGGCACGGTCAAGCGCCTGCGCCCGGACGTGCTGCAGCGTGACGAGTGGGAGGTCATCGCCCTGGAGGACGGCGACCGTCTCGTGGGCTTCGATCGATGCTCAGACGAGGCGGACCTGGTGTTTATTTCGTCGGACGCGCAGCTGCTGCGCACCCCCGCCGCGAAGGTGCGCCCGCAGGGCCGCACAGCCGGCGGCATGGCCGGCATGAAGCTGAACCCCGGGGCCGAGGCCCTGGGCTTCTGGGTGGTCGAGGCTCCCATTGACGCCGTCGTGGTGACGGTGGCCGCGGCGCTGGGCGCGCTGCCGGGAACGGGCCAGACGACGGTGAAGGTGACGCCTTTCGAGTGCTACCCCACGAAGGGTCGAGGCGGCCAGGGCGTGCGCTGCCAGCGCTTCCTGCGCGGCGAGGATCGCCTGGATATCGCGTGGGTTGGCACCAAGCCGGCACGGGCCGCATCCGCGGACGGTTCGCCTGTGGAGCTGCCCGCGGAGGATGAGCGCCGCGACGGTTCGGGCGTGCCGATCACCTTCGCGATTGCGTCGATCGGCTGACGCACTCTTCTAGTCGTGAGGGCGGTGGGGTGGCCGGGATTGCTCCCGGCCACCCCACCGCTTTATCAGCTTCTATTTCGCGCCTATTTTGCGTGATAGCGGGGGCTGGTTCCCAGGTGCGTGGGAACCGTGACCAACGGATCGGTGATCAAGGATTCGTCAAAGCCCCTGTAGGAATACGAGTTGTCGTTGACGATCTGGAGGGGGCTGACAACGCCGTCCGCATACTGCTGAACTTCGTCAGGTGTCGGGCTCGATCCATTCCCCTTGTCAGCGAGTGGATTGACATCAGGTAGCGTCGTGGGATCCGTATTGAGGATTGCCCCCGGATCGATGCCGCCGTAGCCGGTGTACTGATTCCAGGTGTGGTCGGGGTTCAGACCCGTCTTGACGAGGAGCTGAAGCAGCTGGTTGGAAGTCGCGCTCGGCCACTTCTGGCGGGCAAGTGCGAGGACACCGGCGACAATGGGAGATGAAAATGACGTACCCGACGACTCAACAATCTGATTCGTCGCAAAGTCATGCATTTTGACCGGACCGCCAACTGCAGTTGTTGACACCCCCTGCCCCCACGACGAATAGTCCTGACGGTTGCCATCGATACCGATAGCACTGACGCCGACAACTCCAGACCACTGTGAGAGCGACGTTGAGTTTTCGTCCGTTGCTTCATTTCCAGCGGCAGCTGTGATGATCACACCCTTGGTCATCGCCCGTGCAACAGTCCATTTCAGCTCGTCCCCCTGAAGCGAGCTGGAGGCTGAGAAATTCACGATTTGCGCGCCGTCATCCATCGCTTGGTTGAGGACCCATGGGATGCTGACTTTAGAAAGGCCATTTTGAGCACCGGCACACGCCGGAGATGCAGAATCTCCCCTACTAGTGGCGGGGATCTGATAGGTCAAAAGTGAACTCTCGGGAGCTACTCCATAGACAGATGACACCAAGATCGAAGCAACTGCAGTGCCATGGGTCTTAGAGGAGGCGGAAGAGGTAACTTCACACGTTGATTTGTTGTGAATATCCACGCCATTAAGCTCGGGCACAGTAGCATCTGCCTCTCCATCGACGATGGCTATGGTTACGCCCTTTCCGGTATACCCCTTCGCCCTGGCCTGATCCAGGTGGTAGTACCCGAAGTACGGCTGGTCCGCCGCGCTGATCGTATTGTCTGCCTGGGCTGGAACGGCTGGGAGCGTGGTGACACCAGCGGCGATGACGAGGGCGGCAGTAGAAGCGCCCCATACGCGTCTGCTCTTACGAGGCATTCGTGGCGCCTTCACCATTGACGCGGGTCCCATCCATCGTCCTTTCGCGGAGCGGGGCTCAAGTCCTTAACGGAGCCGTTATCAGAGTCAAAGCCAACGTCAGCCACGCGTCACCTCCACGAATACCAAGACCGAAAATGACATGTTCCACGGAACACTATGAGACCTCTGCAAGCATATGACTACTTGTTCACAGTGACAAGCGCATCCGAGAATCGCGCAGTGACCACAGACCAGCGGATATGGGTGTGGGCCCAGCCGCTCGGCCGGGCCCACACCCATCAGTTGAGAGGTACTCCCCCCGTCAGCCTTGCAGCGTCGGGTCAGCGGCCAGGACGTCGGCAACCTCCTCGCGCGTAGGCGAGTAGGCGCCCTGGTGCAGGATAGTGATGCCGGAGGTGATGATGCCGCGGTGGATGGCGGGCAGGATCTGGTCCCACGAGGCCTCACGCAGGCGCTGCTTTGCCTCGCCGGAACCCAGGAGTCCCGCGTCCACGAGGCCGGAGATCAGGCCGGCCATGAGTGAGTCGCCCGCGCCCACGGTGTCCACCAGCTCGACGTCCAGCGGGTCGACGACGAGCATGTCACGCTCGGCGGCAGCCTTGATGTAGACGCCCCAGGGGCCGCGCGTGCACAGGATCAGCGACGGGCCGGACTGCGACCACTCGCGGATGACGTCCTCGACGGGGCGGCCCGGGTAGAGCCACTCGAGGTCCTCGTCCGACGCCTTGACGACGTCCGCGAGGGCCACGATCGCCTCGATGTGGGGGCGGGCCTCGTCGGGCGTACCCAGCAGAGCGGGGCGGATGTTCGGGTCGTAGGACACGGTGCCGCGGATGGCCTGGCGCTTGACGGCGGCCAGGACCTTGTCGGCGCCGGGCTCGACGACGACCACGTAGGAGCCGGTGTGGACGTGCCCGACGGTGTCCGGGTCCTCGACGGCGGGAACGTCCCACGAGAGGTCGAACTCGTAGGTGGCATGGCCTCGTTCGTCGACGGCGGCGTGAGCGACCGTGGTAAATTCGGCGCCGTCGCTGCCGGGCGTCAGGGTGACGCCGGCGGCCTCGGCGTGAGCGCGCACCTTGTCGCCGCGAGCATCGCGGGCGAACCATGTCGCCAGCTCGGATTCGTGGCCGAGCCGGGTCAGGCCGGCGGCGACGTTGAGCATCGATCCCCCGACAACTTCGACGGGTTCACTGTTTGGGCGGGTGATCTCGTCGATGAGAGCTTCCCCGATGTTCACGATCCTAGTCATTGGTCAACCCCAGCTTCTCTTCCATTTCTTCGAGCGGAATGCCCTTGGTTTCGGGCATGACCTTCAGCACCCAGAATAGCTGACCGACCATCGCGAGGAAGAAGATTCCAAAAGCGTAGCCACCTCCGAGTTTATCGGTGAGCACAGGGAAGGCGTAGGTGGTAATGAAGGCGAACACCCAGTGCGTGAGCGAGCCCAGGGACTGGCCGCGGGCGCGCACGCGGTTGGGGAAAATTTCCGAGATGAACACCCAGATGACGGAACCCTGGCCGAAGGCGTGCGAGGCGATGAAGCCGAGCAGGCCAAGGAGGATCAGCCAGACGGGAGCGGCGCTGCCCTCCTCGAAGTAGCCGCCCTCGTAGGCGAACATCATGCCGGCGAGGAAACCGAGCGAGATCAGGTAGCCGATCGAGCCGACGATCATGAGCTGGCGGCGGCCGATGCGGTCGATGACGGTGAGGGCGGCCATCGTAGCGACCAGGTTCATGAGGCCGACGATGACTGATCCGATGTAGGGGAAGGCGTCGCCCAGGACTTCGGCACCGCCCGCGAGCTTCATGACCTTGGGCGCGTAGTACAGGATCGCGTTGATACCCGACAGCTGGTTGAACATCGCGATGCAGAAGGCCATGAGGATGACCTTGCGGTAGCGGCGCGTGAAGAAGGGAACCTTGCCGCCGGCGGCATCCTCGGCGATCTGCGCCTTCATCTCGCCAATCTGCTCGTCACACTCGGCCTGGGAGGCAGTCAGGTGTTCAGAAATCTTCACGGCGAGTTCTTCGCGGCCGTGGGCGAGCAGCCAGCGCGGCGTCTCGGGGACAGTCGCCAGGAAGATCAGGAAGAAGATCGCAGGCACGGCCATGACGCCGAGCATCCAACGCCAGGCGGTGTCCTCGTGTGCGATCTCTCGGATCACCGCGTTCGAGGCGTATGCCAGGAGGATACCGAAGACGATGTTGAACTGGACGAGACCGACCAGGCGTCCGCGCACACGTGCGGGCGCGATCTCGGCGGTGTAGATGGGCGCCACCACGGAGGACAGGCCCACGCCGACACCGCCGAGGAAGCGGAAGATCATAAAGAAGGTGATCGGGAACGCGGACGAGGCCGACACCGTTCCATCCGCTGCGCTCACCAGTGTGGGCAGCGGGGCGAGGGCGGTAGCGAGCGCTCCGACGCCAAACAGGATGCCGATCCAGAAGAGGACGGGCTTACGGCCGAAGCGATCAGCCAGGTTGCCGGCGATGATGGCGCCGACAATCGTACCGATCGTCGCGATCGCAACGATCATGCCTTCGCCCGTGGAGGACAGAGCGTAGAGCTCGGTGAGTTTTTCTTCCGCACCGGAGATGACGGCGGTATCAAAACCGAAGAGCAGGCCGCCAAGAGAGGCGACGATGGCACTTCGAATGACCAGGGGCGGAATGGATCGAGATGGTGCTGACGACTGAGATGCCATGCTGGCTCCGCACTGTGGAGAGGGGACGCACATTGCGCCGAGGCCGTTCCTGCCTCTGTCGCGAGCCTAGAAAGTCAATTGGTCGGACAATTAGGACCTAGGGAGCAGTTATGTGAGAACTGAAAGGAAAACGGGAGGAAAAACGCCCACCGACGAAGAAAAAGTAACGACGGTAACACAAGGGGATGCGCGGAAACATCCACGATGCGAAACGAGAGTCAGATCTCGATGGCGTAGAGCCTGGTCTGTCCCACCGTGCGGAAGCCCAGGTAGTCGTAGATGGCGAGCGCACCCGTGTGGTTCGCGGAGCCCACACCCGTACCAGCGCGATCCATGCCGTCGCGCTTCTGTGCCCACATCGACGCCAGGATCAGCGCATCAGCAACGCGGCTCTCGCGCCACTGGGACAGGACGCCCAGCTGGTCGATGTACCCCTCACGCCAGCCCAGAGCCGCCCAATCCTGCTCGTAACGCGATGCCAGCAGGAAACCGGCAACGCGGGGACGATCGCCCGTGCGGTCGACGGCGACGAACGACCATTCGGGAGCGAAGGCCGTGCGCCCCTGCATCCACTGCTCCTGGGTGAGCGGGGGCCGACCCCACTCGGACTCGTTGAGGCGGTTCGCCGCGCGCAGGGCGGGTTCCTCCCACTGGGGGCCCCAGGCCTCGACGCTCATGTAGGAACCCAGGTCAGGAACCGGCGGAAGACTATCCAGGGAGGCGCGCAGCTCGTAGTAGGTGCGCGTCCAGCGGAAGCCATGCACCTTCAGCTGCGCCTCGAGATCGTCCTGGCCGGTCTCGACGTGACAGGTGATCTGGGCGGGAGCGTCACCCTCGACCTCGGCCAGCATCTGTCGGGCAGTGCCCTCCTGCCAGTCGACGATCGCATTGCCGAGGCCGATGCGCCGAAAGTCGGGGTCCACTCCCCCGACGCACACGCACTCCACGCGCCCCGGGAAGCGCAGGACCACCTGCGCGAAGGCGACGATTCGACCCGCTGCAATACCCCTGCGGGCGATCCCGACGAGGCCTCGCCACTGGGAGGCACCCGAGAGCATCTCCTCGACCTCGTCCGGGCTGGTGCGATACGGCGGGTTGTCGCGGGCCTCCATGCGGGCGAAAAGCGCGGACAGGCCGTCGTGATGGGCGGCCGTCAGCGACTCCCATTCGATCCCGTGATGTTCGCCCGGGAAGGGGACGAACTCGGGGGCATTTGCTCGCTGTGCGAGAGGAATGCTCATGCTCGCCTCCTTCCGTCCCTACTGGTCGATCGTGTAGTAAACCTCGGCGGCTTCATCCACGAAGCCCAGGTGTTCGTAAATCTTATGCGCTCCGTCCGGGCTCGACATATCAACGTCGAGGCCAATGCGCGACGCTCCAGACGCGGACGCTGCGGCGACGGCGTGCCCGACGAGGGCGCTCGCAATGGAGCGTCCGCGGTGCGCCTCAGCAACGCCGAGCAGGTAGATGTAGGCCTCCGGACGGCCCGTAGCCACCCAGCGCTGCGCGGGACGGCCGGTGATCGCGTAGCCAACGACCTCACCCTGAGCATCCACGGCCACGAACGACCAACGCGTGTCGAAGTGGTTCATCGCATCGTCCCACCACAGGGCACGCAGGGGCGAACGGAACGACTGCTGGAAAGCCTCCATGTGGATGGCGCGGATCTGGTCCTGCGGAACCTTGTTCCACGGAAGGACGCGATATCCGTGGCGCGCGGGCACGGGCACCTCGCCACCGGCCAGGTCACGGTACATGACCTGGTACGTGCGCTTAGCGAAGAAGCCGGCCGCAATGTAGAGGCGGCGACGATCTGTCATGTGCGCGTCGACGAGGTTCGAGATCGACGCGGGCACCTCGGACTCGGCGCCGAAAGCTTCGACGAGCATCTGTCGGGCGCGCCCGTCCTGCCAGTAGAGCAGAGCCCGGCCCACGCCTCGGCCACGCCAATGCGGGTGGATGAAGGCGCGGACAACGGCTGTTGCAGCCTCGTGAATGCCGCGCAGAACGCGCACGGACGCCACCGCGCAGATGTTTCGCTTCGCGTCCAGGCCGACGATCGTGTCCACCCAGTCGCGCCCGTTCTCGCCCTCCATCATGTCCGCGATGTCGTCGACAGAGGTGCGCCGAATAGCATTGTCGTCGTCTTCGATCAGGGAGATAAGCGCGTACACGGCGGGGGCATCGCGGCCGATCATGGGCCGCCAGCGCAACCCGAGGTGATTGCCCGGGTACGGGACGGACCCGGGCGGCGTGAGTCGCTGCGCAAGTCCTGTCATGGCAGATATCCTACCGGCTATTCGGGCCTTTAGTCACACTGGCGCTTGACATTTGGTCAACGCGCGTGAACGTTTGGGCAGCGCGCGGTGATTTTTGCCCGTAATTACGCGTCGATGCGCGTACGATCCAGCCCCGCGGATTCCTCGATAATGAACTCCTTGCGCGGGCCCACCGTCGAGCCCATGAGCAGCTCAAAAACGTCCTCCGCCTGGCGCAGGGCTTCCTCGTCGGCCAGCGTGATGCGGCGCAGCGAGCGGTGGGCCCGGTCCATCGTGGTCTCCGCCAGCTGGTCAGCATCCATCTCACCCAGACCCTTGTACCGCTGGATGGGTTCCTTCCACGTGCGGCCCGAGCGGCGCAGGGCGGCGAGCTTACGATGCAGCTCGTCCTCGGAGTAGGTGTAGATGTACTCGCGCTTCTTGCGTCCCTTGCCCGCGACCTCGATACGGTGCAGGGGCGGGACGGCGGCGTAGATGCGGCCGGCCTCGACCATGGGGCGCATGTAGCGGAAGAACAGGGTCAGCAGCAGGGTGCGGATGTGCGCGCCGTCGACGTCGGCGTCCGTCATGAGGATGACCTTGCCGTAGCGAGCCTGGGACAGGTCGAAGGTACGGCCCGAGCCCGCGCCGATCACCTGGATGATGTTGGCGCACTCGGCGTTGGCCAGCATGTCCGCGGTCGAGGCCTTCTGCACGTTGAGGATCTTTCCTCGAATCGGGAACAGGGCCTGGTAGTGGGAGTTGCGCGCGGCCTTGGCCGTGCCCAGGGCGGAGTCGCCCTCGACGATGAACAGCTCGGTCTCCTCGACGTCCTCGAGGCGGCAGTCCGCGAGCTTGGCGGGCAGCGAGGAGGTTTCCAGTGCGTTCTTCTTACGCGAGATCTCCTTGTGCAGGCGCGCGGAGACGCGGGCCTTCATCTCGCCGACGACCTTCTCCATGAGGAGGGAGGTCTGCTGCTTGTCGTCGCGCTTGGAGGAGGCGAACTTGGCCTTCAGCCAGTCGGAGACCACGCGGTTGACGACGGTGCGAATCTGGGGAGTGCCCAGCGTTTCCTTGGTCTGTCCCTCGAACTGAGGCTCGGGGAAGCGCACGGTGATGACGGCGGTCATGCCGGCCTGCACGTCGTCCTTTTCGGGGCGGCCATCCTTCGCGCCGACCTTGAGCTTGCGCGCGTTCTTGTCGATCGCGGCGCGCAGGGTCTTGAGGACTGCCTGCTCGAAGCCGGTGACGTGGGTGCCGCCCTTGGGGGTGGCGATGATGTTGACGAACGACTGGACGGTCGTGTCGTAGCCGATGCCCCAGCGCAGCGCGATGTCGACCTCGCAGGTGCGCTCGACCTCGGTGGCGCGCAGGTGCCCGGTCTCGGAGTCCAGGGCCTGCACGGTCTCGTTGTAGGTGCCCTCGCCCGTGATGTGCCACGTGTCGGTGACGGGGCCGTCGGAGGCGAGCCAGTTCGCGAAGTCGACGACGCCGCCGTCGAAGCGGAAGCTCTCGTGGAGTTCCTCTTCGCCGCGCTCGTCGTAGCAGTTGATGGTCAGGCCGGGCACGAGGAACGCGGTCTGGCGAGCGCGCGCCAGCAGGTTCTCCCAGGAGAAGCCCTCGGTCGACGGGAAGATCTGGAAGTCCGCCCAGAAGCGCACGCGCGTGCCGGTCTGGGATTTCTTCACCTTGCCGACCGTCTTGAGGGTCGAGCCGTCCACAAACGGCTTGAAGGGCGAGTTGGGGGTGCGCTGCTTCGAGTCGTCGAATTCGCCGGGTTCGCCGCGGCGGAAGCACATCTCGTGGGTCTTGCCACCGCGATCGACCTGTACGTCGAGGCGGGCCGAGAGTGCGTTAACGACGGAGGCGCCGACGCCGTGGAGGCCGCCCGAGGCCGCGTAGGAGCCGCCGCCGAACTTACCGCCGGCGTGGAGCTTGGTGTAGACGACCTCGACGCCCGTCAGGCCCTGTCCGGGGACGATGTCGACGGGGATTCCTCGGCCGTTGTCGGCGACGGAGGCGGAGTGGTCGGGGTGCAGGCGCACGTCGATCGTGTCGCAGTGGCCTTCCAGGGCCTCGTCGACCGCGTTGTCGATGATCTCCCAGAGGCAGTGCATGAGGCCCCGGTGGTCGGTGGAGCCGATGTACATGCCGGGGCGCTTGCGCACGGCTTCGAGCCCCTCGAGGACCGAGAGGTGCCGTGCGTTGTAGTCGGATGCATCGGTAGGAGTCACGATGTGCATCATATGTGGGTCAACGCTCGTTTGTGGCCAACGGTGCGCGTGGCGCGGGTTCTGGGACGCTTTCCACGATTGACGAGGCCGGGGCCAGATCGCGCTGATGGGTGCCGTTTCGGGGGCTGTTGGGGCATATTGAAGGAGGGTTTGCGCTCCCCCGTTTCATTGTGTCGGCGTGCGGGCAGTCGATTGCGCCCCGGGTGAACAGGGGTGCGAGGCGCGGGGTGATGGTGTGTGATGGAAGCATGAACGCACAGACTCTTGAACGCCCCGTACTGGACGAGCCGCAGCTCAGCGCGGCGAATCGTTGCGACGCCTGCGGCGCTCGCGCCTGGGTTCGTGCGACGATGCCTTCGGGTGGCCAGCTCTACTTCTGCGGCCACCACGCAAACGAGCACCTGCCCTCACTGGTGGGTGGCGGCGCACAGATCCTGGACGAGCGTCATTTCATGAACGACTGAGAGCGAGCCTCCCGCAGCGGCGGGACGCACAGCTGTAAGGCGCGGGCGGGGACCAACGGGTCCCCGCCCGCGTTTTTCTTGCGCACATCGTTGTTGCGCCTATTTGCGATGCCTGCGTCACGAAACCGCTCTTGATCCGCACTTTTGCTCCTCTCCCCCGCGCGCCTGTCAAAAACCACGTGATACAGTTACGAGCCGCTTTCGGGCACAAAAAGTGGCGAACTGACACACTTTCGCCCGCATTGGAGCAAAGCCATGAAAATAGCGTGGAACGAAATTACATATCAACCAAAGAAGTTCGTTCTCATCGAGTTCCTGATCGCCACGCTCATGTTCATGGTCGTGTTCCTCTCGGGTCTCACCAACGGCCTCGCGTCCTCCGTATCCGCGCAGATCCAGAACTACGGGGCCGTGACGTACATCTTGTCGACGGACTCCGAGGGCGTCATCCCCTATTCCTCCGTGACCGAAGAGGACATCGAGGAGCTGGAAGCTCGCGGCTTGTCGGACTACGCCGGCCTGGTCATCCAGCGAGCCGCCATCACGCGCGGCGATGACTCCAACACCCTGGACATCACCTACTTCGCGACAGACCATAACGAGGATGGCACTCTCGAGCCCGCGGTCATCGACTCCGACGTGAGCGCGTCCGGACTCAAGGAGAACGAGGTCATCCTGGATCGCGCGTTTGAGGACGAGGGGATCCGCGTGGGAGACCAGGTGATCGACAAGATCTCGGAGCAGGAGCTCACGGTCGTCGCCTTCGCCAAGAGGGCTAACTATGGATACAGCGACATCGGCTTCGTGTCCTCGCAGACCTATGCGGCGATGCGCGCGAAGACCGACCCTAACTACCGGTGGCACGCTCAGACGATCGTCACCTCGAAGGAGATTGCGGCCGACGATCTGCCCAGCGACCTGATGGTGGCCGACCGCCAGCAGGTTATCGACAAGATTCCGGGATACAAGGCTCAGAACCTCACCTTGAAGATGATGACCTGGGTGCTCCTCGTGGCCTCGTCGTCCGTCCTCGGCGTGTTCTTCTACATCCTGACTCTTCAGAAGCTTCGGCAGTTCGGAGTGATGAAGGCGATCGGCATGCGGATGCGGACCATCACCTACATCCAGATCTCCCAGCTGACGATCATTTCGTTGATCGGTGTGACGATCGGGCTGGGCCTGGCGGCTCTTGTTGCCCCCTTCTTGCCAAGTACCGTCCCGTCCATCATGACGCTCTCGGACACCGTGACAGTCGCGGTGAGTTTCGTCGTGACCTCGATCCTGTGCGGCGCGCTGTCGCTACTCAAGATCAAGAAGGTGGACCCCATCGACGTCATCGGCGGAAACGGAGAATAAAATGGCGATCATCGAACTGGACAACATCGGAAAGTCCTACGCCGACGGCGACGAGATCCACCACGTACTCAGCGGGCTGAACCTGAGCGTCGACAACGGCGAATTCGTGGCGATCCTCGGGCCCTCCGGTTCCGGTAAGTCCACTCTCCTCTCCATTGCTGGCCTGCTGCTCTCCGCTGACGAGGGAAACATCAGCATCGCCGGCCAGGATCTGACCAAGCTGAGCCAGAGGCAGTGGACGCGCAAGCGTCTGGAGCTCCTCGGCTTCATCTTCCAGGATCACCAGCTGCTGCCTTACATGAGGATCGGCGACCAACTTGAACTGGTTGCCAAGCTCAAGGGCCAGAAGGATAGGCACAAGCGCCACGCGGAGGTTCGTTCCCTGATGGCGGACCTGGGCATCGAGGATTCGTATCGCAAGTACCCGCGCCAGATGTCGGGCGGGCAGAAGCAGCGCGCCGCCATCGCGCGCGCCTTCATCGGCAACCCGCAGCTAATCCTGGCCGATGAGCCGACGGCGAGCCTGGACCCGGATCGCGGCCAGGAGATCGCCCAGCTGATCTGCAAGGAAGTGAAGTCCAAGAACAAGAGCGCCATCATGGTGACGCATGATCGCTCGATCCTCCCCTACGTGGACACGATCTACGAGCTCACGCACGGCACGCTCACCAGGCTCGAGGCCTGAGAGCGGCGAGCACTCCGCGCACAGAGAAGCGGCGGCATCGGTGGGGATCTCCTGAGAAGACACACAGGGGGGTCCCCACTGCATTATGCCTTCAGCGCCAGCAGGCCCTCCGAGATAAAACGACGCACAAGCTCACTGCGGGTTTGTCCGAGTTCCCCCGCCACCTCGTCGAGCTCCCGAACCAAGGATTCGGGCAGGCGCGTGCCGACCGGCATTGTGTCCTCACCGAAGAGTTACGGACGCCCTGGCAGCGCCTTCCAGGCTCCGTCGCACTCGCCCGCTTCGAAGCGCTGAGCATCTGCGTCAAGATCAGCGTCGGTAACGGTGATTCCTCCAGCAAGACGGTAGGTTCCTTCTAATTTCTTGCTCATTACCCTCTCCTCCCGGGTCCAAATATTTCTGTCATCATTTTCTTTGAAGGCGGTGTCATCGCGTGATCGATGAGAATGCTTCCGTCTTCCTGACGCGCAGCAAGGAGCTCGAGCAGCAGCCCGTTCCTGTCGTATCCCAGCGCAGCGTACGCGGGCCAGTACGGAGAGTCCACGCGTTCGGCACATTCGACCGCATACACCCAGGCGTGGATCGCATCTTCGTCGGCGATCTCAAGATGTCGCACGCTCACGCGTGGATGGACAACAACCGGCACTTCCACCAGTGGCTCACCTCCCCTGCGACCATGCCAGGAATTTCGTCAACAAAGTTCTAACGCCGTCCTCAAGGGTCCGCTGATCAATGCAGGTGGGCTTGCGTGCATGTTATTGACGGTGTGTATATGTGGCTGTTATCCAGGTCACTTGGTGTAGTTCGTATTCGATGAGGGATTTGCCATCGAGGCTGGCGTGGGCGCGTCAGCGGTTGTAGACATTCTCGAACCAGATGGCGACCCTACTGCAGACCTGTTCACGGGTGGTGAAGGAACGCCGGTAGTGGTACTCGATTGTGAGAGTGGCCCAAAAGGATTCAACCACGGTATTAGCCCGGCACACTCCGGCCTACCCCATCGACACGGCCCCTTGGTCGGCGCGCATGTAGGTAGCCGGCTTATTGGAGGCGAACTGCGTTCCCCAATCAGCATGCAAACAACACCACTGGGGATGCCGCCGCGGATGGTCGGACCCATATCGAACACGGTGATAACCAGGTCGATACGTTACTGCTCACCCATGGTGTATCCAAGGACTTGGCGTGGCGCGCATTGCGCACGGCACAAAGGTAGCCCCAGCCTTGCGCACAACGCTGCTAGACACGCAATCAAGGGCACCTTGGTCCCACTAGCGGTCGCAGTGTCCTCATGGGCCACATGTTCGCGCCCGCCGCGCTTGGCCGGTCGCGGGCGCGCATGTAAGCCTGTCAGGCCCAGGGGCGTATCGACGCGGCGACCACCCACCGCACACCGCCCACATCCGCGCCACCGTGCGTCAGGGCGCACTGAATGCGAGAGCCCCATAGACACTGCCCAACACCTCGTTTGCCCATGTCACCGCCTCATCCAAACACCGCCGCGCCACCGCGCGTTGGGTACGATGCCTTGCACGGTTCATCCACGCGTAATAGTGTGCGCACCCCCTAAAGCCTTGGCCATTAAGGCGATTGAGAAGGAAGCCTTCTGTGCGTCAGTCAGTTCAAAGCGCTAGCGCTTTGGTGCCGCGACGCGAAGAAGGCGCTGGCTTTTCCCAAGAACTCGTTCTCCTTGTCCAGCTCGCTCACCCGCCGACGCAACGCAGTGACTTCAGCGTCCATCTCACGTAGATCAGGGTGACCCTCTGAGGCGGCCTGGTGCCTCTCGCGCACAAGTTTGACTCACCGGCCCACCAACGATTCACACAGCCTTAAATCCCGAGCCACAGACGCGATCTGTAGACCCCGTATCCAACACCCGAGTAGCAACATCGCGACGATGCTCCGGCCTAAAACGGCGACACTTTCCCATAACAGGCACATGATTATCCGCAGGAAGACAGACCAACTTAACAAAGTATCAACAACCCATGCATACGCGTAAGGAGCTGATGGAACATTCTCACTCAGCGTAAAACAGACAGCATAGCCACGTCACCGAAACAAAATCCAAAGCACCAAATCTAGATGCCATGATGTAATGACAACTGACGTGTCACACAGATAGCACGATGCAGCCGACACTACAAACGACAAAGCACAACATAGCGAGGACAATGCGCGCCAACAGAGCGACACTCCCACGCATACGATAAACGCCACCGAGAAATCGCTTGTAGTATACACAGATGCAGAACACTTGACAGTGACTCACCAAACCGAAGCAACACATGATAGTCTGCGACTGCCCAGAAAGCACAAAGCGAGATGAAGATTCGTCGAACTAGAGCTGCTTCAATAAGGAAATCCAACGGAGGACGCGATGATTGAAACAAAAACACAGCCCTGGACCCTGCAGTCGATCTACACCAAATACAGTCAGGAATCTCTTTGGGTGAATCGAACATACCAAAGAAAACTTGTGTGGACACTTGAAGAAAAACAAGCACTAATCGACTCAATCCTGAACGGATACCCTCTCCCAAATATTCTAATTGCAGAAAAAGGCCAAAGATTTGAAATCATCGACGGACTTCAACGTCTCCACACCATTGTCTCATACATCGACAACGCATTTGCAACGAAAGACGGCAAATACTTCGCAGCGAAAGAGTTTCCAACAGCGCAAAGACGAATTACAAAGCTCGGGCTGCAAAGAGAAGAACGTGACGGTGACACAATATCACCTGAAGAAAGTTCAACTTTTCTGGATTACACAATTCCCGTTTCCATTATGACCGCACCCACATCCGACACGGTGAACACTGTCTTTAACAGAATCAATACGTACGGACACCGCTTATCAAGCCAGGAGCGAAGGCAAGCAGGAATCACATCACCATTCAGCTCCTATATCCGGACTTTGTCGACCGAGTTCCGACACGACACAAGTCCGGAAACACTTGAACTTTCAGAAATGCCCACAATTTCGATCGAACCAGCACAACAGGAACATGGTTACCACATTTCCGCCACTCAAACATATTGGGGCCGAAACGGTATCACACGAGGTAGCGATCTCCGAGAGAGCCTTGACGAACAATGCCTCGCCGAAATCGTGATCGGAATTCTCACAACAATGCCCGAACGTGCTCCGAAAGCACTCGATAAATACTATCAAAGCGGCGAGGTAGAGAGCGAAGAAGCAAGAACAATTTCTGAAGAGCTGACAAAATATGGTCCACACAAGTTGACCGCTGAGATCAAGCATTGCATGGAATATCTTGAACAGACCGCCAAAACGGTCGGAAAGCAGCACGTTCGCGGTCTCGTGGGATTCGCAAATTCAAATTCTTTTACTTCTTTCTTCGCGCTGCTTGTTGTCGCCTTACACCGGTCATTGTTCGGCAAGGGCATGATTGTCAAAGACATGAGAATGCTAGGAGAAGGGCTGACAAACATCTATAGCAAAGTTGATGACAGAAACAAAACTAAGGCTACTCAACGCGAAACGAACATCAGCGCAATCATGGACATGATTGATGAGGCTCTGTCTCCCGGCAATCTACCAACCAATATTTACGACACAGACACGCATTCTACAATCGACAATATTCTTAAATTCTCGCGCACAGAATCAGCATCGCTCGAGCTGAAGCAGGGCATTCTTCGCCTATACAAAGATCGCAATGTTGACGACGGTATTTTCGACAAGATCTTCCGCACTGCTTGCGGAATGGCTAATGCCAACTATTCAGTGGATGACGCCGTCATTCTCGTCGGTGTGGCCGACGCAGAGGCTGACGCATCAAGAATACAGGAACTCGATAGTGTACAGCCTCTCAAAGTCGGCAACCATTTCATTGTCGGATGCCAACGCGAAGAGAAAATCCTCAACATGAATAGTGACCAGTATTTCACGATGTGGAGGGATCGTATCTCTAAAGCCAATTTTAGCGCCGAGCTAAAGAAAGGCCTTCTCGACAACATGCGATACTGCGATTATGAAGGCTATGGAATCATAATGCTAACAGTTCCAAAACAAGCAGGGCCGTCAACATACAATGGTTCTTACTGGGAGAGGAGCTGCGATCAAACTCACGCCAAGGCTATTGACATTACTGACCCAACGAGGCTTGCTGAGCTTGTTGCGCGCTTTACGCAACGTTCGCATTAGAGTATCGCACCGGCACCTGCAAGCCTATTAGAGCTTTGCTTTTAGCACGCTCTACCTATCAGCAGGAAGACATCGAGCTTCAGATGTGGGGCTGATGCGGTAATACCTACCCATCAGCCCCACACACCAGTTTTTACACTCGATGATTCATTCCAGATCGTTATTGATTTCCATATTTTTCAACCTAGCACATAAAAGAGGTGAACTCATCGAACATACGCTAAATTTCAATGATATCTGGCTCTTCATAATTGAGGGTGTGGGGGTGGTATGCGGGGTTCGGTGTGTCGTGGCCGGGTAGGGGTCGAGGTCTTCCGATGATGGGGGTTCCTACACCGTCCATCCGAAAGACCTCGACATGTCCAATGCCACCTTTGGTCGCCCTGACCTGAGCGCCTTCACGGGCCTGGATGACCTAGGACTGGAAGTCATGGGTCAGCGTGTAGGAGGAGATCGGACCGTCTTGGCCTGCAAGGTAGTGGGTGAGGATCGGTGGTGCCGGCAGTGTGGGAGCGAGGGCGTCGTACGCGACACGGTGATCAGGCGCTTGGCTCACGTACCCTACGGGTGGCACCCCACCATGTTGCACGTGAGCGTGCGCCGCTACCGTTGCCAGACGTGTGCTCACGTGTGGCGTCACAACATGAGTGCAGCAGCCGATCCACGCGCGAAGCTCTCGCGCGCAGCGGTGCGCTGGGCGCTGGTGGGCCTGGTGGTCCACCATCTGACGGTGGCGCGCATCGCCGACGTACTGGCCGTGTCATGGAACACTGCCAATACCGCGATCTTAGGTGAAGGCCAGCGCATACTCACAGGTGATCCTGATCGTTTCGAGGGAGTGTGCGTCATCAGTGTTGATGAGCACGTGTGGCACCACACCCCTTACGGCGACAAATACGTCACCGTCATCTTGGACTTGACTCCCATACAAGACCGTCGTGGTCCCTCCCGGCTCCTGGATATGATCCCAGGCCGCTCCAAGCAGGTCTTCAAAACCTGACTCTCTTCCCAGCCCGACACGTGGCGCAAGAACATCGAGGTCGTAGCGATGGATGGATTCACCGGGTTCAAAAGCGCAGCCGCTGAAGAACTCCCAGACGCAACCGCGGTCATGGACCCCTTCCACGTCGTACACCTTGCCGGTGATGCTCTCGATGAGTGTCGCAGGCGCATCCAGCAAGAACTCCACCACCGGCGTGGGCCTGCCACCGATCCCCTGTACAAGGCCCGCAGGATGTTACACACCAGATCCTGCCTGCTCACCCCGCGCCAACAACATCGGATCCTTGACCTGTTCACCAGCGATTGCCACGTCGCCCTCGAAGTCACCTGGAGCATCTACCAGAACATCACCTGGCGCCTACCGCGATCCCAATAAAATCCGCGGTAAGGCCCTGATGCAAGCCGAAATAGACCGTCTCAGCAACGCGGGTGTCCCTAGCTCCCTCACGGAAATCATCACACTGGGAAGAACGCTCAAACGCCGATCCCGGGACATCCTGGCCTACTTCGACAACTCCCACACCAGCAACGGTCCTACCGAAGCGATCAACGGCCGCTTCGAACAGCTACGCGGATCCGCACTCGGGCTTGCGAAACCTCACCAACTACATCACCCGCTGCCTCCTCGAAACAGGAGGATTCAGACCCCAACTACACCCTCAATTATGAAGAGCCGAATATTCTCACCTACACAATCTTTCATGGAGATACAGTTTTCACTACCAGAACCCCATTTTCAAAGATTGAAAATCTATCCCAGAACAAAGGAATTACAGGAAGTTTGACAATACACTATGAGCATATTTGGCAAATTTACCACAGAATCCACATCTTAAGTTACTCATTAAGTAGTTCCAGAGAACCACGGAGGCGTGGGATTAAATAAAACCAAAACGCGAAGATGCAAATAATTGGTTTTTCTGACACGCTTTACTTTCGAATGATTGAACGTGTTCAGTTGGGGACGTGTTGCGTACTCCATTCACGAAAGTCGCAGCAGCGATTCGCGTTCAATGATTCAAGTTTTGACGATTTACATTTCCGCGAGGGGAATGGCACGCCAATACTATTCATCAGATGGCGTTTTCGACAGTTAGTCATTTTTGGAGTTTCCTGTCGTGTATATCACTGTCACTGATTTATCTTGAACTCTGTTAATCCGCCAAGCGCTGGGAGACCACCGTGGTGACGCCGTCGCGCATCGTGACGCCGTAGAGGGCGTCCGCGATCTCCATCGTGCGCTTCTGGTGGGTGATAACGATCAGCTGGGAGGTCTCCTGCAGCTCCTTGAAAACCGCCAGCAGGCGCGTCAGGTTCATGTCATCCAGGGCAGCCTCGACCTCGTCCATGACGTAGAAGGGAGAGGGCCGCGCCTTGAAGATCGCGACCAGGAACGCGATCGCGGCCAGGGAACGCTCGCCGCCCGACAGCAGCGACAGGCGCTTGACCTTCTTGCCCGCAGGCCGAGCCTCGATCTCGATGCCAGTCGTCAGCATGTCGTCCGGGTCGGTGAGCACGAGTTCGCCCTGTCCGCCCGGGAACAGCACGCCGAACACGTGCTCGAACTGCTCGCGCGTCTCGGCGAACGCGGACGCGAAGGCCTCCTCCACCAGGCGATCCACGTCCTGCACGATGCGCAGCAGGTCTGCCTTCGAAGCTTTGAGGTCCTGCACCTGGTCCACGAGGAACTTGTGCCGCGATGCCAGTGCCTCGTGCTCCTCGAGCGCCAGGGGGTTCACGCGCCCCAGCTTCTCCAGGTCCTTCTGCGCCTTGGCGAGCGCTCGCTCCTGCTCGGCGCGCACGTAGGCGCTCGGCTCGGCGGCCGCGGCCTTCTCAACCTGGTCGGGGTCGAGCGGCAGCATCGGCACCAGCGTGTCCGGGCCAAACTCGGCGAGCAGCTGCTCGGGTTCGAGGGACAGCTCCTCCAGGGCGCGCCGCTGCAGATCCTCGACGCGCAGGCGCGTCTGCTCGGCGGCGATCTGCCCCTGGTGGGCCGAGGCCGTGGCCTCCGACAGCTCCGCGCTCAGCCAGTCCAGGGCGCGGCGGGCGTCCG
>ERZ773054.280-NODE-280-length-41060-cov-8.664139_pt1 | contig 41060 bp, 37 predicted proteins | sample MGYA00580630_ERZ773054 | MGnify/ENA primary metagenome ERZ773054 (study PRJEB29015, sample SAMEA2737994) | human oral metagenome | biome: human oral; feature: human-associated habitat; material: dental | place: China | collected 2115 ... | reverse complement strand
ACCCCGTTCACATACTCTCCTATTCGGAGACTTCTCCCAAGGAGAGGGGGAATGTTGGGACGTAAAAGCGGAGGAAACCTCCTCCTTCTCACATACTCCGCTCTTGCGGTGCACATACCCAGCTATTGCTGGCTACCTCAGAGAGGGGAATGTGGCGAGGGAAAAGTAAAGGTAAAATAGAGGTAAAATAGAGGTAAAATAAAAGAGGAATGGATACAAGCTATTTGATTTTTTATTATCTTTGCGTGTTATAACTAAATAAAACAGTGATGAAAAGAATATTATTAGCGAGTACTTCTACTGTATATGGGGGTACTTATCTTTCTTATTTACAAGATGAATTGATTGATTTCTTTACAGGAATTGACGAAATATTGTTTGTGCCTTATGCACGCCCCAGTGGGATTACGCACGATGAATATACTCAGATTGCGCAACAGTTTTTCAATAGGGTAGGGAAGAGTATAGTGGGCTTACACACATTCGCTGACCCTAAAAAGGCTATTAGGCAGGCAAAAGCAATTTTTACCGGCGGAGGGAATACCTTTGTGCTGGTGAATCAGTTGTACGGATTGGAAGTGATGGACGTATTGCGTGAAGCAGTAGAAAAAGGGACGCTTTATATGGGAACAAGCGCAGGGAGCAATATCGCTGGACAGACAATGCAGACTACTAATGATATGCCTATTGTTTACCCGCCTTCGTTTAAAACCTTAGGGCTTGTGCCTTTTAATATCAACCCTCATTACCTTGACCCAGACCCCCAAAGTAAACACAAGGGAGAAACTCGCGAAACGCGAATTAAGGAATTTCACGTTTTTAACGATACACCTGTGATAGGTTTGCGCGAAGGTAGTTGGCTACGTGTGGAAGATGAGAAGGTTAGCCTTAAAGGCGATTTTACAGCTAGAATCTTCCTGAAAGGGCAAGAACCTTACGAAAGTACGGAAATTTTGTTGTAGGCAATGGAAGAAATTTACTACTCTTATAATCAGATTGTTATATAAGAGGTTTAACGAAAAAGAAGATTAGAAGGGAATATTTTTACGAAGAAAAAGTGTTATTTATTTTTGTAAATCAATTTTTTGTAATACTTTTGAGCCGTAAAAACACTTATTAGACATTTAATTATGAAATTTTACTTTTGTTTTTTAGCCTTATCATTGGCACTTGTAGCGTGTAACGACAATGGTAACCAACTCACTCCTGAGCAGAAAGAAGCAAAATTGCAACATAAGTTGGACTCGATAGCTGAAATAAAATTCTCGGAAATAGTGAAGGAAGACGTAGACTCTTATCCTATTTTTAGAGGGGTATGTGATACAGCAACGACGAAGATAGGACAGAAAGAATGTTTTGAGAGGACTTTTACAACCCTTTTTCAAGAGCGTTTGAAAAAAGCCCCTTATGAAGTAACAGAACCTGTTACCGACCGTGTATTACTGAATATAAAAGTGGATAATACAGGTAAAATAGTGCTTATAGATATAGAAGCCAATGATAAGACAAAAGAATTACTAAGTACTGATAGTGAAACCTTTGAAGACTCATTGCGCGCTAATTTATCGGCGCTCTCAGAGCAAGATGCTATCGTACCAGCTACCAAGAACGGACTGAACGTGAGTACGCAATTTAATTTGCCTATTGAAATTAACGTTAAATAATTGGTCGTAGCTTTTGGAACGCATTATTTTAGGTATCGATCCAGGCACTACTATTATGGGGTTTGGGCTTATTCAGGTGGAAAGAGATACTATGAAGCTCTTACAGCTGAATGAGCTTCAACTTAGTAAATACAGCAATCACTACTTGAAACTAAGTGTGATTTTTAATCGCACTTTGGAGCTGATAGATACCTATAAGCCTGATGAATTGGCTATTGAAGCGCCCTTCTTTGGCAAGAATGTACAATCGATGTTGAAACTTGGAAGAGCGCAGGGAGTGGCGATGGCAGCGGGGCTATCGCGTGAAATTCCTATTACTGAATACGAACCTAAAAAAGTGAAAATGGCTATTACGGGTAATGGTAGTGCCTCCAAGGAACAAGTAGCCAAAATGCTTCAACAACTTCTGAATATAAAAGAACTCCCCAAACACTTTGACGCAACTGACGGTCTGGCGGTGGCTGTTTGTCACTTTTTTAACGGTGGCAAGTCGCAAAAACAACAAAGTTATAGTGGTTGGGACGCTTTTGTAAAACAAAATCAAGACCGTATAGGTTAAAAAATACTTCATTTTGTATAGCTTATACATTCATATTCCCTTTTGTAGGCGTGCTTGTCATTATTGTGATTTCCATTTTTCGACTACTCTGAAAAGAAAAGGAGAAATGGTAAAAGCCCTTTGTGAGGAACTTATTTTGCGCAAAGGGGAAGCCGTAGGTAGTGAGTTACAGACTATTTACTTAGGAGGAGGGACGCCCAGTATCCTTTCGTATGAGGAATTACAACAACTTTTTCACACTATCTTCACACATTACAAGGTAAATACCACAGCTGAAATTACCTTAGAAGCCAATCCTGATGACTTTTTTAGAACTACTTCTCCCGAGCAATTTTTGAAACAATTACGCTCTTTGGGTATCAATAGACTCAGTTTAGGAGTGCAGTCGTTTTTTGAAGAGGACTTGCGATTGATGAACAGAGTGCATACGGTAAGCCAAGTAGAGACTTTATTACAGATAGCTCCACAGTATTTTAATAATATCACGATTGATTTGATTTACGGCATTCCCCAAATGAGTGAGGAACGCTGGCAGGAGAATGTTAATAAGGCACTGTCTTTCGATATTCCGCATATCTCAGCCTATGCGCTTACGGTAGAAGAAAAAACAGCTTTGCACAAGTTTATTGCTACAGGTAAAATCGCACCAATAAGCGATGAGCAGGCTTACACTCACTTTCAAATGTTGATAGATACTCTGGAAGCAGAGGGGTTTATACAATACGAATTTTCAAACTTTGGCAAAGAAGGGTATTTTAGCAGGAATAACACGGCTTATTGGTTTGGCAAGCCCTATATGGGAATAGGTCCTTCAGCCCACAGTTTTAACGGGAAGGAGCGTAGTTGGAATATCGCTCATAACATTAAGTATATACAACAAATACAGCAGGGGATTTTGCCACAGGAAAAAGAAAAACTTACCCTTAATAACCGATATAACGAACTCATCATCACGCGTATACGCACGATGGTTGGGATTGATTTAGAGGAAGTGAGAACAGTATTTGGGGAAGGTTACCGCGAATATTTGTTACAACAAGCACAGAAGTACCTTGCCGATGAGCTTTTAGTTATAGAAGAAAACCATCTGAAAGTAACGCGCAAAGGCAGATTCCTCTCAGATGGTATAGCTTCGGATTTATTTAGGGTGGATGACCTCACTTAGTGGTTTGAAGGTAGGGTTTAGATTCCCGTCGATATGGTATTCCAAAAGTAGGTCACCCCACAATTCACCGTCAGTAAATTCACAAATCACCCATTTTTCATTCAGTATTCTTATTTTATTAAACAAGAACTTCCCATTGCTTTCAGATTTGATGTAAGGGTTTTTAGTATCCTTTACATTCATCTCCATTAAAGCATTGACAACAATTTGTGAAGGATTTTCAATTTTCAAATCTTCGAAATACTGTTGTGCTAACTCGTTTGTTTCGAGGCTGAAGTTAAGCGCTTCGATGCGTTGTTCATCGAGTTTCTTGATAGAATCGGTGAGTTTGGAAATCTTCTCAGCTGATTCTTTCATCGCTGTAACATTTGCATTGCTATTTGTTTGGTTGCAACCGGCTAAAAGGGCAAAAGCTCCTAAAAGCGTAATAAAAATTCGTTTATTCATTATGATAAGGTTTTTGTTCGCTTAGATTTAGCACTTTTACTTTGGGTTTTCGTCGCAAGTAAGCGTGCAAAAGGTGACGGTTTGTTAATGAATTGGGTAAAGGAGTGATGAGGTTTTGTAACATCTCTAATTGAGTAAGCTGGAAATTCAGATTAAAGAAGGCATAGCCTTGAATATTGCCATCGACTACTAAAATAATGCTTTTCTCGCCTATTACTCTACCTTTATCTACAATAGCTACGTTTCGGTGCACAAGTCCGTATTTTGAAAGCACCTCAGAGGCGCGTGTGTTATACTCCTCAACGGTTTCGTTATTGAAATCTACTTCGTTTAAATGGTACTCTTCAGTGATTTGATTTAAAAAGTGCTGGGCTTGTTCTTTGGTTTCAAAAGTAGTGATAATTTCGTTTTGAGTGGATAATAATTCTATTGAAAAACAAAGATATCCCTTAGTATTAAAGTGAGAAGTGAGTGCATAAGTGATATTTATTTCTTTTTCAGGATTTCGTCTGTTACATTTTGGGAGGTTGAGGTGTATTTCTTCTAACCTTTTTAAAGTAGCGATGAGTTCATTGCCTGTTTCTTGATAAGTAACTCGATAAGTATGACGTTGCAAGTATCTATCGCGTTTGGACGGAGAAGTGAAGAGCCTATTTACTTGTTGTTTGATATTTTTGTGTTTCCCGATGTAAATAACCTTACCTTCTTCGTTATGCATATAAAAAATCCCTAATGTTTCAGGGAGAGTGTCGAGTATTTTCAGATGACGAGAAGCCATTTCTAAACGAATATCTTGCTTGACAGAGGTAGTAATGATATCCTTTTTGGTGTCCTTTTCGAGTAGGTATTTAAAGAGTTTTAGGGTAGCCAAGGCATCACCAGAAGCACGATGCCGGTCGCTTACAGGAATACCTAAGGAGCGCACTAACTTACCTAAACTATATGATTCTTTATTGGGAATGAGTCGCTCGGAGAGTTCTACGGTGCAGAGCGTTGTACGGACAAAGTCGTATCCTAAGCGGCGAAATTCGGTTTGCAAGATGCGATAATCGAAGGCGGCATTGTGACCTACGATAATGCAATCGGTGGTAATTTCGACAATGCGTTTGGCTACCTCATAGAATTTAGGAGCATTGCGCAACATTTTGTTGTTGATGCCTGTAAGTTTAGTAACGAACTCTTGAATGGGGCGTTCGGGGTTTATCAGAGAGATAAACTGGTCGGTTATTTCGTGCCCGTTGAACTGATAGATAGCGATATCGGTAATGCCCTCTTCATTGTATTTACCTCCTGTGGTTTCTATGTCGAGTATTGCGTACAAATGCTTAGGTGTTAGGTTTTATGGATTAGTTATTAGAAAAGAAAAAAGCAAAGAGGAAGGAAGGTCTTACTCTTTGCTTTTATAAGTTTGTTTAACTGATTAGCGAACTTCTTTAATACGGGCTTTTTTACCAGTAAGTCCTCTAAAATAGTAAATGCGAGCACGTCTTACTTTACCTTTTTTGTTTACTTCAATTTTTTGAAGGGCAGGCATATTGATAGGGAAGATACGTTCTACACCTACGGTTCCTGACATTTTACGAATAGTAAAAGTAGCGGTTACGCCGTGACCTTTGCGTTGAATAACAACGCCTTTAAAAAACTGAGTACGTTTTTTATCACCTTCTTTAATCTCGTAATACACAGTGATAGTATCACCAGCTGAGAAATCGGGGAAGTCCTTTTTTTCGATAAAGTTGTCTTGTACGTACTTTAATAATGGTTCCATAAAAAATATAAATAATTATGTTATCATTGGGCAACATTCACGACTCTCGCCAGAGGTTACTCCAAATCGGGGGCAAAGGTAGTACTTTTTTTTGAATTAGCAAGATACCTGTAAAAGAAAAATTTTGCAATGAGCTAATGAGATGTGATAAGTTACTTAAAAAAGCAAATGTACTACTGGGGGTGCTAATACAGCGGTAAAGATGCCGTTAAAAATCATTCCTAAACTAGCATATACTGCGTATTTTTCACTTAGGTTGAACGCCGCCATAATACCCAAAGCGTGAGAAGCAGTACCTAATGAAATGCCTTTAGCCATAGGGCTTTTGATGCGGAACCAATTCAGGAAGGTAATACCAAAAAGATTCCCTAAGAAACCAGTGGTCATTACCGCCATTACTGTAATAGGTTCAATACCATTGAGCATACGCGATACTTCCAACGCGATAGGGGTAGTAACCGATTTAGGGGCTAATGAAATGGCGATATCGTCTTCGAGCCCTAACCATTTGGCTACCAAACAAACTGTAAGTACCCCTACTAAACTACCTACAAACTGAGAGAGCACTAAGGGTATCAGCTGTTTTCTTATCTTAGAGAGCTGTAAATAGAGAGGTACCCCTAAGGCTACAATAGAAGGTTTGAGCCAAAAATCGATATACTTACCGGCTTCTTCATATTTTTGAGGAGAAATACCAAAGATTATTAGATAAGAAATAAGCACTAAAACAGTGATTAATACGGGATTTAAAAAAACCGAATTATATTTGCGTTGCAAAAGTAACACCCCGTAATAGAGGATAAAAGTAATAGCCAAAAGGAAGGCTTCGTTTTCTACAAAAGGTTTCATTATTTTAATTTTTTACGGAAGAATTGATATACGTGACCAGTTATAACAATCACTACTACGGTACTGATAATAATAGAAAGGAAGATAGCTAAAAAGTTTTCACCTATCTGTTTAAAGTATGCCATAATGCCAATACTTGGGGGTACGAAAAATAATCCTAAATTAGAAATTAATAAATCTGAGAGAGCTTTTATAGACTGTAATTTCACCCAACCAAGCTCTAAAAATAGGGTGAGAAAGAGCATTCCTATGATACTTGAAGGAAAAGGAATGTGTGTGAGAGCAACGATGAGTTCTCCTAAGCCTAAACAGCCGAAAACGATTGCAAAATAACGTATTAACATAATAATTTTGTACTTAAAAAACGGTTGCAAAAGTACTATTTCTTTTTTTAATAGTGTTAAAAAAAATATAAAAATTTGCTTGTTATATATTTTTTTACCTACATTTGCGGAGTAAAAATCATAAGTTATGAGTAATAATTACGACAAACCTATTTTTATGGACTCAGCGTCCAACGGTACAGATGGAGGGCAATCGTATCCTTCATACCCCAATGATGATGACAGACCGAGAGGTGGTGTTTTATCGAAAATTTTAATTGCTATTTTGGCTTTGGTAGCAGGAGGCTTAGGTTATTATACCTATTCTCTTAACAAAAACAAAGAGGCAACGGAAGCAGATCTTAACTCTCAGAAAGAGCAAGTGCTTAAAGATTTGAACGCTTTGAAAGGAAGCTACGACAAAGTAGTGGACGATAACAAAAACGTGAATCAGGATTTGCTTGATGCGCGTGACAAGATTGGCAAGTACATCGATTCATTGCAGAATATGAAACTTAATGTTTCGGCATTGGCTCGTTTTAAAAACCAAGCGTTTGCTCTTGCCAAAGAGCGTGATTTCTTAATCAGAAAGAACGACTCATTGGCACGTGCCAACACTGCTATCAGAAAGGATTTAGACAGTGTGTCAGTAAAATTAGACGACACAAGTGCTAAAGCCGATTCACTTGCTCGCCAAGCCAATAGCTTGAAAAAAGTGGTAGAAGCCGGTTCTGCACTTCAAATTAGCAAACTTACAATAGAAGCTGTAAAAGGCACTAAGAACAAAATTACCGAAAGAGGTCGTGCAGCTGAGAAATTAAGAGTTTGCTTTACTGTAGGAGCTAACAGAATAGCAAAATCAGGCTCAAGATACTTCTATGTGAAAGTAGTTTCACCATCGGGAGTTACCTTAGGAGCTAACGACTCTACCTCAGAAGGAGAAAACACAGTGAATTATAGTACAGCTACTCACTTCATCTACGACAATAAGAATGTGGATGTGTGTGACTTTATCAGCAGAACAGGAAAAGAGTTTGATAAAGGCACTTATAAAGTAACTGTTTATGATGACCGCCTCAACGAAGTAGGTTCAGCAAATTTATTATTGAAATAGCAGTTTCTTAATATAAAAAATAAAAACAGTTCCATAAATAGTATGGAGCTGTTTTTTTTTGAATAATATTTGGAAGTACACTACTTGTTTTGTACTTTTGCGACATCTTAATAAAAAATATACCAATCTTATGAGAACCAACTTATTAATTATGTTATTATTTTTAGGAACGCTACTCAAAGCACAACCTCAAGATGTATCAGTAGTGTTTCATAAACCAGCAAATCATTTTACTGAAAGTATCCCTATTGGAAATGGACGTTTAGGAGCAATGCTCTTTGGAAAGACTGATGTAGATAGAATTGTACTTAATGAAATCTCGTTGTGGTCAGGAGGGACACAAGAAGCTGATGACCCTAATGCACACAACTATCTGAAAGAAATTCAGAAATTACTTTTACAAGGGAAAAACTTAGAAGCACAAGCACTCTTACAACAGCATTTTGTAGCCAAAGGGAAAGGCTCTTGTTTGGGACAAGGTGCTAACTGTAGCTATGGTTGTTATCAAGTATTAGCAGAACTGCTTTTAGATTGGAAAACCACGTCACCGATTCAAGATTACAAACGAGTATTACGCCTTGATGAAGCAACAGCTGTTACTTCGTTTAAACGAGATAATAACTCAATAGAACAAACAGCTTTTGCTGACTTTAAAAACGATGTGATATGGGTGAAAATAAAAGCTACCTCACCGCTTAATTTAGATATTTCACTCTTCCGCAAAGAGAATGCTACGATTACCTATCAGAATAATAAAATCAGTCTTAATGGTGTGTTACCCAATGGTGGTAAAGAAGGAATGCACTTTGCATCGGTAGTTGATGTACAAACTGGTGGAAAGATAGAGAGTACCCATAAAGCTATAGCTATACAGTCGGCAAAAGAAATTACTTTAAGGATAAGTGCTGTAACTAATTATAACTTTAACAAGGGAGGACTTTTGGATATTTCAGTAACTAAAAAGGCTAATGAGTATTTGCAAAAAGCCCCTATGAGTTTTGATAAAGCGAAAGCTGAGAGTAGTATTGTTTTCCAGGGATTGTTTAACCGCAATCGCTGGTATGGAAAAGCGAATGCCAATACGGAAGGTCTTACTACTTTTGAGCGATTAGGACGCTTTTATAAAGGTGAGCAAGATGCTTTATTACCTATTTTGTATTACAACTTTGGACGCTATTTGCTTATCTCCTCTTCACGTGAAGGGCTTTTGCCTGCCAATTTGCAAGGTTTATGGGCTGAAGAGTATCAAACGCCTTGGAATGGTGATTACCATTTAAACATCAATATACAGATGAATTATTGGCTTGCTGAGCCTACCAATTTGTCGCAGCTTACCGAACCTTTACAAAGGTTTACTAAAAACTTAGTACCCAATGGAAGCAAAACAGCGAAAGCCTATTACAATGCTAATGGATGGGTGGCTCACGTTATTAGCAATCCTTGGTTTTATACTTCGCCAGGTGAATCGGCGACGTGGGGTTCTACTCTTACGGGAGGCGCTTGGTTATGCGAACATATTTGGCAACATTATCTCTTCACTAAAGATATTAACTTCCTAAGAGAGTATTACCCTGTGCTTAAAGAAGCTACAACCTTCTTTGAGAGTCTGCTTATTAAAGACCCCAAAACGGGTTATTGGGTAACAGCCCCTTCAAACTCTCCTGAAAATGCTTATGTATTACCAGAACTGAAAGACGGTAAAAAACAAATAGGAACTACTTGTGTGGCTCCTACTATGGATATGCAAATAGTGCGAGAACTATTTACTAATACAAGTGATGCTGCTAAGATATTAGGTTTAGACAGTAAGAAACGCACAGAGTGGGAACGTATCAGCAGAAATACAGTTCCTAATCGCATAGGTAAAAAAGGAGACCTTAACGAATGGCTTGACGATTGGGAAGATGCTGAACCACAACATAGGCACGTTTCTCATCTTTATGGCTTATATCCGTATGATGAAATTACTCCTTGGGATACACCAGATTTAGCCAAAGCCGCTAAAAAGACATTAGAAGTACGCGGTGATGCAGGTACGGGGTGGTCACGTGCGTGGAAGATAAACTTTTGGGCACGACTACAAGACGGTAATCACGCATTGCTTTTGTTGCGCCAATTATTACACCCTGTAAACCCTAATATAACTGACGGACAAGGAGGAGGCACTTATCCTAATTTGTTTTGTGCGCACCCTCCGTTTCAAATAGATGGAAACTTTGGGGGTACGGCGGGCATTGCTGAAATGCTCTTACAGAGTCACGGGAAGGGTAATGTTATTCGCTTTTTACCTGCTCTTCCTTCTCACCCCGATTGGGAAAACGGCGTTATGAAAGGTATGAGAGCCCGCAATGGTTTTGAAGTAAATTTTGAATGGCAAAAATACAAATTGGAGAAAGCCGAAATTACTTCGCTAAATGGAGGAGAATGCAGTGTGTTATTACCTGCCAATAAGAATATTTATAGTAAAGGAAAGATGATTGTAAAAGGAAGTAATAAAGATAAAGTGATAACGTTCAGAACAGAGAAGAACAAAACATATAATATTTATTAAAAGAGCTCAATAAAAGAAAAAGACGCACTAAGATTTTCTTAGTGCGTCTTTTTTATTTGTATATCAAGAGGCTGAGCGTTGAGAGGGTGTTTTGTAGCTTCCTCTTTATTTTGTGTAAAAGTCTACTATTTTGCGAATAGCACGTTCACATACGGGGCAGAAGCCTTTTGGTTCGTTAGATTTCATACGGCAGTCTTGTGCAGGACTGTAAATGCCTTTACTGGTGTAACCTCCTCCTTCGAAAGCACCTACAACATTTTTATATTTAGGAGTGCGAGGAGTAGGGATAGGAGTCTTCTTTTTTACCATATCCTTCCATTTGCTCTCAAAATTCACCAATGAGGTAATGTTTTCTTCCCAAGGTTCAATTTTAGTATTGTACATCTCTTGAAAAGTGGGATCCCAATCGTAGTAATATTCATCGGCGAGACCTACAAAACCGTGTCCGAACTCGTGTATGTATACCTTTTCAGAAAGGTTGTTATCAGCAGTACCTAAATTTAGGTGATTGTAGAAACCACCGCCACCATAAGTTTCAGTATTTACTAAGATATAGAGTTGGTCGTAAGGGACTACTGAGGCAGCATCGGCTATTTCACAAAAACTGTTGGTGGTGAGATAGCGTTCTTGATTGAAGGTGTAGAAGGAAGAGTTAAATGCAGTGTTTTTAAAAATGTTCTTTCCAGGTACATCGGTGCCACTTTCTTGAGAAGGTACGGCTATGGCATATACATTGAAATTGTTTTTGAGCTTATCGAAAGGGGAAATGGTGAACATATAATCGGTCATACGTTGCGCATCGGCATAGAATTTATCGGTTTCGGCTTGGGTGTATCCTTCTGCTAAGATGGCTATATCTACTTTTTTGGAAGCCTCACCATTATACAGTATTTTCTTCACAGGGAAGGCAACGGTCTTTTCTTCTTTTATAAAATAGTCGTTAGGGTCAATCTCACGAGAAGCAATAGTTTCGAAAACGCCTTCACGGTTTCGTTTATCGATGTGCAGAGACAGTTTCTTTTTAGGAAAAGGAATTTGCATAGCGTGATAAAAGAGTCGTTTTTCAGTCTTGGCTTCTTCAATTTCCATCCACTCATCGGCGAGGGAGTTGAAGCCTTTTGAGAAGACAAGAGTTTCGCCGTCGAATAGTTGAAGGCGCAGGTTTCCTAAGTTCGGAAAGACAAGGTGAGTGTGCGAGCCTCCCCAATGAGGTTCACTTTTGAGCTGTTGAAAAATTACCTCTATACGTTGGGCATTGGCTAATAGATTAAAGTCGATTCTAAGGCTTCGGGAACAATCGAAAACGGTACTATTTTGAGCGAAAGCAGACTGTACGATAAAAAAAACTAAAAATAAGTGTCTCATATTATAAAATTTTACTACATTTGCATATCCATTAACAATTTTCAATCTCAATAATAAGGCAAGAGAGAAGGGGGATACCATACAGAAAAATATACTATCTTATAGGTACCTTATACAAAGCTTATACGAATCTTGGAAGATAGACGAAGGCATAATGAACCAATTTCGAACCTTACTTATCTATAAATCGAAGATAAGATAGAATAATATTCTGTTTTCACTAAATGAATTAGCAAAAATAACTTTATCAAAGGTATCTTTTCTATTGAGAAGCCAAAGGTACTAATAAAACTTTAAATACCAAAACAAAATGGAACATTTAGCTATTTTTAGAATGTCGGCGATGGGAGATGTAGCCATCAGTGTGCCGGTTGTAACAGCTTTTTCGGAGCAATATCCCGATGTAAAAATCACTTACCTCACGCGACCGTTATTTGCACCGATGTTTTCACATATTCCTAACTTGGAGGTATTCACTCCTGAAATTAACGGGAAACACAGTGGTTTATCGGGACTGTACAAACTGTATAAGGAATTGATGGCGAAGGGAATTGACGGTGTGGCAGACATTCACAATGTGTTGCGCACTAATGTACTGAAATTCTATTTTAAGGGTAGCAAAATACCTTTCAAGCAAATAGACAAAGGGCGTAGAGAAAAGAGAGCACTTACCAGCTATAAGTGTAAAGTGTTTGAGCCTTTAAAGCCTTCGTATGAGCGGTATGCAGATGTGTTTGCTTCTTTAGGTTTCCCGATTGACCTAAGTGAACCATATATTTTACCGCCAGAAGAACCGAGTGAAACGGTACAGAAATTGCTGTGTGAAGGAGTGCGTATAGGGGTTGCTCCGTTTGCGTCGTACATAGGTAAACAGTATCCATTTGAAAAGATGTGCGAGGTAATAACGGCACTTTCTCAACGGTATGACAGTGGCAAGATTTACATCTTTGGAGGAGGAAAAGAAGAGGAAGAGCAGGTGAGCAAAATAAACTTACCTAATGCTGAAAATATGGTAGGGAAGCTCTCGTTTAAACAAGAGTTGGAGCTCATTTCGCACTTAGATATAATGATAGCAATGGACAGTGGGAATGCGCACCTATCGGCGATGTATGGAATTCCGACGCTTACCTTATGGGGAGTGACGCACCCTTATGCGGGGTTTTATCCTTATTTACAGCCTAAGGAGAATGCTCTTTTGGCAGATAGAGAGCAGTATCCACTCATTCCTACTTCGGTATATGGGAAGAAATACCCCAAAAGTTATGAGAAAGCCATAGAGACTATTACAATTGAAGAGATTATGGCGAAGACAGAAGCTATACTAAGTGACTTAACAGAAGAGAAATAATTAAAACAGATGAAATATATGAAAAGATTTATTACATTTATCCTTGTAACATTAGTTGTAGGCATAGGATACAGCCAAAAGAAGACAGAAAAAGACAAAGAAGTTATCACCGAAAACAGAAAAGTAGCGAATTATGACGCTATAGAAGTTTCGGGAGCTTATAACCTTGTGCTTACAGAAGGAGAGGTAGGCAAAATAAAAGTGAAAGGACAGGAAGAGGTACTTTCGTATTTAGAGACCAAAGTCTCCAACAATGTGCTTTATATAAGCATTGATAGGAAATACTCACTTAAAACCTCTATTACTGTGTACGTACCTATCGACACACATTTAAAGAGAGTAGTAGGGAAAGGAGCTGTGGATATATCTACAGAAAAGAAATTGCAAGTGGGTTCTTTGTTAGTAAAATTAGAGGGTAGTGGTGACCTTGAAGCATCGGTAACGGCTACTTCACTTGATTTACAAGTGGCTGGAGCAGGAGGTATAGACATTGCAGGAGAAACCAAAAACCTAAGTATATACGTGAAAGGAGCTGGCGATGTAGATGCTGATGAGCTTAAAGCTGAAAAAGCTACTTTGCGCATAGCGGGAGCAGGAGGTATATCGGCTTATGTAACGCAAGAGGTAGATGCTTCTATCGCAGGAGCAGGAGGCATTACTGTGAAAGGGAATCCACCTGTATTTAAGAAAAGTGTGAAAGGGATAGGGCGTATTAAAATAGAAGAATAACGTAGATATGAAGAAAATCATCATTATCAATGGACCCAACTTGAACCTGTTGGGCATTCGAGAGCCTTCGGTTTATGGCAATCAGACCTTTGAGGATTACCTGAAAGAACTACATAGGAAATATACAGATATTGAATTGTATTATTTCCAGAGTAATTACGAGGGGGCACTGATAGACAAGTTACACCATATAGGTTTTGAGTATGATGGCATTATACTGAATGCAGGAGCCTATACACATACTTCCATAGCCCTTGCCGATGCGGTGGCAGCCATTACAACGCCCGTAGTAGAAGTGCACATTTCTAATACTTTTACGCGTGAAACGTTCAGGCATCAGTCGTTTTTATCGCCGGTGGTGAAGGGTGTAATAGGAGGTTTTGGCTTGAAGAGCTATGAATTGGCACTACAGAGTTTTATAGATTAAACGGATTAGGCTTTTATTGTTTTGATGAAGAAGTATATCCTCAAAAGCTTAAAGATATTGGGTGTGCTGATAGCATTGCTATTGGCATTCATTATCATTTTTCCAATGGTGTACCCTGAATACGTAACTGAGAAAGTTAAGAAGCTCGCCAATGATAATCTGAACGGAGAAATCAACTTTTCTAAAGCTAAGTTATCTTTCTTTACCCATTTCCCATCGCTTACGCTTAACCTTGATAACTTCTTGATGAAGGGCTCTAAACCCTATGAGAATGATACGCTTGTGGCAGTAAAGCAAATTTCTTTGGGGATAGACGTAAAGGATTTGTTGTTCTCTAAGAAGATAGACATAGAGGAGATATACCTTAAAAATGCTTTTGTGCATATAAAAGTAAACAAACAAGGCGAGGCTAATTACAACGTTTACAAATCATCGGGAGAAGAAAGCACCTCGGAGAGTGATGATACACGGGTGAATTTACAGCGTATTGAGCTGAGAAATACCCGACTGATATACGATGATAAATCGACAGAGATTTACCTTCAAGCCAATGGTTTTAATTACTTAGGAAAAGGAGGCTTAGAAGCTTCTATCTTCGATTTGCGTACCAAAGCAGAAATACAATCATTGGATTTTCTTTTTGCAGGGGAAACCTACTTTAAGAACAAACACGTAAGCGCAGAGCTAATTACCCAGATTAATACAAATTCATTGGCTTTTATCTTTCAGCAAAACAACTTAAAGATAAACCGATTGCCTGTGGATTTTAAAGGGAAGCTGAACTTTTTAAACAATGGGTATGATATTGACTTAGAAATACAATCTAAGGATAGCAATCTTGACGACTTCTTTACCGCTTTGCCTCCCCAATTTACACAATGGCATAAGAAAGCCACTCTTAAAGGAAAGACCGATATATTCTTTTCGATGAAAGGGCAATATATAGCCTCACAGAATTTGAGTCCTGATATTTATCTAAAAATGAAGGTAAGAGATGGTTATGTAGGCTATAAGGGAGTACCAGCTCCGGCTGAGAATGTGTACTTGAACATAGAAACGAGATTGCCTTCGCTAAACGTAGATAAAGTGGCAGTAAAGCTCGATTCGGTTTACTTTGATATAGGTAAGGAGTATTTCTCGGGCATTGTGAGTCTTGATGGGATAAAACCTCCTGTAATTGATGCTAAGGTGAGAGCAAACATCAATGTGGAGAATGTGATGCACTTGATGGATATGAAGGACTTCCAACTGAAAGGAATGCTCTTGGCAAACGTGAAGAGTAAGGGTACTTATGCTCCTGAACAACGATTGTTCCCTATCACGAAAGGGCTTTTGGAGTTCTCCGATGGTTATGTAAAGACGCCTTACTACCCCAATCCGGTTACTGATATTCACTTCAAAGGGAATATTGAGAACACTGATGGCTCGATGAAAACTTTGGCAGTAAATGTGTCTCCTGCGACGTTCTTGTTTGAAGGAAAGCCTTTTACGGTGAATTTATCGATGGAGAATTTCGACGATATCCGATATGATATACAAGCCAAAGGAGAGTTAGACATAGCCAAAATTTATAAAGTATTCTCACAAAAAGGTTTGGAATTAGAAGGTTATGCCAAAGCCGACCTTACCTTACAAGGCACTCAGAGCGATGCCACTAACGGGCGTTATCATCTTTTGCACAATAAGGGAGTGATAGAACTGCGTAATATCAAAACCACTACAGAATACTTGCCTAAACCGTTTATCATTCAGCAAGGGGTCTTTCGCTTCAATCAAGACAATATGCACTTTACTGACTTCCGTGCCACCTATGGGAAATCGGACTTTTTGATGAACGGACAGATGAGCAACGCTATTAACTTCTTCCTATCAAACAACCAAGTGCTGAAAGGAAACTTTACGGTAAGCTCTAACTATCTTGATGTAGATGAGTTTATGTATACTTCTGCTCCTGCTCAAGAGACAAAAGAAGCGAAGGAAGCAACGGTTACCAATGATACTCCAGCTGAAAAGGGGGTGGTGATTGTGCCTAAGCTCTTTAATTTTAACTTGAATGCCAACCTTAAAAATGTAGCTTTACAAGGACTGACTATTCATAATTTGAGAGGTAATACTCAGCTTAATAGAGGAACCTTAGCTTTGCAAAACGTGAGTTTTAATATTATAGGAGTTTCTACACAAATAAATGCTAAATACGCAGATGAAACACCTAAACGCGCTAATTTTAGTTTTAAGATTAAAGCTAAAGACTTTGATGTGCAAAGAGCCTATAAAGAAGTGAAGATGTTCAGAGAAATGGTGGCAATGGCAAAAGATGCCAAAGGTATTATTTCATTGGATTACGCCGTAGAAGGGAAGCTGAATGATGAGATGTTACCTATTTATCCTTCAATAAAAGGAGGAGGAGTGCTATCGGTGAAGAACGTGCAACTAAAAGGGTTTAAGCTTTTTAATGTTATCAGTGATAGAACAGGTACAGACGGACTGAGAGATGCTAATCTTTCGACTATTGACATCAAGAGTAGTATAAAGAACAATCTTATTACGGTAGAGCGGTTTAAGTTTAAGGTTTCAGGGTTTAGACCACGTATAGAAGGGCAGAGTAGTTTTGATGGTAGGTTGAACTTTAAGATGCGTTTGGGCTTACCACCCTTGGGGATTATTGGGATTCCTATAAAAGTAACGGGAACACAAGAGAACCCTAAAATAGGTTTGGGCAAAAAGTCCAAAGATTTAGAAGAAACGGAATACGACCCTAATAACACAGAAGCTATCAATGAAGAAGAACAAAATGGTGAAACTATACAAAAAGAGAATTAACACCCCCATAGGTGAGATGTTTGCCATAGCTACTGATGAGGCAATTTGTATGCTTGACTTTGTTGATAGTAAAAACTGGCTTAAAGACCAAGAAATACTCGTAAAGCATTACGGGGCAACACAAGTAGATGAGGATAGTTTGTTGTTATCGGAGTTGGAGAAACAATTGAGAGAGTACTTTGCCAAAGAGCGTAAAGAGTTTAGTCTGCCGCTGGCTTTGGTGGGGACTTCTTTTCAAGAGGAAGTATGGAAAGTGTTACAAACTATTCCGTATGGGGAAGTGCGGTCGTATAAAGAACAGGCTACGGCTGTGGGGAATCCCAAAGGCGTGAGAGCTGTTGCTAATGCCAATGGGAAAAACCGTATTTCAATCGTTATTCCTTGTCATCGTGTTATAGGTTCAGACGGGACACTTACAGGCTATGCTAGTGGAATTGAGAGGAAGCAATTTCTGTTGGATTTAGAAAGGAGTAACGTTTAATTATTTTATCGTTATGGAATTTAGAACAATTGTACCTATACACGAGGCTACTAAAAGGATTACTTATCACTCGCAGATACTGAGTATAGGTTCTTGTTTTGCTGTGAATATGGCACAAAAGTTTAGTTATTATAAAATTCCTGTTACGGTAAACCCTTTTGGGATACTCTTTCACCCCTTAGCTATTGAAAATGTGCTTAGCAGAGCAATAGAACACGCTCCTTATGAGGCTGAAGATTTCTTTTTGCACAATGAACTTTGGCACAGTTTCGACTTTCATTCGGATATGAGCAAACCGAGCTTAGAGGAAGCTGTTCATCTTGCCAATATACAACAAACAGCACTTTATAACACATTACAAAAAGCCGATTTCTGTTTTATCACTCTTGGTACAGCTTGGGTATACATCTATAACAGTACTGATAAGATAGTGGCAAATTGTCATAAAGTGCCTCAACAACACTTCTCAAAACGACTATTATCAGTAGAAGAGATAGGGGATAGCCTTACCCATATTATAGCACTGTTGAAGAAGGTGAATAAAGACTTGCAATGTGTTTTCACTATTTCGCCTGTACGACACTTGAAAGATGGTTTTTTAGAAAACCAAGTGAGCAAAGCACATTTGCTGGTAGCACTTTATTCGGTACTTTCATCAGAGGAGTGCACTTATTTTCCAGCCTATGAATTGCTTTTAGATGAACTTCGCGATTACCGCTTTTACGCTAATGATATGGTACACCCATCGGAAATAGCCATAGACTATATTTGGGAACGCTTAGTAGAAACCTATATAGATAAGGCTACTCAGGCAGATATGAAACAAGTAGATGCCATACAGAAAGGGTTGCAACATCGTCCGTTTAACCCTAAAACAGAGAGTTATCAGCAGTTTCAAATACAATTACGACAGAAAATAGAGGTTTTTAAAAAGAAATACCCTCATATTGAGATATAAAAAAGCTATCTAATAAGAACTATTAGATAGCTTTTTGTTTATTGTTATGTAAGCCTATTACAATACTTGAATTTCATCGATGAAGAGGAAACCAGGTTTACCAGCTGCTCCTTGATGGAAAGAAGGAATTTTGTTTACTCCATTTATCTTCACTTTTAGATAGGTTACTTCTTTTTCAGGGAAAGAAAGAGAGTAAGTTTTTATTTCTTTGAGAGCTTTATTAGGAAGCGCATAGTTTTCTTTAGCGAGTAAATTATAGCTTTTACCGTCCTTAGACCCCGATACTTCAAAGCTGGTTGGAGGGTAAATCCAATCACCTGTTTCAATAAGAGCATTGAAGCGCACTTCTTTTACAGGAGTATTTTCTTTTAGGGTAATCACCACTTCACAAGGTGCTTCACTAAAACCTAACCATTCTCCAGAGCGTGAATTAGTACCCCCTTTTCTACCATCAACTAAGGTAATAGCGCCCCCAAAAGTATAGTTGTAACTAGGTTTACTGAGGAACTCAATAGGGCGTACGGTTGCTTTGTTGAAAAGGAACTGTTGTTCGAAGCTACTTTCGGTTTCTTGACCGAATACTTTAGCTTTTAGATGGGTATCTTGGGTGAGCTTTAAAGGTTCTTTATACACGTTAGAACTTTTAGTAGGTTCACTTCCATCGGTAGTGTAATAGATAGGTGTATCTTGTAAACAAGAGAGTGTTACTTGTATATCACCTACCTCAGGTTTTATTTCGGCACGAAGGTCGAATATGTGTTTAGCATAGTTATAACCTTCTAACTGGTAGATAGGAAGTAAGCGCATTAAGCGTTGTAAAAACTGATTGTAGTCTTTAGGTTTTGCAGGGTCTTCCCATTGTACTTCGGCTAAGGCTGCAAGACGAGGCAATACCATATATTGTACGTGTTTGAAAGTCTTGATATACTCTGTCCAAACATTGGCTTGTACTCCTAAGATGTGTTTTTGTTGTTCTTTATTAAGCGCATCGGGGTAAGGATTGAAAGAGTAAACACGTTCTACTGGTACATAACCACCAATAGCAAGAGGTTCTTTATCGGTTTTATCTGTTTGATAATAGTCGAAGTAGCAATAAGAAACAGGGGTCATAATAGCATCGTGGTTAGACTTAGCTGCTTCTATAGCGCCCCCTATACCTCTCCAAGACATTACAGTAGCATTAGGTGCTAAACCTCCTTCAAGGATTTCGTCCCAACCAATGATTTTGCGACCTTTTTTAGCTAATACATCTTCAGCGAATGTAATTATATGACTTTGTAAGTATTCTTCGGCTGTGTGTTTCGCATCACCTTTAATACCTAACTCTTTTATCTTAGCTTGGCATTTAGGGCATTTCTTCCAGCTATCTTTAGGACATTCGTCACCTCCTATATGGATATATTCTGAAGGGAATACTTCAGTTACTTCTTCTAATATATTTTTAATGAAATCATAAGTTTCGGGGTTGCCAGCACAAAGTACATCTTCGGCTATGCCCCAAGTTTCTCTTACTTTATAAGGGCCTCCTGTACAGCCTAATTGTGGATAAGTAGCCAAAGCAGCGACCATATGACCTGGGAGGTCTATCTCAGGAATAACGGTAATGTTGCGGTCGGCGGCATATTTTACAATGTCTTTCATTTCTTGCTGAGTATAGAAGCCTCCGTGAGGTTTACCATCGAAGGTGTCCCACTGTTTGTTTACCATAGTTTGGCTGCGAGTGCTTCCTACCACAGTAAGTTCGGGGTATTTTTTAGATTCAAAACGCCAACCTTGATCATCGGTGAGATGCCAGTGGAATTTATTGATATTGTGGAGTGCTAACATATCGATATAAATGCGCACAGAGTCGGCAGTAAAAAAGTGACGGGCACTATCTAAATGTGCACCACGATATGCGAAATAGGGTTTATCGGTTATTTCTTTGGCAGGGAAGATGACTTTGCCTACTTTTTGTACCGGAATGGATTTTCTCAAGAGTTGTACTCCATAGAAAGTACCCGCTTTAGAAGCTCCATTTACAGTAATATTCTTTGCATTCACCACTACTTGGTAAGCCTCTTTGTTGTTGTTTTGGTAATTTTGCAACAAGGCAATAGTGTTGGTCTCATTATTTTGGTTAGGAGCGATATTCACTTCAATTCCTGCTTGTTTTTTGATATACTCTTGCAAGAATCCAGCGTACTGCTGTAAAGAAGCATCGCCTTCTGGATAGGTGATTTTGGTATCAGCCGTAAGTACGAAAGGTTTATCGGCATCAGCTTGGGGAGTGGTAATCATTTCGGGTAGTGGAATTACCTCATAATTAGCAGTACTCTCTCCTTGATTGTTTGTAGTTGATTTACACGAAATAATCGTTATCAATAACAAAAGTGCGGAAGTTAATTTTATCTTCATTACATTTAAAATTTGAATTAATGGGACAAAGGTATAAAATTTTTTTTGAATATTTTTTGGTTAGGTGATATTTTTTTTGCACCTTTGCAAATATTTTTAGAAAGTGATTTAAAACTGCTCAGAAAGCCAAGAGGTAAAAGCTGAAAAGTTTAATACCATAATGTCGAAAATGCCAATAATACCAAGTTAATAACGGTGCGAGCCACAAGGGCAGTCGTAATTAGCAAATTAGCAAATTTGAGAATTAGCAAATGAGAAATGAAGTGTAAAAAGTTTTTATAAGAAGGAAATAAGATTGAAAATCGAAGGCTATTTGAAGCTAAGACGGACAAATGACGGTGCGAGCCACACAGGCAGATAAAGAAAAGACGAAGGAAAGACGAACAAAAGACGAAGGAAAGACGAACAAAAGACGAAGGAAAGACGAACAAAGAACGAAGGAAGAGTCAATTTAAGAGGGACTCATAGCGGAACATAATAGAAAATATACTATTGTAAGAATACTAATAGACTTTTATATACATCAAAAAACCAATGAAAAAATTTGATAAAGAAGTGTACCTAAAATGGTACGAGGATATGCTTTTTTGGAGGAGATTTGAAGATAAACTCGCTGCAGTTTATATTCAACAAAAAGTAAGGGGGTTCTTGCACCTATACAACGGTCAAGAAGCGGTAGCTGCAGGTTGTTTGCACGCTATTGACCCTACCAAAGACAAAATGATTACTTCTTACCGTTGCCACGTACACCCTATAGGTTTGGGCGTAGACCCTAAACGTATTATGGCTGAATTGTACGGTAAAGGTACAGGTACTTCTCACGGTTTAGGAGGCTCTATGCACATCTTTTCGAAAGAACATCACTTCTATGGTGGTCACGGTATCGTAGGAGGACAGATTGCATTGGGTGCTGGTTTGGCTTTTGCCGATAAGTACTTCAATAGAGAGGCAGTTACACTTACCTTTATGGGTGATGGTGCGGTGCGTCAAGGGGCTTTCCACGAAACAATGAACTTGGCTATGTTGTGGAAATTGCCTGTGGTTTTTATTGTAGAAAATAATCACTACGCAATGGGTACATCGGTGGAAAGAACTGCTAACCACGTGGATATTTGGAAACTTGGTTTGGGTTACCAAATGCCTTGCCAACCCGTAGATGGTATGCACCCTGAAACAGTAGCCGAAGCGGTGTATGAAGCAGTAGAACGCGCTCGCCGTGGAGAAGGACCAACTTTGCTTGACATTCGTACTTATCGTTATCGTGGACACTCAATGTCGGATGCGCAACACTACCGTACTAAAGAAGAGGTGGAAGAGTACAAAAAACAAGACCCAATCACCAATGTACTTGCGGTTATCAAAGAGAAGAAATATGCTACCGATGCTGAGTTAGAAGCTATCGACGAACGTGTGAAAGAGCGTGTGGCTGAGTGTGAGAAATTTGCAGAAGAATCACCTTATCCAGAAACACATATTATGTATGATGTGGTTTACGACCAAGAAAATTACCCTTTCTTGCCCAGTAGATTATAATAAAAAGGAAACACTAATTAAATATAACAACATAAATGGCAGAAATTATTACTATGCCACGTTTGAGCGACACTATGGAAGAAGGTGTGGTGGCAAAGTGGCTTAAAAAAGTAGGCGATAAAGTAAATGAAGGCGATATCTTAGCAGAAATCGAGACGGATAAAGCTACGATGGAATTTGAATCATTCCACACAGGAACCTTATTGTATATAGGTTTAAAAGAAGGAGAAAGTGCTAAAGTAGATACCTTATTGGCCATCATAGGTAAAGAGGGTGAAGATATTTCGGCACTTATAGCTGGAGGAGCTCAAGCATCAGCTCCTAAAGCTGAAGAAGCAAAACCTGTTGCTGAGGTAGCTACGGCTCCTGTTGCTAGTGCTACTATGCCAGCAGGGGTAGAAGTGGTAACAATGCCTCGACTCAGTGATACAATGACGGAAGGTACTGTGGCTTCTTGGCTCAAAAAGGTAGGCGATACTGTAAAAGAAGGTGATATTTTAGCTGAAATTGAAACCGATAAAGCTACAATGGAGTTTGAATCATTCTATGCAGGTACTTTATTGTATATAGGTTTAAAAGAAGGAGAAAGTGCAGCAGTAGATTCATTATTGGCGATTATAGGCCCTGCGGGTACTGATGTAAACGCAGTTTTGGCAGCTGTAAAAGCTGGCGGAGCTTCAACTTCGGCTCCTTCAACTCCTAAGGCTGAAAGCAAACCGGCTGAAACAGCCACATCAGCTACTACTTCGGTAGCTAATGCAAACGACCGCGTATTTGCTTCTCCTTTGGCTAAGAAAATAGCACAAGATAAAGGTATTAACCTTACTGAGGTGAAAGGAACAGGTGAAAATGGACGTATTGTAAAGAAAGACGTAGAAAACTTTACACCAAGTGCTAAGGTTGCTACGGCTACTACGGCTACACCTGCAACCGCTAGCGCAGCTATCCCAACTGTAATTCCTGTGGGAGTGGAAGTAACTGAAGAGGTGAAAAACTCACAAATGCGCAAAACGATTGCGAAACGTTTGGCAGAGTCTAAATTTACTGCACCTCACTACTATTTGGCAATAGAAATTGATATGGATAACGCGATGGAATCTCGCGCTCAAATCAACAATTTGCCAGACACCAAAATATCTTTCAACGATATGGTAGTGAAAGCCTGCGCAATGGCACTTAAAAAACACCCTCAAGTAAATACTTCTTGGAAAGGCGATACCACCCTTTACAACAAGCACGTGAATGTAGGGGTGGCTGTGGCTATTGAAGATGGCTTAGTAGTACCTGTTATCAAGTTTACGGATACTTTAACACTTACTCAAATAGGCGCCTTGGTAAAAGACTTGGCTGGTAAGGCACGCAACAAGAAACTTACTCCTGCCGAAATGGAAGGAAGCACTTTCACCGTGTCTAACTTGGGTATGTTTGGGGTAGATGTATTTACTTCTATCATCAATCAGCCTAACTCTGCTATTCTTTCAGTAGGAGCTATTGTTGAGAAACCTGTAGTGAAAAACGGACAAATAGTAGTAGGTCACACTATGCAAGTAACTCTTGCTTGCGACCACCGTACTATCGACGGGGCTACTGGAGCTCAATTCTTACAAACACTCAAAGCTTATATTGAGAATCCTGTAACAATGCTCGCATAACGAGTGTTGAGGACAGCATATTACAAAAGGGGTGCCTATGAGGGTAGCCCTTTTTTGTTATAGGAATAGATGAAAAAAGTAATAATGCAATAGATTGATAATTAATGTAATAAAAAGAAGAAGGTAAAATAATAATCGATTTCTTTACGAAAGATTTTGAAAGTATAGAAGTTTTATTTATCTTTGCTATAAGAAAACAAAAAAAATAATTGCAATGAGTGTATTAGTTAATAAGAATTCAAAAGTAATAGTACAAGGTTTCACAGGAAGCGAAGGTACTTTTCACGCTGAACAAATGATTGCATATGGCACTAATGTGGTAGGAGGAATTACCCCTAATAAAGGAAGGCAAACACATTTAGGGAAGCCAGTGTTTAACACGGTAGCTGATGCTGTGAAGGCAACAGGAGCTGATGTATCTATTATTTTCGTGCCACCCGCTTTTGCAGCTGATGCTATTATGGAAGCTGCTGATGCAGGGATAAAAGTAATTATTACTATTACAGAAGGGATTCCGGTAGCTGATATGGTGAAAGTAGCAGCCTACATAAAGAATAGAGATTGCCGCTTGGTAGGTCCTAACTGTCCGGGAGTGATTACGCCTGAAGAAGCAAAAGTAGGCATTATGCCAGGTTTTATCTTTAAGAAAGGACACGTGGGGATAGTTTCGAAATCAGGGACACTTACTTATGAGGCAGCTGACCAAATTGTAAGACAAGGATTAGGGATTACCACAGCTATTGGTATTGGAGGAGACCCTATTATTGGTACTACTACTAAGGAGGCTGTAGAATTATTAATGAATGACCCAGAGACTCATTGTATTGTGATGATAGGTGAAATAGGAGGACAGTTAGAGCCAGAAGCAGCCCGATGGATAAAAGCCAATGGCAATAAAAAGCCTGTAGTTAGTTTTATAGCAGGTGAAACAGCCCCTAAAGGAAGAACAATGGGACACGCCGGGGCTATAGTAGGAGGTGCTGATGATACTGCTGAAGCTAAAAAACGCATTTTACGCGAATGTGGTGTTCACGTAGTAGATTCGCCTGCTAAAATAGGGGAGAAGGTAGCTGAAATAATGAAAAAATAGCATTTGTTAATAATTTATGAAAAAACTAATACTTATTGTTTTGTTTAGCACTATTATTTCATTTTTTAATTCATTATTTGCACAAAAGAAGCTTCAAGATGTAGATGTATTTAAAAGAAATCCTTCTGAAGTAATCTCGTTTGACGATGCACGTACTGAAGCTGAGAAAATATTACAATACCTAATACAAGAACAAATCATACCAGGAGCCTCTGTAACTGTAGCCAAACAAGGGAAAATAATATGGCAAAGAGGTTATGGATATGCTGATATTACCAAAAAGACAACTATTGACCCTAAGAATACGCTATTTAGGGTAGCGAGTATGTCGAAAGCTATTACAGGAATGGTACTGGCTAGACTGCAAGAGCAAAAGAAGTTTGACTGGAATACTTCAATTTATGAATATATACCTGATTACCCGCAAAAGCCTTTTGATTTTACCGTGAAACAACTTGCAGGACACTTAGCAGGCATACGCACTTATAGGGCTAATGAATATACTTTAAATAAAGCTTACAGTATTGAACAGGGAGTGAATTTATTTAAAGATGACATATTACAGTCGGCACCAGGGACAAAGTTTTTGTATAGTAGCTACGGTATAAATTTGATTTCGTTGGCTATAGAAAAATGTTTGAATGAGAAGTTTGAGAATGTAGCCAAAGAGGAGGTGTTTAAGCCTTTGAATATGTGGCGCACTTTCCCTGATAGAGGAAAAATAATTAAAGATGAGGCCACACCTTATTCAAGGTCTAAAAAAGGAGGACTCACCAAAGCTCCTGATGTGAATAACTACTTTAAGCTGGCAGGAGGAGGCTTTCTTTCTACTTCTAACGATATTGCTAAAATGGGAATTGCTATAGAGCGCCATAATTTTCTTTCTCAGCCTATAGAAAACGAGATGCTAAAAAAGCAATGTACTTTTGATGATACTGAGGTGAGTTATGGTATATGTTGGCAAAACCAGCGAGACTGGAATGGGCGTGATTATTTTGGACACACAGGAATGGGAGTGGGAGGTTACGGTTGGCTATCAGTATACCCAAATGAGCAACTGGTAATTGTATTGCTGTTTAATGTAACTGACCCGCAAATTAATATTTACTTACAACGCTTAACCGACTTTATTATTGAAGGGGCAGAGCGTATTCCTAATCAGTATTAAAAAATCCTTTTGTGATATCTTTGGTATCACAAAAGGATTTTTTGGAAATAAAAATTGATTAACAAAATTCATTATAGGCTTGTTGGAGATTTTCAGCGATAGCTTCAGCCATTCTACCTTCGATGTGATGGCGTTCCAACATATGCACTAATTCACCATCTTTAAACAGGGCTATACTAGGAGAGGAGGGAGGAAAAGGAAGCATAAAGTTACGAGCTTCTTCAGTAGCCTCTCTATCGACCCCAGCAAAAACAGTGGTAAGATGGTCGGGTTTCTTAGCGTTTTGCAAACTGTAGATTACTGCAGGGCGCGCATTACGGGCAGCACAACCGCATACAGAGTTTACTACTACGAGGGTAGTACCTGCTCTTTTCAATGCTTCTCTTACAGCCTCAGCTGTTTTTAATTCTTCAAAACCAACCGCTGTTAGTTCTTCTATCATTGGTTTTACCAATTCAGGTGGATACATAATACTTCGTTTTTAAAATTGGGGACAAAGGTACTAAAAAAAATTATATTACTAATTATTTTGCCAATTGGATTTAATGTAGTACTTTTGAGCCATTAACTAATATTATTTTAAATGGCAAAAATTACGACTGCTCAAGAAGCCTTAAAGGTTGTAAAGAGTGGTGACTTTGTTTATATTCACGGAGGCGCTGCTGTACCTGAAATACTTGTAGATGCTCTTGTAGAGCGTGCATCAGAACTACGCAATGTAAGTATAGGGCACATTCACATTGAGGGAGACGCTCCTTATGCTGACCCTAAATACAAGGATAGTTTTTATGTAAATTCTTTTTTTCTATCGAGGAATGTGCGAGATATTATGAAAAATGGGAATGGTTCCTATACTCCTATTTTTTTAAGTGATATGCCTTTATTATTTGATAGGAAGCACGTTAAAGTGGATGTAGTGCTTATACAAGTATCGCCTCCTGATAAGTTTGGTTTTTGTTCTATGGGTGTGAGTGTAGAGGCTTGTAAATCGGCGATACGCAATGCAAAATATGTGATTGCAAAAGTAAACAAGCAAATGCCTCGTACTTACGGTGATGCTCTTCTACATATTGATGAAATAGACTTCTTAGTGGAACACGATGCTCCTATCTTCTCATTGCATCTTACAGAACCTGATACTATTGAAAAACAAATAGCCCGACATATTGTACCTCTTATTGAGGACGGTAGTACATTGCAATTGGGTATTGGTAACATTCCTAATGCTACTTTGGGAGAGATGGGACACCTAAAAAACTTAGGTATTCATACAGAACTGCTCACAGAAGGAGTGCTTGATTTGGTGAAAAAGGGCGTGATTAATGGTTATGAAAAGAAGATAGATAAAGGCAAGATTATAGCTTCGTTTGTGATGGGCACACAAGAGTTATATGATTTTATTGACAAAAATCCATCAGTGGAAATAGCTGAAGCTTCGTATACTAATGAGGTATCGGTGATACGTCAGAACCCGAAAATGATATCTATCAATTCAGCAATAGAGGTGGATCTTACAGGGCAGGTGTGTGCTGATTCTATTGGAACGACTATTTATTCAGGATTTGGTGGACAGATAGACTTTGTAAGAGGTGCAATGCTTAGTGAAGGAGGTAAATCAATCATTGCATTTCCTTCGACCACAAACAAAGGAGAGAGCAAGATTGTGCCTTTTCTTAAACAAGGGGCAGGTGTGGTAACCACTCGTGCTCACGTGCAGTATATCGTTACTGAATATGGTGTTGCTGAGCTTTTTGGCAAGAATTTATGTGAAAGGGCTAAAGCATTGATTGCGATAGCGCACCCTAACCATCGTGAAAACTTAGAGAGGAGTTTTATGATGAAGTAGGGTAGTGAGAGCCACAATTAGCAAATGAGGTGCGAGCCGCACGGGCGATTAACTTTGCCAAAGTTTGAGATGAAAAAGCGATGTGTTGGGGTAGTTAGGAGGAGACGGAAGATATCGGAGGAGAACGGAAGAGAGCTGAGAAGAATTTTGGTGAAAAAAGGCTGTAAGAGAGGTAGGGTTAGCTTATAGATAGCTTATAGGAAGCTTATACGAATCTTGGACGATTGGTATAGAAAGGGTGTATAAATAGTTGATTCATAATATCATACAACAATGCAAAAAATGTTAAAAACGGAGTTTCGAGGCGAAAGAAAGAGGAAGAGGCACTAGGCCTTAGACCATAGGTACTAGGGGGAGTGTGACGGTAAAGACGGAGTAAAGAAGAAAGTAAGAAGGAGGTAATTTTTATGGCACACCTATTGTAATACATAGGGAGCAATGTACATTTTGTAGTATATAAGAAATTGATTTTAAACTGTATAGATATAATGAGAATATTTATATAGACAAGTGACTACTGACAAAATGACATATAGTAACGATCTAAATATGAATATAGGAAATTTTGACAGCCTTTTGGCTGAACATATAGACGAAGATACAGAGTTCATTCCGCTTCTTACTTTGGAAGATGAAGAAGAGATAGAACGCGAACGCATACCACACGTGTTACCTATTCTTCCCTTGAAAAACACTGTGCTATTTCCAGGAGTAGTAGTGCCTATCAGTGCGGGGAGAGATGCGTCTATTCACCTTATCAACGAGGCATATGCTACTACTAAGACTATTGGTGTTGTAGCTCAATTAGACGAGAAGACGGAAATACCCGAGGGCAAAGACCTCTTCCGTTTTGGTACGGTAGCCCGTATTCTCAGAGTTTTGAAAATGCCTGACGGCAATGTAACTATTATCATTCAGGGTAAAAAGCGCTTCGAGATAGAGAGTATTGTAGAAGAAAAGCCGTACATCAAAGCGATGATAAAAGAGATGCCGGATGTGAAACCCGATGCGAATGATAAGGAGTTTGAAGCGACTATTGAAGCTGTGAAAGACCTCTCTATCAAGATTGTACAAGAAAATCCGAATATCCCTTCGGAAGCGGCTTTTGCTATTAGGAATATAGAGAGCACATCGTTCCTCATTAACTTTATATCGTCCAATATGAATGCTACCGTTTTGGAAAAGCAAGGCGTATTGGAAATTGACGAACTAAAAGAGCGCGCTACGGCTATCTTAAAATATTTGAATATCGACTTGCAACGCCTTACCTTGCGTAACGAAGTACAGTCGAAAACGCGTATTGATATCGACCAGCAACAGCGTGAATACTTCTTGCACCAGCAGATGCGCACCATTCAGGAAGAATTAGGAGGCGTGTCGTACGAGCAAGAGATGGAAGAGCTGAAAAAGAAAGCTAAAACCAAGAAGTGGGACGACAAGATAAAAGAGCTCTTTGAAAAGGAACTGAGCAAATTGCAACGTACCAATCCTAATAGTCCAGATTATGGCATTCAGCGTAATTACTTAGAAGTATTATTGGAATTGCCTTGGAATGAGTATTCTAAAGACAACTTTGACCTAAAACGCGCTCAGAAAATTCTCGATAAGGAACACTACGGATTAGAAGAGGTGAAACGCCGTATCATAGAGTATTTGGCGGTGCTTAAACTCCGTAATGATATGAAATCACCTATCTTGTGCTTTTATGGACCTCCTGGGGTAGGGAAGACCTCCTTAGGACGCTCTATTGCCAAAGCTTTGAGCCGTGAGTACGTGCGTATGTCGTTAGGAGGTTTGCACGATGAGGCAGAGATACGCGGTCACCGCAAAACCTATATCGGGGCAATGCCGGGGCGTATTTTGCAACAACTTAAAAAAGCTAAGACTTCTAATCCTGTATTTGTATTAGATGAGATAGATAAATTAGGAAACAATAGTTACCAAGGCGATCCTTCTTCGGCTATGTTAGAAGTACTCGACCCTGAGCAAAATAAAGAGTTTTACGACAACTTCCTCGAGATGGGGTACGACCTTTCTAAGGTGATGTTCATCGCTACTGCGAACGACCTTTCGACCATACAGCCTGCTTTGCTAGACCGTATGGAACTCATCAACGTAACGGGTTATACCATAGAGGAAAAGACCGAGATAGCTAAACGCCACTTATTACCTAAGCAACTCAAAGAACATGGTATGAAAACTACCGACTTGCAATTAGGCAAAAAGGAAATAGAACGTATTGTGGAAGGTTATACTCGCGAATCGGGGGTACGCGCTTTGGAAAAAGAAATAGCGAAAGTAGTGCGCTACGGAGCTAAAAACTTAGCAATGGAAGAAGCCTACGACCCTAAACTTACCATAGAGACCATAGAAAAAATATTGGGACCTGCCCGCTTAGAACGCGATAAATACGAAGATAACGAGGTAGCTGGCGTAGTTACTGGATTGGCGTGGACGAGTGTAGGAGGAGATATTTTGTTTATAGAATCTGCCTTATCGAAAGGTAAGGGGGTGCTTAATATCACGGGTAATTTAGGTCAGGTGATGAAAGAATCGGCTACTATTGCTTTGGAATACCTAAAAGCCAATGCTGAGCGCTATAACCTCAATGTGAAACTCTTTGATAGTTACGATGTGCATATACACGTACCTGAAGGGGCAACCCCTAAAGATGGTCCGAGTGCGGGTATTGCGATGCTTACCTCACTAATGTCGCTCTTTACTCAAAAAAGAGTGAAAAAACACTTGGCAATGACCGGAGAGATTACTTTGCGTGGAAAGGTACTACCAGTAGGTGGACTCAAAGAGAAGATTTTGGCAGGGAAACGCGCAGGTATTAAAGAATATATTTTGTGCAAAGACAACGAGAAAGATATCTTGGAAATCAAACAAGAATACCTTAAAGGGCTTACTTTTCATTATGTAACGGATATGGAAGAAGTGATACGTTTGGCAATTACCCACCAAGATGTAAAACACAAAAAAGTTTTAACCTTTGAGTAATAATTAGTACTTTTGCACTTTCATAAGATAAAGAACAATGAATAAAAATCAAGAAGAAGATATATTAGGAGATAACCATATAGCAACTTCGGCAGTTACACCACTTAGAGCAGATGCTTTTCAGATGAGTGAAACCGAAAAGATAGCAGAAATAGAAACTCACGTACGTGCTATTTTGCACACTTTGGGAATGGATTTAACCGATGATAGTTTGAAAGGCACTCCCAGGCGTGTAGCTAAGATGTTTGTAAAAGAGATTTTTGGAGGCTTATTACCAGAGCACAAACCTTCGATGTCTACTTTTGAGAACTCTTACCATTATGGTGAGATGTTGGTAGAGAAGAATATCGTGGTGTATTCCACTTGTGAACACCACTTGTTACCTATTGTGGGGCGTGCTCACGTGGGCTATATTTCTAACGGTAAAGTGTTAGGGCTTTCGAAGATGAATCGTATTGTAGAGTACTATGCGAAACGTCCACAAGTGCAGGAACGCCTTACGATGCAAATAGTACAAGAGATGCAACGCGCTCTCGGTACCGAAGATGTGGCTTGTATTATAGATGCCAAACACCTATGTGTAAACTCTCGCGGTATAGAAGATATTGATAGCAGTACGGTTACTGCTGAGTTTGGTGGTAAATTCAAAGACCCTGAGGTAAGAAAGGAGTTCTTAGAATATATCAAATTAGACACGAGATTCCATTAAACTAATGTAAGTTTGATGTAAGGAGGTGATGTTGTGCCTCAGAACGCTGTAGCACGATAGGCAATAGAAAATAATATTTGTTATATTGAGCAGATGTTAATTAAAAGAATATAATACCCCTAAAAGTATCTAAACTTTTAGGGGTATTTTTTATGAATAAAGATTTTAGGAGAGGGAAAGGTAAAGAATAGTAGTTTAAATATTGAATTTTAAAAGTTTATAGATGAAATAGGAGGCTATTTTTTAGCTATGAAATAGGAAGATATTATACGTAAATTTCATATGTTGAGCTAAAAAAAAGGAGTAGATTATTTTAAATCAAAAATAAATTTGTATATTTGCACCTAATTTAATAAAACTAACTAATATTATTTATATGTCAAACGACATCCGCATTCGAAAAGGGTTAGACATACACTTGGAAGGCGAAGCTGATAAAACTACACAACAGCTTCCGCTTGCCTCTTTGTATGGTATTAAACCCAATGATTTTCACGGTGTTATTCCTAAGCTTTTATTGCGTGAGGGTAATGAAGTGAAAGCAGGTGAAGCACTATTCTTTTCAAAGAGTGATGAGCGTGTATTGTTCCCTTCTCCGGTAAGTGGTACCATCAAGGAGATTGTACGAGGTGAGCGTCGTAAAGTGTTGGAAATACACATTGCGCCCAGTCAAGAACAAACCTTCAAAGACTATGGGAAGAAAGACGTAGAAGAGATGCAGGGTGAAGATATTAAGGCACACCTTCTTTCAGCAGGTTGCTGGCCTTTTATCAAACAACGCCCTTATGACGTGATTGCCAATCCCGACGGGAAGCCTAAGGCTATCTTTGTGTCGGCTTGCAAAACCAATCCGCTCGCTCCCGATTACGACTATGTGCTCAAAGGAAAAGAGCAAGCTCTGCAAACCGCTCTTACCGCCTTAGCTAAACTCACCACAGGGAAAGTACACGTGTCCGTTTTCAAAGACAGCTCGTTGTCACCTTTCCGCAACCTTAAGGGCATAGTGGTGCACAATGTGTCAGGACCTCACCCAGCAGGGAACGTCAGTACACAAATAGCCCAAATCAGTCCGATAAACAAAGGTGAAGTGGTATGGGTGGTAACGCCTCAAGATTTGGTGGTGATAGGAGAACTCTTCTTAACAGGTAAAGTGAACCTCATCCGTACAGTAGCTCTTACAGGTTCGCGCATTGAGAAACCTCACTATGTTACAGCCCTTGCTGGAGCTCAAATCAGTGGCGTCGTGGGTAGCCAGGTAAAAGACGTGGCTACAACCCGTATTATTAGCGGTGATGTGCTTACTGGTACTAAGGTGAGTGAAACAGGCTTCTTAGGTTTTTACGACGACCAAATTACAGCAATTCCCGAAGGAAATGATTATGATTTGTTCGGTTGGGCAAAACCAGTAGCCAACAAGATTTCGCTTACACGTTCGCTTACCTTCTCTTGGTTGAACCCTAAGAAAAAGTACGACCTCAATACCAATACCAATGGTGAACAACGCGCTTTTGTGGTAACGGGTATGTACGAAGAGGTTTTCCCGTTGGATATTTATCCGATGCAACTGCTCAAAGCCTGCTTGTATAAGGATTTGGACGAGTTGGAAAACTTAGGAGCTTACGAAGTAGCACCAGAAGATTTTGCACTTACTGAATTTGTATGTGTATCTAAACAACCACATCAGCAAATTATCAGAGATGGACTTGATTTAATGATGGCGGAATTAGGTTGATTCATATAAAAGTAAGTAAACAGTTTTAAATAATTGAAATATGTCTAATTATTACAAACCTTCAGGGAAGTTTTCACCTATATCATTTGTGTATTTCATATTAGTATGTACAGTAGCATTGCCTATATTAGCAACCATCTATGCGTACTTAATATGGTATATCCCAATTATATATCTTAACTTCTTAGTAACATTTGGTTTTGGTTTTGCTATAGCCATTACTGTTGGTTATTTAGTAGTTAGATTGGGTAAAGTACGTAATTATGGTTTAGCTATTTTGTTTGCTGTCATAGCATCACTTGTCGCTTATTATCTTCAATGGGTAGTATGGGCTGATTTGGTTATTAATACGAGTGAAGTGTATGGTAATAAGCAAATAGGTGTAGCCGTGAGTAATGTGCAAATTGAACAATTGCTGTACTTATTAGGGCATCCATCAGACCTTTTTGGATTGATAGGACTTATCAATGAAGAAGGGACGTGGGCTATAAAAGGGAATACTGTGAGTGGAGTTTTCCTTACTATTATTTGGATAATTGAATTCTTAGTAATTGTGATTATGGGAATAGTTGCCTCTGTAGGTAGAGCTAAAGATCCTTTTAACGAGCTTGCAGATGAGTGGTTTAAAGAAGAAGAATTACCTGCTTTTTCTTATATAGAAAATGTAAGTGACTTTAAACAACAAGCTGAACAAGGCAATTGGGAACAACTTTCTACAGTTATTCAAAGAGGTGATAAAGGAACTAACCATAGTGTTTTTACTTTGTATACCTCGGCTAATGAGTATTATCTTTCAGTTTCTAACGCTACAGCAAAAAAGAATAAGAAAGATAAGATAGAGTTTGATACCGAAGATTTTATAAAATATCTCAGTATTGATAAAACTGTTTATGACTTATTGAAAAGTAAAATCTAAACATTATGGCACGTCCGCAATCTAAATTAGGGCTTGTAGTATCAGCAGAAAGAAATTACAATGAATTGATTTCTTTGATTGATACTATTCCCGAAGACAAACGAGAAAAGGAGTTTCCTAAGGGAACAATGAATCGAAATCTCCGAGATGTACTCGGGCATTTATATCATTGGCATTTGCTTTTTTTATCTTGGTATGAGGAAGGAATGAAAGGAGGTAAACCTAAAATACCCAAAGAGGGTTATACTATGAAAGACACTCCTAAATTAAATCGAGAGATATGGAAGAGTTGCCAAAAGGTACCGTTTTCTAAAATGTTTTCTCTGTTTAAAGATTCACATAGTAAGGTTTTTCATATTATAGAAAGTCATACTGATGAGGAACTTTTTACAAAGAAAAGATATCCTTGGACCAAGACGACTTCGTTAGGTTCTTATTTAGTTTCGGCAACATCAAGTCATTACGATTGGGCTTTAAAACTAATTCGTAAATCAATAAAAAAGAATAATTACTTATCATCAAGAAAATGAGTTTAAAAAGTAAATTAAATACATTAAAAGAAAAGTATAAAGGAACGAAGATGGAGACGACTTTCAACGCGCTCCACACATTCCTCTATACGCCTAATGAGGTAACCCACGGAGGTACCCACATTAAGGCTGTTGACGACCTAAAACGAACAATGAATATGGTGGTTTTGGCACTGATTCCTTGTTTGATTTTTGGTATTTTCAATATAGGTTACCAGCACGAAGTGGCTTTCGGTCACTTAACACACCCCGCTGAAGGCTTAGCTTTTTGTAGTGGAGATTTTTGGAATTGGACAAACTTTAGTATTGGTTTTATAAAAGTACTTCCTCTTGTAGTAGTGTCGTACGTAGTAGGGTTGGGCATTGAGTTTATCTTTGCTACCATTCGTGGTCACGAAGTAGAAGAAGGATACTTGGTAACCGGTATGTTGGTGCCACTTATCGTTCCAGTAGATATTCCACTTTGGATGCTTGCTGTAGCAGTAGCCTTTGGAGTAATCATCGGTAAAGAGGTATTCGGGGGTACAGGTATGAATATCTTAAACCCTGCGCTTACCATTCGCGCCTTCTTGTTCTTTGCTTATCCTACTTCAATGACAGGGGATAAAGTATGGGTAACTGGCGTATTAGGTCGTTCTAAAGAAATTGCTTCTGGAGCAAACTTAGATGCGGTTTCAGGCGAAACCATCTTGGGTAACTTGGCACAGGGACACCCTATTCACTACACCGATTCTGACCTTCTTTTCGGGTTTATCCCAGGTTCAGTAGGTGAAACTTCTACTATCATTATCCTCTTAGCAGGTTTATTCCTCATCTATACTAAAATTGCTTCTTGGCGTGTGATGGTTAGTATGTTTATAGGAGCTTGGGTAATGGGTGCTATCTTCAATGCTTTAGCACCAAGTATGGTAGGTACTCAGTTCTACACTATTTGGAGCGTACCAGCTTATCAACACTTGCTCATTGGAGGTTTGGCTTTCGGAGCTGTATTTATGGCTACCGACCCAGTTACAGCAGCACAAACGAATACTGGTAAGTATATCTATGGCTTCTTAGCTGGTTTCATTGCTATTGCTATCCGTTGCTTCAACCCTGCTTATCCTGAAGGGGTAATGCTTGCTATCCTATTAATGAACGTATTGGCTCCTACTATCGACCACTTCGTAGTACAAGCTAATGTATCTCGTCGTAAAAAACGTTTAAAAACAGTTACTAAAACCGCATAAATTATGGCAGTAAAAACAGAAAGTAATTCGTATACAGTGATTTTCGCCATTATAATGGTGGTAATCGTAGGAGCTTTGCTCGCTGGTATTTCGTCAGCATTGAGCAGCGATATCAGTAACAATAAAAAGTTAGAAAAGAAACAGAACATTCTCTACGCTATGGGTGTAAATCACAACCAAGGTGAGCTTGGGGGAGGTAAAGTAGAGTTTCTTTCTACAACTGATGCTGAAAAAGAGTTCCCTAACTATGTGAAAGAACAATACCTTATCAAAGGAAATACCGCTGAAAAAGTAGAAGGTGCTAACGACCTTATTAACTTCAACGGTCATCGTGAAGGTTTGCCTCTTTATGTAGGTGAAAAAGATGGAACTACCCTCTACATCATTCCCGTAAACGGACGTGGTTTGTGGGATGCTATTTGGGGATATATAGCCGTAGATAAAGACCTTATCGTACGTGGCGTTTTCTTCGACCACAAAGGAGAAACTGCTGGTTTGGGAGCTAATATCAAAGAACGTTTCTTTATGGACGACTTTATCGGGGAACATTTATTGGATGCAGCAGGTAACTTCCAAAGCATTCAAATATCAAAAAGCAATGGTGACCCTGAAAACAAACGTAAAGAAGATGGGAAAATAGATGCTATTGCAGGAGCTACCCTTACTGGTAATGGAGTGCAAGCAATGATACGCGATGGCATAGAGCCTTATATATCCTATATTAAAAGTTTAAACAAATAAGAGACTATGGGACTATCAAAAAAAGATACAAAATTAGTAACCGACCCTCTATGGGATAACAACCCCGTAACGGTACAAGTATTAGGAATTTGTTCAGCTTTAGCGATTACAGCGCAATTGAGAGCCGCTATTGTAATGAGTCTTTCCTTTACCTTTGTACTTGTAATGGGTAACGTAACCATTTCTTTACTTAGAAATGTAATACCACCTAAAATCCGTATCATCGCCCAGCTAATTGTAGCAGCTGCTTTGGTAATCGTGGTGGACTTTGTGCTGAAAGCCTATGTGTACGACCTTAGCAAACAGCTATCGGTATATGTAGGGCTTATCATCACTAACTGTATTTTGATGGGACGCTTTGAGGCATTTGCTTTAGGGAACCCTCCAGGAAAATCGTTCTTAGATGCTATTGGTAATGCAGGTGGTTATTCTATTGCTTTGCTTATCGTCGCCTTCTTCCGTGAACTGTTAGGTTCAGGCACTTTGCTCGGTTTCCAAGTATTAGGAGACCCTATTAAGAAAACAGGTGTATATGCTTGGGGCTATGAAAACAACGGTTTTATGTTGTTAGCGCCTATGGCATTAGTAACTTACGGTATAGTAGTGTGGGTGCAACGTTCACGCAACAAAGCCTTGATAGAAGACAGTCATTAATCATTTAAAAAGAAAAGAAAATGTTAGAATATTTAACACTGATTTTTAAATCGGTATTCGTAGAGAATATGATTTTCGCTACCTTCTTGGGTATGTGTTCGTACTTGGCTGTATCTAAAAAAGTATCTACTGCCATAGGCTTAGGAGCTGCCGTTATCTTCGTACAAACCCTTACTGTACCTATGAACTGGTTGCTCAATGAGTACATACTCAAAGAGGGGGCTTTGCGTTGGTTAGGCGAAGAGTACGCTAATTACGATTTGAGCTTCCTTACTTATATCTTGTTCATTGCTACGGTTGCTACGATGGTACAGTTGGTAGAGATTATAGTAGAGAAATTCTCACCATCTTTATATAACTCATTGGGTATCTTCTTACCTTTGATAGCGGTAAACTGTGCTATCTTAGGGGGGTCTCTCTTTATGCAATCACGTGCTGAAGTAATTCACTCATTCGGTCTTTCAGTAGCCTATGGAGTGAGTTCAGGATTAGGTTGGGCTATCGCTATCTTAGCATTGGCTGCTATTCGTGAGAAAATACGTTATTCACACGTGCCTGCACCTTTGCGCGGCTTAGGTATCACCTTCATCACCACAGGTCTTATGGCTATCGGCTTTATGAGCTTTGGTGGTATGCTTACAGGTGGTAGCAGCAAAAAAGAAGAAGCTAAAGAAGCTCCTAAACAAGAGACTACTATCCAACAAGAAGTTAAAACTGATAAATTAGCCCATAACACAAAAGATTTAAGCAATGATATTAGCAAGTGAAATATTAACAACTATTGCAGTAACGGTGATAGGATTATTGGTAATAATCCTGCTGTTAGTAGCTATTTTGCTTTACGTAAAACAGAAACTAACCCCATCGGGACCTGTGAAAATTACAATTAATAAAGACAAAGTAATTGAAGTGCCTATCGGCGGTTCATTGCTTTCTACTTTGGGTAACGAGAAGATTTTCTTGCCATCAGCTTGTGGTGGTAAGGGGTCTTGTTTACAATGTGAATGCCACGTATACGAAGGTGGAGGAGAAGCGCTCCCTACCGAAACTCCTCACTTCACTAAAAAAGAATTGAAAGAAGGAGTGCGTTTGGCTTGCCAAGTGAAAGTAAAACAAGATATGAAAATTGGGGTGCCAGAACAAGTATTTGGTATCAAGAAATGGGAAGCTACTGTAGTGAGTAACTATAATGTGGCTTCGTTTATTAAAGAGTTCGTGGTAGAAATTCCAGAAGATATGGACTATAAACCAGGAGGATACATTCAGATTGAAATTCCTGCTTGTGAAGTAAAATATTCTGATATTGATATTACTGCACACCCTAAAGAACATCCAGGGGAACCTGATAAGTTTAGAATGGAGTGGGATAAGTTTAAGTTGTGGCCTCTTGTAATGAAAAATCCAGAACCAACGGAGCGTGCTTACTCTATGGCTTCCTATCCTGCAGAGGGACGTCGTATAATGTTGAATGTGCGTATCGCTACGCCTCCGTTCGATAGAGCTAAAGGAGGCTGGATGGATGTAAACCCAGGGGTTGCTTCATCATACATTTTCTCACGTAAACCAGGTGATAAGGTAACTATCTCAGGGCCTTATGGTGAATTCTTTATCAACGAATCTAATGCTGAAATGTTGTACGTAGGTGGGGGAGCTGGTATGGCACCTATGCGTTCTCACTTGTACCACCTCTTTAAAACTTTAAAAACTAATAGGAAAGTTACTTATTGGTATGGAGGTCGTTCCAAACGAGAATTATTTTATGTAGAACATTTCCGTGAACTTGAAAAAGAGTTTCCTAATTTTAAATTCTTTATTGTACTTTCAGAACCACTACCTGAAGATAATTGGAAAGTAAAGAAAGATATTAATGATCCTGAAGGTGATGGCTTCTTAGGTTTTGTTCACAACGCTGTAATTGAACAGTATTTGAGCAAACACGAAGTTCCAGAAGATATAGAATTGTACTTCTGCGGTCCTCCAATGATGAACAAAGCTGTTCAGAAAATGGGACAAGACTTTGGTATGCCTGATGAAAACATTCGTTTCGACGACTTTGGTGGTTAATCACTACCTACGTTATACAAAAATCCGACTTAGCGATAAGTCGGATTTTTTTATTATCTTTGCGACATAAAATTGATATAAGTATGAAGAAAGAATCAAAATCAAAGATAATTGCACAAAAAGTAATTTATGCTGCTTTTAAAATACTGAAAGAAAATGGAGGTAAAATGCGTGGAAAACAGATAGTAGATGAAATTCGAAATACTATTTCCTTTGATGATTATGAGAACCATATTTTTGAAAAGACGGGTTATGTAAGATGGGAGGCAATTCTTAGTTTTTATACTATTGATTGTATGAAGGCGGGTTTTTTGACAAAACAGGCAGGGGTTTGGTATCTAACTCAAGAAGGGGAAGAAGCTATGAAACAAGGAGCTGAAAAGCTTTTAGAAATGGCAAATCAAAAGTATAGGGAATGGGATACTAAAAATAGGGTCAATAAAGATAAACCCTCAGATTTGGATAATGATACAGTGTCATTGAATGAAGAGAATACGCAAAAACAATCAGTTCTTTTAGAACAGTATGAAACAAGAGCATTAGAAGGAATTAGAGAATTTGTCATAGAAAAGAATCCTTACGAATTCCAAGATTTAGTAGCTATTCTTTTAAAGTCAATGGGGTATCATATTTCTCACATATCACCCAAAGGAAGAGATGGAGGAATCGATATTATTGCTTATACAGACCCTTTGGGAGTAATACCTCCTCGCATAATTGTACAAGTTAAGCATAAACCAGAATCTAAAATTTCCTCTGATGATATTCAAAGACTGGCAGGAACGATGAAGAGAAGTACTGATGTAGGTATTTTTGTAACCTCAGGAGAGTTTAGTAATTATGCAATAAGTGAAGCACGAAATACAGATAAACATATTGAACTAATAGATTTTGAACGTTTTTTAGCTTTATGGCAGCAATACTATAACAAAATGTCTGATGATGAAAAAAATAGACTTCCCTTACACTCGATTTACTTTTTAGGGACTAATGATTAGTAAAATTAGAAATTGTTGTCTATCACATATATAAATTAGCTTATGTGTACGCGATATATTCACAAACATTAGGACAGAGAAATATTCTATTCGACTCTTAAACGAATAAAGAACGGTGTGAGTCGCATAGGAAGCAAGGCAGGGAGAGCTTAAACAAAGCTTATATGAACCTTATAGGAAAGACGAACAAAAGACGAACAAAAGACGAACAAAAGACGAACAAAAGACGAACA
>ERZ773054.277-NODE-277-length-41178-cov-28.517739_pt1 | contig 41178 bp, 52 predicted proteins | sample MGYA00580630_ERZ773054 | MGnify/ENA primary metagenome ERZ773054 (study PRJEB29015, sample SAMEA2737994) | human oral metagenome | biome: human oral; feature: human-associated habitat; material: dental | place: China | collected 2115 ... | reverse complement strand
CTTCTCCTCTGACTTGGCTCATCGGCATGCTGAGCACTGACTGAACATCAGGACCGGAGTCCGGAGCAGCCCCCTCGCCGTCCAGGGAGGTGTCACCCATCTGCGGGTTGATGTTCGGGTTCTGCAACTGGTCCGCCTGCTCGTTTGGGGACGGCGGAAGACCGATCCTCGTACGAGCCTCGTTCGGCGTGATGACCTGGTCCCTGAGCATGGTGTCCAGGGACGTGACGATCTGACTCGGAGGCACGTTCTTGAACGGGTCGCGGATGTACTGCACGGCCTGGCCCTGGGTGCGCGCGGTCTTCGTGAGGAAAGCCTTGCTCATCCCGTCGGCGAGAGCCGAGAGCACGGGCTCCACAGCTCGGTTCCAGTAGTGCGTCCAAACGATCTCCGTCGCAGTACCCTTGAAGACGTCCTCCGAAATACCCAGTCGACTCATGAGCTCGGCGGTGAGGAACTTGATCTGATCGAGCAGATTGTTTTCCGCCGGGCGGTTCAGCTGGGTGATCTTCTCGGAGCCGTCGGTGTAGGCGATTCCATGTCCGCCCTTGCCGAGCTGATCCTCGATGGACTGGATGCGGTTCTCCGCCCGCTGACGCATGGCCTCGGTCTTGACGACATAGGGGAGCTGGATGATAATGTCCAGCTTGCCGGTGTACGTCTTCTCGTCGGCCAGGTCCAGCATGGAGAGTTTGCGGCTCAGTCGCTTTAGGGTCGAGTTCGGCTTGTTCATCACCTCGTAGAGAGGGTTCTCGATGATAGCCACCGTGCGCTTCGGCAGGATCACCCGCTCCTTGTTCGAGGTGGCCTGGTTGTAGACCTCCACCTCGACGTTCTCGGGGAACCACTGCGTAATCCGCCCGACTCTAAGCTGCTTGATATCGAAACTATTGTTCGTCCTCGGATCCAGATCGGACTCGACCGGGACGATGGCGATGACCCCTTCGTCGAATAGTGACAGCACGGCGTCCTGAATGAAGGCGCGTCCGTTCTGGTCGATGTTCGGCTCGAGCATCAGACAGTCGTTAAGAGCCGATCGCCGGATCCCGATGAAAGTTCCATTTTGAGCCGTGTCGACATGTCGAATCGGCGTGGCGGACACGTCGATGGCGATCATGTTGAACAGGGACGAGATGATCGACTTGTCAGCCGTCCAGCCGAGTGCGAGCCTGTCGGCCCGTACCGTGTAGGAAGGGCCGAGAGTCGACCGGCTGATGTCCTTGCCAGTGAAGGCGTTGTAGGCGTGCTGTAATCGGTCTCGCAGTCCTATGACCTCCACCTCCTAGTCGAACATGTCCTTGTTGAGTTTGTATGCGACCCAGGCGTCCATCAGGGCGGCAACCGAGTCGATCTTGTTCTCCCGTCGGGCCTTCAGGAGCTTGCGGTTCCCGTTGGTGTCCTCCAGGGTGATGGCGTTACCCATGGTGAAGGTCATCATGGACTGGTCGAACAGGAGCTTGCGATCCTCCGCCATGTCCTTGATCTCTCCCAGAGGAACGGACTCCGTCCGGGATCCCTGGATTACCTTCTCGATCCCGAACGGGCCGTTCTCGTTCTCCCAGCGAGTGACGAACTCCTTGGCGTTGTACGGGTCGAACCCGAGACAACGCACATCGTACTCACAGGAGGCGACGAACGCCTCGAGGTCCTCGTAGACGTTCATCATGTCAAGAACCGTACCTTCCAGCACCATGAGCGAGCCCTCCTGTAGGAACTCCTCGTACTTCTGACGAGTGGCTCCCGGAAGGCGCAGCATGGTGCGCTCGGATATGTAGCAGCGCGTCTTGACTCCGAACCTGCCCCGGCTGAGAGGGAACAAGAATGTGAACGCGGTGAAGTCGTCGCCCTGTGAGAGGTCAACGCCGATGGAGCACGGCATACCCCAGAAGTCCTGACGGTTGTGCGGCAGGGTCTCCTCGTAGGTAAAGAAGTACGTGTATCCCTCCATGGGAATGCCGAACCTCTTGGCCAGAATATCGTTCCTGGCCGCGGGCACGTGCTCCGCCCTCTCGACGTCTCGCTGATAAGTCTCGTAGGAGACGGTCGCACCGAGATTCGGTTGGGCCTTCAGCCACGTCGACGGATCCGCGACCTCCTTGAGGTCGTCGAGTCGGTAGTAGAAGATGGACGTATGGGGATCCGAGTACTCGCCCCTCAGGATGTTGAGGAGCTCCATCTTCATGTTGTCGCCCGCCGAGTTCCTGACGGTACCCTCCGAGGACACGGCCAGGATGAGCCAGTCGTCGACCTTGGAAGCTCCCTGCTCGATGGCACCGACGACATCCTCTCGAATATCGCCGGACAGCCACTCGTCCACCGTGTTCATCTTGGTCCGGAGACCCTGAAGCTTGTCGATGGACATGGGGCGAACCTCTAGCAGGCTGTTCGTCATGAAGTTCTCGATCCCCTTCTTAGTAGGAACGAGTTTCTGGCGCAGCGCTCGATTGCCAGTCGTGTTCTGAAGAGAACCCTGTGTCATGAAATCGAACAGAGGGCCCTTGGCTCGGGTGATGGCGGTGCGGAAGGGCTGCATGACCTCCTCGGCCTGTTTCATAGTCGGCGCTGTCGTCACCTGGTGAGTGGTCGACGTGTCGATCGTTAGGAAATAGGCTTGCAGGAGTGTCTCGTACAGAGACTTCGCCCCGCCTCGGGCGACGATAATATACTGCTTGTTGATGAGACGCTGCTTCACCCGGCGTTTCTCGAAGTGGCCGCCGGCATTCGTCTTGTTGGGGACGTAGACCGATCGCTCGGTGAAGAACCACCAGCCGAAGATCTCTTCGGCCCAGAGTTTGAAACTGGGGAGCAGTCGAAGATCAGATCCGTCGGTGAGAGTCATCTCCGCTTCCGCGAAGCGGATGAATCCCTCCACAGCGTCGCTATCGTAATAAAAACCGGGATTGCGAATCCGATCATCGATCCTGTTCATCTCCATCTCGATCTCCTTGCAGACCGGGATTCGGCCTGCGAGGACATCGTCTCGGAACTCTGCGTAATATCGCGGGGTAGCGGTATTCGACAGCATGGTCAGCGGCGCTTCTGAGCCCGCCTGTGCTTACTGGTGGACTCGAGCTTCTTCCCAGCCGCCTTAGCCGCGCGACCTGCAACGACCCCCGTTGCGTGGGCCCCTACCCCGACTGCGCCGATCTTCGCAAGGTTCTTGGCTAGAGTCTTGTTCCCACCGCCGACAACCTTCGTTCCAGAAACGGCGAGCTTACGCCGACCTGCTCCTCCCGAGCGAACCGCAGTGGAAAGCGCCTTGCTAGGGGGCTTCTTACCGAACTTGGACTTTGTCGCACGTGCAGCGGATCCAGCCGCGGCCTTAACGCCACCGACTCCACCCTTGGTGGCGTTTCTAGCGCTGTTACCAGCCTTCCAAGCCTGGTTCTTGGCCCTGTACCCGGCACTACGAGCGGCAGCACCCGCCTTGAACTTGGCAGCATTCGCTCCGAGACGGGTAGCCTCGGCGTACTTGCCGGCCTTGGTGGTCTTCAGCTTCTCGGCCGCGCCTTTGACATTCGCCGACTGCGCCTTGGCGAAGCGCTTGGTCTGAGCCTTCTTGACTCGAGCCTGAGCTCCGAGGTTGCGACCCTTGCCCTGAGCGAACTTCTTAGCAGCGGCACCCTGTTTCTTTGCCAGTCCAGCTAGCTTCTTGCCGTTACCGGACTTTTGCAAATAAATGCCAGTACCGACTCCAGCAGCGAGGCCGAGTGCCCCAGCAATAACGCGCTTCTGGTTACGCGAAAGACCCTTGCGCTTCTTGGACGGACCAGAACCTCCGGAGGGACGCTGCTTGCGAACGCCCCAACGCATGCCTTTGACGCCGTGGTGAGCGAGGACCTCGTCCTCATCGATGAAAAAAATGTTGCCAGACATTCCTGTCTCCGAGTGCTTGAATCGCTTGGCGCCCTTGACGGCTGCAGATCCTCCTCTGCTGGCTGCTGACTTGAAGCCCTTCTGAAGTGCATTCTGCAAGGTGTTGAAGGCGGCCTCCTCGGCGGCTTTCCCTGCTCGTTTGCGGTACTTCTCGAGCTTAGTCTGGGTCAGCTGCTTGTATTCCTTCTCCAGTCGAAGTCGGTTGTTGGCCTTCTTCAACTGATCGTCAGACATACCATCTATTTTGGCCTGCTTCTTGGAGGTCCAGCGCTTGGCGTTCTTGATACGGGACTTGCGAACGCCCCACTTCATACCCTTGACGCCGAAGTGCATAAGCTCTGAGTGACTCATACGCTTGTTGTGCCCCTTCTTATAAAACTTACGGGCGGCCTCGGCGAGTGTGGCGTCCGTGGAGTACGTCTTGCCCAACTTACCGCGGTCCAGCTCGCCGTAGTACTTCTCTCGACGCTCCGTAGCAGTCAGTTGACGGTTGCGCTGGTTGGCCAGGCGCCAGTTCTTGACCTTCTCGGCATGCTCTTTGCGCTTCTTGAGGTAGTTCTCAATCTTGCCGACATCATCGATGCCGTACTTCGCCTTGAGCTTGGCCTCGTACTTGGCGCGGCGCTCGGCATTCCGCTCCTCACGGCTCTTCCGAGTGCCCCTGCGCATCCCCTTGACCCCGTAGTGCATGAGTTGGTCGCTCATGGGGTCTCCTTCTGAATGTTGATGCGCCAGGCGTACTCCTGAAGCTGCTTCTCGATCGCCGTTACGACGAACGAGTTGGCGGGAGGATCGAAGACGAGCCTTACTTGCAGGTACAGGTACGTCTTGACGGCCTCGAGATTCTTCGTGACGCCCGCCAGGTACTGATCCCAGGTCTCCGTCTTTCCGGTGATCTTGAAAGGGGGCAGACCGAGCTGCTCCGCGAACATGATCGCCGTGTTGGTGTGGAGGATTATCTCCTGATCGAAGGCCGTGTAGTCCTCAGTGATGCCGAGGGCCTTCTTGATGTCGTTGAGTATCGAGTCAGCCACGGTCACCTCCAGGGTATCGTGTCGTTCGGCGTTCTCTCGACAGGAGGCTTGGGTAATAGGCTCGCATCGCCGAAGTGAATCGCGTTGTGTGTGTCGTGTCGCACGCAGATCAGGTACTCGGGGTCGAGGATGTCGGGATTGAACTCTCCCTCGAGGTCCTCAGGCCGAATCGGGTTCATGTGATGAACGAGAATCTTGTCGTAGATGTCGTGACCTGGGACCCCGAGGTCGCATGCGCCGTCTCGCAGGATGACCTTCTGTCTTGCCTGACGCCACTCGGTGGAGTGGTAGAAGGTCTGGTTAAGATACCGTTCGAAACCGAAAGTTTGTTCCCCTGGATCCTGATTGAGACGTAGGTATTCGTACCGATCATCGAAGGATTCGATGCGAGAGAGTTCATTGTAGGTCCGAATCCGACTCAAGACCCACACCTCCTCCGGCGTAGGACTTGAACGCCTCGAGGACCTCCTTGTAGGCCTCCTCGCCTCGAGCTGAGGCGGCCAGAGCATCGGCCTTGGCCTTGAGCATGTCGTTCTCGGCCCTGATTCGCTCCTGTTCCAGCCTCTCACGGCTCGTGGCGAGCTTGAGGTAGTGCGTGATGATGGAAGGAGGAGCCGTTCCGTCCAGTAGCATCTCCTCGGCTCGCTGGACTGCGAGCGACATGAGTCGATTCTCCTGCTGCTCCGGAGTGGCGGCCCGTCCTCTGGGTGACTTCCTGGCCCTTGCCACGGAGTTCTCTCCTGTTCCGGGTTCCTTTACTGGATATGAATCGGGGTTTCAGGTAGGACAGGACGACTTGCGTACCCCTCGTTGGGTAGAAAGGAACGAACGCAAGAAGACCCCAACGACACATGTCGCCCTGCCTTATCCGAAACCCCGGTTCATATTGCCCAAAAGCACCTCCGGGGAAAACGCTAGGTGCGGGCCGATGACGGGGGGTGGGCCTTTTTGCGGACCCTCTCCCCCCTCTTTCGAAGTTCAGAATGGACGAAATGGACGAAAGATCACGAAACTTTGCGTTCGACAACTTGATAGTTTCCAGTCAAGTTGTACTTCATGATCTCTTGAATCGCTTCATTCGTCGCTTCGAGTTGATCTGCTTCCGAGAGCTCAGTGCTAGTGGTAGCGACCCGTGCTAGGTAGGCACAGGTGTGGTAGCCTTGACTCACATCAAATGCAAACCATTCGTCGAAGTCATCGAAAGGATCGAAAGGATTGTCCTCAGTGGTCAGTGCTAGGCGTAGCATGGCCTATACACCTCCATTAGAGGTCTGTGGGCGGTGTTCTGAGAGCTTTCTCCTAGCCATGCAAGTACTCCTTGACTCTAGCTACTGAGATGCCCAGTGAGTCAGCGATCTCTGCTGTGGTAGCGCCGTTAGAGCGCAACGAATCGATTCGAGAGCGCTGATGAGGAGCAAGAGCAAGCTTCTGCTTGGGCAGAGCAAGGCTCTTGATGGTGTCCAGATCGGAGTTGGCCATGATCTGCTCCATCATCGAGTTCGAAATAGCACCCTTCTGGATGGCCTCCCACTCACGAGGTGTGGGGACGATCCGTGTTCCAGCTCGATTATAACCAAGCCTCTCACGGGCCGTCTTGATGGCCATGGCCTCCAGTTTGGCGCGCTCTTTCTTGCTCAAATTAGGATTTGAATCAAGTTTCTTCTGCACAACTCCTTGTGCCACAAGCTGTGCCTGCCGCTCGAGGGGCTTCTCCTTGAGGGCCCTGTTCAATTTGGCCCGGAGGGATGAAACCTCGGGGGCGTATGCTTTGGCAGCACGGGGGTTTCTCTTGATGGATGGGGTAGCCAATGCACGCTTCCTGCAATCGTTGGCCATGGCCTTCAACTCATTGGCGTGCTGTGCGTAAATACCCTCCATCAGGGTACCGGAAGATAACCGCCTGGCATCAGATGCCTCAGCCATCCTGGTGGACTTGGTCTGCTTCTTGACCAGCTTGCCCTGCTTGTTAATATAGGACTCGCCGGTCTCCTCGTAGACCTTCTTCCCAGTCTTGGGATCATATGGTCCGCCCTTCCTCGCACTACGGGGCTTGCGATGGGGGACATACTTGACGCCCTTGGACCTGGAAATAAGAGTGGCCGCACCTTTATCGGCGCCACCCTGGTACTTCCGCTTAAGAGCGGCGATGCCGTTATCAATCTCGGACTGCTTGTAGTTGAGATTATGCTTCTCGGCATCGATGACCACCATGGAATGGCGGACGGCCCGGGCCAACTCATCGGCACTGGCGCCCTTCAGGGTCATGTCCGTAATAAGATTGGACACCTTACCCATCTGGGTCTGAGTATCCGACATCCGCTTCATTCCCTTGTACCCGGGATATGTCCTCTTGGGCTCAAAGCCCTTGAGTCCCTTGAGTGGGGCGGTTGATCGGATCTTGGTCTTCCCCTTGTTGGGGATTACCAGGACGGAGTCGCCGTCAAAATCAGCACCGCTAAGGCGCTCAGCGACATGAGGATGGATCCCAATAGCATCCCGAGCATTGCCAAGAATATGTCTCGACTTCTTGCCTCGGTTGTTAACAGTGAGCGTAGGGATCTCGAAAGTCCCGCCATGAGGATAACGCACGAGACTAACAACGCTACCGTCAGGGTAGTTAGGAGCATACACCTCGCCCTTCTTGAGATGGGGCATCGGCAATATGACCTGAGAAGCCTGGCCGGGTAGAGCCTTCGCCTTCAGATGAACCGCAGCCGAGTCGCAGTCATCGGCCAATGACATGAGCATGCGCTTGCGAATAACAGGATTCGTGAGCGACATGATCTCCTGCAACTCCTTGCGCTTACCATCCCTGGTGAGCTGGAGCTGCTGTTTGGCCAATTTGGGTGACTGCTTGGATAAGAACTGCGAGGCCAGGGACTGGGACCAGGAATCCCACTTGCCCTCCTCGTTCACAATATTGAGAGCGCTCAGTTCCTTCTTGCCGGTCTTGGGGTTCTTGAACATCCTCTGCTTGACAACAGCACCGAACGGATTATCGGGGTCATCCTTCATGGGCTTGAGGACCGTGTGGTCCTTGCTGCCCATCATGGGTGTGCCCTTCTTCTTGTTGGTGTTGAAGACGATATCCTTGCCCTTCGGAATATCATCCGAGTACATGGCCATGCCTTTGAGGTAGTGCGTTCCATCAACGGAAATGCGCACCTGGGCGTAGTTGGAGCCACCGAGACTGAGCTCCTTGACTCCACGGCGCATCAGAATAACGCCGTCCATGTCGGTTCCGCCGTCTTCGGCGTACTTGACGCTGACTCTCTTCGAGGATATGGCTCGAGGAGTCTTGAGACCGGTGGACAATATGCCCTTCTCGTCGACAACGACACCCGGAGTGCGGATCCTCTCCCTGTGGGCATGAATATCCGCGGCTTTGGTGCCGGGCGGCGCCAGAACCTTGAGAATGGTGTAGTTGTCGCTGTTGGCCTGCTTGACCTTGACGTCGTGGGTGGTATATCCCTGGGCCTTGAGGGCCTCGACGGCGGTCTTCAAAGATGTCGACGAGCACTGGAGGTTCTGCTCGACCCCCAGACCGTACTCGATGAACTTCTTCTGCTTCACCTCATCGGCCAATATGTCCTTGACCCGGGTGATCTCGTCCTTACGAAATGACGCGTTGGGCTTGAGAAGCTCACGGACGCTGGACTCGTTGAGTCCCATGCGACGACCGATCTCCGTGTTGGGAAGACCGGCGTCCTTCATCCTGGATACTCGAGAAATATCGCCGGCCTTCTTCTCGGCACGAGCGATGCTGTTCAAAGCACGATACTCGGTGGTACTCATGCCCCAGGACTTGGCGATATCTACCTCTGACATGCCCTGGGCCTTGAGCTTATCCCTCTCGGCGAGGAAGCCCCGGGCCGACTGATATGGATCCTCACCGGATCCGTACGGGTAGCGACCCGAGTGGCGCTTGGTCCCGTAGTGGATGAGAATATCGGAGTCCATCAGTTCTCCTCGGACTTGATCTCCTCGATGAGCTTGTCGAACCATGTGATCTTGTCCATGATATGGGCGATGTCATCGGGCTGCGGCTTGTCGACCAGGATATCGTCATTCTGGTAGATGCGGGTCTCGAAGTCGATCTCGCCGGGAAGCTTCTCGTACTCCAGGCAGAACAGGGCTGCGTAGATATGGAGCTGGACCATGTTGACGCGGGTCACGCCGGTCTTGAGGTCATGAATGCGCAGAAGACGCTTCTTCTCGTCGAAGCCGATGGCGTCGGCGGTCCCGAATGCGTTCTCGCTGTGATATAGCACGACCTCGGGGTCAAGACCGTAGCCAATGGCGTCGTTCACGTAGGCATTGAAGGTGGCCTTGTTCCTCGGCATCCGCAGCTTCAGGCGAATATGCTCGGCGGCCAGGGCGTGGAGCCTGGTCCCCATCGCTGCCGCCTGGGCCGTCCGAAATGCCTCGCCCAGCTTGGCGTCGTCGTAGTTGACCCAGCTGTGCTTGCTGGCGCTCAGAAATGCGTGGAGGCCCTCCAGCCTCGAGTGCGTGTTCCAGAGCATCAAGCGTTCCTTTCTCGTTCTCCGGGTATATGAATGAAGCGAAGGACCACTGGCCGAGCTTGTCGACGAAATGGTCCTGATTGGGTCGGTGCGGAGCATCCTTGCTCCTCTTGACCTCGAGCGCGGCCCACTTGGATCCGAATATGATGATCAGGTCGGGTATGCCCTGATTGTGGTTCGGGTCGTTCTTGAGGATGAGGCAGCCGGGCAGGCGGTCTTCGATCCTGGAAATGAGGCCACGCTGGTAGTCTCGTTCGAGCATGAGGTCTATCCTCGAGTCAAGAATTATACCCACGACTGATCATGGCGCAAGGTCGGTGCTCGTCAACTATGTAGTGATTGAGTGAACTTGCTGGGTAGCGTAGTTGTGATCAGCCGTGGGGGCTATGGCGAAAAAGAGGGTCCAAAATATGGAGGTCCCATCTCCTTCATTATGATCGACGTTCGCGACGCGGTCTATTGTACATGCACTGATCCTGGACCCTGAGGACTTGAGATATGGGGTCCAGCCACCAGAAGCCTCGCCGAGCCCTTACCCCTGCCACAAGTAGACTAGATCCACAAGTACAAGACCCGCTTGTCAAAAAACCACTTTTTCCCTTATACTCGCTATATATAGAGAAAATTTACTCAACTGCTAACAACTCGGATCAAAACTGGTAAACTGGTCATAAGGGATACAAAACGTTGCAATTCCAACGAAAAGTCCTGACCAGTTTTGTGACCACCCCTGGTTCAAAACTGGTCAAACTGGTCAAAACTGGTCAGATTTTGCCCCACAAGTACACTACCGACCACCCTCGTTTTCAAAACTGGTCAGAAACTGGTCACAAAACTGGTCATACCATCTGTCACTCCAGTCACACAAATAACAGAATCGTTGTCCACCCGCCGCACCAGATGGTACAACGGGTGGTACAACAATCAGCCCAAAGAGTCGTAAAAACCCCTCTCATTGAAGATCTCCTTGACCCGAATCGCCCTCGAAATGGCCTGATCGATGGGCGACTGGCTCTTCAGGTAGTAGTAGTTCAGGACTGAATAAGGAGTGTTCAGCCTGTCGATTCGCCCCTCGCACTGCTCCATGACCTTCCACGAGTAGTTCTGGGAGAAGAATATCATGGTGTCGCAAGTGGTGCAGTTCCATGCTTCGGCCCCTGCGGTGTACTGCACAAGATACACCCAACGAGGACCCTCCGGCAAGGGTTCATGCTTGTGACCGTTGTACTCTGCGACGGGAACGCCCAGAATATCCCTCAGAGACCGCAGCATGAAGAGCTCGTAGTCGAAGTTATAGAAGACAATGACCCGAGGATGGACCTCGCACAGTCCTCTCACCGCCTCAAGTCTCACAGGATCCTCATTCGTCACTCTTCTCAAGACATGACAGAGGCCTCCGGCGTTCTTGATGGGCTCCTCCTTGTATGGATCGAACCTGTACTTCAATATGGTCTTGTACGGGCCCTCCTCGTAAGGAACTGGGACGTCCTGACGGCGCTTGACCGTCTTCTTGACGAATGGCATGTCCACGAGTATCTTGTTCCTCAACCGCAGCAGCTTCCCCTGCCCAAGATATCGCTCGAGACGGGGATAGCCGGCGCGATAGTTGAACTGGCAGTGCTCCCTCTCGAACTCGGTGCGGTTCTTGAAGAAACCGTTGGCCACGAATACCGGGCAGTAGTCCAGCCAATTATCCCCGGGAGTGCCCGACAGCATGATCCACTCGTTGTTCCTGGCCATACGCACGAATGTCTTCGCCCACTTGCCGTTCCCGATGGCTCTCTGCTCGTCGAATATGATGAAGGAGTCACGGATGTTGCGGTAGTTGCTGATGTTATTCCAGGAATCGACCGTTGTGTAGTGCGTGAGCCCGTACAAGGCCACATCACCCTGCCAATCGAGGTCGTCCCTCTTCCGAGCGGTGGTGATTATGACCAGACGGGGCCCTTCGGCGAGCCTCTGGCCCAGGTCGGCCGGATGCCGCACCCCCAGCACTCTCTCGACGTAGTACTGGAGGGCGACAACCGACTTCCCCGAGCCCGGCTTCCCAGTCAATATGCAGCCATTTCCCAGGTTCTTCACAGCTTCGACCTGGTGAGGCCACAGATCAACCGGACCCACGAATCAGTCCGCCTTCCGGATGAGACGATACGCGAGAATTCCGTCCTGCTTGGGCAGTGTCTCAACGTTCCAGACGGACTTGTCGAACCAGATCGATTCGTATCCGCCGGTGTTGAGGCGGTACCCCCCAATATACGTCCGGTCGTCGATGTCCTTACCCATACTGCCGTTGACGACTGCGAGTTTCTCGAGTCGCCCCCGATCTATGACCTCGAGTATCACTACTGCTCCTTCCTCGGCGTGAAATAAATGGTCGTCAGATGATTGACGTCGTCCTTCTGCTCCCACTCGAGAGCCCGGAATGTCATGACCCTCCCATCATCAAGACGGAAATGCCACACGGTCCAACCCGTATCCGGTTCGTACTCGGCCCACCGTTCGGTGAACTCCGCCTGCTGAACCTCGGTCCCGTACTCCCAGATCAGGATATACGGGTCATGCCCGTCGTTGTGCGGGCTCCTGTACTCGCTCACCACAGAACTCCTTGGTAGATATGCTCCCACTTGCGTCGTTTAGCGTCCCACGCCCTCTTCATCGAGTCGCTGTGGGACTCCAGGAAGAGATTTGAGAGCCTGTTGTCGGTCCGGTCACCATTCATATGCGCAACCCTCTGCAAGGGCTCCAGAGGGCCGTTGAAGGCCTCCCAGACCATCTTCTGGACGTACTTCGTCCGTCGAATCCCCCGGTCCCATAGCGTGATCTGAACGTACCCGTTCGGACGACGATATGTGGCCAGGATTTGACCCGTCGATATGCGCCGAACCCTCCCGAGGTCGCTCACCTCGATGTCGTCGACGACCGAGTCCCGGAATGCCTCACAGGACGACTCGGCAGTGCTGCGGAATACCATTCTCCTTCGCTCCTTTCACTCCGTCCTTCATGTTGATGTAGTAGTCGATGGGCATGAAGCCGTTCTCGTCCGGCTCCCACCTGCTCCTACGAGGCTTGACCGGCTTCTCCTCGTTCTTCCTCAGCTCGAGGTTGTCCAGGGCGCAGTTCTCCTTGTCCCCGTCCTTGTAGCCGATATGGTGTCTATCCGGGACATCCCCATTGAACGCCTCCCAGACGACCGAGTTGAGCAACATGGTTCGAGTCTGACCCCCTGCTCGGAATGAGACGACCATCTGATCACGATCCTTGCGGAATCGGGTGGCGATCCTGTGGTTGGTGGTGAAATTGATGACCTCCCCGTTCCTGCTGACGCCGAAATCGGGCCACTTCTCGATCGGGACGAACTCCTCCCTCAGGTCCACCAGCTCGAGGTTGTCCAGGGCGCAGTTCCAGTCGTCCCCGTCGATATGGCGCAGCTCGTGATATGGTGGGATCTCCATGTGGTTGAAGTGCTCCCAGATGAGCTCATCCAGCAGACGCATCTGGATCCTGCGGTTGACGAAGAAATGGATGCAGGGCTGCCCGAAGCGGGACTCGTCGACGGGGACGTCCTTCTTCTTCCTCTTGGACCAGATGCGCCCGTCTCGGAAGTACCTGTAGGACTTGGTGGACGGTACAGCCTTGCTCACTTCAGATCCTCCAGAATATCGACGAGCTCTCCGAAGTTGCTCGCCACTCCGATGATGTCATGGTCCTTGTAAATGATCCAGCTCGTCTCGAGCCTCTCGACTGTGAATGCCCTCATGCCCGCTCGACCCTCACAACGATCTCGTCATCCGTCCACTCCTCGCAGACGAACATGAACAGCGGCAGATATGTAAGGTTGTCGTCCAGCTCCGTGACGACCATCGCCGCGTTGGGGTCCTGGTCGGCAATATCGCCCTCGTAGCCGAATGCCTTGATCTTCCTCTTGACCTCGCGGCCGTCCTCGAGGATGAGTGTGAATGTCATCGTTCGCTCCTTCTCACAAGTACAATACCGAAAAACAGGACCTCAGTCCCTCTGACGAACCGTGATGGTCCGGTTCTCCTCGTCGACGTCGAAGTCGCACATTCGAGCCGGCAGATACGACTGGGATCCGTACCCGTTGTCCACGAGGAGGTCCCCGTTGTCCTGCCAGTCGACCGAGCCCTTGAGCTCCCAGTGACCGTTGCTGGGCCAGGCGTGGACGAGGACGTTCCACTCCTTCGGCTGGATCCTCTGGGCGACCAGGGTCTCGTTCTCGATGACGTCGAATATGCAGTCCGTGGACTTCATGACGACCTCGCAGACGCCCAGGTCGTTGGGCTCGACGCGGACCAGCCAGGTCTCCTCGTCGCCCTTCTCGGTGTGGACCGTCTCGTTGATGTCGAATATGTAGGTACGCTCTCCGGACAGACGGAGGTAGAGTCTCTTGAGCATTGTTCGTTCCTTCTTGAGATATGGAGGGCCCCAGGTCTCCCCAGGGCCCTCCGTGGATATGGTTGTCAGCGCAGGATCGGCTCGTAGAGCCCCCAGAGCTCTCCCTCGCTCATGAGCTCGAACTTGCTGTCGCCCCGGCGGACGACCCACTTGCCGATGGCACCCTCGTAGATACTCCTCTGAACCTCTCGGTCTCCGGACGTCCAGTTGCTGATCTTCTGGAGATTCTCCTCAGTGATCTTGGCCGCCTCGCAGACAACACGGCGAGGGACGAAGAGCTTGACCTCGAGAGACATCAGAACGGCACCTCCTCGTCATCCTCTTCCTCGGCGTACATGGCCTCGAGCTCGTCCTCCACGATGGTGAAGAAGCCCTTGTCCAGATATGCCGAGCAGAACTCCACTCCGGCACGAGTCCTACCGTGGTAGGGACGGATGGCGATATCGGCACGCTCGAGGTCGGCGAAATCGAGAGCACCGACCGTCTGCTCGTTCAGCAGCGTGCGGGTCTTGCCCAGGATGGACACGAGCTTGGGCGGACGGCCTCCGAAGTTGACCTTGACCTTGATGAAGGGCAGGGGCTCCTCCGTCTCATCACGGGGCTTCAAGGTCTTGATGTTGAATCCCTCCCGCTGGAAATCCTCGACGGCGTCGTCCGGGATGATGACGCAGAAGGTGCGGGCGGAGTTGCCGAAGCGGTCCTGGACTCCCGCGAAGTTGCGGAAGAGGAGCTTGGCGTTCTTGATGGTGTAGGTGTTCGATGGCACGGTTCGTTCCTCTCTATGGGGCTGTAGACTTGAGTGAGTACCTGATCGACAATATGAGGCGGCGAGTAGAGTCTGTACCTCCTATCGCATGTGCTGCCAGTCATGCTTCGTGTAGTGGTGCTTGGCCTTGTCCTTCAGAACCCCGGCCTTCTCGAGGAGGAACACGAGGTAGTCCAGGTGCTGGGATATCTGATTGGTCATATCGTCGATCTCGTAGAACTGATCGAGAATGGCTCGACTCTGCTCGTCCGGGATGGGCTTGGGCCGCAGCATCAGGCACCCCTCTCGATCTTGACGATATTGTACTCCTCGAGCTTCTTCAGCAGCCAGCGGGCGTCGAGCTCGGATGCGACGATATCGTACAGCTGGTTGAACCACTCGACTTGCTCGGGGGTGAGGAAATCGTCGAAGTCCTCACGAAACATATCGAGCTCGTACTGGAGAGTCGTCAGCTTCTTCTCGTCGAAGCTCTCAAGGATCTCCTCCAGGCCGTTGAGTACCTCCTCGACGCCGGCCCTCCCTTGATAAGTGACCTTGAGAAATTTCTGCAAGAGAGTCTTCTTTTCGCTGATGACGATGCTGCTATCCTTGAGCTCGTACTCGTACTTCGTCTTCTCGTAGATCGCATAGGGCTCCTTCAGGGGATATGCGACCATACGAGCACCCATGGCGTAATTGACGTGATGGATGTCCTCGACGAAGTAGAGCCAGTACTCGTCATCCGCGCCGAGTAGATACCATCCGTTCGGCTCATAGGTCTTCCGCTCGGCCTCCTCCCCGTTCGGCAGGACAACTCGGGAGGAAATGGCAACCACCCAGAAGGCCTTACCGTTCTCGACGTCCTTCTTGCAGATCATCTCAGTCCTCCTTAGGGACGTCGTTATCGGAAATGACGTCGACGTTGGCGATCCCGACGATGAGACCCGCCTCCACGAGGCAGTGCACGAGATCACGCTCGTCGAGCTCGGTGCGGCAGATATCGATGAGTCCTTTGACCTCATCATACCTCCTGGGTCCGTGGCTGCTGTCAGCGCACTTCTTGAGCTTCTTGATCAGGTCCTCGATCTCCTCGTTCGTGAGGTTGACCATCTCGGCCCTCAGATAACTGCGGTAGCCGTAGAGGATATCGGCAGCGGTCTGGGCACCGTCGTAGACTGACTCGGTCATTGTTCGTTCCTTTCGAGAAACCTAGAACCCGGGTTGGGTTCTAGGGGTGAGGTATTCAGTTGGTGGTGAATGTGTCGCTGATGTTCTTGGCCATGGCGAGCATGTCCTCGTTCGTGGCGTCGGGACGGTGCTGGACGCAGAAGTCACGTGTCGCGTAGTAGGCGAACGTGGCAACGGCGAGGCCAACACCCATCTCGGCAAGGTGAGTGAGGACGTACTGCTGGGCGACGGAGGGGCAGGACATGGTCAGTTCCTTTCTGATGGGGTCTCATTATAAGCCCTGCCCCTTTCGCGATTTCATACTGTCAGGAAGGCGTCGACGTCCGTCCACTTCCTGATCTGGTCCATGGCAGCATCAACGAGCTCCCTGCCGTATCGATCGTCGTACACGTCGCGCCAGTCTCCCTGGACGTCCTCGTAGTCCAGCCAGAGATAACCCTTGCAGCCGCCGACATCGCCGTAGGAAATGACCTCATTCCCCTCCTTGTCAGTTCTGTGATTCTCTCGAACCAGTCGAGCTCCTCCGGGAGTGCCTCGCGTAACAGGAAGGAAGCTCCCGACACGCCCGACGAATTTGCGGTCGTTCTCGCCGAACTCGAGAAACATTCGTGTAGTAACTGAGCGTGTCTGGGCGACATCCTCGAGATCAAGAGGATCTCCGGAGAATATGGTCTTGAACACGAGAGGGTCCTGGAACTGCTTCCCAGTTGCGTGCCATCCGTCCTTGTCGTGGGCGATGTACACAGCATCATTGGCGAGCAGCATCCGATCGTAAGTGGCCTCGTGCTCGAATGTGTATCCGTACTCCCTGCCGAAGGCGAACACGTCCGATATGATGCGATCGTCGGCGTTCGGGATCTTGATCGAGTCCGTCTTGATGTGAGCAACCGTGTATCCTTTCTCCTGCACGAAATGCTTCAGGTCGACCATGAACAGGGCTCCGCGCTTGGCGACGATGTTGTCCACGTTCCTGGGATCCCTGAGTGGGTTGTCGAATTTGGCGGCGGTGAGACCGTACGTCGAATTCAGAGCGATCTTCAGCGCATAGGCCAGCGCATCGAGATTCGACTCGCCATCAAGATATGGAGCCAGCGCGCCGTTCAGGATCTTGCGGGCCTCGTCGAGCTTCTTGTGCTTGATGAGGATACGAGCCCTCTTGAGCTCGCTGTACCTCTTGGTGTACGGCCCGAACAGCTGGAGGTTCTCAATCGACGTGGGATGCATCGAGGCAATATCCAGCAGGGCGACATTCTCGTGGTAACCGGGCTCGGCGTAGACGTAGCCGCCCTCGCCCACCTCCTCGCCACGATACGTCGACTTGCCGTACTCGTACTTGTAGCCCGGGAACATCTCGGACAGATCCGTGTACCTCAGGTACTGCTGAGTGTTCCTCTGACCCTGGAATATGATCCTGGTGGTCAGGTTGTTGGTACTGGAGTTGACTGGGAGACCTGCGATCGATGCAAGGATCTGACGGGCCTCCCAGTCGGCCTCCAGGTGATCCCAGACCTTCTCGGTGGCTATGACGTCGTTGTCGCAATATGCGGCGACTTCCTCCCACTGCTCCTCCGGCACAGGTTCGTCCCAGGGAAGACCGAGCTCCTTGTGGTGGATTCCCAGCTCGATCTCCCACTTCTTCAGGGACTGCTTCTTGGCGGCGAAGTCGTAGATATCGGTGTACGACAGATTGTAGGCCTCCTTGAAGCCCTCCTTGATGAGATTGTTGATGATCTTGCGTGACAGGTGGTAGAGCTGCTCGTTCGAGTACCCCAGGATCCGACCGTAGAGGATATGGTTGTCGTACCGACGGTTATTGAATCCGACGAGTCGCTTCCCCGCAAGATCGGAGATCTCGTTCGGCGTCGGGTTGATCATCCTCTGGATCTCGTCAGAGCCCCGTACCTTCCAGTTCACAAGGAACAGGTTCGGGAATACCTCGACGTCGAAAATGATCGGAGTATCGTCGTCCGTCGGCTCTTCGAACTCCTCCTCGTGATCATGCTCGGAGGAGAAATGCATCTCCTGAACGAGCTTGATGCAGTAGTCGGCCTGATGAGTCGACCTCATGGCGAACGTGAGAACCTTCTGGCGAATATCGCTCACGTCGTACGGCATGCCCGACTCGTAGGCGTCGTCCAGGATCTTCTTGATGAAGTCGATGCTGGGCTTGGTCCCGGGATGGATCTCCTTGCGGAGATTGCGGGATATGAGCTTTCGGATTGACTTCTCGCTCTGCATGACCTCCTGCTTGATCACTGACTGTTCCTTGACGGGCAGATATCCGATCTCAACCTCGGTAAGGCCCTGGTGGTCGGTGCACTCGGTGAGACGCCGACGCAGGGCCGACTTGCCCGAGTAGACCTTGCACTCGACTCCCGGGGCAACCATCCTGGATAGCTCGGACGGATCCCCCGGGTATCGATAGTGGATGTGGACTCCACCCCCCGATCGGCTGAGTTCAGCATAGGAGGGTATCCACTTCCGAGCCTCTTCAAGGCAACGAGTGCGGTCTTTGTCGAGGTCGATGTCAATAACGATGTCTCTCTCGGGTACAAGGACATAATGCTCCTTCCTGGTGTCCAGATCCTTGAGAGTGGTGGTGACGTCGTCCCAGCGATATGCCGGAAGACCGTTCTCGTTGGCGTACTGGGCCGGCTGGTCCTTGTAGAGCTCGTCGAGATATGAGTCCCTCTCGCTCATTTCGGTCCAGTCCGGAATCGGGCTCTCCGTTTTCTCCCCCTGGGAAAATTTGGATTCGCGCAACCCTTTGTACACCTTGCGCCTGTAAGTCCCGTCAATCATGAGGCGATCGTGGAACTCCTCGAAGTAGTCCTGGATCTCATCCTTGAACTTATACATGGGATACATGTTCCCGTCAGAGTACGTCTGGGAGTACTCCTTATACATATCGTAGATGCGCCTAAGAGGTAAACCTTCCTCGTCCTTCAACTCGTCTCGATAGAAATCGAGGAAGTTGAAGATGGGGTTGGTCTTACTCATCATACCAATGGGTTTGTAGTCGTCGTAATATGACGATCCTTTGGCTTTGTAGGCCTCGATGCAGTGTCTGACGATCGACCCCCGCTCGTCCTCGATGCGCGACATGATGTCGTTGTACCGGTGAATATCGAGCTTGCGACCCGAGGGCTCTACGTCGATAAGACGCCTCGTCAGTCCGCTCTTCGAGTCGGTAATGCGGACCGGCAGGTTTGTCCCAATGAATAGCATGGCCTCGGACTTGAACTCGTAGAGAGATTTCCCCTTCTCGTTCATGACCATTCTCTCGTGGGATATGAGGCTGTTCAGCCTGCTGTTGTCGGAAATTCTTGACAGATTTCCGTCGTGCTGAATAGCGACTCTGGGATTCGTCTTGAACGGCTCGAGGGCGAACTGGTCGCTGACCAACCCGAGCGCTGCCGCGTCGAAGTGACAGATATGATCATCCAGCAATCTCGAGAGAAGATTCAGGAAGGTCGACTTGCCGGAGCCGGCCGAGCCGTACAGCACGAAGAACTTCTGGATCCACTTGGAGTCTCCCGTGAATACAGATCCTATTCCCCACTCGAGCTTCTCCCTCTCGTCCGGATCGTAGAGGGTGCTCATGAGCTCCTCGTAGGCGGGGCACGGTTTGTCGCTCAGAGAATACGAGAGCGTTCTGGTTGCGTAGTCTTCCCTTCTCGGTGTCTGATCGGCATACAGAATCTTGCCGTCGAGCGGATGGTAGACGTCCGGGAGCTTGGACATCCACGCCTTGTAGTCGGAATATGTCTTGGAGTCGTAGTCCCCCAGATACCGCGCCCAGACGGACCCGTCGACTCGTTCTGAGGCCTCTTGGAATCGACGGGCGACGTCGGCGTCCACGATCCGCATCAAGTCGTACTCTTCGGTACTCCAGAAATGCGTCTCAGGATTGTACACGGCGTAGAAGGACTTCCCACGAATCATGAGGTCCTTGAATCGGAGAACACGCCAGGCCGGCCGTACCTCGGTCGTCCCCGATTTGAGGGCTCGCTCCTTAATCTCGTAGAAATCCATTAGACTCCTTATATGTCGTAGTTCTCCGCCAGATAGAGTTGCATCTGGTACCAGAGCTCAAGACGGTTCTGGTTCTGGAACTCATCCGACTCGTAGAACTCCGGGACGGACTCGAGGGGGAATATGCCTCCGCGTCCGTGGGAATCGTACTGACGGCTCATCCACCTATGGACGGTCTTGTCGACCTTCCTGTCAAGGGCGGTTCCGCTGTTGCCGAACTGGTAGTCCGTGTAGTTGATTCCGAGGTTCTCGATCATCTCCCAGAAATACGGGTCGAGCCCCTCCTCGTCATCGAGTTCGAAGGCCATGCGATCAGCGAGCCCGAGCAGGACCTCGAGCACGCTGGCAGGGCTCTTACGAAATGCCGGCGAGAGCTTGCCGCCATAGCGGTTCCGCCACTCACGACCATCCATGTCCCGATTGCGGTCCATCATGGCGGAGTAACGGAACTCGATATGGTGGAGCTTCCACAGGAGGTGATGGCTGTCGAATATGCTCGGCAGATCATCCTCGCTCTCGTTCAGGAACGAGAGCAGGAAGTCGAAGTACTCCTGTTCCATCAGTGGGATCCGGAGTACGAGTCCTCAATGATCTCGAGGCGAATATCGTAGGAGAGATCGAAGTTTCGGATCCACTTGACGACGATCTCGTCCGACTGCGTCTCGAGGTCAACATTGCCGAGCCACTCGCTCATGTTGTCGATAGTGACCATGTCGCCGTCGCAGAGGATGCGGTCCTCCGTGAAATACATCAGGCCGACCCGATCGAAGTTGAAAGCGCCCTCGTCGTACTCATCCTCCGTGATCTCACGGATGGACTCGCCTTCAGCGACGGGATCCTCCTCTTCCTCCGGCTCGTCACCGACTTCCTCGGAAATATCCTCCTCCATGGCGAACCGTAGGTACTCGTCATTGATGATCTTCTCGTACTTCTCCTTCATCTCGTTGTGCTCCTCAACTCCCTCATTCGAGATCGGCGGAAAGACCTCGACGGAATATGTAACAGCCCGCTCTGGCTCCTTCTCCTTGTTCCACTTCTCGTCCTTGCAGTCCTGCACGGCGAGGAGTCCCGCCGTGAGACCGACGACGAGCGCCGGCAGCAAATGCATTATCGTTCCCTTCTCGTGATCAGTCGTCCGATGAAATAACCCAGCAGGATGAAGAACAGCGCCTTCATCGAATGGCCAGCCTGTCGATCTGGTCCCAGATCACGCCGTCGACGTTGAAGTCGAGGATGAACTTGGTCACCTCTCGTCCGATGACCGGATCGTAATCCCGGTAGTTCAGGACCTCGAAGTTGCCGAACTCGACGATGCCGTCGCCGTCCTCGTTGTCGTAGACCCAGCCGACCACTGCGCCGGCGCTCGTCTGAGGAAGCCCGAGACCCTTGTAGACCTCGTTCAGGAGCAGATATCCACGAGTCCTCAGGATGTCATTGGCGTAGTTCTCCTGGGCGTGGAGGATCATGAGGCTGTAGTCCTCGTTACCCTCCCAGGCTCCAGCGTTCTGATCGAACACGACAGCATATGGCGAGACCCCGAGCTCCCTCATGAACTCCTCGGGCTTGAGCTGGAACTCGCGCCCCGTCTCGTCGTAGTACTGCTTCTTGGCCTCGTCGAGGGCCTTCTCGTTGGAGTGGTCGATGATCTTCTCGACCGTCTCCTCACCAAGGCTCTCCTTCATCTTGTCCTGGTACTTGCGGAAGGACTCCTCAAGACCGGCGTAGGCCATGGACAGACCAGCGATCCTCTTGGCGGAAATGCGGTGGGCGAGGATCAGGGAGATGGCGGAGGCCGTACCGATGCTCAGCGGCAGCGCGTAGTGCTTGACGAGATCACCGGCGAGCTTGGCCCAGGCACGGGCCTTGGCGATCTGGATATCCTTCTTCTCGAACTTCTCCTCGTCCTCGGCCGCCTTGACTGTCGACAGCTCGTTCAGGTCCTCCCATGTGGCCTCGCCGACGCTCAGCGTCTGCTTGGCCGCCAGGACCGTGGTAGCGGTGAAGCCGGCGATGCCCAGGCCCGTCAATATGGCCGGAGCGTGCTTCGAGGCTACGAGAGCGCCCTTACCGATGAGGCGCGTAACAATGGTGAGACTCATGATGCGAAATACTTCCTCTCGTTCAGCTTGTTGTACACGGCGATGACCTGTCCATCGCTCATCTGATTGACCTTGGTGACCCACGCCGGGGCGCCGCCGTACGCTGTGCGCAACTTGGAACGCATCTGTGCAACCGTCACTCGTCGTCATCCTTCCACAAGTCGTAAATGAATCCTACGGCGACCCAGAGAGCCACCGTCATGAGACTGAGCGCTACGAGCCAGATCTCCTGGGCGATCAGTCCGACTGTGACCGCGAGTACCACCAATATGGCTCCGATACCGTACGCTGTGGTCCGGTCCTCACTCTTCATCGAACGTCCTCCGGCTTCGGCAGATCGAGAATATACCCGTTGCGGGCTCGGACGGCCCTGGCTCCTCGCAGGTCCCTCCATCCCCAGTTCTCGTCCGTATACGTCTGGGAGATCCCGGCCATGCCGTACAGATCCCCGACAGTCGCCACGTCGTACTGATCGCAGATGCTGATCAGATGGTTCAGGACGTCCTCCGCCTCGTTGCGAGTGGCGAAAATGATGGACTCGAGATTGTGCTCACGGCGATCCCTCTGTGTGTAGACCCGCTCGGTCGGGGTCTCGCGCCTGCCGTAGGTCCTGTTGGAATATGAGGTATAGGTCCTGTTGGACTTGGAGCGCTGAGGACCGCCATCTCCGCCGAAGAGCAGACGGTCGATGCCTGAGGTGAAGATATCACTGACGGCGTTCTTGATGCTCGGCAGGGCGATGTCCCACAGCAAGTAGTTCCCAACCTCCTTGATGTCCTCGGCGAAGAATGCGCTCAGAGCCTGGCGTCCGAGCGATCCTTTGTCGATCCTGGCGGGCGTGGATACGATACGCTCGGGCCTGGGCTTGGACTTGCGGGAGTTTGCCGGGAGGTCGCCTCGGATCGGGATGTTGTCCGTCATGTTCGTCCTTTCTGGGGAAATTGGAGGCCCCGAGTCTCCCCGGGGCCTCCTCAGGATATGGATGTCAGGCCTCGATCGTCTTGAAGACGTCGGGGCGCTCCTTCTTCGCCTGCTCGATCAGGCTCTTGGGCATGACGCCGTTGAAGAACTTGATGCTCTTCTCCTCGTCCTCCAGCAGGCTCAGGACGAACTCGTCGTAGAAGATGCTGTCCTTGAAGTTGGCGAGGATCTCTGGAGACTTCCGGAATCGCTTGCCGTCCGACGACCTCTCTCCGTAGGCCTTGTCAACCATGGTGCGGAAGAAATCGAACAGCTTGAACTTGTCCGACATGGTCCAGTCCTCGGGCTTGCGAGACATGAACGCCTGAAGCGTGTCCGTGAAACCGCCCGGCTCCGACTGCTGGAGCTCGATGAGATCCACCTTGTTCATGTGAAACCAGAGGGTCTCGGTGACCATGTCCCCGTCGAAGGTCTCGGCGCTGACGTTCATCTTGATCATGAATATGCCTCCTCAGGCGATCGAGTTGAGAGTGATGCCGGCGAGCGACTTCGTCGTCTTGACGATATGGTCCCACGAGGTCTGCTCGTCGAACTGCTCGCTCTTCTTGATCGTGCGCTTGACAGTCTTGCCGTTCTCGGTGAGGGTGACCACGACGGCTGTCTGAAGCTCCATGTTCGTTCCTTTCAAAAAATGAGAAACCCAGGACCCGTGTTAGGGGTCCTGGGGTCGAGGTGTATCAGTCGTCGGTCTCGTCGACGAGCTCAGCGTCAACCACGTCGTCCGAAGACGTCGAGGTGGTCTCCTCGGTGTCATCGTCGCTGGAGGCAAGGGCCTTCACCAGGCAGAGAGCTGCGAAGCCGGCTGCGGCGGGCAGGGCGTAGCGAGCACTCTTCTTGGCGATACGGCCGAGCTTGCTCCAGTTGACGGTGACGACAGGGGAGTCGTCCTCAACGGGCTCGGTGGACGGAGTCGTGGTGGAAACGGTGGTCTCGGTCATTTGAGTGATCCTTTCGAGTTGATGGGGGTCTCATTATAGGGCGTGCGAATCTTGCGAAAGCCTATGCCCCTTGTTGAGAGGCACGGCTGGTCTAGTTGTTCGAGGGCGTCTTGATGGAGTCGATGGTCTCGGCGAAGTTCTCGGCGTACTGTCGTCCCGCCTTGTCTCCGACATATGAGCCGAGGACACCACTGCCGAGGCTGTAGACGACGGTCAATGCCACTCCGGCTGGAGGGCAGAGAGCGCTGACTACAGCACCGGCAGTGATGCTGGCGGTTGTCGAGGCGACAAAGTTGACGACCTTGTATCCGGTGGTCTCTTTGAAACTCATGGTCGTTCCTTTCTAGAGGGGTCTCATTATGAGCCATGCTCATCTCACGAGAGCTTGTACCACCTCTCGGTCGGCTCGATCACGAAATCGAGGACGATGCAGGCTCGACCCTCCTCGGTGACCCGGGAGCCGTAGTGCACCTCGATCTGCCTCTGCTCGTTCCATCCGAGCTGGTCACCCAGGGAAATGCCTTCAAGGCCGATGCCGGCGTAGAACTCGTTGAGGCTGACGCACATCTCCCGAAGTAGTGTATAGTTCAGCTCGTTGACGACTCGATCGATCTTATTGACAGTCGACTTGAAATAACGCCCGCTGTAGGCGTCATAGAACAGGCAGTCACCCTCGCCGTAGACGATCGTCTCACGAGGAACCGACTGAGCCTTGGCGGCCGCCTTCTCGGCGATCTGCTTCTCCTCGGGACCGAGGCGATCCTGAACGGATGCGCGATAACGGTCGTACATACTACGAGTGCCCTCGTAGGCGAGGAGCAGGGACGACTCGCGCTTGACCGAGATGCTGTGCGCCCCGACGATGCAGGCTCCAGTAGCCAATACGGCGATGGTGGGAGGAGCGTAGATGCGGACGTACAGCTTGATCCGCTGCTCCTTGGTGAGCTGCTTGAACTCGTCAATATCCCACTCGTGCATGATCCTATCGGCTCGCACGCTCAGGGCCACGGACGCTCCGACTCCGAGAAGGGCGAGACCTGTGAGGATATGGTGCGAGTTGCGCAGAATGAATGTCTGGACGGTCCTGAGGGTTGAGAGGTTCATCGGTAGTCCTCCTGCATGTTCTTGATGGCCTCGAGGAATATTGCCTTGGCGATCTCGGGATCCGTGCCCTTCGGAACCTTGAGAGTCACTCGGACCGTGTTGGTCTCCCGGTCGACGTCGCGGTAGATAACCTGGGCATCAGCGTCATTCATGTTCGGTACTTTCTCGAGAAAGCCTAGAACCCTTGTGGGGTTCTAGGAGTAAGTGTCAGAGACTGGTGTCGATGTGGATGGGCTTGGAGAAATCCTGCTTCGAGTTCTTGTTCCGGTTGATGCACCACTTGACGATGGCGTAGATGCCAACACAGTAGATGATCGACTTGATCAAGCTCTCGACGAGGCGGGAGATCAGCATGATCTTTCCTTTCGTATGGGTCTCATTATACACCATGCTGATCCTGCGAGAAACCCAGAACCCGTGGGGGCTCTGGGAGTGAGATTCAGTTCTTGGTGGTGTCGGGGTCGAGGATCTTCTTGATTTCGTTCCAGCTCTCTTCGAAGCGCTCCTGAACGCTGAGTGCGTCCTGATCAAGCGGGGTCGACAGGCTCTCGATGGTCTTCCGCTGGCGGCGGACGACCTTCTTGAGCTGCTCGATCTGCTTGCTCTGGGCGTAGACGGCGTAGGCGAACATGACGAAGGAGATGATTCCGAAGACGGCGAAGATGATGGACATGACGGTTCCTTTCTTGAGGGGTCTCATTATAGCCCCTGCGGAATCCGCGTTCCGAATTTCTCACCCGGGAATTTTTCAAAATCAAAAAACCAGAACCCTTGCGGATTCTGGGTGTGAGATCAGTGCTCGTAGACGGGGCACACATCGTGACGAGGATTCTTGCAGTTGGCGCGCGCCATGCGGCAGAGCTTCGCGTTCTGCTCCTGGTCCTTCTTGACGCTGTTGAGAATAGCGCTAGAAGTGGCTTTGACAGTAACGGGGAAGGCAACGGCGAAGGCGGCGCAACCAAGAACGGTTGTGAACATGATGGTTCCTTTCGTTGAGGTAATGGGGGTCTCATTATAACCCTTGTAGTCCTTGCAAAAAAAAAACCTAGAACCCTTGTGGGGTCCTAGGTCTTGATTCTCAGATGCGGATCTTGGCGACGAATCCGAGAGCCTTCGAGGCGACCGGGAATATCTGCTCGGCCTTCAGGATGGCGACGATCCCGACGAATGAGCCCACAGCACCCACCACAGCATCCGGACTGGGGCAGAAGCGGCGCCGTTTGGCGTCCTGAATCTGCTCCAGGTCCTTGATGTTGCGGAGAGCGTGCGTGTAGGCCTCACTGTCGGGATCCATGCCGTCGATGAAAGAGTAAGCGTCATCCAGGGCGGTCTTGGCGTTCGGCTTGTTGTCGGACATGGTGTTCCTTTCAAATGGGGGTATCATTATGATCCATGTCTGATCCGCGTCTCAGGCGATCTCTGACACCTTGAGGGTGGCGGTGTCCTTCTTGGTCATGTCCTCAGCGGGAGTCTCGAGGGCGGCGTAGACCTCCTGGTTCTTGTGGTCCACATGGAGGACACCGTCCACCTTGGGCTCGTAGTTCTTCGACGCCAGACCCAGCAGAGCGCCCAGGAAGGTGTCGAGGGCGGTGATGGTGCCGACGACAGCCTCAGTGTGAGGGAACCCCCACAGGCCCGCCAGCGCCAGATAAAGGGTGGCGAGGGCAGGCAGCAGGATCTGGGCAATCCACTTCAGGGTGTTGTAGGTCTGATTCGACAGAGACAAAACGCTTGTCCTTCCTTCTGGTGTCCGGGAAATGGATGGGGAGCCTGTTCACGGCGTCCATGACCTTCTCGGCGGTCCCGTTGCCGCCGAAGGTGTGATAGGGCTGGTACAGATACTTCTGCAAGTCCTCGAACTCGTCGATCGTGATGTAACCTCGGGACAGATATGCCGTCCCCATGGCCACGATCTGATTGTGGGCCAGACCGAGCATAAGCTGGGTCTTGGCGTCATGTCGCTCGGATCTCTTCTGAAGATATGCCCAGATCCCACTACTCGTGAGGACCGAGCCAAAAATGGTGATCACGAGCTCCACCATGGGTTGCATTCAGCCTCCGATAGACATGAGCGGGCGAACGCCGTACTTGCTGGTCCAGTCCGCCCATGAGACGTGCCGCTGGTCGCCGTAATAAAGGGCGAAGCGGTTCTTGGTGACCTGATCCCTGAGCCAGAACGACTCGCCCGGGAATGGGATCGGGTTGCCCAGACGGAAATAGCTGAGCTGACGGGCTATCGGCGCCACGTTGTTCTCGCCGCCGTTGACTCGAACGTGAACGAAGTTGGAGCCGAACATCTCGAACTCCGACGGGATGGTGACCTTGGGGTACTCCCAGCTCCAACTCTTCTCAGTCAGCTCCCAGGAATTATCCGTGTTCTCGAACTCGTGCGGCTCGAACACGGGGAAGGACTTGAAGTCCGAGATATCGAACGCCTGAAGGGCGGAGGCAAATCGCACCATGCCCTCGGCGTAGTCTCGGCGCATCTTGGAGCCATTCCAGCCCTTGTTGCACCAGCCTGCCTCGCCGATGTTGTCGATTCCCAGATTCCGGTCGCTCATGATCGTGATCCGGTGCTGGTTCGTTCCGTTCGGGTGATCCAGATATCGATCGAAGTCGACGATGATCCATCGGCAGGTGTTGTCATTGAACTGCCAGTAGTCGCCCAACCACATCCCGTCGAACGTCCCGTTCCTGATGGCCATCTTCTGGGCGGCCGTGATGGTCCTGCCGAGGTTGTTGCCCCGAGTGATGACCTTCTTCAGATTCGGGTCGTTGTTGAAGGCGTTCAGGAAATCGAACTTGTTGCTCAGAGTGATCTGCTTGGGCTGCATGACGCTCTGAGCCCACTGGGCGTTCTCTGTCCCGGACTTGCCCCGGCAGTCGATGATCTCGAAGGCCGTAGCGTCCTGGGCGCCCCTGGGGACGCGGACGGCGGCGATGAGGACCTCGTAGTTGTCGGGGGTCTGCGTAGGCTGAGGAATGCCCTGATTCGGATTCCCCTGAACAGCCCGGATGTTGGCGACTCGGACGGCTCTGGTGTTATCGACTCGGATGTATATGGCGTCGTAGCGATCGCCATCAGTACTGCCTGGATTCAGGGTGTAGTATCGCTCCGCGTCGTTCTCGAGCCAGTGACCCTTGAGCCAGGCACGTCCGGATTGGATGATGATCTGGCGGCCGTTGCCTTTGACGACCTGGTAGGCTCGACCCCAGTTCTGGAAGATGCCGTCGGAAATGACCCCGTCGAACATTCGGCCGAAGTCGTCCGCGGAGTACTTCCTGTCGCCGTTGATGGAGACGAAGAATCCTGATCTCTCTGTCATGTGATGTTCAACCCCGGTTTCGACTTCTGAATATCGGACAAGGACTGGAACGTCGGATAGAAGACGTCCCCCTCCGAGTCCGAGGATGTACGGATGTACTCGGTAACCCGTGCAATGTCCTGCTGCCCGAACTCGTTCTGGATTTGCACGAAATCGCCCAGGAAGAAGTCCTCATTGTAGATGTACATGGACTGCTGTGCGGCCTCACCCGAGAACATCTCGATGGGCATATGGCGCCACAACTCGGTGTTGCACTGCTCGTGGATCTGGCGATGGATGGACTTCGGATCGATGGATCCGACGCCCTTCCTCACGTCGCCAGTGGCCTTCTCCGTGTACTCCATGTGTCCGTTGGTGTGCTCGATGGAGGGAGACTGAAGATACCCCTCTCGAAGCCCCAACCCCCTGGTGCCCACAGTAACGGAGTTGTTCTGCATCGCCGAGTCCGTGTTCTGCTCCAAATATTCACCATCGAATGCCAGCTTGGTAGGAACGGTGAATTTAACGGCCCCGGAGAATATCTTGGTTCTGGTGCTGACCTTGGACTTAAAGTACGTAGCCTTGGATAGGTTGTCGTACCTCGGCGAGAACACCACAGGGGGGCGCTCACCCTGGTTGAACGTTCGATTCACTCCGTTGTACGAGTAACCATACCAGTAATATGGATCCTCACCGTTGTACTCGACAGCCCACCCGGACATTGTGAGATCCGTCAATTCCTGAACGATCTTGTACCAGGATCCCTCCATCGTGTATGGATCCTTGTCATCGTAGCCGACGTTGACATACGACGCATTCTGTGACATGGATCGCACATAGCCGGCAGAACTGACCTGGATGTCACCGATATCCAACGAGGAAACCGGTCGACCTTTGCGTATACCATCTGGCAGCTCTTCGACGGAGTACCAGCCGAATCCCATGACGTGCCGCTCATGCGAAGCGTCCAGCGAATCCCGCTGCTTGAACAGCAGGTTGGTGTAGTGCTTGATGACATCCTTGACTTTACCGCGTGTGCGCTCGTGCTTGCACAGAAGAGTTCCGTCCCACATTGGATAAGGATGCATGACCCGTCGGTCCAATATGGACTCGAGGCTCCGTCCGCTGACAGTCAGCAGGGACTCCTTACCGTACTCCGTGTTGAGCTCGACCTGCTCGATGATCATGAGCTTGTTCGTACCCTTGGTGTACAGATAGAAGTCCAGCTGGTAAGTCCTCAGGTTCTCCAGGGTTCCGGGGACCACGAGCTTGAAGTCCCCGAATCCATGGAATCGCTCTGTCCAGACGACGGACTTGTAGTCCTCGCAGATATGCTGGATGATCATGGACTCATCCAATACAGCAAGATACATGTCACACCCCCTGGTAGAGAACGTCGGTTGAGAAGTAGACGTCGGTCAGCGTCGGATCATTCATGGTGATCTGGAACTCGTTGACTCCCGGCCTAAGCTTGAGCCAGTCCGAGTTCCGGTCCAATGCTGCCAGGAACTTGTCCTTGCGGTCGCCTCTGGTCCGGATGATGTACTTGGAGCCGACCCGAGAATTGACGGTGACGACGTCGCCGCCGACGATCGGATCGACTTTGTAGTACGTCTTGTCGAGAAATGCTCCGGTGAGCTTGAAGGTGTCTCTGGAGAACGTCTCGGTTACCGTGATCGGGAGCTTGGCCCCGGGGCGGAACCGGAATATCATGGTGAATCCGGTCTCCACCTCGCCCTTGTAGTCGATGACCGCGGACAGGACTCCACGATCCTTGGCGAACTCGAGCGAGGGGGAGGGCTCATCCATGAAATCGAACTCGAAAGTTCCGATGTCCCGCTTCCACTCGAGGTTCTGATTGACCATCGTGTCAGCGTCATGCCAGTAGGCGTCCGGGCACAATATGCTGACGTTGATCTCCTCGTCCTTGGAGAAGATATCCGCCTCGACCGACTCGACGTAGCCCTCGGTCCTGACCCTGCGCTTGTCCGTGTTGACGTATACGGACATGGGCTGCTTGATCTGGAACCAGGAGTAGATGCGCTGGCGAGTCGTCTCGATGTCGGGATATGGCAACGGCGCGAGTTTGATCTTGAGGTTCCTCATTCCCGCCCTCGCGCCGTTGAAGATCGCCACGTCCGTCAGAGCCAGTTCCGTGGTGTTGATCGAGGCCTTCGTTGCCGACAGACCGTCGACGGATTTGACCGCGACACCCTCGATCCACGGGTTCGTGAGCGAGAGTACGATCCTGTGCTGACGATATGTCAGGAACTCTATGGACTCGATCATAAGTCGTACATGGCTCCTCTGAACTGTTCGATCTGGTTGTGCGTCTGCCTGTAGATCTCCGTCTCGGACAGAGCCTTGGGAGACGTGTTGTACTGGTTGAACACGACGTTGCTGCCGTTGTTCACAGTCTCGTTCACAGTCTCGCCGACGCGGGACTGAGCACCCTGAACGGCCCTGCCTGCGAGCTGGGTCGTCATGTTAGCCGACAGGTTCTCCTGAATATCGTCCTGCGGCAGAAGCTCCTGGATCTTGCTGGCCTGTTCCTCCACTTGTGAGAGGTCCAGAACCGGCTTGATCGTCGGGTTCATGTCGCCACCGAACGCGTCGTTCCAAATATCCTTCGTGTTACCGAAGCCCTTGGCGAGCGCGTCGACGGTATCGTGAGCCATCGTGGAGGCCGCGTCGATCCCCTGCTCGGTGTTCTCCGAGATACCGTTGGTCAGACCCTGCATCAGGAACTCACCGATCTCGAACATAACACGAGAAGGAGAATGAATGCCGAATACCTGCTTGGTCGTATTGACGATGCTGGTACCGAAGTTGCGAATCGTCTGCTTGACCTCTTCGATCTTACCCTTGATCGCGTTCTTCAGACCCTCAACGAGCCTGTGACCAGCATTCCTCATCCCGGAGACGCCCGTGGATACGAGCTGCTTGATACCGTTGACGATACCATTCCTGATCGCCGTGATGAGTCGGATACCCGCATCCATCAAGGCGCCCGAGTTGTTCTCGATGGCATCGGCGAGTCCGTTGACGAATTTGATGATCGTCTCGAACGCCGCCTGGGTGATTCTCGGCATGTTGTCGCCGAGGCTCTGAAGAAATGCCACGATGCAGTCGGTTGCCTTGGTCCCGATCTCGGGGATCTTGTAGGACAGACCCTCGAGGAAGGACGTGAGGAGGTCCGAACCCCTCTCGACCAGCGTCGGCATGTTCTGAATAAGAGCATCCGACAAGGTGATGATCAGGAATATGGCGCAGTCGATGATCTCCTGAGCGCAGTCGTAGACCACCTGGATGATCGCGTGGATGATGGTGATCATGAGCTCGACAAACGTCGGGATGGACTCGATCATCGCCTGGGCCGCGGACGTCAGAACGACCTTGATGTATTCGACGATGGTGCCTTGGTTGTCGATGAAGACCTGCATGAAGTTAATGAAGGCCTCGCCGATAGCTGTACCCATGGCGGGCATCCGCTCGATGAATCCGTCGACGGCGTCAAGGAATGTCTGGACACCCTCTGCGCCGGTCGTCGACAGGTTCGCAATGGCATTCACCAGATTGGCGATACCATCAGTAGCCAGCCCGACACCGTATCCGATCATCAATATGGCGCCACCCAGAGCGACCAGTCCAATGGCGGCTCCCTCGGCGATGTATCCGATTACCACGAGTGCGCCTAGAGCCGCTGCCATGATAGCAATACCCTTTCCTGCGGTACCCCAGTCCATCTCACCCAGAGTACGCATGACCGGGACCAGCATGGCCAGCGCCAGTACGGTGATCATCAGGCCCGCAGCGCCGCCGAGGCTTCCTCCGCCCAGGCTCGAAATGCCGACTAGGATGCCCAGAGCCACAGCCATCATGGTGAGACCCTTAGCATAGGTTCCCCAGTCCATCGTGGCGAAGCTCTCGATCTCCTTGGCCACGATCTTGAGTGTGATTGCCAGAACGAGCGCCGACAAGGCCCCGACAAGGTGCTTACCGCCGAGACCCTCCTCTCCCTCGCCGAGCCTGGATACGGCCACGGCCAGAGAAGTGAGACACAAGTCCATAGCGATGATGCCCTTGATGGTATCGCCCCAGGACAGCTCACCGATTTCGGTGAGAACCTTGGCGATCTGGCGCATGGTAAGGGCCAAGGCAAGAAACGCGAAAGCCGAGGCCTTCTTGATCTTGACTGTCCCCATCTGCGACATCATGCTCATCATCTTCATGATCAACCCGAGCGCGATAACACCCTGGGCCAGGTCAGATACGCTCATCTCACCCAGAGGCTTGACCGCTTGGGCGAGCAGCCAGACACCGATACCCAGAGGAACCGCCACGAGGGAGAAGGCAAGTAGATCGACATTACTCTTGGTCGTGGTGTCGGCCATGGATATCATCATCTTCACGACTGCGTATAGTCCGATGACGCCCTTTAGAATGTCATCCCAGTCCATGGACCCGATGTTGCTCAAGGCCTTGCCGAGGAGTAGTGCCACCCCGGCCAATACGACCAGAGCCAGCATTCGCTTGGCCATGCCTTTCATGTCCTTGTTGTCGTTGGACTCGGACAGTTCGTCCTCGGCCTTCTTCAGCATATTGAACATGAAATACAGGGCGGAGCCGGCCATGATGATCTTGGTGGCCGGGATCTGAGCGACGACCCACAGGGCGCCTGCCAGAACAAGTACCGCGGCGGCGAGCAGGAGAATCGTAGTGGCCTTGACCTTACTGGTCGTGGCCTCCATCGAGTCCTTGAACGCGTCAATGGTATCCTTAACACTACCGAGGATACCCGCGAAGTTGGATCCGGCCTGCCCCCACTCCTTGAGGGTGGATATGACCTTGCGGGCCATGGCGATGAACGTGGCCAGGGCTCCAGCCTTCAGGATGCTGTCGAATATGCCGGTATAGTCCCCGTTGTCGGCCATCTCCTTGAGCTCGCTGAACGCGCCCTTGAACGGCTCGATGAGGGCCTTGGCAGCAACGACTGCGACCTTCCCGATGGCTCCGAGAACCTTGCCAATACCCTGAATGAGCTTGACGAAGTTCTTCCAGCCGGCGGTAGCCTTGTCCTTGAGCTCAAGGTTGGCGATGAAGTCCTTGGTAGTGCTCCAACCGTACTTGACGGACTCGGCGTACTCGCCCATGAGAGTCTTCAGGTCGCTGAAGGCCTTCTTGAACGGCTCGACGTCGAAATCGAAGTTCAGGGTCGCCAGATTCTTCAGGACACCCCAGACGCCTGATCCAACGGACTTGAGGATACCGCCAATGGAGGACAGCCAGGCGATATCCGGACCGTTCTTCATCTGCTCGGCCCACTCGCTGAACTTGGTGGAGATCTCGTCGTATAGCTCGGCAAGAGTCCGCATCTTCGGAGTCAACCAGTCCTCGACGACGACCGCCTGCTTGTTGATGCACTCAGTCAGCCAGTTGATGAAGCTAGTGAGCTTCTCGATCGCCGGAATAAGGTGGTCGGCCAGGTGCTGTCCCCAGAAATAAGACTTCTTGAAGGCGGACTCGAACAGGTCGACGATCTTGTTCTTGAGCTTGGTGAACTTGGACTCGTTCTCCTCGGCGGAATCGCCCGCATCATCCGTGGACTCGCCGACGATACCGAGCGCCTGACCAACCTCCTGGGCTCCCTGCTTGAGCTCCCGGAACGGTCCGACAACGGCCTCCTTGATACCGGAGCCCGCGGACTTCAGCGCCTCCCACAGGGCGTCCCAGGCCTCCCGGAGTCGCCTGAGGCTGGGAGTGATCTCGTCGTGGAATCCCTCCGAGAAGTTCTCCCAGATGCGCTTCAGCCCCTTACCCGTCCAGATGATGGCCTTGATGACGTTCTCGGCGACATTCAGGTTGTCGTACCACTCCTGAATCGCAACAACGTGATCCCTGAGCTGCCACGACCAGTCCGCGGTGTGTCCACGGAGACTGGAAATGAGAGCCCCGAGACCCTTGAGCGCTCCGCCGGCGATCCATGCTACGATCTTGCCGAAGTCCGACAGGACCATAACACCTATTTTGATAACCCTGAAGAACGCCTCGAAGTACATACCGAGGGACTCGATAGTCGACTCGCTAGGGACCAGCTTGGCCATGAAGTTGGCGAAGGCCTCGGAGATACTATACAAACCCTCGGCGGATGGACCGCTGAAGACCTGCGAGAACGCCTGGCCGATGCGCTGGAGTGGCTCCCACATGGCGTGGAACAGGGAGGCGAGCCCCTCAAGAACCTTCTCCCTGCCGCCGAGATCCGCCCATCCCTGGAGGAGAGCGTTCCTGGCGTTGCCCATCTGGGTGATGATACCGCTCGGGCCCGTGAGGAATGCGCCTACCTGAGTCCACAGGGCCTTGGCCTGCTCGAAGTCACCGAAGATGATTCGGAATGACTGACCCCAGGACGAACCGAGCTCCTCGCCGATGACACCCATCAGCTGGGAGAACGTCTTGATGTCCTGAGCCGCGGACATACCCGTCTTGGCCAATTCCTGGATCTGAGCGATCTGTTCCTCGGTATAACCCATCGATGCGAGTTGCTCGTCGGAGTACTCCCCAGCCATCTGCTTGAGAGTCTCCATCATGATCTCCTGGGTCAGCCATCCCTCTTGCAGGGAGAGCCTGAATGACCCGTCCTTGGCGATCATCTCATCGACGCTCTTGCCGTGGATCTTGGCAGTCTGGATCAGCTGGTCCTGGAACTGCTTGGTAGCGATGCCGGCGTTCTCCAGGGACATCCAGTCCTGAAGCTTCACTGTACCAGCCGCCATGGCCTGCGAAAGCTGATACATAGCCCTCGAGGTGGCCTCGGAGTTGGCTCCCGCAACGGCCGCCCAGTTCGCCAGACCCTTAATCGATGCGACCGAGTCATCCAGACCGATACCGGCAGCGGTGAACTTACCGATATTGGACGTCATCTCACCGAAGTTGTAGATGGTCTGGTCCGCGTAAGTGTTCAACTGATCCAGAGCCGCGTTAACGGTCTGGATCGTCTCGCCCTTCTGAGCGGTGTTGGCGAGAATGGTCTGAACGGAGTTGAGCTGGAGCTCGTACTCCTTCATACCGTCGATAAGGGGCTGGACAGTGAAGCTCGAGAGCATCGAGGAGCCGATCTCGGTGATCTTACCGCCAATGCTGGCAAGTGCGCCGAACGCGATCGACTGGAGAGCCGAGAATCTGCTCGTGGTCTCGGCAACACCCGCCTGGGCCTCCGAGAAATTTAGGTTCTTGGCGGCCGCGGAGACCTGGTTGATCCCTTCGACGCCGCCACGAAATGCCAGCCCCTCCTCGAGCTTCTTGACTCCGTTGAGGGAGTCCTGAACCCCGTTCATGAACTGGCCGTTATTGAACTTGAGCGAGACCACCCGCTCCTCGATGGACGCCACTAGCCTCTCACCGCACTTTCAAGCTGCTTGACGATGCTGTCGAATATAGGCCTGAGCGCCGGATTTATATAATCCACGCCCTGGACATAGCCACCGGTTCTGGTGCCATGCCCGTACTGCAATATGACTGCGATCGGGACACCCTGCTCCACGTGGGAGTTGTTCCAGACCAATGAGACTCTGTTGGCGCTCCGCTTGATCTCGTAGGACCAGCAGGATGCGGTGTAACCGGACCTGACCGGAGTCGCAGCGGATAACGCGGCCACTCCGGCCTGTCCACAATCATCGAGGAAATCGAAGAAGCGACCCTCCTTGAGTCTCTCGAGCCACTTCCCCGTATCCATCCTCGAATCTATCTCCAGCGTGAACGCTGGACTCATGCGGCCCTCTCGCAGGAGGCCGCGATACCGGCCACAATGGCGCCCATGGCCCCTCGGGACCATCCAACCTTGAGGTTGTCGGCGGTGGCGGGAATATGCGCAACGGTGGGGAGACCGGAGGCCTTGATCGGGTCCCAGGTCGTCTGGGGCGCATCGAACTCCATAGACAGAATGTCGCAGACGCTCCCCTTGAGGAAGTCTGTATAGACAGTCTTGGTGATGTCTGAGTTGTAGGCGTACCCCCAGGTCTTGAAACCGCGGGCCCGCACCATGTCGAACATCCACTTGGAGTCAAAGTATGCCTTGATGATGACCTTCTGCTCCATGCCCTTGAACATGTCGCAGACCTCTCGCCACTGAGCCATCTTGTACTTCGGATCGAAGACGATGACATGACTGGAGCTGTACTTCTCGATCAACCAGTCAAGTTTCGCGGGCATGTACTGAGTCTTCGATGCCTCGGCCTTGATCTCGGCCCAGGTGTACTCGTCGGCATTCTTGGTCAGAGCCGGAACAAGACGCTTCATGCTCTGATCGTGACATCCGAACCAGACGCCATCCTTGCTCTTCGCCGCAGAGAACTCCAGCGCATGCACATGGTAGTCGACGGCCTGGGTGTAGGCGACCTCGGTGTGCTCGGGCCAGGACAGGGATCCGCCTCGATGCGCCACGATGAAATGCGGAGTCTTGAAGAGCTCCGTGATCGTCTTGGCACCCTCGGGAATAGCCCTCATCGTGAGTGTCCCGATCTCCTTGATCCCGTCCCAGACGACAACGCCGATCTTGGAACCGTCGGCCAGAGTCGGATCGAGCGAGTCGTTCTGCTCCTTGAGTCTGACGTCGACGCCGAAGCGAACCTTGATACCCGCATCGGTCGGTGGAGCGTATGCCGATTGAGCGTAACCAACGACGAGGGATGACCACGACTTGTCCGTGGCCTTCCCCCAGTTACCGTTGGTGATCGACTCGACGTTGGCTGGGAATTTACCTACCGCAGCGGTGTTCACGTCGTGCTGAACGAACCCTGTGATCTGTGGAAATGGCCCATTCTGCCAGCCAGCGGATTCCTTCTCCGGCATCCTCGGCACGAGTTGCTTGACCTTGGCGCCGTCGAGAACGATAAGCACCACGCAACACCGAGCAGCATAAGTTGGATTCTTGGACTTCCACGCGACGTTCTGGGTGTCGGCAGGATTCGCAACCATTTTGACGGCCACGGTGCAAGACCGAATGTCTTCGCCCTCGGCGTACTTCCCGGTCCATCCGTCGGGCGTGCAGTCCTGCATGTGGTTGAGCTGACCGCCCACGATGAGCAGTGCCCAGTCCCCGGCGACCGACGGAACACTCAGTTTCTCGTCAGGATTCTTGGAGACTGCGATACCCTTCATGGGAGACGCCATGATCAGACCTTTCGAACGATAACCGTGTTAGGCGGGGTGCCGGCGGGAACCTGCTCCTCACGACCGAGGATCATGACGTTCCCGTTGCCTCCACCCCCGCCGCCAGCGGGACGGTTGCTCTTGATGGTGACGTCGACGATGTCGTCCTCGGAGAGCTTGACCGTCTTCGTGGCGGGCCATCCCTGGTCATCCAGGAAGAGGCGAGCGTTGGTGTTGCGGAAGAACCACACCATGCCGTCGATCTTGCCGTTCTCGCCAGCGGTGTCGACGTAAGTCGGACCATCATCGGGGTCGACGGTGAGAGTAGCGAACGGCGGGATGTCACCCTTCACATGACAGTAAGGCATAACGACCTCACTTGCTCTCGCCGAGCTTGTCCTTGATCTCGTCGAGAGACTTCTGGAGCTTGTCCTGCTTGTAGGAGATATCCTTCAGCCAGCCGACGAGCGGACCGTCGAAACGACGACCAGCGATGCCGGCACCGGTCTGATCGGAGATCTCGACGAGACGATCCTTCATCTCGGCGAGAAGATCGGTGGCGTATGACACTTCGAGTTCCTCTCCGCCGTCGCTCGAGCCCTGGCTCGGACGGCCTTTGTCGTACCAGTAGCGGCATGCCTCGGAGAACGGGATGCCGTAAGCCTCATAGGCCCCGTCTGCGGACCCAGAGTTGTATCGAGAACCGACGCGCTTGAGGTCCTCGTAGGAATCGCCCTCGGACTGAATGAGTCCTTTGAGAATGGCGCAGCCGACCTCGGAGGACTTCTGCGGGTCCCACCACTCCCTGTTCGGGTCGTTGATGAAATACCCGTTGTAGGTGACCTGGAGCGGACCGACGCCGTTCGAGGTGCCCCACTCCGAGACGATGGGCCAGAAGTAGTTGAGGAAGTTGTCTCTCGTCACCTCGCCCCAACCGGAGCAGGCGCCTCCGGCGTCGTGGCCGTAAATATTGGCTCCGGCCTCGCCGGTCTCCATCTTGAGCGCGCCGAGGGCGGCCCACCAAGGACAACCGACGGCGTCAGCCGCACGGAGAACCGCATCCTGGATAGAAGTGGCCGCACCGTTCTCCTCGCGATGGGACGGGGCACTGGAGCCATGGTTGTCCCGCCGGCGAAGGCAGTGTGTCCAAGCGGCGGCCTGAGTATATGGATGCTGGTTGTACTCGATAGAGCGGACCTCGCTACCGGTCTGATCGCCTAGGTATCCGTCGATCGAACCGTCTTCGGCGATCCACGCCTCGGACAGGATGGTCGGACCGAGTCCTGTGACCATAGCGACATGCCCGCGACCACCTGAGGCCTCCTCAGACAGAACGATATCGCCGATCTCGAATCCGCCGTCGGGCTCATTCCCCGTCCACTGGTCGGAGATGTCGGCGAAGTTACGCTGAGCGCACTCGTCCCGCATGGATCCGGTCCAGGTCGACCTGGGAAAATACCCGGCGGTAAAGGGCTCACCCCACTCGTGGTGAGCTGCGAGGTTGTAACAGCCGGCAACGAGAGCCGAGCAGTCCGCATTGGCAGGCGACTGGATGAGCCAGCCGTCCCAATCGGACTGATCATAGAAGGTCCAGCGGTCCGGCTGGGAGTAACCGACATCCGCGACGTCGGCGTAGTACCTGGCGCAGGACGCTGCGTACTGGGATACAGTCATTTTGACCTTTTCAGCCGTTGGAGTTCTCGATCGGGGCGAAGACCACGGGAACCGTTCGGACGCCCACCGCCTTGATGTTGAAAGTCACGGTGTTGTTGGGCCAGATCTCGATCACCGATCCGTCGATCGTTCCATCCCCCTTGGGAAGGGGGAACGACACTCGACTCTTTACCTGAGCGGCGGACGGGATGTCAACCAAGCGGCGGTTCTCGTTGATTTTGCCGTTGAACATGGTCTGCTGCCAGCCATCGCCCTTGATCCGGATGAACACGAATCCCGCCATGACTCGATACTGGTACGATCCCGCTCCGTTCCCGGAGGTGATCTCTTTCCAGCTGGTGTCGAACGTCCCGTAACCAGAACCGGCTCGAGAGTTGAACCACACGACCTTCTCGGGCATGGACTCCTTGAGGTCGATGAGCTTCTGGTCCGAGGTTCCGTCGAGACGGACGACCTTGAGCAGGGCTTGGGACCCCGCGTAGAAGGCGACATCCAGCTCGAAGTTCGGGTTGGACCCAAGAGTGACGGAGGCGTCGGTGACCCCGTTGGTCGGGGAGATGTAGACCGTGCTGAACGGACTGGACTCCCCCCGAACAGTGGTGTGAAGTAGAGGAGTTACGCCAGGCATACTAACCTCGTGAGTGGTACTTGGCCCGTCTCGCCGCGTTCAGAGCCTGATTCTGTCGAAGCGTGGCGGCGGTCGACATCTTCTTATCGGGTTGGTTCTTCGCGTTGCACACTCGGATGAGTGTGAGTAGTCTGTTGATGTGCCAGTACTGGCACTCGAACGGGATCTGTAGAGCCACCATCCAATAGTAGACGAGCTCCGACGTTACAACCCCTCGATCGGGGCTGGATCCCTCGACCTCGGCAAATGTCGTGGCCGTCATCTTGTTCTCGATGTATTCCTTGATGGCCTGGATGTTCTCGAGGGTCAGGTGCGAATAGGCGACGGGGTCTATCTCGTTCAGGGTCATGCACTTGACGTAGTCCAGAACCTGGTCAGGGGTGAGCTTCTCGTTGCCGAGGTACGGGATATGCCACTTGGACTCCCATTTTGACAGAGCGACGAGACTATGCTCCAGCTCGAGGTCGCCCTCGAACCCGTTGATGAACTCATTACGATCCTCGTCGTAGAGCTCATCCCCGACGACGTGAATCGTCAGCATTCGTTCCTCCCTGGAAGTCACCACGGACCCCGGAGCGCATCACGGGGTCCGTGGGAGTCATCAGACCGCGGCCTTGACGGCGGCGATGACCTCGTCAGGGGTCGGGAGCTTGGAGTCGGTAGCGCCGTCGCCCCAGATCAGCTTCTCGATGGCGGTCATGCCCTTGTTACCGACGACCGTGGAGTCGAGGGTGACGACACAGGTGGGCTTGTGGCCGGTCACGTTGACCGGAGTGCCCTTGAAGGACCAGGAGAAAGTGATCGCCTCGGGCGAGTCATTCACCGTGCCGTAGGAGCGCTCAGAAGGAGAGGCGTTCAGGCCGTAGAGCAGGTGAAGCTTGTAGCCGTAGTTGTTCTTCTTCTGGTCGTTACCCTTGATGGTGCGGTACGCCAGGCCGAAGGCCGAGCGGTCCTGCTGACCGATGACGACCTTGTCGACAACGGCGGAACCGTCGCACTGAAGCCATTCGTCCGGGTAGGTGTAGGCCTCGATCTTGCCCTCGAACGTCTCGGCCGAGGTCAGGGAGAGGTACTTGATGTTGTCGGCGTACAGGTCAGTCTGCTCCGCGCCGCTCGGAGTCTCAGTGACGTTGGTGAGACCGGACCAGGCGACGCCCTTGGCGTAAGCGCCGGTGGCCAGGTCGACGGGGAAGAGGACACCGCGGTCCACACCAGTCTCGTAGAACTTCTTGCCCGTCTCGTCCCAGGTCAGGACAGCCATCTATACTCCTTGGTAGATGTTGAACACGTCGTGATGAAGATTGTGCGCCACGAAGTGCCTCTCGAAGGTGGACATCGGCATGGCCGCAAGGGCATCGAGCACCGGCTCGTCGGGATTCCTGCTGATGAGTGTGACCGAGTAGCGCGGTGTGTACATCCAATTGGCGTTGTCGCCGAACTTCGAGTCGGCTCGACTCCGTTCGTACACGATGCACGGGTAGGTGAGCT